>OIUX01000001.1_pt1 | contig 182430 bp, 129 predicted proteins | sample 1587091 | NCBI WGS metagenome assembly OIUX01 (sample SAMN02675049, study PRJEB24791) | human gut metagenome, SKBSTL061 | isolation source: stool | host: Homo sapiens | place: USA
AAATTCCCCTACATAGATCGAGATATAAGCTGGATGTACTTCAATCGGCGCATCCTCCTAGAGAGTGCGCGAGAGGATGTCCCGCTGATGGAGCGACTGAACTTCTTGGGCATCTACTCAAACAATCTGGACGAGTTCTTTCGTGTGCGTGTGGCTTCGCTACGTCGCATCGCAGAGGACGAGGATCTGTCAGCACCGCAGCGTAAGGAGGCGGAGCGGACGCTTCGTAAGATCTATAAAATCAATAAGGAGTATGCTGAGACCTTTGAGGAGAACTTTCAACAGGCACTGGATGATCTCGCTGAGGCGGGCATACGAGTAGTCAATGAGCGAGAGCTGACACCGCGACAGGAGGAGCAGGTCTTTGACTTCTATATTCGGCAGTTGGGGGCGAGTACCAATCCGCTCTCGCTGCGCAAGATGGACTTTTCGGCAGATCAGATAGAGGAGTCGATCTACCTAGCGGTGCAGATGAAGGAGCTAGAGCAGGGGAGTGACAAACCACTGCGTCAGAGTGTCGGCATCATCAAGGCGCCTGTGGAGAAGTTCGGCCGATTTATCCGCATCGCAGACGATGAGGAGGGGAGGGTCTGCATCATGTTCCTCGACGATGTGATCCGCTTCAACCTTAAGTATATCTTTGCGGGCTTGCGGTGCAATGACTTTGAGGCTTACACCTTCAAGTTTACCAAGGATGCGGAGATGGACATTCGCGAGGAGGATGTCGATGTGGGTGTGGTGCAGCGTGTCTCTAAGGGTCTGCGTCGCCGTCGCAAGGGCGAGATGCTCCGTGTGGTCTACGATGCCGATATGCCTGGCTCGCTGCGCAATAAGATCTTTCGCAAGGCAGGACTAGACAGCAACGATGCCAAGGTGGCGGGCGGGCGTTACCACAATCTGCGTGATCTGATGGACTTTCCTAAGTGCGGTCGCCAAGACTTGTGTAATCCGCCACAGACACCGATCCTAGGCGATGGCATCGACTTCACAGAGAGTATGATTGATCAGGTGCTGCATCGAGATCGGCACTTGCACTTCCCCTATCACAGTTTCAACCGCTTCCTGCGTCTCCTGCGTGAGGCAGCTATTAGCGATGAGGTGCGGGGGATCAAGTGTACACTCTACCGTGTCGCTAAGGACTCGAACGTGATCAATGCTCTGATCGCTGCGGCTAAGAATGGCAAGAAAGTGACGGTCGTCGTGGAGCTGCTGGCACGCTTTGACGAGGAGAGCAACATAGCCTGGGCTAAGGAGATGATCGAGGCGGGCATCAATGTGCTCTTTGGTCCTGAAACGCTGAAGATACATAGCAAGCTGGTCCATATCACGACCCGACATGGAGATATAGCCTGCATCGGTACGGGCAATATGCACGAGGGCACAGCTCGTGTCTACACCGACGTGATGCTGATGACGGCTAATAAGAGTGTGGCGAGGGAGGTGGCGGATGTCTTTAAGTACATTGAGAAGCCTTACCTGGATACTCACTTTAAGGAGTTACTGGTTTCGCCAAATGATATGCGTCGTCGCTTTATCATTCTGATCAATCGTGAGATCAAAAATAAGCTCGCGGGCAAGCCTGCCTACATTATGGTCAAGGTAAATCACATCGTCGATCCTGCCCTCACCAAGCGTCTCTACGCAGCCTCTCAGGCGGGTGTGGACGTTGACCTCTTGGTGCGTGGTAACTGTTCGCTGGTACCTGGTGTCAAGGGGGTGAGCGAAAACATTCGCGTCTATGGCATCATAGATCGCTATCTAGAGCACTCGCGCATCTTTATCTTTTGCAATAATGACGATCCGCTCTACTATATCGGATCAGCCGACTGGATGCAGCGCAACTTGGATCGTCGTATCGAGGTGGTGGCTCCTGTCTACGATAAGGAGATACAGCGAGACCTGCATCACATCGTGGCGTGCGGACTGCAAGATGTCTCGCAGGGACACTACGTCAACAGTCACGATGGACGTCCTCGGCGTGAGGATGCTCCGACGCCATGGTACCGCTCGCAGACCGACCTCTACGCTTACTACCTACAGCAAGATATAGACACTGATACGAAGATATGAGAAAGCTCAACCTCGCCGCCATCGACATCGGCTCGAATGCCGTGCGGCTCCTGATCAAGTGCGTCAATAGTGACCTCTCCGAGCAACCGCTCAGTAAGGTGCAGCTCCTGCGTGTGCCACTCCGACTGGGCGAAGATGCTTTCATCTCTGGGCAGATATCTAAGAGGAAGCAGCGTGATATACTCTCTCTTATGAAGGTCTACAAGCATCTGATGAAGATCTACGACGTGGCTCACTATCGAGCCTGCGCTACCTCAGCGATGCGAGAGGCGAGCAATGCTGATGAGATCGTGGATAAGGTGCTACGCAAGACTGGTATAGAGATAGAGGTGATCTCTGGTGAGGAGGAGGCTGCTCTTGTGGCACAAAGCAAGATACACCGCATCATCACGACAGATCGCAACTACCTCTTTATGGATGTGGGTGGAGGTAGCACAGAGTTAAACCTCTATGTGGGCGGAGAGCCTGTCGCTACACGCTCTTTCGATATAGGTACGGTACGCATGCTGAGCGGGGTGGTGCGAGATGCGACCTTTCAGGCTTTCGATCAGTATCTCTCGGAGCTGTATAGCGAGTATGGAGCTGCGACCATCGTTGGTACGGGTGGCAATATCAACCGGCTTGCTCGACTCAACGGCACGACCGACCTCGCTAAGCCTAATACCCGCTTCATCTCTGCTGAGGCGCTGCAGGAGATCTACGAGACGCTGGCGGCACTGACGGATGAGCAGCGTATGACCCGCTTTAATCTAAAGCCCGACCGCTCCGATGTGATTGTCCCGGCGGGTGAGCTCTTCACCAGAGTCGTCGCGGCCCTACATGCTGATCAGGTGATCGTACCAACAATTGGTGTGGCGGACGGCATCATCGACCAGCTTTACCTGAAGATAATGGACTAAACTCGTATCTTTGCTCTTGGCAAGGCTACGAAGCCTGTCTTCTAATTCACACTTTAATCTACCAAGAAGCATGATACAACCCTTCACATACTACAATCCCACGAAGCTTGTCTTCGGCGAGGGACGCATTGCTGAGCTTCCTCGGCTCATTGATCCACACTACCGCATCCTCCTCGTGATGGGCGGTGGTAGCATACGAAGCAATGGCGTTTACGACGCTGTGTGCCAAGCACTGGAGGACCGCTCGGTGACCGAGTTTTGGGGCATCGAGTCCAATCCTACGGTCGAGACGATCCGTAAGGCTGTCCAGCTGGGGCGTCAGGAGCAGTGCGACTTTGTCCTAGCCGTAGGCGGAGGCTCAGTCATAGATGCGAGCAAGCTGATCATCGCTGCAATGTGCAGTGACCAGGACCCCTGGGATATAGTCCGTGCTGGCAAGCATAGGGGCGAGCATCTACCGCTCGGTGTCGTGCTGACGATTCCAGCTACGGGATCGGAGATGAATAGCGGTGGTGTCATCTCTTGTCGTGAGACACAGGAGAAGTATTCGTTCTCAAGCAAGCATCCACAATTCTCCATCCTAGATCCTCGTGTACCGACCTCTCTACCGCCTTATCAGGTAGCGTGTGGTATAGCCGATACCTTCGTCCATGTTATGGAGCAGTACATGACGACGATGCGCAGTCCACTCCTGATGGATCGTATGGCCGAGGGGGTGCTACACACGCTCATTGAGATAGCTCCAGGGCTGACGCACAACCATCAGGATGTCGACCTGATGGGCGAGTTCATGCTCTGCGCTACTGTCGGACTCAACGGCTACCTCTCGTGGGGCGTGGACCAAGACTGGAGTACGCACTACATAGGTCACGAGGTGACCGCCCTGACGGGACTGACGCACGGACACACGCTCGCTATCATACTCCCCGCTACGCTGCAGGTGATGCGCCATCTAGGCAAGCAGGACAAGCTCATCCAGTATGCGGCTCGGATCTGGGGCTTGACCCCTCAGGCGTGCCAAGGCGAGGAGCACGCTGTCACGGCAGCTATCGAGGCGACGAAGCAGTTCTTTGCCAAGCTCGGTCTCTCGGTCACGCTACGCGATGCGGAGGTACCTCACGAGGTGATCGATGAGGTGGTGCGTCGCTTTACAGAGCGTGGCACCGTGCTCGGGGAACATCAGAATATGACACCCGAGATTGTGAGACAGATACTAGAGCTGGCTTACGAATAAGTCGCTTCCGGGAGAATGTGTATCTTTGTAACCGACAAAGCGTGATGCGCTCCTCGCTCTAAGCCAATATGGGCGGGGCTGCGCCTCAGAGGGCTAAGTATAGAATCATTTCAAACAATAGATAAGCTAGACACACTATGCAAAAGAATCAGGACTGGAAGTCCTATTATCAATCTCATCTGACCACCCCCCTAGAGGCTCTCAAGAAGGAGCTCACAGAGGGGTGTAACATTGTCATAGGTCATGCGGCTGCTGCGCCAGATACAATCCTCAAGAGTATGATGGAGCATGTCGCTGAGCTACCCACAGGTAATATCTTTCACGTCCTGTATTATGGTGCTGGGTACCAGTTTACGCCAGAGATAGCGCAGCACTTCAATCTCAAGATCAACTTCCTCGAGGCCAACGCTCGCAAGGCGTGCCGTGCGGGGTTGGTGGACTTCTTCCCCTGCCACTTCCATGAGGTGCCAGGGCTCTTTACCGATGGCTTCTATCCTGTAGATGTAGCTATCGTCCAGTTGACCAGACCCAATGAAGAGGGCTACTGCTCCTTCAGTCTCTCATGCGACTATACCAAGCCTGCTGTGGAGGCTGCTCGTGTCGTGATCGCAGAGGTCAATGATCAGCTCCCCTTCATCGGTGGCGACAACCTGATCCATGTGACGAAGCTGGATCATATCATCGAGGTGAGCACGGCTGTACCCGAGGTGCCACCCGCTGTACCTGGTGAGATCGAGCGCAAGATCGGTGAGATCTGTGCATCCATGATCAAAGATGGCGACACGCTCCAGCTCGGTATCGGAGCTATCCCCGATGCAGTCTTGAGCAACCTCACGGATCGCAAGGATCTAGGCATCCACTCGGAGATGATCACCGATGGTGTTATGAAACTGATGCGTAAAGGGGTCATCACCGGTAAGTGTAAGACACGCAATGCCAATAAGGTGGTCACAGCCTTTGCGATGGGTACGAAGGAACTGTACGACTTCTTCGACCACAATGAGGAGGTTGAGATGTATCCCGTGAGCTATACGAATGATCCCTTTGTCGTGGCAAGCATTGACAACATGGTCTCGATCAATTCTTGTCTGGAAATCGACCTGCTCGGTCAGGTCAATGCTGAGAGCATCGGCTACAACATGCTGAGTGGCTCTGGCGGTCAGGTGGACTTCATGCGTGGTGCTAGACGCTCCAAGGGCGGGCGCAGTATCCTCGCCTTCGCCTCTACTGCCAAGGGCGGTGAGATCAGCCGTATCGTGCCGATCCTAGCGGAGGGCGCAGCAGTGACTACTGGTCGCAACGATGTGGACTATGTAGTTACGGAGTATGGTGTGGCACGTCTCCGTGGTAAAACGGCACGTGAGCGCGCCGAGGCGCTTATCGGCATCGCACATCCTAAGTTTAGAGAGATGCTTCAGGAGGCTGTCATCAAGCGCTGGGGCAAGTAGTCGTAGCTTACCGATCATTATATGCGAGTCTTCTCTAGTAGCGACACCAGTATCGTTGCTCAGAGGAGGCTCGCTTAGCTTTTTGATAAAACTATAGAGCCGTATCGTATGAATGTACGCATAGAGCCTAGCTGGCATCAAGTGCTGGAGGAGGAGTTCGGAAAGTTTTACTTTGAGACCTTGACCTCTTTTGTGCGCTCGGAGTACCAGACGAAGAGGATCTACCCACCTGGTGGGCAGATCTTTCGAGCCTTTGACCTTTGTCCCTTTGAAGATGTGCGAGTCGTCATCCTCGGGCAAGATCCTTACCACGGTGTGGGGCAGGCCGAGGGGCTAGCCTTCTCTGTGCCAGAGGGTGTCGAGGTGCCACCCAGCCTGCGCAACATATTGACCGAGATCGCCTCCGACCTAGGGCGTCCCTCGCAGATCGTCGGGGGGCATCTAACGCCATGGTGTAGTCAGGGTGTCCTCTTGCTAAACGCTACGCTCACGGTCGTAGCACACGAAGCAGGCTCGCATCAGGGACGCGGGTGGGAGACCTTCACCGATCAGGTCATCTCGCTCTTGAGTAGCCAGAGAGAGCATCTCGTCTTCATGCTATGGGGTAACTATGCGCGCTGTAAGCGGGCACTGATAGATCGCCAGAAGCACCTCATCCTCGAGGCGCCTCATCCTAGTCCTCTGTCGGCTCATCGGGGCTTCTTCGGCTGCCGGCACTTTTCCAAGGCCAATGCTTACCTACAGCGATACGGCTACGAGCCGATCCGCTGGTGATAAGATCGTAGACATAAGATAGAGAGAGGGTCGCTATTCACATATCGTGAGTAGCGACCCTCTCTAATGAAAAGGCAAACAAATAAGGTATAAGCTATAGCCTAGCTGACACGCATACGTGTGTAGCTAGGCTATTGTGCTGTATATCTATTTTAGCAGACGCCCTGACCAACCATTGCCTTAGCGACCTTCATGAAGCCGGCAATATTAGCACCCTTGACGTAGTTGATGTAGCCGTCAGGCTCCTTACCGTACTCTACGCACTGAGTGTGGATGTCCTTCATGATCTGATGTAGACGCTCGTCTACCTCAGCCTCAGACCAGTAGATGTGAGCTGCGTTCTGTGACATCTCTAGGCAAGAGCAAGAGACACCACCACAGTTGACAGCCTTACCAGGAGCGAAGATGATGCGCTTCTCAACGAAGTACTCAGCAGCCTCTGCTGTACAACCCATGTTAGAAACCTCAGCAACGATCGTTACACCGTTCTCGACGAGTTTCTTAGCATCGTCACCGTTGAGCTCGTTCTGGATAGCGCAGGGGAGAGCGATGTCTACCTTGTGCTCCCAGGGCTTCTTGCCTGCGAAGAACTGTGCGCCAAACTTCTTAGCATATGGCTCTACGACGTCGTTGCCACTGTTGCGGAGTTCGCACATGTAGTCAAACTTCTCCTGTGTGCTGACACCGTTCTCATCGTAGATGTAACCATCAGGACCAGAGATGCAGACAACCTTAGCGCCTAGCTCAGTAGCCTTCATGGTAGCACCCCAAGCGACGTTACCGAAGCCTGAGATAGCAACTGTCTTGCCCTTGAAGTCGATGTTGTGCTGCTTGCAGATATCATTGACCATGTAGATAGCACCGTAGCCCGTTGACTCAGGACGGAGGCGTGATCCACCGAACTCATGACCCTTGCCTGTGAAAGTACCTGTGCACTCACGAGTGAGCTTCTTGTACATACCGTACATAAAGCCTACCTCACGACCACCGACACCTACGTCGCCTGCAGGGATATCCATGTCCGGGCCAATATACTTGTAGAGCTCTGTGACATAAGCCTGGCAGAAGCGCATGATCTCGCGCTCGCTCTTACCCTTTGGAGAGAAGTCAGAGCCACCCTTACCACCACCCATAGGAAGTGTAGAGAGGGCATTCTTGAAGGTCTGCTCGAAGCCGAGGAACTTGAGGGTAGAGAGGTTCACCGTGTGGTGGAAGCGTGTACCACCCTTGTACGGGCCAATAGCATTGTTGAACTGTACGCGGTAACCGAGGTTGATCTGGACCTCACCCTTGTCGTCCACCCAGGGGATACGGAAGGTGAAGATACGGTCGGGCTCGACGAGGCGCTCGACGATCTTGTTCTTCTCAAACTCTGGATGCTGGTTGTAAATGTCCTCGATAGAAAGGAGGACCTCACGGACAGCCTGGATGAACTCCGGCTCGCCTGGATGCTTTGCCTCTAGCTGGGCAATGATCTCACTTGTCTTCATTTGATTTAATGATTAGGATTATCGGATATGTACCACAAAGTTACGCCTTATTTCCCAATGAAGCAAGCCCTCAGCACACCAAAGTTCAAATAGCTGAGTCAAGTCGCTCCATTCCTACTTGGGGTGCTGGAAAGAAGCCGTCTGGAGCTGACACATTGTACCGACAATTTCTGACTTTCACGAGGTATTTGACAAATAACTCACCAGGAAATCTCAAATCTCTACCGAGAAAAGCCGAAATAGATCGGAAGGTCGAAATAAAACTTCGGAAGAATGAAATGAAACTTCGGAAGAATGAAATGAAAGTTCCGAGGAATTTGCCAATTGCTCCCTGGAGAACTTCAATTTCCTCGTGAAGAAGCAGTATCTGGGCGCATCTCTCTACTTATAATATTCAGAATTCAATCAATTGACGGGAGGAGGCTTCGAACGATAGATACTGAACGTTCGCATCGTTTTGATATACAATATATTACCGACTATTTGGTATTGCTGTTCTAACGATTACGCTCTACCTTTGCACAGTGTAAGGGTGTCCATAGGGAGATGCTTTTCACCTCCTCTCTAAACGCTCTTGCGCATAGGGGCTATTTCAGTAAAACGGCTCCAAGTATATAACAACAGATTAATATGAGACAATCAAACAATCAATTCCTAGGCGCATTGGGCCGCTTAGGACACTCCATGGGGAGCAAGCGACCGCTCGCTTATCTAGGGCTGGTCTGCTCTGCCGTGGCGCACGTGGTGGCACTGGTGCCATTCATCTTTATTTGGCTTATCCTGCGGGAGTTGCTCGGTGGCTCTGTGGACTCCAGCGCCATCACGCGATGGGCTTGGTGGGCAGTCGGGGCGGGACTGCTCTATATACTCCTCTATGGGGTGGCGTTGATGCTGACGCATGTGGCAGCCTTTAGGGTAGAGCGGACTTTGCGAGGGGATGCTATGAGGCGTATGCTGGAGATGCCCTTGGGCTTCTTCGATCAGCAGAACCTAGGCAAGCTCAAAAACGTCATCGACGACAATGTTGGCCTGACCCACACTTTCTGCGCTCACCAGTTGCCAGACCTCGTTGGGACGCTGGTCTGCTTTGCGACGCTCTGCGTGATGATGTTTGTCCTGGAGTGGCGCATGGCTCTGCTCTGTCTCATACCAGTCTTGATACAGCTCCTGGCGATGGGCTCGATGATGACCAACAAAGCGTACCGTGAGAGTATGGGTGCCTATATGAATCACCAGCAAAGGATGAGCAGTGAGGCGGTCGAGTATGTGCGTGGTATGCCCGTGGTGAAAGCTTTCCAGCAGTCGATCTACTCCTTCAATGCTTTTCACCAGACGCTACTGGACTATGCCAAGTGGGCGAAGGTGTATGCTCGTAGTTGTCGGCGTATGTTTAGCATCTACACGGTAGCTTCCTTTGGCTATGCATTTATCTTGGTACCCTTTGCCTATTATCTCTTGAGCCGAGGCGAAGATATGGTCGGTGTGGTGAGCAGCTTGGTCTTCTTTATCCTCGTTACGCCATTCATCGGGGAGTGTACGATGCGGCTCATGTATGTGGTCAGTGGCAAGCGTGAGGCTGTGCAGGCTTTAGATAGGCTGGATGCCCTCTGCGATGCTTCTTCGGGGGCAAAGAGTAGTACGCCTCTCACGCTCTCTAGTCATACGATCCAGCTGGAGGAGGTATCCTTTAGATATAGTCCAGAGGCTCCTCTGGCGGTGAGTGATGTGACGCTCACAATCCCTGAGGGTGCCTGCGTGGCTCTCGTAGGAGCTAGCGGGAGTGGCAAGACAACGCTGGCTCGTCTCGTGGCTCGCTTTTGGGATGTGGAGACAGGGCGGATTACTATCGGGGGAGAAGATATAAGTCAGGTTGCTGTCGAGGAGGTGCTACGGCACATCTCCTTCGTCTTCCAGAGTGAAAAGCTCTTTAAGAAGTCCATCCGTGACAATGTAGCCTACGGATCTGCTAAGGCTACGGACGAAGAAATCTATGCAGCCCTTGACAAAGCACACTGCCTAGAGCTGGTGCGTAGTCTGCCACAAGGGTTGGACACGGTCATCGGCTCTAAGGGCGTCTACCTCAGTGGGGGAGAGCAGCAGCGGATAGCTCTGGCGAGAGCTTTCCTCAAGGATGCGCCGATACTGCTCCTTGACGAGGCTACCTCTTTTGCCGATCCAGAGAGTGAGCATGCGATCCAGGAGAGCCTGCATCGTCTGATGGCGTACAAGACCGTCCTGATGATAGCGCATCGTCTCTCCTCGGTCGTCAATGCGGATCTTATTGTGGTGATGCAGCAGGGACGCATCGTAGAGCAAGGCTCCCACACGGAGCTACTGGCTCGTACTAATGGACTCTATGCCTCTATGTGGCAGGAGTATCAAGAATCTATCAAATGGACTATATAAGCTATGAAGCATCTAAATCTAATCAACTGGATGGAGCGCAAGATGGCGCTCTCGCCTAGAGGAGCGCACAACTTCCTCTCGGCTTGTCTCTGGACTGGTGTGCAAAACCTCTCCTTCATGCTCCCCGTGATGCTCGTTTACCTCCTAATGATGGAGCTATTTGGCGAGAGCAGAGGCCTCACCCTCTGGGCACTGGTAGGGATTGCACTCTTATCTATAATAGGTATGTATGTCATCACTCGCAGACAGTACGACAGCACTTTCCTAGCCGTCTACAGCGAGAGTGCTACTATGCGCATACGACTAGCGGAGAAGATGAGACGACTACCGCTCTCCTTCTTCGACCGTCACGATGCGAGTGATCTGACAAGTCGTGTGATGTCTGATGTCTCATTTCTTGAAAACGCATATTCGCATACTCTGCCACAGATGGTAGCTTCCTTTATCGTCCTCCTCTTGGCGGGATGTGGATTAGCCTTCTTAGATTGGCGGTTAGCCTTGGCACTCTTTTGGGCAGCGCCCGTGTCGCTCCTGATCCTATGGGGATGTCTGGCTTCGCAAAAGCGCTCCTTCGTCAAGCTCTCCAAGTCGCAGCTCTCTGTGAGCGAAAAGGTCGAAGAGGGCCTACAGCTACATCAGACGATCAAGGCATACGGTGGCGAAACGCTCTATATGACAGAGCTGGATGCCGTCTTGGCTAGTTATGAACGTACCTGCTTTAACTCCGAGTTGGCTAGCTTCGTCATGGTCAATGGACTACGCTCTTTGCTACAGCTAGCGATACCGACGCTGGTCATCGTGGGGAGCCACCTTTACCTAGTGGGAGAGGTGTCGCTCGGCATCCTCCTCTTCTTCCTGCTGATCTCTGTGTCGGTCTATACACCGCTGACTATGCTGATGACGAATGCACTCGTAACGCTCTTTGCCTCTGTGCGGATAGATCGTATGAATGAGATCTACAATATGCCGACACAGGAGGGACGGACGGACTTTGCGCCTAAGAGCTTCGACCTAACGTTTGAGGATGTATCCTTTTCCTACAATGAGGGTGCGCAGGTGCTGAATCAGGTCTTCTTTACCGCCAAGCAGGGCGAGGTGACGGCTCTCGTCGGTCCGAGCGGTGGGGGCAAGAGTACCTGTGCACGACTAGCCTCCCGCTTCTGGGACTGTCAGAGTGGGGTCGTATCGCTCGGAGGCGAAGACTTAACAGCAGTCGATCCAGAGACACTTCTCAAGTACTACGCCATCGTCTTTCAAGATGTGGTACTCTTTAATAATACGGTGATGGAAAACATTCGCATCGGACGCAAAGAGGCGACAGATGCCGAGGTCCTTGAGGCTGCTCGGCTGGCGCAGTGTGACGACTTTGTAGCGCGGTTGCCCGAGGGGTATCAAACGCAGATAGGGGAGAATGGCAGTCGCCTCTCTGGAGGTGAGCGTCAGCGCATATCGATAGCTCGAGCTATCCTCAAGAATGCTCCGATCATCATCCTCGATGAGGCGACTGCAAGTCAAGACGCGGAGAGTGAGACGCAGATACAGCGGGCTCTCTCACAGCTTACGACGGATAAGACGGTGATAATCATTGCCCACCGTATGCGCACGATACGCAATGCGAACCGCATCGTAGTACTCTCTGGGGGGACGGTCGCTGCCTCTGGAACGCCTGACGAACTGTACGACGTGCCGGGCTACTACCGCACCGCTTGTGACCTGCAGCGAGTAGAGAGCTAGGCGAAGGCAACTTAGCCCTGTAGCTCGTACTGCGTCCCCCTTTGGCTAAAGCTGTGGGGCGGATTTGGAATCTCTTTGTATCGTGCTGGTTGTGTAGTACATACGAGTTCCAAAAACAGTTCCCCTCTTGGAACTTTTTAGTTCCAAGGGAGGAACTACTTAGTTCCAGGGCAGGAACTTTTCGGTTCCAAGGGTGGAACTCTTCGGTTCCATCGGAGGAACTGGGTATCAAAGAGACAAGAAAAGAGGAGACGACCAACTTGTGTGGCCGTCTCCTCTTGCGTTGATGGGGGGAGGTGAGGGGTTGCTCTAGAAGTGCGGGTAGACTCGATCGACGAGTGTCTGGCAGACCCGCTCGATGAAGTCTCTCTCGCCTTGCTCGGACGACATGATGTAGAGCGGTACGCCCTGCTCCTCAAGGTGATACGGGGGCTGCAGGTAGTCCCGCTTGACGACGTGGAAGCCGTTGCGCTCGTAGTAGTTGATGCGTCGCCCAGCTATTTCGGAGAGCGTCTCGGGCTCTACCTCGAAGTAAAGGGGCTCACGCCCAATGTACTTCTTGACCGTGTGCAGTGTTTGCTCGCCCAGACGATGGTTGCGTAGCTGCGGCAGGATGGCAAAGTGCTCTCCGTAGTAGAAGTCGTCGAAGTGCCACAGCGTGACGAAGCCCACGACTCCTAGCTCGGGATGCTCTAAGAGGAAGAAGTGGTAAGCGCCCTGCTCCCCGATGAGCTGCTCTAGGTCACTCCAAGGGCGACGCTCACTACGGGGAAAGGCCTCCTCGTAGAGCTGTCTGAGCGTAGGCAGATGGCTCTGGTGCGTCTCATTGCAGAGGTCACACCGCGTCATACGAACGAGCGAGACGAGTGGGGTAGCGGAGGAGCTCCCCTCAGAACTACTTGCCATAGTTGGGGTCGATGGCTACGATACCTGGAAGAGCTTTCCCCTCGATAGCCTCTAGGAGCGCACCACCACCGGTAGATACGTAAGATACTTCGTCGCCTAGACCGAGCTTGTTGATGCAGGCGACACTGTCCCCGCCACCGACGAGCGAATAGGCACCTTGTCGTGTCGCCTCAGCGACTGCCTGAGCGATAGCCTCGGAGCCACGAGCGAAGTTGTCAAACTCAAAGACTCCCGCAGGTCCATTCCACAGGATCGTCTTGCTAGTCAGGATGACCTCACGGTAGTCGGCACAAGCCTGAGCGCCTATGTCCATACCCATGCGGTCGGCAGGGATCTGATTGGTCGGGTAGGTCTCGGCAGGCGCATCGTTGGCAAAGTCGCACGTGGCGACCGTATCTACGGGTAGAAGGAGTCGCACGCCTTTAGCTTTAGCACGCTCCATGATATCTCGTGCCACCTCGATCTTGTCTTCCTCACAGAGGGAGTGACCTATCTCGCCGCCCTGCGCCTTGACAAAGGTGTAGGCCATACCGCCTCCAATGATGAGGTTGTCCACCTTGTCCATCAGATTGAGGATGATGTCGATCTTCGAGGAGACCTTAGAGCCTCCTAAGATAGCGGTAAAGGGGTGCTTAGCACCATGTAAGACACGCTGCACAGCCTCTACCTCTTGTAGCATCAGCATGCCAAACATCTTCTTGTCTGCGGCAAAGTACTGAGCAATGAGAGCCGTCGTGGCGTGTGCTCGGTGCGCAGCGCCAAAAGCATCGTTGACGTAGACATCAGCTAGTGTAGCCATCTCCTTGGCGTAAGCCTTCTGACGCTCCTTGAGATCTGCCTTAGCAGCTTTGAGGTCCTCTTCGTTGGTGTATTGGTCAGGGTTGTTTAGCTTGCCTTGCTCTTCCTCCTCGAAGCGTACGTTTTCCAATACGAGTATCTCGCCCGGCTGAAGCGCTTGTGCCATCTCTTTTGCCTGAGCACCACAGCTCACAGGGCAGTGGATGACGGGTACGTGGGTAAGTTCCTTGAGGTGCGGTACGATGAGCGCAGTAGAGAGCTTGGGATCACGACCCTTGGGGCGACCGAGGTGGGTGGCGATGATCACGCTGCCACCGTCGGATAGGATCTTGCGTAACGTAGGCAGGGCTGCACGCATGCGGGTGTCGTCGGTGATATGCCCCTTATCGTCAAAGGGGACGTTGAAGTCTACACGCACGAGAGCACGGAGACCAGAGAAGTCGAACTGATGAATGTTTGTCATGAATAGAAGTATGTAATTGGTCTGTATGAATGAACTTAGAAAGTATTTATCCGCTGATGGAGCCAAGTCTGTATTAGCTCCAGCAGATGCCTTGGCACGCCTAGCTGCTGCAGATCGTACATGCACTCCCCATAGGCGGAGATGAGTCTCTTCTGCTGTGTCTCGTCAGCGGTGGCTAGGAGCTTTCCTAGAGCTTGTAGCGTACCCTGTAGATCACCGCCGATAAGCGTCAAGAGAGCGGGCAGTAGGGGAGCGAATCCTTTATATTCAAGCTCGAGAGAGTCTTTGTCCAGCTGATCATACGAAGTGACGGGGCGACTAACATAAGCTTTAGCCTCATCCCATCGCTGTGTCATCATCAGGCACCAAGCGATGAGCGGATAGAGCGTGTCGGGATGCTCGTCTTCAAACTCACACTGTAGCAGCAGCGGGAGTGCCTTGTCGTAAAGACGTACCTTCATATAGAGGGTCCCGAGTCGCCGCAAGACAGCAAGTGAGGGCTTCTCGGGCTCAGACTGCTGGCGCACTTTCTCCATTAGCGTGATCGCAAGTCCTACCTGCTCCATGCGGTAGAGTATCTGCGCGATAAAGAGTGGACTGGTCTCGCCTGCGAGGAGATGCGGAGGTATCTGCTGCATGACGAAGTAAGCCTGCATGTACTTCTGCTCCTCATAGTAGGTCTGCGCTAAGCGATGCATGAGCTGAGCGCGAGCCTCTGGCTCTGTGGTGCGCATGATCTGAAACTGTATGGCAGCCTGCTCGCCAGCATACTCCTTCGTCTGAACGCAATAGGCGCGAAGTAAGTCGAGATGCTTGTCGTATAGCTCCTCCGTCTGCTTCTGGGCAAAGGGATTGAGCTTGCCAAAGCGTATCTCAAAGGGAGTCTCTGCTGCCACCTTTGCTCCGATGAAGGCGTAGATACGTGCCAGCTGACAGATGTAGCCTTGTAGCGCTTTCGTATAGTCGTCCGCTTCTAGCAGTTGTCGTTCCTGTGGTCGTATATAAGGAGTACGATTGATTACATTCTCCATAGCTAGGACACCCTGCGAGATGCCCTGTAGCACCTGACCAGGCAACTGGCTAATCCTAAAGATGGAGCCGTAGAAGTCTATGTCTACCTGCTGGAAGATGGACTCCCGCAGGAGCGTCATGATCTGATCCTCACCGAGCTGGTACTCATTGCTAAACTGAGCCATCACGGCTGCTAGGGAACTGTGCTGCAGGTCAAACGGAATGAGCCAGTGCGCCTCATCATCAAAGAAAGGACCCTGCAAGAGAGACCGTGTCGCAAAGGCGTTCACATCGAAGCCTCGTGCTACGAGACGCTTCAGCGCTTCGTATCCCTCCTGTACATCGTCCACGAGAGGCATTAGCTCCTCATCATCACCGAAGACACTCTCGAAGGTGGCTGGGCCCTCACTTTCACCCGTTGAAGAGAGGATCTCCTGAAAGCGTTGCTGAAACTCGGGACTGTTGAAGCGTCCGAAGAGCTTCTGCACATACTCCACTACCTGTGGCGTGTACTTCATGCGCAGGCGGTGGCTCCAGATCATGTCGTACTCCTCGAGGGTGATCGCCTCGCCGATCTGCTGGAGTTTGTAGGGAAGCTGATCCTCATAGAGTGCTAGACGGTTATTGTATAGTTCACCGACGAGAAGGACCCCAACGACGGCACGAATGCGCACCATCGTCTGTTCGCCTTGTGTCTTCATCAGCTTAACGAGGAGCCAGCATAGCTTGCCCCAATGCCACGAGCGTAGCAAAGCTAGGGTGACAGCTGTGAGTGCTGTCTGCTGTACGTAGTCGTCGAGCTGGTCTAGTGCGGAGGCTACTTCGTCGCTCCACTCCTGTGTGTAGAGCAGTCCCATCGTTAGCCGCTTGACCAGTTCGTCGTAGCGTGGACGGTCTACTGTGGCAAGGTTGGACTGAAGTGTCAGTTGCTCGACAACCATCGCGAGTCCTCCGTTGTCCAGCAGTAGGGAGTAGTAGTTCGCTTGCTTTTCGTACTGAGGCGATTGGGCCAGCCACTCGGTATCTCTCAGAGCATCGGTCACCTCGTAGAGCGTCCGGAGCAGGTAGCTGTAGTTAGTCACCAGCTCTGGGTCTTGTATTGGAGACTCTAGGTATTGTAGCATCGTCTCTAGGATGCGCTTGGCCGAGTGGTAGCGATCACGCTGCTCCACGGGGATACGCACATGAGACTGCATCTGCTCGCCCAGTAGCTTGACAGCCGAGGCGATCTGATGCTCAGAGATGAGCTGGTAGATATCGTCTGTAACCATATATATAATGTGTACCTGCTCTTAGATGCCTAGCTGATCACGTATCGCCTTGATGCGATCACGGAGTAGCTGCTCAGGATGATCGCAAGCGGGATCGGAGCCACGCTTGTAGGTGACACCGATGTAGTACTTGATCTTAGGCTCCGTGCCTGAGGGACGTATGGAGAGCACCGTGCCATCGGCCGTGTGGTACTGTAGCACATTGCTGGTCGCAGGCATCTTGATCGGGAAGGTTTCTCCACTCTTTAGGCACTTACCCTCGAGCGACTGATAGTCTAGGATCTTCACCACGGGACTGCCAGCCAGCTCCTTTACCGGATTAGAGCGGTAGTCGACCATCATCTGGCTTATCTCCTGAGCGCCCTTGATGCCCTTGCGCACTACGCTGACGCCCTGCTCGAGGAAGTAACCATGCTCGTAGTAAATCTTCTCAAGAAGCATATCAATGGTCAAACCCTTGTCCAGAGCCCACGCCGTCAGCTCTGCAAAGATAGCGCAAGCCGACACCGAACTCTTATCTCGTACAAACGTCTCCCAGAGGTAGCCGTAGCTTTCCTCACCACCACCTATGTAGCGACGCTTGCCCTCCTGCTCACGGATCTCGTTGGCGATCCACTTGAAGCCCGTGTAGCAGTCCATATAGTCCACTCCGTAGTCGTTCGCAATGGCGGGGATCAGCTCCGTGGTCACAATCGTCTTGACCACAAAGTCATCGGGACGTAGGTCGCCCAGCTCCTTGCGGCGCGCTATCGAGTAGTAGGTCAGCAGAGCGCAGATCTGGTTGCCATTGATTAGGTGCATCTCACCCTGCTCGTTGCGCACAGCGACACCGATGCGGTCACCATCAGGGTCACTCGCTAGAACTAGGTCAGCACCCGTAGCCTCGGCACGCTCTATCGCCAGCTTCATAGCTGCCGGCTCCTCGGGGTTTGGCGAGACGACTGTGGGGAAGTTGCCGTCGATCACATCTTGCTCCGGCACATGGATGATGTTCTTAAAGCCAAAAGCCTCTAGCGCACGAGGTACGATACGCACGCCAGTACCGTGAATGGGCGTATAGACGATCCCCATATCACGATGACGCTCTACCGACTCAGGAGAGAGCGACAGACCGCACACATCGTGGATAAAGCGGTCGTCTATCTCAGCACCGATCATCTCGACGAGTGCTGGATTGCCCTGCCACTTCACTTGATCAATGTCCGTGATGCTCTTTACCTCGTTGACAATAGCCTTGTCGTGCGGAGCAATGATCTGAGCTCCGTCGCTCCAGAAGACCTTGTAGCCGTTGTACTCCTTGGGGTTGTGCGAGGCAGTCACCATGACGCCGCTCTTGCAGCCCAGCTGACGGATCGCATAGGAGACCATTGGGGTAGGACGCAGCGCATCGTAGAGGTAGACCTTGATGCCGTTTGCCGTGAGCACGTCGGCCGTCGTCTGGGCAAAGAAGGGGCTGTTGTTGCGCCCGTCGTAGCCGATAGCTACGGAGATCTCTTCGCCAGCGAAGCATTGTAGGAGATAGTTTGCTAGTCCCTGCGTAGCCATGCCAACGGTGTATTTATTCATACGGTTGGTACCAGCGCCCATGATGCCTCGTAGACCGCCCGTACCAAACTCTAGTACTTGATAAAACGCCTCCACGAGAGGCGTCTTGTCCTCAGCGGCGAGGAGAGCCTCTACCTGCTGACGAGTCTCACTGTCAAAGGCTGGTGTGAGCCATTGCTTGGCACGCTCTTGTGCCTGCTGTATAAGTTCGGGTGATAAAGTTGCCATAGTTTATTGTGTTGCTAGAGTTTCTGAAAGTTATGCTGGCAGGTATCGAGTGCACAGAGTCTTAGTGCTACTCGTAACGGCCGTTGAAAAACTGTGGCGAGCAATAAGATGGCATCAGAAGTGCCGAAAAAAGGCGTGCGCCAGCTTGTCGCTCGCTGTAGGAGCAAAGTTAGCAAAATAAGCGATACAGAGAGTCCCCACGATGAATGAGTCAGGGCTGACGCATTATAACTAGTTTGCTAGGAGCTATACATGACGATAACTAGGATATACTGTCCAAGTATCGCTACACAGTGGCTACAAATCCTTCCTGATTACGCCAACCTTTCTGATGATTCGGATTTCTTCCGAGGAATTTTCCAAATAGCTCCCGAGGAAATCAAAATTTCCTCGGGAGAAAAGAAAAACTCTTCGGAGATATCAACTGAAACTTCGGAAGAATCAAACGATAAATCCGAAGAATTTTTTCTTTCCTCCCTGGAAAATCAAAAATAGTTCCCGAAGAAATCCGGAATTTCTTGGGAGCTATTCAGTAGACTGTCGTCAGCGTGATTGAAGTAATCGGAGTTCTATCGAGACGTGCAGCGACATATAGGGGTGCACGACCTTTCCGATCTTTCCGATCTCTAACCTCTAATCTCTAATCTCTAACTTCTGAGTTTTCCCTATATTTGTCTGAGTAAAGAATAAAGCTCCCCGCACGTTTGCTGTGCCAGGAGCCGCTAAACAAATGATATGATGGACAAACAACACAAACTACTTACACCTCACGTTACCAACGAAACCAACCAGCTTCGCAAGGTCGTCCTCGGTCTGCCCTATGCGCTCGGCACGCCGCCGACCCTTGAGGAGACCTACGACGCTAAGAGCTACCAAGCGGTGCTACGGGGAGACTATCCCACGGAGCAGGCGGTGGTACGTGAGATGGAGGGCTTCCTCGCTATCCTGCAGCGCTACGGCGTGGAGGTGTATCGCCCTGAGCCGATAGAGGGGTGCAATCAGATCTTTGCGCGAGATGTCTCTTTCGTGATAGACGAGCACCTCTTTGTGGCACACATGATCCCCGACAGGAGACGAGAGGTAGATGCGTTTGCATCGATCTATGACCTCTTCGAGCCGAACAACGTGCTGCACCTGCCCGCCGAGGTGCGTGTCGAGGGGGGCGACGTAATCCTCTATGACGACATTCTTTTCATCGGCTGTTGCGAGCCGGGTGCCTTTGGGCAGTTCAAGACTACGAGGACCAATGATCGTGCGGTGGACTTCTTCCGTGAGTTCTTCCCGCACAAGCGTGTCGTCCCCGTTCCACTATATAAGCATGACCAGGATCCTCTGCGTGGTGTGCTGCACCTAGACTGCGCCTTCCAGCCGGTGGGGCGTGGCTTTGCTGTCTTTTATCCCGAGGGTGTCGCTTCACGAGAGGCGCGCGGGATCATTGGCGAGGTCTTTGGCAAGGACAAGCTGCTGACCATCACCGCTGAGGAGGCTGTCGAAATGCATACCAACTTCTTCTCCCTCTCTCCCGAAGTGGTCTGTGTCGAGGCGGGTGCCGAGCGTCTGCAGCGCTACCTCCGTGAGGTGGCTGGTATGACCGTCGAGAAGGTGCCCTACAGTGAGATCTCTAAGCAGGGAGGCTTGCTGCGCTGCTCCACATGTCCTCTAGAGCGAGCATAGTAGATGGCAAAGGTTAAGACTGTATATAAGTGTAGTGCCTGTGGCGCTACCTACAGCCGCTGGCAAGGCCAGTGCAACGAGTGCCAAGAGTGGAATACGATCGAGGAGCAGCTGGCACAGCCGGAGGCAACATCGGGGCGCTCGACACCTGCGCAGGAGATACAGCGCAAGCTCAAGCAGATTCATGAGGGCGCCACGTGGGACGGTCTCCACTCGGAGGAGGTGCGCCCCATACAGCTCATCGAGGGAAGCGAGGAGAGTTGCGTAGATCTGCACGATGAGGAGCTAAACCGCCTCCTAGGAGGTGGACTGGTACAAGGCTCCTTCACCTTGCTGGGTGGTGAGCCAGGTATTGGTAAGTCTACACTGGTCTTTCAGACCGTTCTCCGCTGCCCAGAGCTCAAGACGCTCTACGTATCGGGCGAGGAGAGTGCCCAGCAGCTCAAGCTGCGTGCCGACCGCATCGGCATACACTCGGAGCAGTGCCTCATCTACTGCGACACCGACCTCGACAACATACTCCTGAAGGCACTGCAGATAGCACCCGACCTGCTGGTCATCGACAGTATTCAGACGGTTACGACTGCGCGCTCGGACTCTTCGCCAGGATCCATCAGTCAGATTAAGGAGTGCGCCAACCTGCTCCTGCACTTTGCCAAGAGCAGCGGAATCCCCGTGATCGTCATTGGGCATATCAACAAAGAGGGCTCCATAGCGGGTCCGAAAATCTTGGAGCATACGGTGGACACGGTCTTGCAGTTTGAGGGCGACAAGCAGCATCTCTACCGCATCCTGCGCAGCCATAAGAACCGCTTTGGCTCTACCGACGATCTCGGCATCTACGAGATGAATAGCTCGGGACTGGTCGCCGTGAGCAATCCCTCGGAGCATCTCATCTCGGGCAATACGGAGGGGCTCAGTGGGGTCGTCGTCGCTTGCGCCGTGGAGGGTATTCGCCCGATCATGATTGAGACGCAAGCTTTGGTCAGTTCGGCTATTTACAACAATCCGCAGCGGTCCACTACGGGCTTTGATTTGAGGCGACTCAACATGCTGCTAGCGGTTTTGGAAAAGCGAGCCGGCTTCAAGCTCATACAGAAAGACGTTTTCCTCAATATCACGGGCGGCATCAAGATCAACGATACCGCCGTGGATCTAGCCGTCCTCTGTGCCGTCCTCTCCTCCAATCTGGACATAGCCGTCCCCTCGAAGACCTGCATGACGGGCGAGGTGGGGCTGGCGGGCGAGATACGTGCCGTGAGCCGCATAGAGCGACGCATAGCGGAGGCGCACCGACTGGGCTTCACGCGCATACTGATCCCAAAGGCGAATGCTAAGAGCCTGCAGCAACGGAACTACGACATAGAGATCGTGCCGTGTGATCGGGTGGATCACGCCTTTAGGACGCTCTTCTCACAAAGACAATAGATACACTATATATAATGAGTAGGATGAATTGGGATCAGCTGATCTCTAACCGACGCTTTGGAGCAGCTGCTCCGCAACTCTCTGGGGGCATGGAGATGCGCACGGAGTTTGACCGAGACTACGATCGTCTGATCTTCTCGGCTCCATTTCGTAGGCTGCAAAACAAAGCGCAGATCTTCCCCCTGCCTAAGAATATCTTTGTGCACAACCGCCTGACGCATAGTTTGGAGGTGAGCTGCGTGGGGCGCAGCCTGGGCAACTACATAGCGTGCCGCTTGACGGACAATCAGGATACGCCTCATCGGGGTAGCATCGCCACGGTCGTCTCGGCGGCCTGTCTGGCGCACGATATGGGCAATCCTCCCTTCGGGCATAGTGGCGAGCGGGCGATCCGGGCTTACTTCACCGAGGGCAATGGACGCCAATGGTATGACGCCGTAGTAGGGGAGGGGCACCCGTGGGAGGACTTCGCCTACTTCGAGGGCAATGCTAACGGCTTTCGTCTGCTGACGCACCAGTTTGAGGGGCGCCGCCCCGGGGGCTTTGCTTTGACCTACACCACGTTGGCAGCTATTGTCAAGTACCCCTGGTCGTCGGCTAGGGCACTTGAGAGTGGGAAGTTTGGCTACTTCCAGTCAGAGCGGTCTACCTATCTCGATGTAGCGGACTATCTGGGCATCCTGCCCGTAGACCCCGCCACGGGGCACTATGTGCGTCACCCGCTGGTCTACCTCGTGGAGGCCGCCGACGATATATGCTATCAGGTGATGGATGTGGAGGACGCTTACAAGCTGCGCATCCTGAGCTACGAACGTACGGTGGATCTGCTCCTGCGCTACTTCCTCGCAGATGGTCGCGATCATGCACTGGCAACGCTGGAGACTATCGGCGATCGCAATGAGCGGATCGCTTACCTGAGAGCTAAGGCGATCAATATCCTCGTGGAGGCGTGTGCTGAGGTCTTCATCGAGCATGAGGAGGAGATACTGCAGGGTTCTTTTGCAGGGACGCTGGTCGGTAGTATGCCCGAGAAGCTCTATGCGGCTTACCGAGCCAACAGCGCGGTGGCGCAGAGTGAGATCTATACGGCGCGGGCGGTGATCGACGTGGAGCTGGCGGGGCATCGGATCTTCTCAGAGTTGATCGACAAAGTGATGCACTCGCTCCTACACCCGGACGATGCTTATAGTCGTACGCTCCTCTCGCTGGTGAGTAGCCAGTACAACCTGCACGAAGCGTCGATATACGGCAAGCTCCAGTGCACGCTCGACTACATCTCCGGCATGACCGATCCCTACGCGCTAGACCTTTACCGACGCATCACCGGCATGAGCCTGCCGGCGATATAGATACAGATAGAGGTTAGAGATGAGTCGCCCTTTATAGGGACGCACGGATTGTGTCTAGTCGGAGGGCGTCCGTTGTGTCAAAGCAAAACATGCAATGTTGATCTAGGGACGTACGGTAGGACGTCTCATCTACAGATGTTTATCGCTTCTTGCGCTCTTTTTTAATGGTCTGCTGATACTCGCTAGAAGGGGTATCCTACCGCAAAGTGGTATCCGAGGGAATTGGCAAACTTAGGCAGGTTGTAGTAGCCCTGGCGTGAGGTCTCAAAGGGTAGGTGCAGCCCCACACCAACATCAAAGCGAATGACTAAGAAGTTGAGGTCATAGCGTAACCCGACGCCAGAGCCGAGGGCTAGTTGCTTGAAGAAGTCCTTGGCATCGGTGATCTCTTGGAGTGATCCTCCAGGGCGATTTTCATCGGGACGAAGCAACCATATATTGCCCGAGTCGAGAAAGAATGCGCCATGCAGATTTCCCGCAAGACGGAAGCGGTACTCCGCGTTCAGCTCTAGCTTGAACTCTCCCGTCTGATCCATAAAGGCGTAGCGACTATTGCGCGGCACAAAGCGCCCTGGACCGATGCTGCGCACGGTGAAGGCGCGGATGCTGTTTGCCCCACCCACGTAAAACTGCTCACTATACGGAGCCACCGTCATATTGCCATAGCTGTATATAGCACCCACGCCTGCTCGCAGGGCTAAGCTCTGATTGCGATCGATGCCGTAGGTGTAGCGCAGCTCTGCTGTACCCTTGACAAACTGTGCGAAGGGGACGCCCAGGATCTTTTTTGTCTCATAATAATCGCGACCGGCTAACGAATAAATCCCATTGAGGATATTGCCTGCCTGAGAGACGCCTAGATCGATGTGTAGGTGATGACTACCTAGTCCTGTGAAGATGTTGTCAAAGGTGTACTGGTAGCTCATCTGAGGAATCAGCTGACTCCGCAAGCTCAGACCCAAGATAGGGTTGTCGGTGATGACCTGCTGGAAGATCTCGGACTGACGTGAGAGGCGGTTGTAGTGTATCCGCAGAGGCGTGATCAGGTTCTGATGCTGCTCATTGCGTATGCTATAGCTAGCTGTCAGTCCTAGCGAGGTGATCTGAAAGTAGCGAGCACGATTGAGCATAGAGGCGGATAGGGTATAGGTGGTCTGCACATCGTGTGTACGATGCAGATCATAGAGCCCTGGTAGCAGGATGCGTGGGGCTTGTAGGTTGAGGTTAGCACCTACCTCGTAGCTATTGATGTCGGATATAGATACGTCCTGATTGCTGCGGGTACGATTGGTCTGCCACTCGTAGGAGCCGTAGAGATCGAGCGAGAGTCGCTCGCCACCTCCGAAGAGGTTGCGACGTCCGAGTGATAGGTTGAGTCCTGGACCGATGAAGTTATTGGACTTGGTCGTGAAGACCCCAGACAGCGAAGAGTCCCACGGTTTGTCTAGCTCAGCGGTGATATAGAGGTCGAGGAGGTTGTGCAGCGTGTCTCTAGCGACAAACTGCATATCGACATAGGAGAAGGCACCTAGCCCCAGTAGGGACTGACGGGTAGACTGCTCGAGAGACTGCGAGTAGAGCTCGCCCGAGCGTAGCTGTATTCTATTGGCAAAGACCGAGGGACGTACTTGCGGATGCTCTCGATAGTGTAGCGTGATCCCCTTGAACTGCATGGTGTCGGTCAGCGAGAGCCGATCATCCTCTGTGAGTAGGACATGGATGGAGCCTATGCGCCATGGCTCGAAGGTATAGTTGGGGTATCCACTCTGCTCACGTACCTGCATATAGACCTTGCCCGGAGTGAGTAGCGTGTCTACCTGATACACGAGCAGATCGGGAGCGTAGAAGTAATATCCACGATCTCTCAGGTTCGTGACCAGCATGGCGCGATCTTGAAGGATCTGCGAGAAGTTGAACTGGTCTCCCTTATGTATCCTTGACAGCTCAGCATGATTTAGTATCTCACCACTGCCTAGAAGCCACGGCTCGATGTAGCTAATGCTGTCGTATAGGTAGGGCGCCCCGAGATCGGCCTTATAGTAGACACGAGCCTGCAGCGAGTCGCTAGAGGAACGGGCTATACTATCGGTCACGACTGCATTAAAGTAGCCATGCTCGTGTAGGATAAACTGGGACTGCTTGGCACGGACGTCGGGACGTACATCGCTGATGAGCTTGGGCTCCTCGGCAAAGAGCTTATAGAGGCGCTTGCCGACCCAGGTGCTGTCGTTGACAAAGCCGTTGTAAAACCAAAGTCCTATGGGGATGCGAAAGCGAGAGCGTGCACTCCCGAAGAAGGCATCATTAGGTGGTACGTTGAGCACCTTCTCCATATTAGAGATAGCTCGATCAGCGGCGTCACTGCCATCATCTCCCGTGATACGTGTCTTGCCGATACCTGTATATAGTAGCTCTCCCTCAGGTATGTGCTGTGTCACAGAGCAACTACTCAGAGCCAGTATGGTGCCGAGGAGTAGGAGTAGCGCATGAGCTATGCTTGGTCTGTAGCGATAACGGTTCATAGCTGTGGTGTCTGGGAGGTTGAGGTTACGGTATCCGGTACGATAGGCGTAGCGTGTGACAGACTATCCGTAGCGCTCGATACGGAGGTACTGTCTGACGGCATCGTATCTAATTCGTCAGGCTGCTTGGGGTCAGAGGACTTCTCAGATTTCTTCTTTTGCCACCACATATAGTTGCGCGGATCGAAGAGATCGACGAAACGGCGTGCCTTGAGCTTGACCAGATAGCCGACTCCGGTCTCGGTCACTACGCCCTCGAGCATATTATCATTGTTACGTCTGTGGAAGAGCGTCACATACTGTCTGCCCGCCTCATCAAGACGATACTCAAAGGTTACGTTGTCGATGAAGGTCTGCTCGTAGTTAGTCGGTAGATTGCCCGATGCCACGCGACCACCGATGACGAAGCGTATGCGGTCGTTGAGGAAGCGACGGCTGAAGCTGTAGGTATAGTTCGTCTGCTGTAACTGCGACTGGTTGTATCCTCCGAGCTCCATACCGAGAGACAGATTCGTCCCCTGGAGGAGCTTGCCCGTTAGGTTATTCAGCTCACTCATGGCGACGTTGCTGAGTACTTTCTCCATCGACATCTGTCCCATATCGGAGGCAAGGTAGGTGCCCGATACGAGCATAGCTACCGCCTGCTTGCCACGTTCCTCTTCGCTCATAGAGGAGAGCTGAGTCTGCGTCTCTAGGTCTTCAGGCGCTGCCAGATCGAAGGCGAGAGACATGTCCTTCAAGTTTTCATCAGCCTTGATGGACACTTCAAAGTCTACCTTATTGGTCGTTTCGCCTCTAGTCACGTCGGCTCGTAGCTTTTGCGAAGCGATGAAGTGCAGGTAAGGATTTAGCGGCTCGCCACTCCAGACGAGGTAGCTCTCGGGTTCAATGTCGAAGTGTCGTCGTCCCACTATGGGGAACTCATACTGTACCTCTCCACCACTGAAGTCGTACCGTCCTACGAGACTCATCGTGCCAAGAGGTGGATACTTCAGACGGAGGTCTCCGCCGCCCTGTATGCGTACGTAGTCTTGCCCTCGGGACGAGAGGTCGACACCTATCTGTACTGCGGGCTCGATGTGCAGCGCTACAGCTAGATCCATACGACCGAGAGACTGAGTGCGCCGCTCTTTAGGCTCTTCTATTGTTGTGGTGTCAGAGACATTGACAAACTCAACGACGCCCGACATGTTGTCCTGAGCCTTGATGACAGCTTGCGACATGACGTAGGTCGCATTGGTACCTCCATGTAGTGTGACAGATCCCAGTAGTTGAGGTGCCGTCAGGTAGCCCCGCAAGCGCAGATCGGCAGAGAGTATAGCTCGACCATAGATCGACTGCTTGTTGTGGTACTTGCTATCGATGACCTGTGCATGATCGGCATAGAGGCGGAGGTCGCTCTTGAGTGCCTCTGGTCCAAAGAGTGCTAGCCATCCATCGAGGTAGAGTGAGGTCTCCTTACCCTGTAGCGTTAGCTTGTAGTCTTTGAGATTTAGTCGGCTCTGTTTGATAGTCAGTGGACGACTATCTAGGGTGTACTGATTGCCCGTCAGAGAGAGTGCGACCGAGCCGTCGGTAATGTGAGGAGCTCCATTTAGAACAGGACTCTTAGGCGTACCCGTCACAGCGACAGAACCTTCAAGTGCACCATCGAGACTGATCAGATTGCCCCCCGTAAAGGGATTAGCCAGACGTAACGGGAAGGACTCAAATGAAGCCTTCATATCGAGAGCCTCTTCACCCTTGCGGCTATGATAGATACCGTCGACGGTCAGCGCTAGGTCCCCATTGCTACTCACCTGCGCCGTGACATATTGCGAGGCGTTGTCACGAGGCTCGTAGAAGAAGGCGACACTCACGTTGCCCAGATCCCCATTCATATAGGTCATGTCATTGACAGAAAGGTCACCCGTAGCACGGTAGACGTTGTCCACACGCTCGATGCGCAGATCCATAAAGGTGCGTCCGCTCATATCTGGGAGACGCAGGATGCGCGCTAGATCGCTCAGCTCTAGTCGCTGTACGTTGCAGAGCAAGCTTTGTACATTGCTCGGCTCATCCAGTGCGCTATGTAGAGAGAGCTTGGCACCTTGAGGATTTGTCAGCTCTAGGTTGGCAAAGATTTGATTGTCCTCATGGAAGTAAAAGAGCGCATTGTCCTCATTCGCACGCAGTCGCTCACCAGCGAGATAGATATCTTTATTAGAGAGGCTCACGCCAAAGCCTTGGGCATTGTAATACCCACTAGCTCCCAAGCTGTAGAACAGCTCGTGGTCGCGTAGCCAGTCGAAGTCCAGATTGATGGCCACAAGGTCTGTCTGAGCCGATCCGATGATCTTGTACGGTGGACGCTGCTCCTGTCGCTCACCTTCGAGGCTTAGGTCTATCTGGAGCAATGGATGCACGTATTGCTGGGCAAGCTCGTCAGAGTTAAACTGGTCGGAGAGATCTGACAGAAGCAGAGGTCGCATAGCCTCAGAGGGCAACTGCTGGCTCACATGGGTCAGATGGTCTAGGAGTATAGGACGGCTCGGTGAGAGCGTTGTCAGCTGGAGGAGTGCGTTGTCACACTGTATCGTGTCGTACTGTAGCTGGTGTAGCTCGATGCGTCCATTGATCCCTAGCTTAGGACTAGTCAGTAGATCAGCATCGAGAGACTCTACAGAGACATTGTACCTCTCTAATAGTGAGCGAAGCGGATGCTCGGATCCCATGTGTAGCGCAATGTGAGCATTGGGGAGTACGCCTATCAGATCACTGTAAGCGGTCAGTCGGGGCGTGTCAAACTGATATTCCCCCGCCCACTTGGAGATGCCCGTGATAGAGGTCAAGAGGGGAGTCAGTCCCTCCTGCGTAGTCACTTGCAGGTTGATATCCTTGCCCGCTATCTGAGCTAAGACTTGCGTCGTGTCACTAGCTAAGCGTAGGTCGATCTGCTCGTTATCTATTCGCTGAGAGCCGACGGCGAGATGTAGGTCAGACAGTTGCCCGTCGATTACATGGGTCTCTGCGAAGTCGCTGTAGAGATCTGCCGTAAGCTTCATGCGCCCCTCCATAATACTATCACTCAGACCTATAGCTTGTAGGTCTAGGTGAGAGACATCTAGATCTATCTTCCCATCGAAGGAGGGCTGCTTACCAGCCGTGATGAGCCTACCCGCAACATCGCCGAAGAGCTGTGCTGCGGGATCGTTCGCCTGCAAGGTAGCAGCAACGGAGTCTCCACGTAGGAAGCCATCGAGTGCGAGGTTGTGGAGCCTATAATTTCGATAGTTGACTTCGTCGAGGGCTACAGCAACGATCCCTTTCTTGTTTTTTGTTTTGAGAGACAAGCCTGCACCATCCGCTTTGATCGTTCCCGAGATCACACCGATTGAGTCGCGTGGCATAAACTGAGCCACATCAAAGCCATCGAGCTGACCATCTAGCTTGTAGCGTTGCTGATTCAGTACGTATAATCCGTTGAGAGCTAGCGAACCTCTTGGCGTGCCTAGATGCAGATCCGCTGTGATCTGGTCACCATGCAGTGTGCCGTCCAGGTCGAGATCCATCCTGTCTGGCAGAGTCACAGAGCCAGACGCTTCGTCTATCCCAGCTAAGGCTAGGAGCAGCTTAGCCGCAGGCTCCGTCTGTATATTGCCTTGTAGGGAGGCTGTGCGCGTTTTCTCATCGAGGATGTGTGTGGCTGTACCACTAGCAGAGAGAGCTATGAAGCCCTCTTGCTGCAACTCTAGATTGTATATCTCCAAGGCACTCAGCGAGCCTCGCGAGCGCACGTCTACCGACAGCGGCACGTCGGTCAGCTGCCTGTGACCTCCGGGGCTATAGAGCATACTATCTAGACTAATGCGTGTGTAGTAGTATAGGTCTTGTGGCGCTAAGGTACCCTTGAGCTCAGCCGTGACAACCGCCTCTTCATCGCCAGAGAAAAGGTCCAGGGGCAGGATCAGATCGCCCGCCAGCTCGCTTGTGGGTGTAGCGAGCGAGAAGTTGCGCATGTTGATTACTTTGTCCTCCAGCTTAAAGTACCCCTTGAACTTCTCCACCTGAGCTCCACTTTGCTCTCGCAGACTCAGCTGGTTAATGTCCATCTGCACCAACCCCTGGCTATTGATGGAGAGTCCATCCATATCTACATGCGCATCCTGATAAGCCATGTGATTGTAGTCCACGTAGGGGAGTCGCACTGTGGCTGTATCCCTCGCATAGGTTGCTTTGGTCAGGTCTGCATCAATATGCTCTATGAGTAGGTTGAAGTCTGGGATCTCTACCATCACCTTGTCGATAGCACCGCGATCGATCATAGCATCTGTGTGTACTCCAAAGGGGTAGAGGTGTATGTAACTGGCAAAGCGCGTGAGATCCACACGATTGACATTGATACTCATCGGAGGCCCAGGTTCGCTGCTCTCGGTCGTATCTGTCTGGGTGTAAGCAAAGAACCCGTCTGCTAGTGAGACCGCTGCGATATCTATATCCATCGAGCTCAAGTCTACCAGCACATGTCCCGCCTCCATATTCCCCAAGCGAGCATCGATACGACTACGATTGAGACTGTCTAGAGGCATCGCCACGACGGCATCCTGTAGCTTCAGGCTGGGAGCCTCTAGGCGCTTGTTAAAGAGGGGCATCAGCGGCAGACTGGTGCGTAGCTCATCGACCCATATAATCGTGTCACTGCCCTCTGTGGCGAGTAACTTGTCGACACGCACCCGCAGCGGGAAGCTAATGCGCATATCCTCGACCGTAATGTCCCAGCCCGTCTGCTCCTCGAGAGTTTGGACGAGACGTCCTACTGCCCAGCGCTGTACACTAGGTAGGTAGACTGCCCCCACCAGCAGTAGAAGTACTGTCAGCGGGACGAGGAGTAGGATCCAAAAGAGTTTACGACGTCTTCGTACGGAGTTCATGAGCTAGGTCTAGTGCCATCTGAATGAGCCGAAAGCGCCCTCGGTGCGTGCTCTGAGCGAAGCAACCCTAGGACGAAACGGTTAGATGCGTACAAAGGTACGAAAATAGGAGTTAGAAATTAGATATTAGAGGTTAGAAGATAGAGATTAGAAGTTAGACCTTCGACCCACTCTGATTCACTCCGATCCACTCCGATACCTCAGATACTTCCGACTCTCCTTTCTCTCTCTAATTTCTAATTCTTCAGAATAAGAATTAGCAGGGTTATGGCTTTGGCTATTTTTCTTTAGGTGGGGTGACCGCCTCGTAGGCTCCCACTGTATAGCCACCGAACCGATTCTTGCGCCGTGGCAGACCCGTACGATCGAGACTACAGGTCGCAGGAGCTAGAGGCGACAGTTCTTGCAGACCAGCCGTCTCCACGGGATGAAAGTCAAAGTGAAAGTGATACGGTACCTGCCTATTGCTGCGATCCTTGTAGTCTTTGCCGAGCATCCAGTAGCTATCCACAAAGGGGACGGTAGCCCGATGACAAGTTGGAAACAGCTCCTCGATGAGTCGCTTAGCTACGATAGAGTCCTGCTCCAGTCTTAGGTAGCACTGCTGCAGATCGAGCTGCGACTGCGCCGAGGGGTGCCACGCCAGCTCGCCGGAGCGACGAAGCGTGTCGCTCTGCAGTGCGATCGCCTGCCGCCCGTCTACAATGCTATTGATCATCTGGAGCTTACTGCCCTCTCCTACATAGAGTACAGGGCTGCGTCTATGGTCAAATAGGTAGTCACACACCACCGTCATATGCTCTGCCTGTACAGATGCTTTTTTCATGGATAGACAGGCACCGCCCACATTACTTAGCTCACTATTTCGTAGGGTATAGCTACCTCCGGCGAGGGTCAAGCCGTCCCCACCCATATTGGTGATGGAACTCGACTCTAGGAGCAACCGCTCCGCTAAAAGATCATTTCCAGGGGCAAAGGTCACCCCTCCGCGTCCGTTGCGAATGGTCGCGTAGCGTATCTCATTACCCTGACTCTCTGCCGTAAACTGTATGTAGTCCCACTGGTTCGGCAGTAGACGATAGGAGACATCTGTGGTTAGGTTGTCTCGCCTGATACCCTCTATAAGGATAGGTCGAGAGGCAGAGCCCGCTAGTGTCACGGCGCCCCGCACGATGATCCTGCCTCCCTGAGGTAGCAGCAGATGCCCCCCCTCGGCAATCGTTAGCCGTACACCAGGCTCCACAGTGACGCTATCGGTGATCAGGTAAGGTCTTTCGCTACGCCAGAGGGTGTCTTTCGCGATATGCAAGTTGGCCGGTAGGGTAGCAATGTTTTGCCGATACCCCTCGATGCGGGTATAGTGGGTGACCCCATTACAGCGCCATAGGAGCGAGTCGGTCACCAGCGTCGGCAGGTCAGAGTCCCCAGCCGTGAAGGTCGCCTCCACAAAGATATAGATGCTGTCACGGGGAGGTAGCGTCACCTCCCGTATCTGCGAGCCACTGCGTCCGTCCACGTTGATGCGGTATCCCTTGTTGCCACCACTCAGGAGTGCCACCTCATCGAGGAGTAGTGGCTGCTCGTGCGGATTGTAGATCATCGCCACGTGGGTCGCTGAGGAGAGCGAGCTGTAGAGCGTGTCCAGTCGTATCGTGTCGGCAGATAGATAGGGCTGGCTGCCCTCTGAGCGGTCATACTGCCAGGGCGACCGCACGCATGCCACCAGCAAGAGCGCAGCACAGAGTGCGCATATGACTATGCGAGTCTGTCGTGACAAGGGACGGGTGGATCTTCTTATTTCGTTCATCGGACAGAGATAATCTTGGGTAGGAAATATGGAGCAAAGCAAACTTAATGTCGCTGATCCATTTGCAACTACGCTCCTCCCAGCAAAAGTACTGAAAATAGCGATCGACACAACCATTCATACATTTCAGTCATCGGGCTACTTGTCACTTTCGACGACTCCGATTACTCCAAATAAAAGAGAGTGCAACCCAAACTATTGGATTGCACTCGCTAGGTGAATGGATGCACAGCGCGCATCGTAGTGGTCCCACTTGGGCTTGAACCAAGGACTCCCTGATTATGAGTCAGGTGCTCTAACCAACTGAGCTATGGGACCCGAGATCTTGCCATTGAGGCATGCCTCTTTGTTGGCTCCGAGGAGCCTCGTTGCAGAGCTAGTGCCATTAATCCTAGTCGTAGGGAAAGTGCCGTTCGCTCTGTTGTGGTGCAAAGGTAATGCTTTTTTCTGATATAAGAACTTCCTTACCGACAAAAAACTCACTGAGAGTGGGTATGGAGGGGGACTATCTCAGGTGAAGCAAAATAGGTACCTTTGCCTCTAGAGTAATACATTAAGACACAACTACTATGAACAAGAAGATTTCTAATCTACCCTCTGAGTGTACGACCATCATCGTCGGCAGTCGGATGAGTGCTGATGGATCACGCATCGTAGCGCGCTCAGAAGACTGGGACGCTATGTTTGCCAAGAACCTAACTATCTATCGTCCAGGTGAGCCTGGGTCGGTCGATCCTATGCGCTTTGACGCATTTGATAGCCCCTTCGCTTGCGATCTGCCCGGCGAAGCGCAGAGCTACTCGGCTCTGCCTCCCTATCATCTGAAGGGTCACTGGGGGAGTGCGGGCTTCAACGAGTCTGGTGTCGGCATGAGCGCTACGGAGTCTATCTTTAGTAGCGACGCTGCACTGGCTGTCGATCCCCTAGTAGAGGATGGTGTAGCTGAGAACTCAGTCTTCAACATCGTCCTTCCTTACATCCACACAGCTCGTGAGGGCGTGGAACGTCTCGGCAAGCTTATCGAGGAGTATGGTGTCAGCGAGGGCTTTGGCATCGGCTTCGTCGATAGCGATGAGATATGGTATCTAGAGACCGCTTCGGGGCACCGCTGGCTAGCTTGTCGTATACCTGAGGAGCAGTACTTCGTCACGGGCAATCAGAGCCGCTTCCGCCAATATGATTCCAAGGACAAGGAGCACTTTATGGCATCGAGCGATCTGATCGAGTTTGCCCAGGAGCATGGGCTGTATGATCCGAAGGAGGGTGCCTTTGACTTCCACAAAGCTTACATCCGTGACGTGGAGCTAGACACTACGTACAACTATCCACGCGTCTGGGGACTTCAGCAGATGTTTACCCCTCAGATGAAGCAAGATGTAGCTGTCAACGACTTCCCCGTCTATGCTAAGGCTGAAAAGCCGATCACGATGGAAGCTATGCGCCATGCCTTCCGTTTCCACTACGATGGCACGGATCATGATCCTTATCTCCACAGCAATCCGCATGAAGTGTACCGTCCTGTCTCTATCTTCCGCACCACGCAGACGCACATCCTACAGGTGCAACCTAAGCTTCCTGTAGCTGTCGGTCGTATCAACCACGTTTGCTTAGGCATGGCTGATCTAGGACTCTTCGTACCACTCTTCCAGGGGGTAACCTCTTACCCAGAGCCTTATACTAAGGGCGGAGGAGAGTCCTCTCAGGAGTCTGCCTACTGGACCTTCCGCAAGGTGCAGGTACTCGGTATGACCAACTATAATAAGTATGCTCCGCTGATCAAGGCTCGCTATCACGCCTTCGAGCTGGAGTGCGACGAACGCATCGAGGAGATACAGCGTCGCTACTGTCACATGCTAGACAAGGGCATGACGCATGCTGCTCAGGATATGCTACAAGAAGCTTCGGATGCGATCTTGTGGCGTGCGCTCGATTTGGCCGATGCGCTGATCGAGGAGCTCTTCACGCAGATGACCCGCGACATACAGGCTGAGTACCTCTTCCACGGAGCTTAGTCGATCAAGTCACTCAACAAAACAAAGGAGACCGCTCACCAATTGGAGGGCGGTCTTCTTTCTCTAATCGCTAATCCGTCGTAACGCTTTCCTTTTTGTATCTTTGCACACGAGTAAGTAAGAGAGAGCTTTGTGAGGCTTCTCCTGCCGATTCTATAGATACATGTTGATTACAGAGTACATATTACAGTTAGTCGGAGGTATCATCATAGGTCTCTGCATCTCCGCCCCGATGGGCCCCGCTGGGATCCTCTGCTTGCGGCGAGCACTCGAGCAGGGACGACGTGCTGGAATTATCACAGGCGTAGGCGCCACGCTGGGTGATCTTGTTTATGCGATTATGACCTACCTTTTCACAGGTATCTTGCTAGACTATATAGATCGGAATATGGTCCCTTTGCGTATTGTGGCGAGTCTGCTCTTTTTTGGCTTTGCTACTTACCTATACTTTAGCACACCTCGCCTAGAGGTGTCGCAGCGTGTCGCCGCAAAGATCAATCAGCGCAATCTCTCTCACCTAGGAAGTGGCTTCCTTTTGACCATCCCTAATCTGCTTATCGTCCCTGTTTATGTGGTCCTCTTCAGTCAGTTCAACTTCGTCTATCCGTTCGGCGAGCCTCCCTACGGGATGTTTGCACTCGGACTCATCTCCATTGCCCTAGGGGCTCTCATTTGGTGGCTCTTTATCACCTACATAGCGACCCGTCTCAGAGACTTAGTAAGTCAGCGTAATTTGCGCATCTTCAACCGCATCTTTGCCCTTGTTTTTGCGGTGATAGCAGTCGTCTCGCTATTCTACACATTTGTAGCTCTGTAAAAGTTTCACTAGACCTATACCTTATTTATATATGACAAAAGCAATCTCACGCCCTACCAGGGGCTTCTGGTGTGGGCTACTTCTGATGGCAGCTTTCGCTGGTGTGGCTGTCCTACTAGCGCAGCTGCCACTCTTTAAGGAGACGCTCCGGATCTCTCCGCTCATCATAAGCGTCCTGATAGGCATGATCTATGCCAATACGCTACGCCACAAGCTCGACCCCGCTTGGGTCCCAGGGCTATCCTTTTCATCGAAGCGTATCCTGCGTCTATCCATCGTCTTCTACGCTTTCCGACTCACACTGACAGATATCTATGCGGCGGGGCTTACTGCCTTCGTTTATGACCTCATCATCGTCTCTTCGGTGATCCTCCTCGGGGTGCTCATCGGTCGCTGGCTCAAGATGGATCGCGACACAGCTATCCTTACCGCCTCGGGCAGTGCCATCTGCGGAGCCGCTGCCGTCCTAGGCACTGAACCAGTGCTGGGAGCTAGCTCGGAGAAGACGGTCGTAGCCGTTGCTACGGTGGTACTCTTTGGTACGCTCAGCATGTTTATCTACCCACTTGTCCATGCTACAGGGTGGCTCGGGCTGACGGATCACCAGATGGCTATCTACACTGGGGGGACGCTCCACGAGGTGGCTCACGTGGCGGGTGCTGGCGGTGCTATGGGTGAGGCAATCGCCTCCACTGCGACCATCACGAAGATGATCCGTGTGATCCTTCTGGCCCCCTTCCTGCTGATCCTCACCTCTGTCCTGCAAAGTGGCAGGCGTGGCGGAGGAGCCACGGCGCAACGCAAGGTGTCGATACCTTGGTTCGCCATCTGGTTTCTCATCATGATCTGTGTCAATACGTTCATCGGCTACCTCGCTGAGCAGCAGGGTGTGAGCGATTTCTATGGTCAGGTTTGTGGTGGCATCCGCTGGGCGGACGACTTCGGACTCTGTATGGCTATGGCCGCACTTGGTAGCGATGCTTCGTTTGCGCGCTTCAGACAAGCTGGAGGCAAACCCTTCCTCCTAGCGGGTGTGCTCTACCTATGGCTCACCATCGGGGGCTACTGTCTGATCCGCCTGATAGGCTAAACTCCCAGCGGAAAGCTAAAGCTATCGTGAATAGCCACGGAAGAAATCGAAATTTCCTCCGTGGCTATTTTTCATTCTCCACCGAGGAAAGAAAAAATTCTTCGGACTTATCATTTGATTCTTCCGAAGTATCATTTGATTCTTCCGAAGAAATTATTCGCGCCTACGTGGAGAGTTTTTGTTTTCCACGTAGCTATTGGAAAATTTCCACAGAGGGGGATCAGAGGTTAGAGAGTAAAGCTAGTGTCTCTAGAGTCTAATCTCTATTTTCTAACCTCTAATCTCTAACTCGTATTTTCGTATCTTTGTCCCCATATACGATACCTTAACTATAGATATGCAACAGAACTGGCGACTGTACAATCTGCTTAACAATGTAGTGGGCTGGGTGACCTTCGTCATCGCAGCGGTGGTCTACTTGATGACCATCGGTCCCTCAGCGAGTCTGTGGGACTGCCCCGAGTTTATCTTATCGGCCTTTAAGCTGGAGGTGGGTCACCCACCTGGGGCGCCGATCTACATGCTTGTGTATAACGTCGCTGCACACCTAGCACCTACGCCTGAATTGGCAGGGCTATACACTAATGCGCTGAGCGGACTGCTCAGTGCGGGGACTATTTTGCTCCTCTTCTGGAGTATTACCCATCTAGTGCGTCGTGTGGTGCTACCGGGGGCTTCGCCTTGCGCCAAGCAGTTGATCCCTGAGGGGGTGATGCCTGTACCTACCTTAGCGCAGACGATCCTGATTATGGGTTCTGGACTGGTGGGAGCCTTGCTCTATACCTTTACGGATACATTCTGGTACAGTGCTGTGGAGAGCGAGGTGTATGCCTTTAGTTCCTTCCTGACGGCACTGGTCTTTTGGCTGATGCTCAAGTGGAGCGACCGTGCAGACAATGCCCGCTCCGACCGCTGGATCGTTCTCATTGCGTACGTGATGGGACTAAGCATCGGGGTCCACTTGCTCAACCTGCTCTGCATCCCTGCGATGGCGCTTATATACTACTTCCGGAAGCATGATGCGCTTACCTTCAAGGGGATCGCCACGACGCTGATCGTCTCCTTCTTCTTGATCGCGGTCATCATGTTTGGCATCATGCAGGGTGTCGTCGCCTTCGGAGGTACGATAGACCGCTGGGTGGTCAATGGACTGGAGATGCCGTACAACAGTGGCTTCTACATCTATCTAGCCGTCCTTATGGTGGTTCTGGTTGGTTCGCTCACGTTCTATCAGCGAGGCGAGCGTGGTCGTAATCTGATCATCAGCTCTTTCCTCCTCTCTTGGTGCTTGATCGGCATCCCATACTTCGGAGGAGCCGCTTGGCTGGGCGTGATTGTGACGATAGCACTGGCGATATACCTCTTCCAAAACAGAAAGGTCTCTCTGCAGCTCCTGCACACAGCACAGATGTGTATGCTGGTCATCATGATTGGCTTCAGCTCCTACGGAGTGATCTTGGTACGCTCTCTGGCTGGCACGCCAATGAATCAGAATGAGCCGAACACGGCGCTTGCGATCAAGAGCTACATCAACCGTGAGCAGTATGGTGCGATCCCGCACCTGTATAGTGCTACCTACGTGGCTCGTCCTATTGCCATGGAGGAGGGTAAGCCGGTCTATGCGCCTAAGGTTAAGGGCAATCCAAACGAACCTGACGAGTATGTCAAGATATACAGCCAGCCGGAGGTCAAGTATGCCGCGGGGAGCAAGATGCTCTTCCCCCGTATGTACTCTCCGCAGCCTGAGCATATCAGTGCGTACAACAGTTGGGTGGATCGCAACCCAGATGATATGTCTAAGCCCTCGATGGCGGACAACTTGAAGTACCTCCTGCGCTATCAGGTTAACTATATGTACTGGCGTTACTTTGGCTGGAACTTTATCGGCCGTCAGAACGACCTGCAGGGTGATGGCGGTATGCTCAAGGGAGGCGTCCTCACGGGCTACTCATTTATTGATCAGATCGCACTGGGTAAGACCAAAGATCTGCCAGATCAACTCCGCAATAACAAGGGCCGCAACGCTTACTACCTCCTGCCGCTGCTCCTCGGCTTCCTAGGCATTGCCTTTCAAGTGACAAGACGTAAGAAAGGGATGCAAGCTTTTTGGATCACGCTGGCGCTCTTCTTCATGACGGGCTTGGCGATCATTCTTTACATCAACCAGACGCCAGGGCAGCCACGTGAGCGAGACTACGCCTATGCGGGTTCCTTCTACGCCTTTGCGATATGGATCGGCTTCGGTGTGGCAGGACTCTACGAGTTGTTGAGCCGCGCTAAGCTCAAGCCAGTGCTGACCGCTTCGATCGTCTCGGTACTAGGGTTGATCGTGCCAATACAGATGGCTTCGGAAAACTGGGACGACCACGACCGCTCGGGACGTGTCTTAGCGAGCGACTTCGGCTACAACTACTTGATCAGTTGCGATCCCAATGCGGTGCTACTTTGCTTCGGAGATAACGATACCTTCCCCCTATGGTATGCCCAAGAGGTGGAGGGCGTGCGCACTGATGTTAAGGTGGGCAACCTGAGCTACCTGCAGTCGGAGTGGTACGGCAAGCACATGCTACGTCACAGCTACGAGGCGCAGCCGATACCGAATAAGTATATGAGTCCGGCTTTCTTCGTCACGAACTCCTATGCGCTGATACGCCCAACGAGTGCGGTGCCGATGCCTTTTGACCAAGCTATGAAGGAGGCGACCAAGATCGTGCCACAGGGACAGGCGCAGATTCCTACGGACAAGGTGCTGCTACCCGTTGACTCGGCAGCTGTCGCTAAGCAGTTCCCACAGCTTCAGGGCTTGCCTATGCCTGAGAGTATGGTGCTTTCGCTAGAGGGCAAGTCGGCCATGACGAGAGATCAGCTCTTTGTCCTAGACATGCTGGGCGCATCTGAGTGGCAGAGACCGATCATGTGGGTAAGCTCGGCTCCTCAGAATGTCTTTGCCAACCAGAGACAGTATATGTCTTATGTGGGTATGGCGCAACGCTTTAACCCGACGACCGTAGCGGGTACGCCCTACGAGGTAGATGTGGAGCGTCTGTATGACTTGGTGATGAACAAGTATCGCTATTTCAATGCCAACGACCCTGACATCTACTTTGACGAGAATATCCGACGCAACATCTCTTACTACTATCGAGCACGTGTCTTCGCGACGCTAGCCCAGGCGCTCCTGCGCCAAGGCGATGTTGAGCTAGCTAAGGAGGTGCTGACGAAGTGTGCCGAGGTGATCTCGCCTAAGGCGGTTCCCTACGACATGACTGACGTAAGTCTAGCGGACGCATACTACCGTGCCAAGATGACGGAGCAGGGTGATGAGATCGTTCGTGCACTTTTCCGAGACACGGCACAGCTTCTCTACTGGGTTAGCCAGCAGAAGCCAAGTCATCAGTTGGCGCTTATCAACGACTCGATGGTGCGCTACTCGCTTGTCACACTTATGGACTTAGTTCGTATAGATATGCTTTGGGGTCGCAATCTCTTGGCTGAGTATGAAACGATGCTACAGCAAGCATTACCCACCTTTGGCGGATCCCTAGAGGCTGTCAAGGAGGTGACTGCTCAGCAGCTTGGTCAGAGACTCTCTGACACAGTAAATCAGTAATCATTTAGAAACTCCTTTATCTCACCATTATGAAAAGACTTGTATTAGTACGCCACGGACAGAGTGCGTGGAATAAGAGTAATCAATTCACCGGCTGGACAGACGTCGACCTCACCGAGCAAGGTGTCGAGGAGGCGCACGAGGCTGGTCGACAGCTACGCAAGGCGGGCTTTCGCTTTGGCAAGGCTTACACATCATATCTCAAGCGCGCCATCAAGACGCTAAATATTATCCTCGACGAGATGGACCTCGACTGGATCCCCGTGGAGAAGTCGTGGCGCCTCAACGAGAAGCACTACGGCATGCTACAAGGACTGGACAAGTCCGAGACAGCGGCTAAGTATGGCGAGGAGCAGGTGCACATCTGGCGACGCAGTTACGATGTGCCCCCCGCACCACTAGACCCGACCGATGAGCGTGCGCCGCAGCACGACCCACGCTATGCTGCGGTCAATCCTGACGAACTCCCACTCACGGAGTCGCTCAAGGAGACGGTCGAGCGCATCCTTCCTTACTGGGAGAGCAACATTCGTCCCGACCTGGAGAAGTATGGAGAGATCATCGTCACGGCTCACGGCAATAGCTTGAGAGGTATCGTCAAGCACCTCAAGGGTATCTCGGACGAAGAGATCCCTTCGCTCAACCTGCCGACGGGCATCCCGTACGTCTTCGAGTTTGACGACAAGATGCAGCTGCAGCGTGACTACTTCCTCGGTGATCCCGAGCAGATAGCTAAGCTTCAGGCAGCCGTTGCCAATCAGGGCAAGAGCAAGTAGACACGATCCCGTTCATTTCACTAGATACTCTTAACTATTATGACATACGATCTTATCATCGTCGGTGGAGGCCCTGCGGGTTACACGGCAGCTGAGCGTGCTGCTCGTGGCGGACTGCAGACGCTGCTCATCGAGGAGCGCGCGCTCGGTGGTGTCTGCCTCAACGAAGGGTGCATCCCTACGAAGACGCTCCTGTACTCGGCTAAAGTTTGGCAGACGGTACAGAGTGCTGCTAAGTATGGCGTCACTTGTACGCCAGAGCAGATAGACCCTGCCAAGGTTATCTCTAGAAAGAACAAAGTCGTGCGCAAGCTCGTCGCTGGTATTCGTGCACGTATGAAGGATGCTGGCGTGACCGTGGTCACGGAGCACGCAACTGTCACAGCGCACAATAGCGACGACACCTATACCGTTACGGCGGCTGGTGAGACTTACACGGCTAAGCATCTACTCCTCTGCACGGGCTCAGAGACGGTTATACCGCCTATACCAGGTGTCGAGGAGGGTCACTACATCACCCACCGAGAGGCATTGGACAGCAAGGAGCTTCCCGCCTCGATCGTCATCATTGGTGGTGGCGTCATCGGCATGGAGTTCGCAGCTTACTACAACGAGATGGGCGTGACCGTCTCTGTGGTCGAGATGCTCCCCGAGATCATCAACGGGATGGACAGTGAGCTGGCTGCACTCCTGCGTGAAGAGTACACGAAGCGCGGTATCAAGTTCTACCTCCAGCATAAGGTGACGCATCTCTATGCCGATGGCGTAGAGGTCGAGTACGAGGGCGAGACCTTTAAGGTAGAGGGCGAGCAAGTGATGCTCTCTGTGGGTCGTCGTCCCGTGACCAGCTCCTTCGAGGCACTGCTCAGCCAAGGGCTCGAGCTAGAGCGTCGAGGCATCAAGACTGACGAATACCTCCGTACCTCGCTCCCCAACCTCTATGCTGCGGGCGATGTCAATGGGCACTCGCTCCTAGCCCATACGGCTGTGCGTGAGGCAGAGGTAGCGGTGGACCATATCCTCGGCCGTGAGATCAATCCGATGAGCTACCGCGCCATCCCAGGGGTCGTCTACACGCATCCCGAGATAGCGGGCGTAGGCTTCACCGAAGACGCCCTAAAGAATGGAGACAAGGTCTATACGAAGCTGATGCTCCCGATGAGCTACTCAGGTCGCTTTGTTGCCGAAAACGAGATGGCTTCAGGATTTTGCAAAGTACTTGTCAACCCCGAAGGCAAGATACTCGGTGTGCACATGCTAGGCAATCCTTGTAGCGAACTGATCGTCACCGCAGGGCTAGCCATCGAGCGTGGCATGACGGCGCACGAGCTGAGCGAAATCATCTTCCCGCACCCCTCTGTGGCTGAGATCCTCAAGGAGACGCTGGAGACCTTTCCCCGTACGCACTAGTTAGCCATGAGACCTCCTCATATCGTTATCCTAGGCTTAGGAGGCGTCGGCGGATACTTCGGCGGGCTGTGGACACGCTACGCCATGGAGCATCCCGACCAGTTGCGCGTCTCCTACCTTATGCGTCCAGGCGCGCACTACGACCGTGTACGCCGTGAGGGCTTGCGCATCTCTTCGCCTCGTCTGGCAGAGACCGTTGTGCGTCCTAGCTGCGTTACTTGCGATCCGCAAGAGCTGGGCTCGATAGACTATCTAGTTGTCGTGACCAAGAGCTATGACCTGACCGACAGTATTCGTCCGCTCCAGCCTTATCTGACCAAAGAGAGTGCTGTCTTGCCCCTGCTCAATGGACTAGACATCCACGAGCAGCTCTGCACGATGCTCCCCGCAGAGGTCGAGCGCTGGGCGGGTGTCGCTTATATCACCGCACGGCGCACAGAGCCTGGCGTAGTGGAGAGCCACTCCGACAACGAGCGACTCTATATAGGTTCCCTCGCACGCCCCATCGGTAGTGAGCGAACGGCTAGCGAAGAGCGACTTCTCAAGATCTCTCAAGCTGCGGGCATCGACCTTGTTATCCCCGATGATCCTATGGAGGAGGTGCGCAAAAAGTACCTCATGCTCTCCAACTCAGCTGCTGCGACGGGCTACTACGATTGCAACGTCGAGGGCTTGCTCGGTGCGCATCGTGCCTTTGTCATCGGACTCACTGAAGAGCTCTGCCAGCTCTACCGTGCTAAGGGCTGGGGCATCAGCGATGCCGATCCAGTCGCCTCAGCACTTCGTCGCATAGAGCGCATGCCACCCGCCACGACCACCTCAATGAATAGCGACCTACGCAACCATCATCAGAGCGAAGTCGAGAGCCTTGTCGGTTACGTAGTCCGTGAGAGCCATCGCTTAGGACTCTCAGCACCACATTACGAAGAGGCTTACGCCGGTATCTTGCAGCGCATCGCGCAGCAGTAATCATCAGCGTCTCGGAGCTGTCGGATATCGTCTGACTACTCCGAGACGCTTGCTCTAATCTCTAACTTCTAATATCTAATCTCTAATCTCCCATGAAGCGTCTACTCGTCATCTTCGTTTGCCTCCTCACACTGCCACTCTTTATGGTCCAAGGTCAGGAGCTAGACTCGCTCACGCAAGCCTTTCGTGCGAAGCCCTCTGTAGCTACCGCTACGCAGCTCGTGGAGCTGGCTACAGAGCGAGGACGCAGTGACTTAGCCGTCTCGGCTTATGAGTACCTCGCTCATCAAAATGGCAAGTACCTGCCCGCTCTCTGGGAGAGCTATCTCCGAGAGCTACGACTAGACGAGCTGTCCGCTTCGCTCGAGAAGCAGAGCAGAGCGCGCAAGGCGCATCACGCTACCGACCTCTACGCTGAGCGACTGCATGCGTTGCGCCGGCTCATGGGAAACGTCCTCTGGCTAGAAGTTGCCGACACCGTCACCATTGCACGAGAGCAATTAGCCAACTACCTCAACGGACAGGGCGTCAAAGTCTTCTCCTGCGACAGCCTAGGGCTAGGCTTCCTCACCGAGCGAAGCGATCGATACATTAGACCGCTCCGAAAGGGTCCCGATGCACCCGTGCGTCTCGTCTATGGCGATCTCCTAGCCAATCAGCCGATCCCCACAACCCTCCAAGCGGATGCTACGATTATTACCGCCATCCCAGACAGCCTAGAGGCTCCCTCTTACCCCTCACTAGCTCCAGACGGTATCACGCTCTACTTCTCAGCTATTAGCCAGCACGGACTGGGCGGACGAGACCTCTACATGACCCGCCAGACAGCTTCGGGAGGTTATCTGCAGCCAGTGCCACTGGGACTCCCGTACAACAGCACGGGCGATGACTTGCTCCTGGCTTTCAATGCTGAGCGTCATCTCGGCTACCTCGTCTCCGACCGCTATGCTCCTCACGGCATGGTCACCGTTTACCGCTTTGTCTACAATGATGGCGAGGTGACAGCGGTTCCGTCCAATGACCCCGCACTCCTGCGTCAGTACGCTATGCTGCGCCCTTATCGTATCACGCAGCGGGCGGATGTAGACTACACCGCCTTGCTGAGCCAGCAAACAACCGCACAGCCTGCCCACAGCAACGCTTCTCAAGGTGACTTCGTCGTGGCACCGGATCTGATCTACACCAGCCGCGAGCAGTTTCACTCCACCGAGGCTGCGACCCTCTACGATCAATATCTGACCCAGCAGAAGCAGCTCACCGAGCAGGAGCAGACACTGGCTCGCCTCCGCACAGCCTACCACCAGCATAGCGGTAGCGATGCCGACCTGACCGGGATGATCCTACAGCTCGAGCGTGAGCTCCCCGCAGCCCGCAAAGCATTGCGTGCACTTGCTCAGGAGATACGACAGCTCGAGCGCCCGCATCGCTAAGAGCACCCTATATTGGGGAAAAGCACTACCTTAGCGGGCGTTAAACCAATAAATAACCCAATCACAATGAGAAAAGAACAATTGATCCGCATCTGCCTAGCCATGTTGCTAGCCAGTACCACCCTCCTGCTCAGCTCCTGCAAGAAAGATAAGGACCCCAAAGACAAGGACCCTAAGGTAGCACTCGTTGGTACCCGCTGGAAGATGGCTACAGACCTCCCAGGGCTTGACATTGACGAAGAAATCGGAGAGATATCAGGCGAGCTTCGCTTTACCTCTCAGACGGATGGCGAGCTGACAGTGGGTGCCAAAGGTCTGAAGCTGACCTTCTCGCTGACTTACAGCTACGACGCCACGCAAAAGGCTTATCCCGCTACTATGAAGATGGGAGATGAAACCAAGAAATTTGTTTTGAAGGTCAACTGGGACACTAACATCTTGACAGCCTACGAGCAGGAAGACGGAGTCGTCATCCCGCAACCTATTATGTTCTTCACGCTTGTCAAGTAGCAGCCAAGTTGCTGATATCATAACCATAAAACCACTCCAATCAATGAGAAAAGGACAATTAATCCGCATCTGCCTAGCTATGTTGCTAGCCAGCACCACCCTCTTGCTCAGCTCCTGCAAGAAAGAGCCAAAAGAAAAAGACCCCAAGGAGGCACTCGTCAATACCCGCTGGAAGACCGATATGGATATCCCAGGGCTTGACATCGATGAAAAAGATCGCGACATCTCTGGAGAGCTGTTCTTCAAAAGTCAGACAGAGGGCGAGTTGACGATGGCTGCAGAAGGCTTGAAGTACACCGTCCCTGTGTATTACAGCTATGATGCTACGCAAAAGACTTACGTTGCCACTATAACAATAGAAAACGACACCAAGAACTTCATTATGAAGGTCAACTGGGATACCAATGTTCTGCTCCTTTACGAACTGAAAGATGGCGTCGCACTCCCGATGCCTATGATAGGCTTTAGGCTTGTCAAGTAGCAGGCTCTAAGACACGGTATATTTGTAGAGGCATAGCCTTACGACAAATAAGTATGGGGTAGAGACCTAAGTGGTTTCTGCCCCTTCTTTTGTGTACGCTCGGCAGGTGTGTGCGCTCGGCAGGAGATAGGTTTTCCAAAAACTTTCCAGCCTTGGAAACTTTCTTTTCCATCGTTGGAAAACGATTTGGAGACTGTTGCATAAAGGCGAATCGCTGTGTTGCTTTCGGGATTCGGCTTCGGTCACATACGGAGGTATGCTCCCTTCAGACCTCACCCTCAGCGCCTTGCGTTTCATCCTTTTTGCAAACTCAGGACAATCTTGCAAGCAAGATTGTGAGACTGTTGACTTTTGCAACAGTCTCATAAGGTTATTCTGCTAGTCTCTCCCTTTTAGTCTCTAATTCGTATCGTGCTGTTTTCGTAGTAGATACGAGTTCCAAAGAAAGTTCCCCGTTTGGAACTTTTTAGTTCCAAGGCAGGAACTTTCGAGTTCCAAGGCGGGAACTTTTCAGTTCCAAGGGAGGAACTTTTTAGTTCCAGCGGTGGAACTGTTCATCGGGTAGCAATATTTTTCTAACTTTGTCGAAGTAACAATCTTCGTTTTAACCAACTCATATCACAACTACTACCTATGCAGTATTACTTATGTGCTTCGCTACGAGAAGGTCTGCTCGCAGGCTTGCTCCTTCTCTTTGCCACGAGCTGGCTAGAGGCAACACCCTTAGCGACCCTCGCTCCAGACACAATCATCAAGCGGGATGACTACAAAGTCATTATAGAGTCTAGTAAAGATCAGACCGACGTGACACTCGTTGACTACAACGAGCAGCACCGTGTACACCGTATGGAGACGAATGCGTTCTCGCTAGATCGTGAGTTACGTCAGGGACTTTCGGGCGTAGGAGGTGCACTCGGCCTCTACGATGACAACAGCTTTCGCTGGGGTACGATACGCCTCCTGCCGAAGCTTTACTTCGGCTCGACAATGATGCTGGGAGATGCTTTCGCTCATGCGGCCACCCCCTGCTTCAACCACTATATGGTGGCTCCGATAGGGTATAGGTATTACCTGCGGGGGCGCTACTTCGTTGGCTTTGACTTTGCTTTCGAGGGGCGTACTTATAGTTTGCGTGATGGTTACTACTTTACGCCTACCAAAGAGTTCAACGGACTGTCACAGAACCACTACGATGAGAAAATAGGGCTACGCCAGAGCAAGCTGGTGACACGCTACATATCGCTCCCGATCACGCTGGGCATGCGCCCTGTAATGAATAGCCGTATGCGCATCGGCATCGAGGTGATCCCACAGATCAAATACAAGGAGTATGTGATGCACAAGCAGTATGGCAATCGCCATAAGGAGCGCACCAAGACAGAGGCTACACCGCCCTTGTCGATGACTTATGGTGCTTTTATCGACTTTAGACCTATCGGACTATATGTGCACTATACGCCTCAGTCACTACTCCTTGTCAAAGACGCTATGAGCGGGTACAACAACAAGGGGCTCCTCACAGCTGGACTAAGTATTACCTTCTAATCGCATCGTAACTATGTACTCAAGAGTTTATACATTACCCATATTTGCGCTAGTCACCCTACTACTCTCTACGCTAGGAGCCGCAGGGCAGACTGTGACGTCGTGTGATACGATCCAGCTAGCTGACCGTACGGTCTATGTGATGCGAGGCGAGAAAGACACTCAGATAGAGGTGGCGAGTCGACTCCCTGAAGGTCAGGAGAAAGAAGTGCCACTCTATATAGATAAGGTGTGGACGAGAGGTGGTCGTCAGGCTCCTTGGAATCGCTCTCGAATCAGTACGGTCCATAAGCAGGACGGGCAACCCATCATCTACAAGACACTGATGGGAGATGTCTCTTATCACCTTGTCGCATCCTTCGGTTGGAATCTTTTTACCGCTCCTGAGTGGGTTGGCAAGCAGCGCTTCTGGGGCTCTACTCGTGGAGAATTTGGTGTTTATGGCATCCTTCAGATCGGTCGTAGTCCGTGGGCTTTCAACGTAGGGACCTCGCTCGTAGCGCGTAACTTTGCCTTTGATAAGAAGTACGCTATGCAGCGTGACGATGAGGGACTGACTGTCCTAAAGCAGGAGTCGACAGATATGGTTTACTCATGGACGCAGCTAGGTATCCTTACTATTGAGATGCCCGTAGGTCTGTCACTCTCCTGGGGTGAGACGAATGCGTGGAGCTCGCTATCGATCGTCCCGAAGTTCGTATGTCTGCAAAACTCTCGCACACGTTCTCTCGATGAGCGGGTCAATACACTTGTGGACAATGACCTCAATGTGCGTCCCTTCGGACTGGATCTGCGTGGTGAGATAGGGTACGGCTTCTTCGGGCTCTTCGGACAGATTAGCCTGCTCAGTACCATGCCGTCAGCACAAGCTGAAGTTAACACAAGAGACTACTCGATAGGGATTGTGGGCCGCTTCTAGAGGACGACTCACTAATACACTATCAGATACGCTGTTCCCTCTGAATCGCGGGTAGTACTCAGACGAGTGCTACCCGCTTTTTTGTACCTTTGTGGTGGCTCTGTGCCTTGACACTTCACTAGATGCTCACCTCCCGATCCATACAGTGGTTCACACCGATTCAGATAGCCCCTTTGCCGACGTCTATGGCGGGGCGCTATGGGGATCGTATCTTGACACTTGGCTCCTGCTTTAGTGAGCATATAGGCGAGCGGATGAGACACCTCGGATATGATGTACTGGTCAATCCTTATGGTACGCTCTACAATCCGATCAGCATCTGCGATACGCTAGAGGATCTGCTCCGCGATGAACCGCACCGACCTGATTACACTCCTTATATTATAGAGCGTGACGGACTCTACTATAGTCTGCGTCACCACAGTACGATCTATGGCGAGAGTCAGGAGGCGCTACGCGAGGCGACCGCTCAGCTATGGTATACGGCTCATCGCCGACTAGCGGAGGCGGACTGGCTCTGGATCACACTCGGCACGACGCAGATCTATTACCTTGCGGAGGGTGGTCGTGCCGTGGCAAATTGCCAGCAACTGCCCGCACGTATCTTCGACAGACGAGACCTTTCACTAGAACTACTTCAGGAGCGTATGCTTGATACGCTTTCACAGCTCCTTGCAAAGTATCCGCTGCAAGTAATCTTGACCGTTAGTCCCGTGCGCTATCTACAGGACGGATTGGCGGAGAGCAATTTGTCAAAAAGCAAGCTACGTATCCTCTGCGACACACTCTGTCGTGAGCTACCCGCCTGTCACTACTTCCCCGCTTATGAGATCCTGCATGACGAGCTGCGGGACTACCGCTTTTACGCTACTGACTTGACTCATCCGTCTGATGAAGCAATTGACTACATCGCAGATCATTTTGTCGCATACTGGGCAAGCCAAGAGGCACGTGAGGTGGAGATGCGTCAGGCGGCTCAGCGTCTGCGAAAGCTGGCGCTGCATCGTCCTAAGACGCCACACGGAGCCGAGCGACTACAGGCTCAGATAGCTGAGCGAATAGCACACTATCAGGAGCAATATGGAGAGAAGCTCTGCATACCCTCCATCGTCGAATCATTATGACCCCTATTATACAACTATAATGTCTACACTGCAAAACATCCTTGAGTACCTTCGTCCTATCCAGACGCATCTCGTCGATGAGCGTCCGATACGACATATCCTGACCGATAGTCGTAAGCTCACCTCACCGAGTGACAGCCTCTTCTTCGCTATGCGTACCGCCTCGGGCGACGGACATAGATATATTCCCCAGCTCTATGAGCATGGGGTGCGTGCCTTCTTCATCTGCGAACCGATCGAACCCTACGTGGAGCGCTATCCTGATGCCAATATCGTACAGGTGCAGGAGACGCTCCGTGCGCTCCAGCAGATAGCCAGCCACTGGCGTATGCGCTACGATTACCCAGTCATCGGCATCACGGGAAGCAATGGCAAGACGGTCGTCAAGGAGTTTCTCTATCACCTCCTCTCAGGTTGCTATCGCATCGTGCGCTCGCCAAAGAGCTACAACTCGCAGCTGGGCGTGCCGCTCTCTATACTTAATATGGAGGAGGAGCATACGCTCGCTATCTTTGAGGCGGGGATCTCGATGCCGATGGAGATGCTACGTCTCCAGCGCATCATACGGCCGACGCTCGGTATCTTGACCAACATTGGAGCGGCGCATCAAGAGAACTTCGTTTCGCTCAATCAGAAGATCGAGGAGAAGTTGCAGCTCTTCGTCGATGCCGACCACTTTGTCTATGATGCCGACAGCGATGAGATACAGCGAGGCATTGACAACCTAGGACTTTCGGACAAAGCTATCGGCTGGAGCCTTACCCCAGGCAAAGCTTACTATCACGTCTCTTACAGCAGCGCAGCGGATGGCACGACAACCATCACAGCTCAGCATGCGGACGAGAGCAGCACGGTGACCATTCCCTTTGCGGATCAAGCTTCTATACAAAACGCTACCCACTGTCTCTGTCTCATTGGGCTCCTGCCACTCACCACGGCTCAGCGCCAGGCGGTTCTGGCTCGCTTTGCGACGCTCGAGGCGATCGAGATGAGACTGGAGGTCAAGGAGGGGCAGGCGGGCAATCGACTGATCAACGACGCTTACAACAACGATATCAATTCGCTTCGCATTGCGCTCGACTTTCAGAAGCAGCGCACGGCCACCTCGCATCAGCAGGCGGTGATCATCCTTTCCGACATCCTACAGAGTGCCCAGCTACCACGAGACCTTTACAAGCAGGTGGGCGAGATGATTGCGCAGTATCCGCACACGCTCTTCATCGGTGTGGGTCGGGAGCTGTGCAACTATCAGGACTACTTCCAGGGGAGTGGGGAAGGGAAGACCGCCTTCTACGAGACGACCGACCAGCTCCTTGCCGATGACCTGCTCGGCACCATCAGTCAAGCGGAGATCCTGGTCAAGGGGGCCAGACAATTCCAGTTCGAGCGTATCGTACAGCACCTAGCCAAGCAGGTGCACGAGACCACGTTAGAGATAGATCTAGAGGCTTTGGTGAGCAACCTGAAGAGCTACAAAGCACTCCTCTCACCTGAGACACATATCATCGTTATGGCCAAGGCGCAGGGCTATGGCATCGGGGCTTACGAGCTGGCCAAGGCTCTGGAGCAGCAAGATCTCGCAGCTCTTGCGGTGGCTCTAGCCGACGAGGGCAAGGAGCTTCGTAGCAAAGGAATCCTCTTGCCGATCATTGTGATGAATCCCGAGGTCGAGGCTTTTGAGGTGATGACGCAGAGTCGCCTGGAGCCTGAGATCTACAACGAGCGCATACTTCGTGAGTTTGCCCGTCACGTGGAGCGTCAGGGGCTGAGCCACTATCCTGTTCACATCGAGCTAGACACGGGTATGCACCGTACGGGCTTCACGCCAGACAGAGCGACCCTAGAGCATCTCGCTCAGACGCTGCACGAGGTGGAGCCGCTGATACGGGTGCAGAGTATCTTTACGCACTTAGCCGCTGCCGATGAGCCGACGATGAGTGACTTCACGGAGCGTCAGTTTGCCCTCTATGATGAGGGAGCCGACTACCTGACGAGTCAGCTCTCCTATCGTCCGTTGCGCCATGTCCAAAACACTGCAGGCATCGAGCGATACAACCACCATCACTACGATATGGTGCGTCTAGGGGTAGGACTATATGGTATTAGTGCTACGGGAAGTCTCACCCTCGAGCCAGTCGCTAAGCTGCGCACCACGCTCCTACAGATCAAAACGATCCCTGACGGAGAGACTATCGGCTACGGACGACGTGGGCAGGTCGCTCCTGGCGGGCAGATCGGCATCATACCTATTGGCTATGCCGACGGCTATGACCGACGCTTTAGCTGTCGCGTGGGGAGCGTTATGATCCATGACACGCTCTGTCCGATCGTGGGCAACGTCTGTATGGACACTTGCATGGTTGACCTCACGGCACTCCAGGGTAAAGTCGCAGAGGGTGACGAAGTGATCATCTTCGGTGTGCCAGGCTTACAGGTGAGTGATCTCGCAGAGCGCATTGGCACCATACCATACGAAGTGATTTCCAAGCTCTCACCGCGTATCAAGCGCACTTACTATAAGAGTTAACGCATACTTTAGTACTATTTTCCTCTTGAAAAGCTTGACAGGACTTCAAATAATCAGTAACTTAGCGGGATGTTTGAGGAGACCTATCGAGAAGGCTTACCAAGATATCAAAAACACAACACTATAAATAGATAATATAATGGCTATCCAGACAAAGATCGTAGAGTGTGTCCCCAATTTTAGTGAGGGACGTGACAAAGCAAAGATTGAGCAGATCGTACAACCCTTTAGAGAGACCAAGGGGGTCAAGCTCCTAGACTACAGCAATGACGAGGATCACAACCGTTGCGTGGTTACCGTTATGGGCGAGCCTGAGGCTGTCCGCAAGTCTGTCCTCGCCGCTGTCGAGGTCGCTGTCAAGGTGATCGACATGACTAAGCACGAGGGTCAGCACCCACGTATGGGCGCTGTCGACGTTATCCCCTTTATCCCCATCCGCAACATGGAGATGGAGGAAGCTATCGAGCTCTCTAAGGAGGTCGGCAAGGAGATCGGCGAGCGCATCGGTGTACCCGTCTTCCTCTATGAAAAGAGCGCTACAGCTCCTCATCGTGAGAACCTCGCTAAGATCCGCAAGGGTCAGTTCGAGGGTATGGCTGAGAAGATCCACGAGGATGAGTGGCACCCAGACTTCGGTCCAGCTGACATCCACCCCACGGCCGGTGTCGTAGCTGTCGGTGCTCGTATGCCACTCGTCGCTTACAATGTCAACCTCAATACTGCAGACCTCTCTATTGCTGATGCGATTGCTAAGAAGGTACGTCACATCGGTGGCGGTCTACGCTTCTGCAAGGCTATGGGCGTAGAGCTGACCGATAGGCACATCGTACAGGTCTCTATGAACCTCACCGACTACACCAAGACAGCCGTCTATCGTGCTCACGAGATGGTACGTATGGAGGCTCGTCGCTACGGTGTCGAGATCGTTGGTGCTGAGGTCATCGGCCTTGTACCTATGAAGGCTCTCATCGACTGCGCTGAGTACTACCTCGGCATCGAGAACTTCTGCGAGACCCAGATCCTCGAGCTCCGCATGATGGAGTAGTGCGAACATAGAGATTAGAGATTAGAGGTTAGAAAATAGAGATTAGAAGATAGAGTGGCCGGCAAGGATCATAGAGACTTGATCGTTTGGCAGAAAGCCATGCAACTGACCATAGATGTCTATAATCTTATACGCCAACTACCGCTGGAAGAGAAGTATGCGCTCTCAGACCAAATGAGACGGTCGGCTATCTCCATCCCCTCTAATATTGCAGAGGGGAATGCAAGAGAAAGTAAGAGGGATACGAATCACTTCCTACACATAGCGCAAGGTTCTCGGGCAGAGCTAGAGACACAGCTAGAGCTTTGTCTACGCATAGGCTACCTCTCAGAGACTCAGCTAAAAGAGACTCTGAGCCTCTCTGACGAAGTAGGGCGTATGCTTGCAGGTCTCATTAAATCTCTAAAGTCTAACCTCTAAAGTCTAACCTCTAACTTCTAATCTCTAACTTCTAACTTCTAAAATCTAATGTCCAATCTCTATCTATACAACATCGGTCAGATCGTGACTCGTCCAGGCTCTACCGCACAGCACGGCGCTGAGGCGATGCGCCAGATCGGAGTCATCGAGGGACCAGCCGCCATCATCGTACGACAAGGCAAGATAGCCTTCGTCGGAACCATGCAAGAAGCTGAGCAAGTAGACCACACCGACTGCGTCGCTTATGACGCTCAGGGCGGGTGCGTCTTGCCAGGCTTCGTCGACAGTCACACCCACCTCATCTTCGGGGGGTACCGTGAGGACGAGTTCCAGTGGCGACTAGCTGGTGACAGCTATATGAGCATCATGGAGCGTGGTGGGGGTATAGCCAACACGATGAAGGCTACCCGCAGCGCAACGGCTGAGGAGCTTACCCAGCGTGCCTCTGCACATCTAGATGCGATGCTATCTATGGGTGTCACGACCGTTGAGGCTAAGAGTGGCTACGGTATGGAGCTTGACACAGAGATCAAGCAGCTAGAGGTCATTCGGACGCTACAGAAGCAGCACCCGATAGACCTTTACCCCACCTTCATGGGAGCTCACGATACCCCGCCCGAGTACAAAGGACGCTCCACAGACTTCATTCACTACCTCTGTGACACAGTCATGCCAGTAGTCGTAGAGCGAGGCTTGGCAGAGTGCTGTGACATCTTTACTGAGAAAGGAGTCTTCGATCACGAGCAGACACGCATCCTCTTGACTCGTGCTAAGGAGCTGGGACTCAAGGTCAAGATGCATGCCGACGAGATCGTCTCTTTCGGCGGTGCTGAGCTAGCAGCCGAGCTAGGATGTCTCTCTGCTGATCACTTGCTACAGATATCTGACAAAGGTATTCAAGCATTGGCTCAGAGCGACACGGTGGCTACCTGCCTCCCCTGTACCGCCTTCAGCCTAGGCGAGGAGTATGCGCCAGCACGTCGTATGATCGATGCGGGTTGTGCTGTAGCCGTTGCTTCCGATCTCAACCCAGGAAGCTGCTTCAGCTCCTCCATTCCGCTGATGTTTGCTCTGGCAACCATCTATATGGGTATGACTGTCGAGGAAGCCGTCACAGCACTCACGCTCAATGGTGCTGCCGCCATCGGTCGTGCTGATCAGATAGGTAGCATCGAGGTAGGCAAGGCGGGTGACCTAGCGTTGCTACGCTTCCCCTCGTACAAGTTCCTCTCTTATCACTTTGGTGTCAACCTCGTACGAGCCACCATCAAGGCGGGTACCGTTTACGAAAACAAACTCGTGACCCCCACACCCAGCGTTTAGTCTTCTAGCAGGGCTAGTCGCTACCCAATTAATTAACTAACAAACAATCTCAATCATTCTATGAATAATAGTCTAACAGACTTGACCGTCAAGGGGTTTCTTGACACTACCGCAGGCAAAGATCCTGTACCTGGAGGCGGTAGCATCTCAGCACTTTGTGGTTCCATCGCAGCCGCTCTCACGGAGATGGTTGCAGGACTCACCATTGGCAAAAAGAAGTATGCCGAAGTCGAGGAGCAGATGAAGCAACTCGTTGAGCGTGTGCAAGAGATCCGTCAGCAGTTGATCCTCGATGTAGATCGTGATAGCGAAGCTTACAACGTTGTCTTTGCTGCATTCCAAATGCCCAAAGATACTGACGAGCAGAAGGCTGCACGCTCTGCCCAGATTCAAGAGGCTACCAAGATTGCTGCCAACGTTCCCATGGAGGTCGCTCGCCGTGTCTACAGCCTGCTAAGTGATATCGAGGAGGTTGTCTCCAATGGTAACCAAAACGCCGTCACCGATGGCTGCGTCGCTATGATGTCCGCACGCAATGCGATCATCGGCGCACTCTTTAACGTTCGCATTAACCTAACCTCCATCAAGGACGAGCAGTACGTCGCAGACATGACCGCAGAGGCTGATCGTCTCGAGCGTGAGGTGATCGAGCGTGAGGCTAAGGTCATAGAGTATACTAAGGAAGCTTGCAAATAGAGAAACATGTCAGCACGTAAATCATTCGCCATCGGCAGCGAGCAGCTCACCATCGAGCTATGCCGAGAGTATCTAGAGAACCACTTCGAGCTAACCCTCTCACCAGATGCTGTCAAGCGTATCGAGCACTGTCGCAACTATCTAGACCGCAAGGTCGAGGAGGTCGACAAGCCCATCTACGGTGTCACCACGGGCTTTGGCTCACTCTGTAACCGCACGATCTCTCCCGATCAGCTCACTAAGCTTCAGGAAAATATCGTCAAGAGCCACGCTTGTAGCTGTGGTGACGAGGTCGCAGCCCCCATCATTCGCCTCATGCTTCTCTTGAAGGCTCATGCCCTACAGATCGGTAACAGTGGCGTACAGGTAGAGACCGTACAGCGCATCGTTGACATGCTCAATGCTGATGTCCTACCCGTCGTCTATGACCGCGGTTCGCTAGGTGCTTCAGGTGACTTAGCTCCTCTGGCCAACCTCTTCCTCCCGCTCATCGGTTACGGCGAGGTACGCTACAAGGGTGAGAAGCTTCCCTCCTGCGAGGTCCTCGGCAAGTTTGGCTGGAAGCCTATCAAGCTCAAGAGCAAAGAGGGTCTAGCCCTGCTCAATGGTACTCAGTTCATGAGCTCACACGGTGTCTACGCCCTCATACAGGCAGAGCGCCTCAAGCTAGCTGCCGACTGGTGTGCAGCACTCTCTCTAGAGGCATTCGCTGGACTAGACGCTCCCTACGACGATCGTCTGCACCAGATACGTCCACACCAGGGACAGATACAGGTTGCAGCCCACATGCGTGAGCTACTCAAGGGCAGCGAGATGATTGCTAAGCCCAAACCACAGGTTCAGGATCCATACAGCTTCCGCTGCGTGCCACAGGTACACGGAGCTTCGCGTGACGCTATCGCCTACGTGCGCAGTGTCGTCGAGACTGAGATCAACTCTGTTACGGACAATCCAACTGTCTTCCCTGATGACGATATGGTCGTATCAGGTGGTAACTTCCATGGTCAGCCTCTAGCGATCGTCTATGACTTCCTCGCTATAGCACTCGCTGAGCTAGGCAATATCTCAGAGCGTCGTGTCGCTCAGCTCATCCTTGGGCTACGCGACCTGCCTGAGTTCCTCGTTGCCAACCCTGGACTCAACAGTGGCTTCATGATCCCGCAGTATGCCGCAGCTTCTATGGTCAGCCAAAACAAGATGTACTGCCACTCAGCAGCTAGCGATAGCATCGTCTCCAGCAATGGTCAGGAGGATCACGTTTCTATGGGAGCCAACGCAGCAACGAAGCTGATGCCACTCATCGCCAACCTTTATCGTCTCTTCGGCATCGAGCTACTCAATGCAGCTCAGGCGATCGAGTTCCGTCGTCCTATGAAGACATCGGAGCGTCTTGAGGGATTCCTCGCTAGTTTCCGCAAGGTATGTCCTCGTGTCGAGGATGACGTCGTCATGTACGAGCAGATGAACAAGGCTGAGGAGCTCATCAAGACTTTCCCCTTTGAATAAGATACCTTTATAAGGAATAGGGGAGAGACCCTTCGTCCACTCCACACTACAAACTAAGCGTGAGCGTGTTGACCTCCATAGTCAGCACGCTCACTTTGTATGACATGTCCGTCATTATTGCTGTCCAGTAAAAGCTTTTTGAGGGGGAATCGAGTAGATCGTTCTGCAGAAGTGAGCTAATCATCAGTACCGCTTGGGCGAAACTGGAGTTTCCTAGGTAAGAAACTGGAGTTTCATACGAAGGAAACTATAGATTGGTCGAAATAGGGTAGTCAGGAAGTATTGCTATCCGATAGTTTTTCAGCAGAAGAAGAGTCTTTTGCTCAAGGGGGGCTTGGAAAGCAAAAATAGAAAGCTCAACCGCTTCAATTCTATGGTTCAGACTCCTTGGTATGCTCTTTCTGACTTTTATCGGACAGCAATAAAACTTTTATCGGACAGCAATAGTCCGTCATACAAAGCAGTAGCCCCACCCGGCACGATGACCGAGTGGGGCTACGCATGTTGTGAAGCTCAGGCTCCGCTTGTCAGAGGATGCTCTCCATCGGAGCCTGTAGCTGTGAAGTTGCTAGAGGATCAGTCGGAAGGTGCGTACCTCGCCTGGCTTGTGGGCTGCGACGACGTAAATACCGGACTGTAGTTGCTCAGCGATGAGCTGCTCAGGCTCAGTGATCTGGTAGTGACCTACCTGAGCACCGCTAGCTGTGTAGAGCTCGACGGTCGCACCCTGTAGACCCATCACGAGGATACCCTCGGGGGTAGCTATGACACGTGCGGTCTCGCCGTCGATAGCGTCGATAGCCGTAGCCTGTGGGGTGACGATGATGAGCTGCTCAGAGCAGAGTCTCGTCTCGCCCTGACGCGCTGTGATGGTCACACGGTAAGCGGTCTGCTCGCTGAGATCAACGAACGGTAGCGTGATGCGACCATCTTGTAGCGTGGGCGGACCCTGGAGTGGTGAGAGTTCGCCTAGTGGCGAGCCGTCAGCAGCGATGCTGATGATATCGACAGCCTTAGTATTACCCTCCTTGTCGACCTTAGCCAGCTCGACCATATAGCTCTCAGCCTTGTCAATCGTAGCAAAGGAGATGGAGAAGCTCTGAGCCTGCAGTGAGCCTGCGACGAGCTTAGCATCTAGCTTACCATCGATAGCCTGAGTCGTGAAGGTGGTCTTACCCTGAGCGACCGTCTGCAGAGCGGGCATGATGGTCGCCTCGACGGTGACCTCATAGCGTGTACCCATCTGTAGCCCCTCGAGGGTGGTGTAGACGTAACCGTCACGAAGCTCTAGCGAGCGGAGCTGCTGCGTAGGATCGAGGCGCATCGTCTGCGTCGCACTAGCGTCAGCACCTACGGGGCGATAGCTTACGGTGTAGCTCACCTGCGTGGGGAGTGCCTGCCAGCGTACCTGCGCTGTGGTCTCGGTCGTTGCCATCACCTCGAGCGCTATCTGCTCCTTGGCGGGCTTTGCAGAGGCATCCTGCTTGATGTGCAGGTTATCCATAGCAAAGTAGCTAGGCGCATAGCTGTCGCTCGACAGGATGGAGAACTTGAGCGTCTTGACCTCGCCGAGAGAGGAGAGGTCGACCCACTTCCAGTCGTTGACCACTTCGCGCTTCTTATTGCGATAGTCGATGAGTGGTACCTCAACCTTCTTACCATTGTCAGCCGTGATGGTCACGATAAAGAAGCTACCCTCCTCAAAGGCGGGACGACCGAAGTTCTTGTCGCCCTTGGTAGCAAAGCTCTTGACCCAGGCCGTGTTCGTCAGATAGACACCCTCGAGCTGAGCCTTGCGGTCGCTATCAGGCATGACCGTGACGATAGGGTTGTAGGTACCCCATGCAGGATTGTCACCTGGGCAGTAAGCCACGGCATACTGCTTGGACTTACCCTCCAGCTCCTGACCACCACCGACGACGTTGTTGTATTGTTGCGTCAAGTCGCCCGTGTAGGTCGTATCAGCACTAGCTGCTAGGGCAAAGCCGCTCCAGCTATTCCACTCAGCATTGTAGCTGTTGGAGAAAGCAAACGAACCGCTACCGAAGGGAGCCTTCTGATTGTAAGGCTCTTCGCTAGCGAGTGGCTCCTCCTCAAAGGTTGCCACCATCGGCTCGCCGTGTAGTCCATTGACGTAGACATAGACGCTCTCGGTGACTTGGCTACCAGCAGCGTCGGTCACAGTGACACTGTAGCGTGTCGTCTGCGTAGGTGCTACGGAGACCGTCTGCAGTGAGTCGCCTTGTGACCACTCGTAGCTATAAGGAGCCACGCCACGGATTACCTCAGCCGTCAGCTGAGCCTGCTGCCCGAGATTGATGCTTACAGGAGCGATAGCGAGCTGCATGGCGAGGGCATCGCCGTTGTAGTCGTCGAGCCATAGCTTACCACGGCTCTCGAGAGTCACCTCACGGATGTCGCCTCTCTGAGCGAGGTCTACGTATGCCCACTCCTGCTCAGTAGCGGGGAGCGTGATACGCGTACCGCCATCGATGCGCATATAGACGGGGCGGTCAGCCATGAGCGAGAAGCCTCGCTGTGGTATCTTGCTCTTAGAGTTGGTCACGGTGATGGTCACCTTATCGCCCGCCATCTCAGCAATCTGGTTGAGTGAGCGGGTGAAGTCCTCGACGACCTTGACTCCTGCGAAGCTATTGGTTCCTGAGTAGACGACATCACCCTCTATGGTGCGGTTGTCCTTCTCAAAGGTAGCCACTCGAGTAGGCATATAGCTGGTAGTAAAGGTGAAGAGGAGCTCAGGCTCGGCATCCTTATTATTGAGCGTACCGTGGAGGAGTCCATAGACCTCATAAGTGGTCTCAGGCTCTAGCCCCATGATGGTAAACTCAGTCGCACGCTTGCCAAGAGCAGTGAAGTGTCTGCCCTTGTCTCGTATCATCGCAGCGTCTGGAGCTGTCGTAGCCTCCTCGCCCTTTGCAGTCGTCATCAGGTAGACGTCGGTCATCTGATCTGGCTCGACAGAAATCGTAGCGGACTGATGTAGCGCACGAACTACCTGCTTGTTGATGAGCTTGGGAGCCTCGTCACTTACATTAGGATCCTGCTCGTAAGCACCGACAGTCGGATGCTCATTGTCACGAGCTGTGCCAATGATGTCCGTTGTGACAGCAGCGTGCGGAGCACCCTGTGGCAGTACGGTCATATCCTTCGGGTAGAGTACCTTGTCAGAGACGAAGGCTACCTCTACGACCTTGGATGCTGTGCTCTTTGTCGCCTCCTGATAGTTTGTTGCGTCGTACTTCTTACCCTTAGCGGTGATCAGTACGCCCTTGCTGTCAGAGGTGTAGAGCGCATTGCGGTCGCAAGTGAGCTGCTCATTGGGGAGAGGTTGATTGCTAAAGAGGATGCCTCCACCGTCTCGGTTCTGCAGGATGTTGTCAGAGAGCTGAGACGAAGAGATATCGCCGTTGAGCATAAGGAGTGCTGTACTCTTACCGTCACGAGCTAAAGCGGTGTTGAAGACAAAGTTCAGTCCCGTCACCTTGCTAGCTGTAAAAGCACGGCTAGTAGCAGAGCCACGCGTGATGCGTATCACATTGTTAGCAACGAGTAGCCCCTCGCCCTGCACCTCACGAACGCTGATGCCGATAAGGTTGCTGAGTTTAGAAGCTTCAGGCTGTGTCAAGTCAAAGTCGTTGCCGAAGACCTTAGCATCCGTGTGGAAGGTCGCATCGATACCGATGTACTCCCTCTGGGGAGCGATCTGCTGTACCATCTCGTTGCCCTCGATAAGAACCTCGGAGGCACGTGTGACGTAGATAGCCTTACCGCTATGGTCTACGAAGCGGTTGTTGCGTACCGTATAGCCCTTACCCACGGGGTTGGCGACGGTCGTTGTACCACCTATCTGTAGAGCGATATGTCCACCCTCAAAGAGCGAGTTTTCGACCACAACGTCACAGCTCTGTGCGTGAGGATTGCTAGCTCCCTCTATCTTGACAAGGTGCGGAGACATGTTGTAGCCAGTATTGCTGGTGTTCTTGGTGTAGACATAGCAATTGTCCATCGTGAAGTGCGATGAGTTCTCCTGAACGTAGATCATCGTTGGGAAGCCGAGGTCTGTCGAGTGGATCGTCATATTGCGCAGCGTCACGTAGGGGGTATTGCGTACGGTCATCACACCATAGTAACGTCTGTAGGCGTTGTCCCCAGTAGGCTTGTCATAGCCATTGGCAGAGAGAACGACCTCGTCACGACTGTTGCCGAGACCAACGATGGTGATGCTGTTCTTGGCAGAAGCTCCAGGGACACGCTCTAGGAGGACTGCCTCGGGATACTCACCTGGCTCGACCTCAACGGTGACAGCACCAGAGACACCCTGCTTGGTCAGATCCTTAGCGGCGGCAGCTAAGCTTTTGTAAGTAGCTGCACTGCTAGAGCCAACACGGAGTGTGCCTTGGAGTCCGCCTTGACGCGTCTTCGTGTCAAAGGGCTTCTCCTGCGTCACATCGTGCTTGGTACCTCCGATGGTCACACTCTTGGCAGAGACTGAGATAGGTGTACCTGCCTTGAGATCGCCAGCGAGCTGAGCCTTGACCCAGTAGTACTGCGTGCGTGGTAGCGTCAGTGTATCGGCGGGGTCAAGCTTAAAGATGACATCCGTCTGCGTAGCTAGTGGCTTGACAGTCGCTATCAGATGAGCTTCGTCAAACTCTTTGATGGCTCCTGTAGCGTAGAGTGCGAGCTCTTCGATGCCTTCGCTAGAAATCTCTAGCTGTAGCTTCTCGAGGGTCGTCTTGCCCTTCTCTCCAGCGGTGGTTAGGTCGATGCGTACAGCAGGCAGTGAGCTACCCGAGAGTACGCCCTGCTTGTCTGCGGGGAGAGCCGTGGCGGAGACCTTCTCGACAAAGAGGTCGCGAGGCTTGACGCTCTCTACACGAGCAGCCCAACCGTAAGCATAGGTGTTTGAACCCTTGTAGTAGACCGTCAGCGAGCCGTCCTGCTCTTGTGAGATGAAGGTTCTGACGCCAGTCTGCTTGAGCATATTGTTGTCTCCCGTGGAGAGTAGCTTGTTCTCATCCGTGTGGTCACGACCAGAGTAGATGCCGAAGGTGGCACTTCTTAAAGCTATTGTATCGATCGTGAGGGTTATCACCTCGCCCTTATGGGCTGGGAGGAAGGTCACGTACGATCCTGTGTTCTTGAGCGTATTGCCATTGGGACCGCCCTCATCGTAATAGGATAGCGGTGTGGTGACGGTCACCACCTTGTTGTCGTCCGAGGCTGGGTGGTTGAAGATGTTGACCAGCTTGTACGACCCCTTAGGATCAGCGTTACGAACGGCAACAGGCTTACCAGCGACCGTTAGCTTGGCGATAGCCACGTCTATACTGTCAGCTGCTGGAGCATCCTTGCGGATGTCTAGTGCGAGGATGTAGTTATTGGCAAACTCCCTCAGCGTGCCGTACTTCTGCAACGAGTCAGTCGGTAGGTCGACGCTTTGCATCGTTGGCTCCACCTGAGCAGCAGCGATGAGCTTATTCGCATCGAGCGTACCCTCGGCCGTAGTGGCGTAGAGAGCTACGCGCTCGATCTGAGGAGCGCCACCCTTGAGGTCTACGGTGAGACCGTCCATGTGGATAGGCTTGCGGTCTCCAGTCGTATGGAGGTCAAGAGCTAAGACTGCATTCCTCTCAGAGCCGACAGCGATGAAGGGTAGCTCAATCTGCTTTGCAGTGGCTGAGTCCACCTTCATGTCCTGTGGCAGGTACTGCTTGACCTGACCACGCCAGCCTAGCGAGCCTGAAGCGCCTTTAGCGTCAAAGACGAAGGTCAAAGACTTCTGCGTAGAGCGAATGTAGTCGGCTGGCTTCGTCTTGTAGGAATCCTTGTCGTGCTTTAGTTCAAAGAGCAAAGGAGCTGTGGCATCCTCGCCGTCATAGATCCGAAGCGTAGGATAGCTACCTCCATAAGGGTAATAGTAGAAGTCCCACTCATTGATATCTAGCTGGATGACGTTGTCTGGAGCGATAGCCTCAAAGGTGACGCTACGCTCGCCCGCGTCGGTGTCATATCCCGTGGTGAGATGGTGCTTGAGCTGAGGCGTAAAGTCCCAAGGCTCGAACACCTTGATATGATGCTTACCGAGAGTGAGCACCATCTTATTCATTACCTCTAGAGCCTCCGTTCGGGTGCGCTCCTGCTCGGGTAGCGTCTTCTCGCCTGCTGAGAGGTGGATCTTGTCTATGGAGAGGTTGACCTTATTGCCCTTGTGAGCAGTCTCCTGGAGGTCTACGACTAGGTAGAAGTGGTTAGCGCCCTCGCGCAATGCTTGAGGCGTGGGGAGCGTGGCGGTGAGTGCCTCGGCAAAGTCCCAGCGAGCGATCTCCTTAGCCTTCGTAAAGTCATCTACGATAGGGCTGTAGTAGAGAGCCACCTGCGCTACGTCTGTCTTCTTGCTGATAGAACTTAGGTCTAGCCGCTGCAGTGTGACAGGGTCTTTGGTTCCCTTAGCAACGAGCGTGAAAGCAACCATACCAACCTGCTTGACGCTTGCATTGATGGGCATCGCAAAGGTGTCGACCTCGATGGTTCTACCCGAGAGCGAGTCGACCGCCATAGGCAGAGGTGCGATCTGAGAGACCAGAGCCTCAAAGCCAGCCTTGGGAACCCCCGTATTCGTTACGAGACGGATCGTCAGACTTCCATCAGGAGCTGTCGAAGTTGCCTTGTAAGCTTTCTCACTGTTGAGCTTGATGATGAGGTTGTCAGCGTTGACCTCTGAGCCATTGTACACCTCAACTAGGTCGGCACGACCGATAGAAGAGTAGCTAAAGAGATCTAGCTTCGTAAAGTCTACCTGGATCACCTTGCCTGTGGTCTCAGGCTTGAAGACAGCGTATCCGTCAAACTTCTCGCTGATTGGATCATACTTACCGCCATCGTCGTATAGTGTCAGCGACTTGTCGCCTACGGTGTAGGTCTGCGGGGTCTTAGCGAGTGCGTAAGCATCCTCCACGGTGAGCGTCTTAGGCTCTTGGAGCGTCACCTCGTGATCGCCGAGAGTTGTCGTGAGCTTTGTCGTAGCGACATTGATACGGCTACCAGCCGCCACGTCGCTCTTGAGGTCAACGACCAGAACTAGAGCATGGTTAGGCTCAGAGAGCGTGTACTCCTTAGAGAGTGTGATCGTACCTTCGGCAGAGACTTCGGTCGTCTTACCGAGTAGCTTGTCAGCGTCTAGCTGTTTGGGCTTACGGCTGTTCGCCTCGTAGAGGTATATCGCCGTGATGTCGCTCGGCTTTGTCTCGCTGAGCTTATAGTGCAGAGCCGTCAGCTGGGGAGCCTTGGCTAGTCCCTCGGTTGTAATCTTGAGGTTAGAGACGATGAGCGACTGCTCACCGATGTAGGGGTCGTGGCTAGCACTCTTGTCCTCAAGGACAGAGGCAACCTTGATCGCAGGCTGATCGACCGTGCGTACGATGATCTTAAAGCCGGCGCCTGGATTAGCTTTCGTCTTGCTACCGATCGTTATCTGACCGGACTTGCCACTAGAGCGAAGCTTAAGGGGTAGCGTCGGTCTATCCGCCTTGGTAAACTTCTTGATAATGTCTCTCTCCTTAGGAGATCCATACTGAGTAAAGTATGCACTGCCCTCGAGGATGTAAAGCTCGTCTTGATTGGCTAAGGCAAGCTCCTGTATCTCTATCTCGATACATTTGCCAGCTTGCTCTGGCATGAAGACGATCTTACCAGCTTTGTTTGCCTGGGCATTGCCATCGGCTCCTCCACTATCGTAGAGGATCAGCGGGGTGTCTCCCACCTTATGCTCGTTATTGCCAGAGGTCGACGTGGGCATCAAGAGCGTGTTGTCCTCTTGTCCCCACACGATCGGTGGCAGGAGTAACCAGCAGAGTAGTAGGAGCGTTGTCGTTACTGTTCTTTGCATAGTAATTGAGTGAATATATAGTTTGTTATTGTCTGCATATACGATACGATGTCGTGGCTCCGCCCTCTAGGCGTAAGAGTGCGACATAGCAATCGCTCATAGCGGGCAGCGTGACCGTCGCACGACCCACAGAGAGCGGATGCGTCAGAATCAGTTGCCCATCTATATTATATAGGTATAGTGTACCCGTCACCTCGATCTCGACATATAGCTGGTTGTCGCTATAGAAGAGATGCACGGTTGGTTTCGCAGTGGGGGAGGTGATGCTGGTGCCTTTGGCGAGGGGCTTGATGCCCGCAAACTCGGTCGAGACTTCGCCCGTCACATCGGTCTGCTGATGGATGCCCGTCTGCACCTTGAGGAAGTCAATACGCTCTAGGTGCACCAGCTCACCCGCGGCATTGACCGCACTGTCTATATCAATGTGGCTACCCGAGGAGTCGTTGGGGTGGTTGTCTGCATAGCCATAAGCGTAAGGCTCAGATTGCCACTGCCCACTTGCGGAGTCGTGCTTCATACAGTCCGGCAGGAGGACACCCGTGAAGGTTATTTTGTCACCCTCCCAGAGCGGATAGTAGCTATTGGTCGTGTGGTACTTATTGCGCGGTATGAGTCCCGACTCACCCTCCGAGTCGCTCCAGGCGATGGGGGCCTTGTACGGATCTTTTGGCTTGTAGTAAGTGATTGTATAGTCTAGATTGCTGCGATAGTCCTCGCTGCCACGGATGCGGTACCACGGGTCGTCGGCTAGTCCATTGCCATTGGCATCTTGGCTCACATAGATGATGCCTGGCTCCGCATTGCCGATGAAAGCATTGCCCAGTATGGCAAAGTCCGCTTGCTTGGGCTGATTGACCAATGCGGGCTGTATGCGTACGATGATGTAGCCGCCCCACCCGCCGAGGGAGAGGAAGGTATGCTCCTCGACAAAGCGCTGCTGCGCTTTGCGAAGAAGATCAGCATAAGTGGTGACATCTTGGCTCGCCATTGCCTCGCTACCCATAAACTGCCCAGGAGCAGGGTGGTAAGCGACCACCTCCGTGATGCAGCTCTCCTGCGCAGAGAGCGTCGCCACACCGAGGAGGAGTAGTGAGGTGAGGGTATGTAGTAAAAGCGAATAGATAGGTCTCATATCATAGAGTCTAGGGGATTCAATACTGTCTCAGTACCGCATGGTAGACTCTACGACTCAACGACTTAACGGCTCAACGAGCCACCGACTAGGAGCATCCATCCCAGTCGTCTGGTGCCAAGGGCATGCGAATGCCCCCGCCAGAAGCGTATCGAGCTGCAAAGTCCACGTTGCAGATTGATAGGAATAATGATCATGGCAGGTCTTCTGGCTTAGCTCGCTAAGGTGTATCCTTCCCACCCCTAGTAACATTAGCGGGGCAGTGGTCTCATCTAGCGTGATGGCACCTATAGCCTTTTGTGAGCTTTACAGCAACGGGTTTGCTCAGGACTTGCACCTGATTCCCTCTTAAAGTGGCGTGACATATGCTACACCTCGCATAGGTGTAGTGGATGGTATGCCTATCCACTAACCACAATCACTCGCAAAGGTAGTGAAAAGCAACCACCTTGCCAAAGTTATCCTTAGAGATTACAGGGCTGACGCATTATAATCGTCTTTTCAGAAGCAACCCATTAGCGACAAGCGAGAGGATAGATGAGGTACCATATATAATGTGTCACCCCCGCCCTCTAATCTCTAACCTCTAATCTCTGTTTACACTTCTTTACGGGGAAATTCGTCCGATTCTCTCCTTTCTCGAATATCCACGTGGGGAATCTCAAATATCCACGTGGATGTTTTTCTATTTCCACGTGGGCGTGTTCCATTTCTTCCGAAGTTTCATTTGATTCTTCCGAAGTTTCATTTCATTCCTCCGAAGAATTTTTTATTCCCCACGTGGAGATTTCGAAATATCCACGTGGAAATCACTTTTCCCCGACACAATGTCGTTTCGATATGCAGTCGGCTCTAAATTATTGTAACAGCCAACAGACACAACGGACGTCCTCTGACTAGACACTAGCCGTAACGAAACCCTGTAGGGACGCACGATCTGTGCGTCCGTCCCCGTTAAAGGAGACGGTATCAATACTTGTCTTGCCGTTCTACAACGGACGCACAGATCGAGCGTCCCTACAGAACTCAGTAACATCAGCCAATCGCTAACGGCCAACAGACACAACGGACGCCCTCCGACTTGACACGATCGTTCGTCCCTATGGGTTACTCGTTTCAATGGTTGACAACTGAATCTAACCTCTAGCTTCTAACCTCTAATTTCTAATCTCTAACATCTAATCTCTCATCTCTTGCACGACTTGAAATAAAGTTTTATCCTTGTGCAGAACATTACCTACGAGAGGCCCCCCCTCTCAAGAGAAAAGTAACAAACAGTGACAGCCCACATGGCTCTGACTGCGTATAGTATCGAAAGAGCTGGTACTATATATAGTACCGCTAGGTCTCAAAGAGACTTATATAAATGGTGCACTTTTCTTATATATAGGAGCAAGGCTTACCGACTAATCAACAACTACATTTATCTTTAATACAGAATCGAAATGAAAACAACAGCATCAGAGATTAGAGAGGAGATTAAAGACGTCATGACGCTCCTAGCGCAGACCATCACAGCGAATAAAGGAAAGATCGATACGAAAGGTCTCCCGTACAATAATCAGCGGGCAATCATATCGAGGCTATTTCGCGGAGAAGAAGGTTATGGTCAAGGTCAAGGTCGGCTTCAGGGGTCAGGTTATGTTCATAGTCATGGTCAGGAGCATATACTCCTGCGTCTTGTAGTCCTCAACTCTTACTACTCTACGAATGCCGCCTATAGTTACTTCTCGCTGGAGCGACTGGCGGAGAGGATTATAGATGAGACCACGCAGTTCGCTAGTAAGAGTGGAAAGTTGCCCAATGACTACTTTTATGACATCGTTTTGCAAAACCTAGGTAAGCCAACGACCATAGGTAAGGGTTTCTTTGAAGCGTCGTATGGGATTCAGAAGATTGGGACGCCAGGGGCCACCCTCAAGTCTCTCATTAGTAAGTATGCCTACTACTGCATGATAATGGATACGAAGAGATACCCGCTTGGCTTCCCGATATATGACAGACTAGCTAGGGAATCGTATCGTAAGGTGATGAGCGCTATGGGACTAAAGCCCCAACAAAAACAGGTGCTAGAATACGGAAGCATCGGAGAGTATATCTCAGCACTCAATGAGCTGAGAGAGGTGGTCTTTGGCAAGGGTTCTACAGCTCTATTCTGTGGTCTACAACAGTTTGACATACTAGATGCTTACCTATGGTGGATGGGCAAGCTGGAGGGCGGCAACTTCTCACTCCTGCTGACCGAGGGTGAGTATAAGATGCTCATTGCCTACAAGCCCGCACCTCAAGGAGCGGATATCAATAAATATATTGCAGAGACGCTGAGACAATCAGGTGCTGCACCCTTTGCGAGCATTGCAGATCCTCAGCGCAAGCAGTTCCTAACCTCCATGATCGATCACTGGCGTAAACTATAGGATCGGTCTAGAGAGAGGATGCCCATACCCATTAAAGGGGGCAGTGTCAAAGTTGGACGGGGCAGTTACCCATCCCGCTTTGCCGACAAAGGATCATCCACTCTCCGAACTCACATCGACTTATTATAACGAATAAACTCTTACAATCATGACAGCAATCAAGGTCAAGACATTCATTCTCAAGTCAAGAGCGGCTGATACCGATGGCCTGGACAGATGGATCAACAACTTCATCGCCGAGAATAATATAGAGGTCATTGATATCAAGTACTCTACAGCACTCTTTGGAGAGAGAGGCACTATCCTCTCTAGCTGGGTGCCCTCAGCGATGCTGATCTACCGGGAGAGGGAGACAAGCGATACTGAAGAAGAGTAACCTGCTCTTTATGGTCTGTTGAGACGTATGGAGACTACAGAGAGACACTCAGTGCATCTGAGTTCACACTCTGTAGTATGCTGTATTACCTTTGCAGAGGCTGATTGACTAGGGGCTTGGGGCCAACGATTGGCATCTCGAGCTCCTTTAATTAATAGGTGCTGGGATTAGCTGATTTGTCCCCAGTGGTGGGCGTTGGGGTGGATGCGTTCGAGGTTGATGCGGTAGAGCTCTGTGTCGGGCTTGTCGAGGAGTGGGCTATAGTCGAGGAGGTAGTTGACATCTAGTCGTGTGAGTGCGAGGAGGTTGTAGTCCGCCACAGGGTCAGCTATGCGGATGCCCGCTAGAGTGCCGCTCTGTCGTGTTCCCTCCATCTGTCCGAAGCCTCGTAGGCGCATATCCTCTTCGGCGATCTTGAATCCGTCTTGCGTGGCAACCATTGTGTCGATGCGTTGCTTTGCATCGCCCTGTAGGTCATCGGGCGTGACGAGGAGGCAGTAGCTCTTGTCGCCACCACGTCCCACACGTCCCCGCAGCTGATGTAGCTGTGCTAGTCCGAAGCGCTGCGCATCGTTGATCACCATGACTGTAGCATTTGGCACGTTGACACCCACCTCTATGACGGTCGTGGCGAGGAGTATCGGCACCTCACCTGAGGCAAACCGCTCCATCTGTTCCGCCTTGTCCTCGGCACTGAGACGTCCGTGAACGTAGACGACTCGCTCTTCGCCAAAGCGCTCTACGTACTCCTTGTAACCCACCTCTAGATTGGCAAAGTCAGACTCCTCCGTCCCCTCGATCATGGGGAAGACGACGTAGATCTGTTGTCCACGATTGATCGTTTCGTTGATGAGGCTGTAGAGTGTTTCTTTCTTCTTTTCTGCTATCTGGAGGGTTGTGATTGGTTTGCGCCCAGGGGGCATCTCGTCTATGACCGAGACATCGAGATCGCCATACATCGTCATCGCTAGAGTGCGGGGTATCGGGGTGGCACTCATGACGAGGATGTGGGGGAGTGTCAGCACATTCTTGCCCCAGAGCTTGGATCGCTGGGCTACGCCAAAACGGTGCTGCTCATCGATGACGGCCATACCAAGCTTGCGAAAGGCGACCCGCTCCTCTAATATAGCGTGCGTGCCGATCAAGATGGAGAGGCTGCCATCGGCTAGGGCCGACAAGGTCTCACGTCGCTCTCTTGTCTTGCTACTCCCTGTGAGGATAGCTATGGAAATGTCCAGCCCCTCGACGAACTCGGAGATGGTCTCGTAGTGTTGCTGCGCTAGGATCTCTGTCGGGGCTAGCATGCAGGCTTGGTAGCCGTTGTCTACGGCTAGGAGCATAGCAAAGAGCGCAACGAGGGTCTTGCCACTGCCCACGTCTCCCTGCAGAAGGCGGTTCATCTGTGCACCCGAGATGGTGTCACGACGTATCTCGCGGAGGACCCGCTTTTGCGCTCCTGTGAGATCGTAGGGTAGTGCGTGGTATAGACCGTTGAAGAGCTTGCCTACCTGATCCAGTCGATAGCCCTCGTAGCGCATGCGCTGCATGACGGCTAGGCGACGCAGGTAGAGGTTGAGGTAAAAGAGTTCGTCGTACTTCAGTCTGAACTTAGCTACCTGTGCCTGCTCGACACTCTGGGGATGATGAACCCATCTGATAGCAGTCTGTAGGGGTGCTAGATGACGGTGCGCTATGAGTGGCTCGGAGAGCGTCTCGGGGATGGAGAAGTAAGGGCTCTGGAGGAGCTGGTCGATGTAGCGCCCTAAGAAAGCGGAGTCGATGCGGGAGCGCTTGAGTCGCTCTGTAGTTCGGTAGATCGGCTGGTACCCACCGACGGATGGGTTGGGCTTGTCTGCAGGCTTGATCTCAGGGTGTGTGATTTGAAGCTGATTGTTGAAGAGCTGCAGCTTGCCGTAGACGATATATTTGCACCCAGGCGTGAGTGATCGCTGTATGTAGTTGTGCCCTTTGAACCAGACTAATAGCAACTCTCCTGTGTCGTCCATAAGGCGTGCGGAGAGGCTGCTCTTGCGCCCCAAAGAGGGTGCGCTAAAGGGTTGTAAGATTCCCTCGACCTGCACCTCCGACATAGATGGCATGAGCGAGCCTATGGGGTAGATGACCCGACGGTCGGCGTAGCGGTAGGGAATGTAGTAGAGCAGGTCCCGATAGGTGTGTAGATCTAGCTCTTCAGCTATTAGCTGCGCCCGTTTGGTTCCCAGTCCAGGCAGATCTGCTAGGGGGGTGGTCAAGAAGCTCATAGCAGTATGGGCAGAGAGGTGCGGCTTACCTACTCGAGAGTAATTTCTCCGTGAGGCGTAGACGCTCCTGACGTGATGTGGTCAGGAGATGCTCACCCCAGTAAAGCTGGTCGGGGGTAGTGATCTTGATATTCTCCGTGGTATCAGGGACCAATGCTAGGTCGCTGTAGAGTTGGTCATACACGGAGCAGTCGTCGGTGAAGCTCTCCTGAAAAGGCTGCTGGTAAGCCTCCTTGATGCGCTCGGACCAAAAGACCTGTGGCGTACGCACCAAGCGGTAGTGACTACGATTTGTCGCTTGCGAATGCTGCTCTGCTCCCTCCTTAGGTACGTAGCGTAAGCTCTCCGTGAGCTCTAGGACAGGTACGGCTGCCCCGACCTGCTGAGCCGCCTCGTAGCATTTGTCTACAACCTCTCCAGAGACAAAAGGTCGTACAGCATCATGTATGCCAACGAGAGCACCGTCGGGCACAACACGCAGCGCTCTCTGGACTGTGTCAAAGCGCTTTTTACCAGCGACAGTCAGATGGACACGATCCGTAAGACCAATCGTTTGGAGCATGTCCTCGACGATGATACGGTAGTCGTACGATATGCCAAGGACGATGTAGTCCACATGCTTTGCTAGAGCCTCTATGGTGTGCTGAAGGATTGTTTTACTCCCTAGTCTGATGTATTGCTTAGGTAGTCCAGCACCCATACGAACACCCGACCCTCCAGAGGGAATGATGAGATATCGTTTAATATGATCTGACGCTTTTACTGCTTGCTCCATATTTATAGACGGTTGCGAAGAGGAGAGTTATTTCTCCCTGAGGAAGATGTTGATGGGAGTCCCGCAGAAGTCCCAATTCTTGCGAATTTGATTCTCGAGAAAGCGCTTGTACGGCTCACGCACCCATTGAGGTAGATTGGCATAAAAAGCAAAGGTCGGCACCGCTGTGGGGAGCTGCTGTACGAACTTGATCTTAATATACTTACCCTTGATAGAGGGTGGTGGAGTCTTCTCGATCAGTGGAAGCAAGACTTGATTAAGCTGGTGCGTCGGGATGCGTGTCGAGCGCATATCGTAGACATGCTGCGCCGTCTCGATCACCTTCAGAATGCGCTGCTTGTTGAGTGCTGAGATGAAGATAATCGGGAAGTCGGTAAAGGGGGCAAACCGCGCACGAATCGCCTCCTCCATGGTACGCTGTACGGGCATGCTCTTGTCCTCGACGAGATCCCATTTATTGACGCACACGACAAGTCCCTTGTTGTTGCGCTGGATCACACGAAAGATATTGGCGTCCTGAGCCTCTATTCCTCTTGTAGCATCGATCAGCATGATGCATACATCGGCATTCTCGATAGCACGGATGGCACGGATCACCGAGTAGTACTCGAGGTCTTCGTTGACCTTGCCCTTCTTGCGAATACCCGCTGTATCAACGAGGTAGAAGTGCTGGTTGAACTTATCGTACTCGGCAAAGATGCTGTCTCGCGTGGTGCCAGAGCGGTCGGTGACAATGTTGCGCTCCTCCCCGATGAGGGCATTGAGGAGCGAAGACTTACCTGCATTCGGTCTGCCCACGATCGCAAAGCGAGGCAGCTCGAGGAGAGGCTCATGATTGCCTTCCTTAGGGAGTAGCTCTAAGATACGGTCTAGGAGGTCACCCGTTGAGGAACCGTTGATCGCAGAGATAGGGTAGGGGTCGCCAATGCCTAGGGAGTAAAACTCCGCAGCATCGTTGTGCTGGGTGAAGTTGTCCGCTTTATTGGCCACCAGTATGACAGGCTTGTTGGTCTGTCGGAGCATCAGAGCTATCTCGTCGTCTAGATCGGTCACGCCGTTGAGAATGTCCACGACAAAGAGTATCAGGTCAGCCTCTTCAACCGCTATGCGTACCTGCTTATTGATCTCTTCCTCGAAGACATCATCGCTGCGCAAGACCCATCCGCCTGTGTCTACAATCGAAAAGGTACGCTCGCACCAAGTGACGTGACCATACTGTCGGTCACGTGTCGTACCTGCCTCGTCTGTGACGATCGCTTGGCGGGAGCGGGTCAGACGGTTGAAGAGGGTACTCTTGCCCACGTTGGGGCGCCCTACGATGGCTACTAGATTACTCATAGCTTGATGTCTCTTATAGACTATATTAGTCTGCTTAGTATATAAATAGGTGCGTCAAAAAGCAGCTCAGCGGCTAGATGTCGTAGCCGAACTGTGTCAATGCTTGATCACTCTGACGCCAATCCTTATCCACGCGAACCAATAGTGTCAGGTGGATATGCTTGTCAAAGAATCGCTCCAGATCCTTTCGTGCCGAGATGCCGAGGCGCTTGATGGCGGTGCCTTTGTGCCCGATGATGATCCCCTTTTGCGACTCACGCTCCACGAGGATCACGCAGCGCATGTCGATCCTGTCGGGACTCTCGACAAACTCCTCCACGACAACCTCCACAGCATACGGCACCTCCTGGTGATAGTACTGAAGTGCCTTCTCGCGGATAATCTCCGAAACGAAGAAGCGTGCTGGCCGATCGGTTAGAGCGTCCTGCTCAAAGTAAGGCGGCGACACGGGGAGTAGCTCCTCGATACGCTTCTTGAGCGGAGCTAGGTTAAACTGTCTCAATGCCGATACGGGGATAATCTCCGCCTGCGGAATGATGCTGTGCCAATAGTCGACTAGCTCCTCCAAATGCTTCTGGTCTGTCAGGTCTACCTTATTAATGACAATGATGATCGGGCAGGAGAGTCTCTGTACACGCTCCACAAAGTCGTGATGCTTATCTCGCTCCTCCATCGTGTCGGTGACGTAGAGTAGCAGGTCGGCATCTTCTAGTGCTTGCTCCGAGTAGGCGCGCATGCGCTCCTGCAACTTGTAGCTAGGCTGTAGCACACCAGGCGTATCGCTGTAGACCACCTGTATGTGGTCGCTATTGACGATGCCAAGGATGCGGTGCCGTGTCGTCTGAGCCTTGCTCGTGATGATCGATATGCGCTCTCCGACTAGATAGTTCATCAGCGTCGACTTACCCACATTGGGATTGCCGACGATGCTCACGAAGCCACTCTTGTAGCCCTCTGGCAAGGACTTACCGGCGAGGTGCTGTAGCTCCGTCATAGCCCCAAACTAAATAGACTGCTCCCCACGTGTACCCTGCACCGAAGGAGCTTAGGATGAGCTTGTCGCCCTTCTTGAGTTTAGGCTCATACTCCCAGAGGCAGATAGGTATCGTCGCAGAGGATATGTTGCCATACTTCTGAATAGTCACCATCACCTTATCCATCGGCACGTCGGTGTACTCCGAGACCGCCTGGATGATACGCATATTAGCTTGGTGAGGTACGACCCAAGCGACATCATCATTGGTTAGATGGTTGCGCTTCATCACTTCGCGGCTTACACGAGCCATATCTAGAACCGCATTTTTGAAGACATGCTGTCCCTCCTGATAGACAAAGTGCTCACGTCGTGCGACTGTCTCCGCTGTGGCGGGACTAGCCGATCCGCCCGACTTCATGATCAGGTGCGAGCGACCATTGCCGTCGGTCTTAAAGAGAGCATCCTGCACGCCTAGCGAAGTGTCTTCCGTACGCTCCAGCAAGACACAGCCCGAGCCATCGCCAAAGAGCGGACTCGTCTGGCGGTCGGTGTAGTCGATCGCTGCGGACATCTTCTCAGTAGCTACCACGATCAGTCGCTTGTACTGCCCTGAGCGGATGTAATTGGCGCCCGTCTCTAGAGCGTAGAGCCAGCTAGGACAGGCCGAGTTTATGTCAAAGGTAAAAGCGTGCCGACACCCAGTCTCAAAGGCTACGATCGAAGAGGTCGATGGGAAGTGATAGTCGGCCGTATTCGTCGCTAGTATGACACCCTCTACGGTAAGTGGGTCTATATCCCATCGCTCCAACATCTGGCGAACAGCTTGGATAGCGAGGTAGGAGGCCCCGAGGCTCTTGTCCTTGAGTATGCGGCGCTCCTTGATGCCTACACGTGTCATAATCCACTCGTCGGTGGTGTCGACCATCTTCTCTAGGTCGGCATTAGTCAGTCGATCCTCCGGTAGGTAAGCACCTACGGCGGTGATCATCGCATTGTATTGGGTCGAAATCATGTATTGCTAGAAACTACTCGGAAATGGTATTCGGTCGCTAAGGTAATAAAAATCGGGCAACGGACACGCATCTAGCTTGAAATATATTAGCTAAGTGCCACGGCTCTGCCATAAAGGTCGTAGATAGATGCTGGCCGTTTGGCGCAAAATAGCTAACTTTGGGACGAGCAAGGAACAAGCTTGCGAATATGAACTAGAAAAACAGACTAATATGCCAACAGCTCAAAAGAAGACCTCCTCTGCTACTACAGAGAGAAAGGAAACCTCCAACAAGAGTCAATCGAAGAAAGCGCCCCGCTCCAGTGCTAAGAGTAAGGCTACAAGTGTATCACACAGTAAGAACTTTGTCCTAGACACCAACGTCATCCTGCACGACTTTGAGTGCATCGACAAGTTTGAGGACAACGACATCTATATCCCCATCGTGGTGCTCGAGGAGCTGGACAAGTTTAAGAAAGGCTCCGATCAGATCAACTTCAACGCACGTGCCTTCGTTCGTAAGCTTGATGAGCTGACAGGAGCTGACTTCTTCGAGCATGGTGTTGATCTAGGAGAGGGGAGAGGACGTCTCTACGTCTATCTAGGCAATAAACCTCATGAGCGTGTGGCCCATGCTTTCGGAGAAAATATCCCAGACCACAAGATCCTGAGTGCCACACTGCACATAGCAGAGGCAAATGAGGGGGAGCAGACTATCCTCGTGAGCAAGGATATCAACCTGCGCATGAAGGCTAAGTCGCTCGGCATCCCTGTTGAGGATTACTTCAATGACAAGGTGCAGACCTTCGACCTTTTTGACGAGGCTCAGCCAGTCTTCGAGGGGATCGATGTGGAGCTTATCAATCGTCTCTACAATGATGAACAGGGAGTCCCACTTGACGAGCTAGAGTTTGGCAGCAAGATACTACCCAATGAGTGCTTCGTTCTCAAGAGTGATCAGAGCAGTGTGCTAGCGCGCTACAATCCCTTTGAGGCGATGGTGCGACGGGTCGATAAGTTTACCCATATGGGCATCACGCCGAGGAATGCGGAGCAGGCCTTTGCCTTCGATGTGCTGATGGATCCCAACGTGCTCCTCGTGGCGCTCTCGGGCAAGGCTGGTACAGGTAAGACGCTTCTAGCACTCGCTGCTGCTCTAGACCAAGCTGACCGCTATGGGCAGATCATGCTGGCGCGTCCTATTGTGGCACTCTCCAACAAGGACCTTGGCGCTCTGCCAGGTACGGAGCAGGAGAAAATACGTCCTTATATGCAGCCCCTCTTTGACAACCTGAATGTGATCAAGTCGCAGTTTAAGGGCGGCAAGCAGCAGGCGCAGCTGGAGAAACTACAGCAGGACAACAAGCTCATCATCGAGGCTCTAGCCTATCTACGTGGTCGTAGTCTGGCGGACGCAATCGTGATCGTCGATGAGGCGCAAAACCTAACCCCGAACGAGGTCAAGACGATCATCACACGTGCCGGTGAGGGAACCAAGATGATCTTTTGCGGTGACGTGGAGCAGATCGATTCGCTTTATCTAGATAGCCAGAGCAATGGTCTCGCCTATATGATCGACAAGATGCGTGGTGAGACGCTCTTTGCGCATGTCAACCTGATCAAGGGTGAGCGTAGCGAACTCAGTGAGCTGGCTTCACACCTACTCTAACTACTACTGAAAGCACTAGTACGATACCCTAAATCTGTAATATGAAAGAAACTACATCACCCTCGGGTGCTCATGACGGTGCTCGTGATAAAGCTGTCGAGGGGCTTTCGCTGCTAGGCAATAAGCGCACAGTCTACGCACAGGACTACGATCCGAGTGTGCTGGAGGCTTTTGAGAATAAGCATCAAGATAGAGACTATCGCGTACGCTTCGAGTGCCCTGAGTTTACAGCGCTTTGTCCTATCACGGGGCAGCCTGACTTTGCTACCATATATATAGAGTATGTCCCAGACGTGCGTATGGTCGAGAGCAAGAGCCTCAAGCTCTATCTCTTTAGCTTTCGCTCGCATGGCGCCTTTCATGAGGATTGTGTGAACATCATCATGGATGATTTGATCCGTCTGATGGATCCGAAGTATATCGAGGTGACGGGCGACTTCTCGCCACGCGGAGGCATTAGCATTGTGCCTTTTTGCAATTATGGTCGTCCAGGCACGCCCTACGAGTCGTATGCTCGTGAGCGTATGCTCGCCTTCCACCACTAGAGATCTAGTCGTATGCTAAGCTCTCAAAAGAAGTATCTCGTCATCATCAATCCTATCTCTGGCACGTCTAGAAAGACGAATCTGCCTGAGCTAGCATTTAATATGCTCTCGGACAATGGCAGTGAGCTATACTTCGTCTATACCAATGGAGAGGGACATGCCGATCGAATCATCAAGGATATAGCTGGTCAAGGGTTTGACTCGGTTATAGCTATCGGTGGAGATGGTACGATCAATGAGGTAGCAGATGCGGTGCGAACTACAGATATGTCTCTCGGCATCGTCCCGATGGGGTCGGGCAATGGACTGGCGCGCTCACTAGACATACCGCTAGACCCCGAAGCTGCCTTAGAGGTTATTCGCCGAGGGTATGTCAAGCGGATCGATTGCTGCGAGGCTGATGGGGTTCCCTTTTTCGTGACCTTCGGCGTGGGCTTTGATGCGCAAGTGACTGCTAGCTATGATCAGAAGAACTTTAGGGGGCCGCTCTCATACGTCCTCTCGACGGTCGATCAGTTTATCAAGCACAAGTCCTCGCTCTATCGCCTACATCTCAATGGTGAGGTGATCGAGCAGAAAGCCTTTCTCGTGACTTGCGCTAATGCGGATCAGTATGGCAATAATGCGATCATAGCGCCCGATGCCGAGCTCGATGACGGACTCTTTGACGTGGTTGTCATTAGAGATATGTCTTTATTGAAAGCTCCTCAAGTGGCTATCAGTCTCTTTACGAAGCGTGTGGATGAGAGTGCCTCTATCGATATTTATCGTACGGATCATCTCATCATAGAGCGTGAGAAGGAGGACTATGCGCAGGTCGATGGTGAGCTTATCGACCTAGGCCGTCGCATCGAGATTACGATCCAAAAGCAGCAACTGCCCATCTTAGTCCCGCAGCCCAAAAGCTAACCAATAGCTGAAACGGAGCTTTAGCATAAGCATTGATCTATAAAACAAGAGCCTGCCCGCTGGTTAGCGAGTAGGCTCTTGCTCTGTTTAGTGCATTGGGTGTGTCGCACAGGGGCGACAGACTCCTCCAGCCTTAGCGGCGTAAGTAGCGTGTGTTCAGACGGATCTGTTTGCCTGCTTGAGGCTTGTAGTCGTTGCCAGGCCAGAAGCTAGCCAAGAGGAAGCTCGAACCACTATACTTAAACACATGGAGGGAAACCTTGTGCTTAGCGTTGTAGTAGAACCAGTACTCGGTGCCTGAGTCGCTCTTTTCCGTTCCAGTGTACTGATAGCCTCCCTTCTCGAGGGCAGCTTTGAGCTCCTTATCAATGCCCGTCTTAAACTGCTTAGCGTGGTTGATGGCTAGTCCTCCATTATCGTAAACGTGCATCGTAGCCTCTGTGGCTTCGTAGGAGGGGTAGTAGTAATAACCATTGATGGCTGCAGTTTTATCCTTAAAGGGATCTTTCATTAAAACCTGTAGATTGGCAGAGCTGTAGTCAATATTGCCCTTGTCGTCCTTTCCAGGAGCGTTGTAGGTGACATTCTCTCCCTTAGCTATCTCACTGGTGTAGATAGAGCCTGCGGGTGTCCCTGGGGTAGGCACGTCAGCGGGGTTAAACTTCTCTCCAAAGTTGTAGGAGGGGAAGATGCTGGTGTCCTCTGCGGGATCAGGTGTGGGAGCCTCCTCCTTAGCAGAGAAGCTAAAGGCGATACCCTGACCACCCTCCATGATGAGGAGCGTGTAGTAGTCGTTTTCGCTGGTAAAGGTCTTGTCGCTAATATCTGATTTTTTAGGCTTGCTAAAGCCGTTGCGTACGAACCACTCGGCTACATCGGGATTGCTCTCAAGCATGTCGATGGAGAGCGCATAGCTGAGTGCCAGGATACCAGGCTTGTAGGTGTCACCATTGGACGTGTAGCCCTGTGGGTAGTAAGCGACTAGGTCAAAGTTGCCTTTCTGCTTATCCTTCGTGATGAAGTTAGCACGCTTGGGGTCACTCTGCGCCTTCTCCTGTCTGAGTCCTAGAGCCGCCTCATACTTGCGGATCTCATCTAGAGAGGTCTCCTTAGCTTTCTTGCTGGCGAAGGGGAAGTCCTTGAGACTCTTGTCAAAGTTGCCCGTAGCGACTGAACCTGGCATCGGAATGAATGAGAGCTGCGCAAAGCCTGGGGTATCCGCTAGAGAGACACCCAAGACAAGATTACCCTTGCGGTACATAGGCGTCTTGCTGGAGCTGTCGTCTAGTGCCTCAAAGCCATCATTGATGGTCATCATGTCGAATTCTTGCCTGATGGTGCCATCTTTGGTGTAGACAAGATTTCTGTCTAGGAGTAGGGTTGATACCTGTAGTTTGCCCTGACCAGCATCTCCGACGAGATAGATGCGCAGAGGTTGCTTGCCACTCTTGTCCTGCGTGTTGAAGACGTAGCTCTTGACTTTTCTGTCTTTGAACTCGGATATCTTCTCCGTTTGTAGCACGGCTCCGTGGGCTGCCTCCCACTTCTTGAGGGCTAGCTCACCCGCTGTAAAGTCGACGGAGGGAATTGGCAGGTACTTCAGATTGCCGTGAGCATCTAGCTCATAGATGGGCTTGTATTCGCCTATCTGGATCGAATCCTCTTTATTGGGATCTCCGCCATCATCGGGACACTCTCGATAACAGCCGACTAATCCTACACAAGTCGATAAGACTAGTGCGAGGAGATAACAAATTCTCTTATTCATAGTATTCTAACTTAGTTAGTGTATATATCTGGGGTATCTAAGAGACCAATAGTAAAGGGAGGCAACTTACAGCAGATGATTATCGTCACCAAGCTGAAGAAATTGGTCTCCCTGTGGTACAAAGATACGAAAACAAAGAGAACTACCTCTGTCTGACAAATGGTTCCCCCCTTGGAACCGAAAAGTTCCTCCCTTGGAACTCGAAAGTTCCCGCCTTGGAACTCGAAAGTTCCCGCCTTGGAACTCGAAAGTTCCCGCCTTGGAACTAAAAAGTTCCAAAGGTGGAACAACTTTTGGAACTCGTATCTGTCACGAGTCCAGCGTAATATGGAGATGCTTTGAGAACTCCCTATTGTAGTAAGGGGTCGCTAGAAAGAGATGTAGCCCGCTGGTAGGAGGAGAAACCTACTAGCGGGCTACATGTTTAATGTGTTGGCTTTTAGTCTAAAGCTCCCGATGCGGCGTAGCGACGGATTAGTTGAGTCACGATGGAGAGGCAGCGCTCCATAGCATCGAGCGAGCAGTACTCGTGGATGGAGTGGAAGTTGCCCCCACTGGTGAAGATGTTGGGGCAGGGGATGCCTCGCTCCGAGAGAACAGCCCCGTCGGTGCCGCCACGTATCGGCTGGATGATCGGCTGGACACCGACTGCCTCGTAGGCTGCCACCGCGTGCTCGATGACCTCTGGGTGCGGAGCGATGTAGTCGTACATATTGCGATACTGGTAGGAGACTTCGACTGCTAGCTGTGCGGCGTGTGGCTCTTCGTTGATCTGTTGAGCTACCTCTCGGATGCGTGCTATGCGCTCCTCTAGGAGCTGGCGGTCGTGGTCGCGGATGATGTACTCAGCGGTTGCGGACGAGACATCTCCCGACATGTGGCATAGGTGCAGGAAGCCTTCTCGTCCCTGGGTCACCTCGGGCCGCTCGCTCGTGTAACCTAGTCTGTAGTCGAGCTTGATGAGCGACTGGAGGGCGTGACGCATCGTGTGGTAGGCACTGCCTGGGTGGACGTTGTGCCCCGTGGCGGTGATGCGTGCAGAGGCTGCGTGAAAGCATTCGTACTCAAACTCGCCCTCGAGTCCTCCGTCGATGGTGTAAGCGTAGGTCGCCTGAAGCTGGCTCTCGTCAAAGGTCTCCAGTCCTCGCCCTACCTCTTCGTCTGTCGTGAAGGCTAGTGCGATAGGTCCGTGCGCTAGCTCGGGCTTGCTCTGAAGCTCCGCAGCAAGGGTCATCAAAATAGCGACGCCCGCCTTGTCGTCAGCTCCGAGGAGCGTCGTCCCGTCGCTCGTGATGAGCGTATGCCCTACATAGCGCAGCAGGTCGGGGTAGTCGCTCGGGCTCAGTATGCTGCCCTTGAGCTGTATCGGCTTGCCGTCGTAGTTGGGGTGGAGACAGGGAGAGACCTTTTCGCCTGGAGCTTCGGGCGAGGTGTCTACATGAGCGAGGAGAGCGATGCGTGGCACCTCTTCGTAGCCCATGGTGGCGGGGATTTGCGCTATCAGATAGCCTGCATCGTAGCAAGTGGAGGGTATCTGCAGCTCCTTTAGTTCGGAGTGAAGCATCTGGAGCAAGTCCCATTGACAAGGGGTCGAGGGCTTCGTCGGGCTATTTGGATCGGAGGTGGTGTGAACCTTTACGTAGCAGAGAAATCGCTCTAGGAGTTGGCTCATAGCGTGTGCCGATGCTTAGCGCTTCTTGATGATACTGTTGATGACACGGCAAGTGCAGATGAGCTTGCCGCTCTGGGTGGAGTAGATGTCTACGTTCCAGACGTGTGTGCTGCGCCCCTGGTGAAGTATCGTGGCGACGCCTCGCACGGTGTCTCCGACGACTGTCGAGGAGACGTGGTAGCCACTCACCTGCATGCCGACCTGTATCTCACCTTCGTTGGCGATGGCTACTGAACCTAGTCCTGCGAGGGTCTCGGCAAAGGCTAGCGAAGCCCCTCCGTGCAGTATGCCCATCGGTTGTCTCGTGCGATTGTCCACGGGCATCGTACCCGTGACATAGCCACGGGCTATCTCTGTGCAGCGCATACCGAGCGTACCCATGAGCGTGTTGGGCATGATCTCGTTGGCATCTTCTGGATCAAAGGGGACTCCGTCGTAGCGCAGCTTGATCTGCTTGGTGATCATGTGGGCTAAGCCCGCAGCATCGCAAGAGGTGGTGATATAGTCGGCGCAGCTCTTGAGCGGCTCGGGAGCGTTTGCCATCGCAACGCCTAGTCCAGCACGCTGCACCATGGAGACATCCTCCAGGGTGGTGCCGACGGCGATGATGTTTTGCTGATTAAGGTCTAGTCGATCGAGAATAAAGTCGAGTGCACCTCGCAGGCTGACGCCAGAGGCTACAATCGAGAGTTCATTCATCGGCTCATCGTAGAGGGTAGCGGTCAAGCCTTGTCCTGCGTTGAGTTGGTCGCTCAGCTTCGCCAGGCGATCTTGTCTGGCTAAGACGATAGCTCTAAAGATCGGTTCGGCGGGAGCCTTGAAGGGCTCATCCGCCTTGGTCAAGTCTAGGATCGGCATGCCCCAGAGCTTGGCAAGCTGGAGGATACGTGGCTGATGGGTCTTGGTGGCGTAGAGCGCTTTTTCACCTATTAGTGCGAGCGTGTAGTCGCTATCGACCAGCTCGTAGAGATGCGTGAGTTGCTCAGCACGAAGAGGACGAGAGGCTAGCTCACGACCTGTGCGACAGTTGTGAATGCGTGCACCTAGATGGGAGATGATGTAGCCGCTATTGCGCGGTAGCTGCAGCTGCTCCGAGATATTCAGGAGACTAGTCATAGGCGCTTCGCTGGCGACCGCCACGCGCAGGGCATACTCCTCCTGCACCTCTAGGAGAGCTTCGCGGTCCTCTAGCGCTATCTGCCCATTGCTCCCTAGCAGACAGTCACGGTCTTTGATGGCGAGGAACTTATAGCCACCACTCTTTGCTTGATCTATCATAGGACTCCTTATTATAATGCGGACCAGTTAAACTGTACCCCGATGCGCCCACTGTAGGGTTGCTTCATATTGTAAGCGCCTAGTCCATAGCGCTGACTGTCGAAGGTGGCAAAGAGCGTCCACATCTTCGTCAAGCGATACTGTGCTGTCACCTCAGCAGTAAACCTCGTGAGCGAAGCCCAAGCTGCGCCCTCTAGAAGCCTTGTGTCGGGAGCCTGAGCGGGGTGAAGTATCTTGGGAGAAATACTAGTTTCGTAGTAGACCACACCACGAAGATCTAGGCGGCGCATAGGACGAACGGACAACTTAGCATAGCTCTGAAAGTAAGGCTTGGGGACGCGGAAAGAGTAGTTGGCAAGACGGTTAAACTGCGCTCCGAGGCTTAACTCACATGCCTTTGCGATGACGGTAGAGAGGTCTAGACCAGCGTAGAAGACGTCGAGCTTCGTGTACTCATTGCGCTGCGACTGTAGCCAAGAGCAGTAAAGCTCTTCGCCCGTGTAGTAGGGTAGGAGGTTGAAGCCGTAAGTGCGGGCGTAGTGATCGTATCCGCCGTATAGTTCGTAAGTGCCTGAGCCAAGCTGGAGCTTGACTCCTGTGCGAGAGCTTAGCTGCTGACGCTCAGGTCTGGGTAGTGCATCGAGCATGATGCCAGGTATGCGACTTAGATAGTCAAAGGGGTTGACATCTTGTAGTCCACCTGAAGCCTGCAGATACCACTCAACGATTCTCTGATCAGAGACCGACAGACGAATCTCTGGGTAGACCAGCACCTCTTGGTTGGCTAAGTCTACGCCCACACCGCCTGAAAAGTCTAGATCGGCAAAATTAACGAACCCACGATAGCGGAACTGCGGGTGCGCCCCTAGGAGGAAGAGCTGAGACGGCTGGCTCGTGCGGATGCGCATATCGGCACTCAGTCCGAGAGACCAGTCGTCAGAGAGCTGCACGGCGGTGGCTCCATCAGCGTCAATAACGTGCATACGTTCACTGGCGATGAGATCCCTTTGGGCTAGGCTGGGCAGCGAGTGGGATACGAAGGCGTAGCGTGCACCAAGGTCGAAAGACCAGTTCTGCGCCTGTAGGTTGTCTATGCGTCCTGTCAGACTGTACTCGCGTAGTTTGTCTTGCCAGCCAGTGCGATCCAGTAGGGGAATTGCGTCCATCTGCATTCTCTGCTGTGTAGGCGTATGCGCAAAGATGTGACTGCGGATGCCTCCCTGCAGCTTGATCATACTCTCTCGCCAGTGGTATCCGTAGCCTACGACTCCCTCGGTAGCGTGGCGATACATATTCGTCTGGTAGGGGACTTCCTTGAGGTAGTGATAGTCCGCATCGGACTCGTCAATAGGACCATGCACAGAGTGGTTGGGTCCGTTCTTGCTTAGCGAGAAAAGCTCCGACCGATGCGTCAGGTCGAGGGAAAGGACGTTATGCTTACTCCCGAAGTGCCACTGACCCGCCAGATCCCCACCGAAGGCTGGCGCATAGCCCCCGAAGAGGCGAGCCATGATGCCATTGTAAGGTTGAGGCACCTCACGAGCAAAGCTCGACAGCTGCGGCGTCGGTGCTGGTGAAAGGGTCGGTGTGAAGTCTCTCGTGGAGCGAGGTGTGACCGGATTGTAGCGCTCTATCTGAGGCTTCGTCAGGGGTATCAGCGTAAAGATTGGATTGGTGTCATCTATCTGTCTCACCTTGTCGCTCACCACGGTGACCTCACGGCTGATCGTATCACGCTCGACCGATGTTTTGGTATTTTGAGCTAAAGCAGGGAGTAGTGTGCTGAGCAGGATTAAGAGGAGACTATATAATCGTTTCATCGCTTGTAGACTTAATCGTTGGAATAGTAGGGTAGAGGGATATTAGCGAGTGGTACTCTGGCGAAGCTGTGCGAGTTTCTCGGCAGCACGCTGACGTATCGGCGAAGTCTCGTCGGTGTAGTTCTTGAGCAAGCTCTCTAGGTATAGTCTTGCCGTGTCGGGGTCTCCCTTGGCAAGGTACCAGTCGGAGAGCGTTATGATCGTCTCGGCAGATAGCTCAGGGTCTGGATAGGCTTCGTTGACCAACTTGTCGAGTAGCTGCTTCGAGTAGCTCTGCTGGAGCTTATTGGAGACGTAGTATTGCGCCAATAGGAGCGTTCCCTGGGTGCCTGCGTAGGTCTCTATACGGGCGACAAGCGGCTTCAATAGAGACTCAACCTGGTTGCCCCGTCCAGTCTTTAAGTAGCTGGTCGCTAGGCGACAAGTCAAGAGATCTAGTTGCTCTTGGCTCCAATCCTTAGCCTTGTCTAGCTGAGGTGTCACGACCTTGATGACCCACTCATACTGTCCCGCTTGTAGCGCACTCTCAGTGGCTGAGAGCAGTGTCGTCTGATAGCTTGCAGGCTCTAGTGGTAGTGTGAGAAGCTCTTGCTGTAAGGGCAATGCCTGAGCATAGGCTCGCTGATGTATGCGTATCGCAGACATCTTCTGAAGCAAACCAATGTGTAGCTCCTGCGACAGCTGCTTGCGACTGGGGTAGATGCGCTCATAGAGTGCTAGAGCGTCCGCCTCCTTACCAGCTCGTTCGTAGAGATCGCCCAAGTAGTAATGCGCTAAGAGCGAAGAGGCTCCCTGAGGATTCAGAGCTAGATACTCTTTGAGCAAGCGCTCTGCCTGTGGCTGTCGGGACTGGTAAGCACGCTCGGCTGTCTCGAAGGAGATGCTCATCGCTTCGCTCTCGTTGATGGCATAGCTGCCGCCAATGCTATTAGCATACTGGACAAACTCGGTGGAGCGTCCCTCCTCGATGTAGATACTCTTCAGCGCTTCGTACGCTTGCTTCGCCTCGCCACTCTGAGGCGCCTCGGCTAGGAGCGCTTTGTAAGTCTCGATAGCTCGGCTCGTCTCATTCCTATTATAATATAGTAGTGCCAACTGCAGGGCAGCCTTGCGCCCATACTCGCTCTGTGGGTACTCCTGCGCCAAGCGCGTGAAAGCTCCGATAGCCTCCGCATGCTGTCCCGACAACTCCATAGCTCGTCCCTGATCGTACATAGCGCGGGGCTTGTAGAGACTGTTCGGATGGCGAGCGACTAACTTGTCGAGGGCGGCTATTTGCGCCTTGTAGTCCTTCTTGAGGCCCTCAATGTCTGACAGCATATAGAGCGCATAGGCCTGATTGTCAGGAGCGAGCCTATAAGCCTCCTCGTAGTAGCGTACGGCAGGTGTGTAGTGACCCTGCATATAGTGTGCATCGCCTAGGCGGGCATAAACATCAGCTTGTAGGGTGTTTTCGAGCGCACCCTCTTGGAGTAATATGGAGAGCGTCTGCGTGGCAGCACTATATTGCTGCTGCTTGATCTGACTGTAGCCTAGTAGGTAGCGAGCTATCTGTAGCTGCTTGCTAGAGGCTGCGCGCTTATTGAGGATAGCAGTGAGGGCTTGTGCTGCTTGCCTGTAAGCTCCCTGCTGAGAGAGGAGCTGCGCCCCTAGTAGTTCCGCCTCAGTTTGGTGAGCGGAGCGTGTGCCGAGCTGCTGCGCTTGCTGGTTATAACGTTGTGCTAGGGCTAGGTCTCCCGTCTGCTGCGCCTGCTGTGTGAGCTGATTGAGTAGATAGCACTGCGCCTCCACAATAACTGGCGAAGGTCTCTGGATACGTCCTATCGAGGCTAGACTAGTCAAGTAGTCTGGGCTGCGGTAGTAGCTCTCGATGAGAAAGTGCTCCATAGCCTCACGATGTGTCGACTGTGCGAATGTATTGAGAAACTCCTCGCAGAGCCTCACTTCCTGACCAAACGAACCACTTGCTCTGCTGCGCATCAGCAATACCTGCTCATACATCGCAGCCTCACGAATCGTGGGAGCTACGGCTCTATCTGCCGCTACTCGATAGGAAGCCAAGGCCTCGGAGTAAAGACCCATATCTCTACGAGCACGTGCTAGGTAGAGGTTGGCCACGCCACTCGTCTCCGCATCGCCACGGGTCGCTAGGAGTAGATGCGGTATTGCTTGCTCCGTACGCTCCGTCTCCATGTAGGCAGCCGCTAGGATGAGTTGGTCTTCGGGGGTAAGCAGACTAGCATTCTGGTTTGATAGCGGGGCCAGACGTTCGATCGCTTTGCCCGGCTCCTCAAGACGATACCAAGCATTTGCCTCTATGATTTGACTCTCCGTGCGCTGCTCCTCCGAGAGGCGTGCCGTAGCGAGAGCCTCGGTGTGTGTGAGCACTGACTGATAGTTTTGCCGGTAGAGTGCTATTTTAGCCAATCCTAAACGAGCATCATACTGCAGGTCCCCCTGATCTTGTATTGGGAGGAGCGTTTGCTCAGCCTTGTCTAGACTATTTTGCGCTATGTATAGTTGTGCTAGATAAAGCCTAGCCACATCGCCCCAGTAGTCACCATCCGCAATGGTCATTTCAAAGAGTCGCTCCACTTGATCCACAGAGCGACCAGATAGTAAGAGCGCATAGGCCATCTTGACCTGCCACTCGCTCCGCACCTCACGTGTCAAGGTCAGCTCACGCACCTGCTCTAGCGTATGGCGAGCACGATTGTACTCCTTATTATACAGGTAGTGTGTAGCACGAGCTATGCGCGCGATCTGTGCGGGACGGGAGATGGGATCTGTCGTGATATACTCCTCCAGCTCGGCAGCCGCACTCGGACGACCCAGCAAATGCGCTCCGTAGGTCGCAAACCACTCATCGCCCTCGCTCAGACGTCGTGTAGAGGAGAGGAGCGTTGTGGTGCGCAGGGGCGAGCCAGCTGCAAGTGTTACCTCGATGGCATGCTGCTCGGTGGGTATGCTAAAGGTCTCTTGCGCCTGTAGTTGATAGGCTAGTGGCAAATTACCACAGAGAAGTAGCGTATATAGGAATCCTTTGTAGTTCATCGGTAATAGTCATACTTAGGGGGCGAGGTCTTGTGGATGCGCCCAATCGATTCTAACGCAAATCTACTGAAATAACTGCTGAAAGCAAAATGTGCCACCTTCCGCATATTCCACTCACTAGTGCATTATGAACAGAATCTCTGATCCCCGATACGCTTTTGCGGCAGAAAAAGCTGATCCCCACGTGGAAATTCTCAAATCGCCACGTGGCAAATGAAAAATCCCCACGTAGGCGAGAAATAAAACTTCGGAGGAATCAAACGAAACTTCGGAGGAATCAAATGAAACTTCGGAAGAATCATTTCACCTCCACGTGGAGAATAAAAAATAGCCACGTGGAGAATGGCAAATATCCACGTGGCTATCGAATTAGAGATTAGAGACGAGTAACCCTGTGTAGGGACGCACGGTCCGTGCGTCCGTCCCCGTCAAAGCGATACGAGTAACGGCTGTAGGGACGCACGAGCCGTGTGTCCCTACACAGGGTTACACGTATAGTCGTTGCTCATCTCGCTGTACTACAACGGACGCTCGACCGAGCGTCCCTACACAGGGTTACTCGTCTCGTCGCCACCTGTCAAGCGTTTTGTTGTTTGCAAAAAAAACTATCTTTGCGACATGGTGATTGTTTCTTGCTTGTTTCATCTTCTGGTACAAGGATTTGAAACAACGGGAGACTTCAACGAGAGATCTAACTAGAGCGAAATGACAAACCAACAATAATAACCCCTAAACTTTGGATTTATGAAACATACAACATGGTTATGCGCCCTGCTCCTTTTCGTGCTACCACTCGTGGCAAAGGGACAGCAGCAGGTGGCGCTGGATGAATCTCAGCAAGAGATCGCAAAGGTCATAGAGACCGTCATGCATATATCTGAGCAGGATGCAACACTGGCTCAGGCTGATGCTACGACACGTAAGGCTGTCGAGGTGGTGCGAGCCCTCACTGGCCAAAAAGAGTACAGTGAGAAGGAGGCTACAGACCTAGCCTCTTTACTTACGTTTGAAGACAATCATATCGTTCTCCTCCCTAAGTATCAGCACCTAGCAGAGGCTGCAAGGTGGGATGGCGTATCCCTAGCGGAATTCGTGAAGGCGATAGACGACTTTCGCTCGATGACGCTAACGGGACAGCAATAGTCGGCTGTGTAGTCCGTATATTTCGCTCCGATCCTTCTAGAGACTGTCGCTAGCTAGCTGCAGTCTCTAGTCGTTTTAGGAGTCTATTCATCTCGACAGGTGTCTCTTTACGGAGAATATGGCAGGAAAACAATCTTTTTCTCTACCTAGTGGTAGGTATTACGAATATTCTTTGTAACTTTGAGGTCGAAGAAAACTAATTGTATCACAGTACTCAACTTTTGTCAGTAGACGGGAGGAGGGTACAATATCTATAAAGTACTACACATGGCAAAATTTAGAGGAGCAATCGTAGTCAACGAGCAACGCTGCAAGGGGTGCAACCTCTGCGTTGTGGCGTGTCCTACTGCGAGTATCTCACTTCACCCAGACGAGGTGAACGACAAGGGGTATCACTACTGCTACATGAGCAGCCCCGAAACATGCATTGGCTGCACAAATTGCGGCGTGGTTTGTCCCGACGGCTGTATCAGCGTCTATAAAGTAACCCTTTAATCCTATAGCTATCATGGCAGAAGTAAAACTGATGAAGGGCAACGAGGCCCTGGCACACTCGGCAATCCTCAACGGACTGGATGGCTATTTTGGATATCCTATCACACCTCAGTCTGAGGTGCTCGAGACACTTATGTCGTTACGCCCCTGGGAGAAGACCGGTATGGTCGTCCTACAGGCTGAGAGCGAGGTCTCTTCTATTAATATGGTATATGGAGGTGCTGGCTCTGGTAAGCGTGTCATGACATCCTCCTCTAGCCCTGGTATCAGCCTTATGGCTGAGGGTATCAGCTACATTGCAGGTGCTGAGCTACCCGCTCTAATCGTCAACGTGATGCGTGGTGGTCCTGGTCTAGGTACGATCCAGCCAAGTCAGGCTGACTACTTCCAGACCACCAAGGGTGGTGGACACGGTGACTACCGCCTCATCGTACTAGCTCCTTACTCTGTACAGGAGATGGTCGACTTCGTCGGTCTCGGTATGGATATGGCGTTTAAGTATCGTAACCCTGTTATGATACTGAGCGATGGTATCATCGGACAGATGATGGAGAAGGTGGTTCTACCCGAGCAGAAGCCTCGTCACACCGATGAGGAGATCGCTGCTAGCTGCCCCTGGGCTACTACAGGTCATACACCTGACAAGCGCTCTATTATCACGTCTCTCGAGCTAGACTCAGCTGTGATGGAGCAAAACAACCTACGCTTCCAGGAGAAGTATCGTAAGATCGAGGAAAACGAGATACGCTACGAGGAGACGATGACTGAGGATGCTGACTACGTACTCGTAGCTTTTGGCTCTTCGGCACGTATCTGCCAGAAGGTCGTTCAGGTGGCTCGCCAAGAGGGTCTCAAGGTAGGTCTCGTACGTCCTATCACGCTATGGCCTTATCCATACGAGGTGATCACCAAGCTCGCTGAGCGTGGTGTCAAGGGCTTCCTCTCTGTCGAGCTCAATGCTGGTCAGATGGTCGAGGATGTCAGACTAGCTGTCAACGGTCGCTGCCCTGTAGAGCACTTCGGACGTATGGGTGGTATGCTATTCTCTCCAGACGAGGTCCTCAACGCTCTGCGCACGAAGCTCGTCAAGTAAGCTTACCCTTATCAATAACCAGTAATAGACAACAAATATCATGGATATAAAGGATATAACCAAACCAGAGAACTTGGTCTATCAGAAGCCAAGTCTGCTCAACAATAACACGATGCACTACTGCCCCGGCTGTAGCCACGGTGTCGTGCACAAGCTGGTTGCAGAGGTCCTCGAGGAGATGGGCATGGGCGACCAGGCCGTCGGTATAGCTCCTGTGGGCTGCTCCGTCTTCGCATACAACTATATAGACATCGACTGGCAGGAGGCTGCTCACGGACGTGCGCCTGCTGTAGCTACTGCTATCAAGCGTCTATATCCTAATAAGCTCGTCTTCACCTATCAGGGTGATGGTGACCTAGCCGCTATCGGTACCGCTGAGACAATCCACGCTGCAAACCGTGGTGAGAACATTGTCATCATCTTCATCAACAATGGTATCTACGGTATGACCGGTGGTCAGATGGCTCCTACTACGCTACTCGGTATGAAGACTGTCACCTGTCCTGATGGTCGTACGCCAGAGCTTAACGGTTATCCACTCGTTATCTCTAAGATCCTCTCTGAGCTAGACGGTACGTGCTACGTCACTCGTCAGAGTGTACACACAGCTGGTGCTGTACGTAAGGCTAAGAAGGCTCTACGCAAGGCTTTTGAGAATTCACTCGCAGGCAAGGGTACCAGCGTCGTTGAGTTCGTCTCAACCTGCAATACGGGCTGGAAGATGAGTCCTGCTAAGGCTAATGAGTGGATGTCGAAGTTTATGGTCGACAAGTACGCTCTTGGAGACATCAAGGATGTCGAGTCTAAGGGTAGCAACGACGAGGTGGTTACAATGAAAATCTAATCAGACGAAAGGAACAACTATGAATTACGAAATAGTCATATCTGGCTTCGGAGGTCAGGGTGTACTCTCTATGGGTAAGATACTTGCTTACTCTGGTATCATGGAGGACAAGGAGGTATCTTGGATGCCTTCTTACGGACCTGAGCAGCGTGGTGGTACGAGTAACGTTACGGTCATCGTAAGCGATGAGCCTGTTAGCTCGCCTGTTGTCAACGAGTATGATGTAGTCATCGTACTCAACCAGCCATCACTCGATAAGTTTGGTCCTCGTGTCAAGAAGGGCGGTATCCTCATCTACGATCCAGCCCTCATCCAGCACAAGTCTGATCGTAAGGATATCAACATCTACGAGGTGCCTGCTACTGATCAGAGCCTTGAGATGGGCAATGACAAGATCTTCAACATGATCATCCTCGGTGGTATGCTCAAGGCTGCTCCTATGCTAAAGCTCGAGAGCATCATCGCAGGACTTAAGAAGTCTCTGCCTGAGCGTCACCACAAGCTGATCCCCCTCAATGAGGAGGCTATCAAGCGCGGTATGGATAGTCTGATCAAGGTCAACTAGTCTAGGGAGACCCTCACACTATATAATATAATGTCAAGGCGTCCGTCGATCTACTCGTTAGATTGACGGACGCCTTCCCTTTTTCCCTGCTAAAGCGTTCGTTTCCTTATAAAAGAGTACCTTTGCACCGATTGAGACTAAGGCAACGGTCTCAGATAGCGTGAGAATATGGCAAAGCAGAAGAACTTAGTAATAGTAGAGTCCCCCGCAAAGGCGAAGACGATTGGCAAATTCCTCGGAGCTGACTACAAAGTGCTCTCGAGCTATGGACACATACGTGACCTTAAGCCGAGTAGCTTTAGTGTAGATGTGGAGCATCGCTTCGCTCCTATCTATGAGATCCCCGCAGACAAGCAGCGTCTCGTATCGGAGCTACGCAAAGCTGCCAAGGCGAGTGACATCGTCTGGCTCGCATCCGATGAAGACCGCGAGGGAGAGGCGATCGCTTGGCACCTCTATCATGTGCTAGACCTACAGAACAAGGAGACACACCGTATCGCATTCCACGAGATCACTAAGAGCGCCATACAGCATGCTATCCAGAATCCACGTTCGATCAACGAAAACCTTGTAGATGCCCAGCAGGCGCGTCGTGTCTTGGATCGTATCGTGGGCTTTGAGCTCTCGCCTGTCCTCTGGCGACGTGTCGGCCCCTCGCTCTCGGCAGGTCGTGTACAGAGTGTTGCCGTGCGCCTGATTGTAGAGCGGGAGCGCGAGATATTAGCCTTCCAGCCAGAGACCTCTTTTGCCATTACAACACGACTAGAGACCAAGGGTGGAGACACCTTTACTGCTACACTCCCTGACAACCTTCCCTCAGAGGAGGCTGCTCGCCAGCTCATGCAGCGAGCTATCGATAGTCAGTCCGCTTTTGCTGTGCAGCAGGTGGAGCAGAAGCCTGGGCGTCGCTCTCCGTCGGCACCTTTTACGACCAGTACGCTCCAGCAGGAGGCCTCTCGCAAGCTCGGTATGAGCGTCTCCAATACGATGCGTGTGGCGCAGGCACTCTACGAGCGAGGTCTCATCACTTATATGCGTACTGACTCGGTCAATCTTTCTAGCCTCGCACTCCACGATGCGGAGACGGTGATCCTAGAGCAGTGGGGCGCCGACTACTATCAGCGCCGACGCTATCACGTTAAGAGCAAAGGGGCGCAGGAGGCACACGAAGCTATTCGCCCCACCTATCTGCGCAACGCTACGATACAGGGCTCCAAGCAGGAGCAAGCACTCTACGACCTCATACGCAAGCGTACACTCGCTAGTCAGATGGCCGACGCTCGCATCGAGCGAACGATAGCGCAGATCGCTTCGCAGGGTGCTGACCCCGTTCGTCTAGAGGCTCGTGGCGAGGTGATTGTCTTCGATGGCTTCATCAGTGCTTACACAGAGAGCCGTGATGACGAGGAGGATACCAGCAGCAATGAGCTTCCCAAGCTGAAGGAGGGTGACCTGCTACAGCTACGAGAGATAGAGGGGCGCCAATCCTTTACTAAGCCTAAGCCCCGCTACACCGAGGCATCTCTCGTTCGTAAGATGGAGGAGCTAGGCATTGGTCGTCCGTCTACTTACGCTCCGACGATCCAGACGATCCAAAACAGAGAGTACGTGCGTCGTGGCGAGAGCCAAGGCGAGAGTCGCGATGTGCTATACCTCAGCTGGCAGCACAGCACTGGAAATACAACGATCAAGTCGCACAAGCAGAAGGAGCGCTATGGCGGCGATCGCGGACGGCTCGTGCCGACGGATATGGGAATGGTCGTGACCGACTTCTTGATGGAAAACTTCTCCCGTGTCGTCGACTACAACTTCACGGCAGATGTCGAGGAGCGCTTTGACAAAGTTGCCGAGGGTGAGGCTCAGTGGCAAGATCTGATCGGCACGTTTTACGATAAGTTCCACCCGATGATCGAGGAGCAGAGCCAGTCTGGAGCCAAGCGCTATACAGGCGAGCGATTGCTCGGCACCGATCCTGTCAGTGGCAAGCCGGTTATCGCTCGCATCGGTCGCTACGGCCCGATGGTACAGATCGGAGAGGCACCCGATAACTCTCTGCCCGAGGCGGAGCGGGAGCGTCTCAAGCCTCGCTTTGCCAGTATCCCGAGCAATTTGCTCATAGAGACTATTACGCTAGAGGAGGCACTCAAGCTCTTTGACCTGCCCCGCACGGTCGGTGAGTTTGAGGGTGGCGAAGTGGTTGCCGCCGTGGGGCGCTTTGGCCCTTACCTACGGCACAAAGGAGCCTTCACATCGATCCCTAAGAGCAGCGGTCTGACACCCGAGGAGATCACCCTTCAGGAGGCGATCGAGCTCATCGAGGAGAAGCGTCGTAAGGATGCAGCCAGTCTGCTCAAAACCTTCCCCGAGGATCCCGATATTGCGATCCGTGACGGACGCTGGGGTGCTTACATCAAGGTGGGCAAGAAGAACTACAAGCTCACCAAAGAGCAGAAAGCTGATCCCACGAAGCTGACATACGCTGAGGTCGTCGCTATCATCGCTGAGCAAGATAAAGAGACCCCGAAGAAGGGACGCACAACAGCGAAGAAGACCGCTAGCACGGCTAAGAAGAAGAGTGCGACCAAGAAGACAACTACCACTACCACTACCAAGAAGACGACCAGCACTGCCAAGAAGGCTGCGTCTAAGCGTAGTGCGGCCTCTAAGTCGTGATAGCTACCTACTCTTAAAGCCATGGAGGCTCCCGTACAGCGTGTGTTTCTAGAGGTCGCTTACGACGGCACTAACTATTGTGGCTGGCAGGTACAGCCTCGTGGTGTCTCGGTGCAGTCTGAGCTAGAGCGCGCCCTCTCCATACTCTTTCGCCAGCCAATCTCGGTCACAGGCGCAGGGCGAACAGATGCTGGGGTACACGCTTACAGTATGATGGCGCATGCCGACTTACCAATCCCGCACCCACCGCTAGCACAGATACAGAGAGGCTTGTGCGGCATACTGCGTGGAGGTATATCCGTTCGCTCTGTCACGCCAGTCATCCCGACTGCTCACGCTCGCTTTGACGCTACCTCACGAAGGTATCACTACTATATCTCGGCTTGTAGCAACCCCTTCTGGGGTGACTACTGCTGGGAGCGACGCACGCTCCCTGATATGGCGCTGATGAACGAAGCTTGTCGCCACTTCATCGGTGAGCACGACTTCACCTCCTTTAGCAAGCTACACACGCAGACGAAGCACAATCGCTGTACCGTCTACACAGCGCATTGGGAGCAGGTTGAGATGCCTGGTCTGTGGAATGCGATGCGCTACGAGGTGTGTGCCAATCGCTTCCTCCACGGCATGGTGCGTACGATGGTCGGGACGCTCCTTGAGGTGGGCTACGGACAGCGCACGCCAGACTCTATCGCAGAGCTGATCCATAGCGAAGACCGCACGCTGGCAGGCTCTGCAGCTCCAGCTCGTGCGCTTTTCTTCGTCGAGGCGACCTATCCCGACTCGATCTATAGCACAGATCCCCAGTAAAAGCTTCTTCAGCTACTCATGCTATCTACTACACAATGAGTCACTAAACACCTTCTAAGAGGTTGTCGTATGTGCGGCAGCCCCTTTTTGTTGACCTTTAGGTCACAAAAAACGACCGCAAGAGCGGCTGTTTTCCATTTAAGGTTGAATTAATAGCGGCTTTACAGCGGGGTGGGTATTGATTAGCGAGAGCATCGCTTTCGTCTGAAGTAGGAGACCATCAGTTCACGGCACTCATCCTCGCAGACACCTCCCACGACGACGCTCTTGGGGTGGGGAAGCGCATCGCTATAACGCATATAGCCGCCCTTGGGGTCGGCAGCGCCATATACGATACGTCCTATCTGTGTCCAGCGCAAGGCTCCCATGCACATGGGGCAGGGCTCGACGGTGACGTAGAGTGTGCACTGTGGTAGGTACTTACCTCCGATGGCTGCCGTCGCCTGTGTGATGGCGAGCATCTCGGCATGGGCCGTGGGGTCGTTGAGCAGCTCGACTTGGTTATGACTCTTTGCTAGGATGCGTGATCCGACCGCTATGACCGCTCCGATAGGCACTTCGTCCGCTTCATAAGCTACTAGAGCTTGCTGGAGCGCTAGCTGCATCATTCGCTCGTCTAGGAGTGGCTCTATGGGAAGCTGCGAGATCATACTTAGCCAAAGATAGAGTCTAGCGTGGAGAATAGCTCGGCACCACGCAGAGAGCGAGCTGCAATCGTTTTGTCGGGCGCTATCAGCATGATCTCGGGAATGCTATAGATGCCGTAGGAAATAGATACTTGGCCCGAAAGATCATAGAGTTGTGTCCAAGGCAGTTGGTAGTCGTTCTGAAGCAGGGGAAGGTTGTAGGGCTCGTCCCAGAGGAAGATACTGACCATGTTAAGCCCTCGCTCATGATAAGTTTTGTATGCTTTGATCAGATTGGGCATTTCATCTAGGCAAGGCTTGCACCATCCTGACCAGCAGTGCAGAAGGGTGTAGCAATCTGGGAGCAGTTGTTCGGATAGAAGTGTTGTGTCGCCCTGAAGAGTCCCTAGGGGGAGATCTACAATGGGTGCGCCAGGACCGGTGCGGTAGAAGTTATCAACGGTGCGTAAGTAGAGTGCTATCTCACTATTGTTCAGTACGACAGGCCCCATATACTTACGAATGAAAGGCACCGTCTCCAGGAGGCTTTCGTAGTTGATCGTCAGAAGCATTACAGCTGCAATAATCCCGACAGGATCGTTTGGGTGTCGCAGACAATAGTCCTTAGCAAGGATGATATAACTCTCGATGGAGGCTTTGAAGTCTTGGTCAAAAGCGTCAAAGAGCGCACTATCAGAGGGAATCGCGGCGAGCTTTAGCTTGAAATCATCACCCAAGCTGTCTAGGGAGTCGTAAAGGCGATTGACCTCTTTATTGAGATAATCTCCCTCAAGTAGTGTACGCTTGATGAAATCAATGCAGAGCGGCTGCGTCGTGAGGATGACTGGAATAGGCTCTTCTCCTGTTACCTCTAGATAAGCGATATTTTTGCTCATGCTGTCCACATAGTTGCCCTTGAGGAGAAACTTCCCTTTGTGCACATAGCTACTGTCAATAGCTCTGCCGTTTATTAGTAGCTTGACCATTGGCGGGTCGGCACCTTCCTGCGCATTGGTGTATCCCGATATGTGGTACTTCTTCTGCTGCTGGCAGCTACAAAGAAGACTCATTGCGACGAGAGAGAGCAGTAGTAGCACCCTCGTGAGATGTAGCCTAGAGAGCTGTGGTGACGTGTGGGTAGACATGAGACGGGGGATCTATTACGACTTGGGCATCAAGATCTCTAGTAGCTCCTTGACCCCTTGAGTCGCCACCTTCTGAATATGTGTGACATGAGCGATGCCGTGCGTATTGACCTCTTTGGGATCAATAAGGTAGATGGGGGTGCCGTTGGGAACATAGGCGAGGAGGCTCGCAGCGGGGTAAACGTTGAGCGAGGTGCCGACGACCACCATGATGTCTGCCTGGCTTGCCTCGCGAATGGCTGGCTCGATCATCGGGACCGCCTCGCCAAACCATACGATAAAGGGTCTCAGCTGCGACCCATCTGGAGCAAGATCGCCCACATGCAGGTCGGGGTGCTCGGGATCAACGGGGTAAGTCTTCTGAGTGTTGCGCACAGAGCAGTTTTTCATTAGTTCGCCATGAAGGTGTATTACCTTGCTGCTGCCGGCGCGTTCGTGGAGGTTGTCCACATTTTGCGTCACGACGGTCACATCGTATTGACGCTCCAGCTCGGCTAGCCCGTAGTGTGCCGCATTGGGTTCGCAGCCCACATAGTCGCGGCGGCGGTCATTATAAAAGTCTAGCACCAGCTTGGGATTGCGTATGAAGCCCTCGATAGAGGCTACGTCCTGGACCGGGTAGTTCTCCCACAACCCGTCACTATCTCTAAAGGTTGATATGCCACTCTCGGCACTGACGCCAGCGCCTGTGAGGATGACCAGCTTACGCTTCGCTTGATTGGTTGGGTTATTCATAATGTCTGTCTTCTTTATAGTGTGCACCTAAGATACGAAACTTATTTCTCAAGGTCAAATAGAGGCTCCGGCTGCAAGAGCTGAAAGCCCTGTCGATGCAATGGGCAGGAACCGTGCTGGCGTATTCCCTCACGGTGCTGTGCTGTCGGGTATCCTTTGTTTTGCTCCCAACCGTAGTGCGGGTAGTGCTGTGCCTGCTGGGTCATATACTCATCTCGGTGTGTCTTGGCAAGGATAGAGGCAGCAGCAATGGCTAGGTAGCGGTCGTCGCCCTTGACGATGGTGTGGTACTCGACCTCGTCGGGACGTGGATCGTAGTAGTTGCCGTCGATGAGCAGACGCTCGGGCGTACAGGGCAATGTCTCGATGGCGCGTTGCATAGCAAGCATAGAGGCGTGGAGGATGTTGATCCGCTGGATCTCCTGAACGGTTGCTATGCCTACTGCCCACGCTGTGGCATGCTCCTCGATGAAGCGACGCAGCTCCTCGCGCTGCTTTGCCGTGAGCTTCTTACTATCTCGCAGATGCGGATGGTCTAGCGTGTCGGGCCAGACGACTGCTGCCGCATATAGGTCGCCAGCGAGGGCTCCCCGTCCAGCCTCGTCACAGCCGCACTCGATGAGTCCGTCCGATGCGTAGCGATGTAGTAATGACATGGCACCTTTAGCCTAGCATAGTGAGGGCACGTCGTAGTGCTTTTGCAAAGATCTCTAGGTCCTCGTGCGTGTTGTACAGCCCGAGGGAAGCTCTGATTGTGGCGTGGTGCCCCATCCCCTCGATGAGCGGGATAGCGCAGTGATGCCCCGTGCGGAGCGCTACGCCCTGCTGGTCTAGGAGCAGACCGAGATCGTAAGCGTGTGCCTGATGGCTGATGAAAGTGACTACGGCTCCCTTGCTGGGGGCGGTGCCAAGGATCTCGAGCGAAGGCTCCTGACTAATGATCTGCGTGAGATGCTCTAGGAGCTCCGTCTCGTAAGCGTGAATGCGGTCGAGACCAATCGCTGAGATGTACTCAACGGCTGTGGCAAAGGCGTGCGAACCGATGAAGTCGGGCGTGCCAGCCTCAAACTTGTATGGCAGCTCGTTGAAGGTGGTCTCTTCAAAGGATACATGCTCGATCATCTCGCCACCATACTGGTAGGGCGGTATCTGCTCGAGGAGCTTACGCCGTCCCCATACGATGCCGATACCTGTGGGGCCGTACACTTTGTGAGATGAGCAGACGTAAGCGTCGATGCCTAGCTCCTGCACATTGACCGACATGTGGGGCGCAGACTGCGCTCCGTCGACGATGATGATGGCGCCCTTGTCATGAGCCAGACGGGCTAGCTGTGCGACGGGATTGACCGTGCCAAGGACGTTGCTCACATGCGCCACGGAGACGATCTTGGTGCGGTCGGTGAGTAGCGCCTCAAAGGCGGGAAGGTCTAGCGAACCGTCCGCTAGAAGTGGAGCGACACGTAGATGCGCTCCCTTACGTAGGCAGAGCTGTTGCCACGGTACGAGGTTAGCGTGGTGCTCCATAGCGGTGATTAGCACTTCGTCATCGGGGCCGACGAGCGTTTCGCCAGCTGTGGAGGCTAGTAGGTTGAGCCCTTCGGTGGTGCCGCGTGTGAAGATCACTTCGTTAGGATCTGATGCCCCGATGAAGTGCGCCAGCGTGGCACGTGCCGCCTCGTGGCGATCGGTCGCCTCACGACTGAGCTGGTAGACGCCTCGGTGGACGTTGGCATTGTATCGTGTGTAGCCCTCGGTGATGGCGTCGATGACTACTTGGGGCTTTTGCGTAGTGGCACCACTATCTAGGTAGACCCAGCCAGGCTGCGCTGAGGTGTAGTGCTGTATGAGTGGAAAGTCTAGACGATATGAGGAGAGGTCTGTGGAAGACATAAGGATAAGGGGGAAATGTTCGACTAAAGCAACAGCCCGTCAATCAGGTAGGCTGCTATATGTACGACGGCAAGCAAGACGACACCCATAGAGGTGCGCCTGAGCACAGCGTTGAGCTGGCTGCCAGTCACATGGATCATCTGACGGTATACGGATAGCGCGTAGAGGAGGTAGGGGAGCAGTAGGACGATGCCCCAGATGTTCCCCTTGAAGGCGACGATGGAGAGGAGCCATGCGAGGAGGATGTTGGCCAAGTAAAACTTTGGGGCGAACTCTTGACCCAGACGCACGATGCTCGTTCGCTTTTGGTTCTTGCGATCCTCCTCGTAGTCTCGGTAGTTATTGACCACAAGGATGTTGACCGCCACGGCACCCATAGCTGTCGCCACGAGAAAGCTCTGTGTCGTGACCGCTCCCGTCAGCAGGTAGTAAGTGGTCATCACGGCGACCCAACCGTAGAAAGTCATCACCGCCACATCGCCCAGCCCTAGGTAAGCGAGCGGGTAGGGGCCGCCCGTATACATCCAAGCGAAAAGTATGATGAGCGCACCGAGGAGGAGGAGCCACGGATTGGTCAGCAGGCAAAGGGTCACCCCCGCCACGGCTGCGATGAGACCCCAAAAGAGTGCCACTCCAATGATGTCACGCTCTCGCAATTGGCCCGAAACGAGTGGACGGCTAAAGCCTACGCGTCCCTCTCCGTCAGCACCACGCTTGAAGTCGTAGTAGTCGTTGCAGCAGTTAGAGAAGGATTGCGCCGACAGCCCAACGACCAGGCAGAGCGTCGCTATGAGCCAGTTAGATCCTCCCTGTAGCCAAGCCAAAGCGATGGCAGCAGCTATCGGTGCTAGCGATGCTGGCCAACTGTACGGTCGTGAGACCGAGATGAATTGCTTGAGGGTCATAATGTAGCGTGCGTGTATCGAGCCTACACCTTATTATTATAGCACCTCTGGACCTGGTGTGCGCAGATGTGCAAAGAGGTGATCTGAGAGATAGATCATCGCCCGCTTTTTCTCTTCCGTAGCGATAACTAGGTCGATGCTGTTACCACTAGTTCCGTAGCAGATGAGCCTCACGGCTACATCGTCTACCGCCTCGAGGATGCGCGCCTCGAAGCCTATGCGATGCCACCCCATATCTCCTACGATTGCTAGGATCGATAGGTCGCTTTGCACAGAGCCTTCAGCCCAGGGTGTCATCTCTTCTATCAGTGCGGAGATCGCCTCCGAGTCCTCTTCCGTGACGATGACGTAGCCATCGCCCGAAGCCATCAAGATGTCTGGCTCTATGTGCAGACGGTGCATAGCCTCCGTTAGCGTAACGAGGAACTGCCCCGTAGAGACATCGCTATTGCTCAGATGCTTCAGCAGGAGCGTCACGACACACATCCCGTCCTTTGCCGAGATCGCCTTGATCATATCTCTGTTTGTCACATGAGATATGAGCGTGCCAGGGGCCGAAGGATCGAGCGTGTTAAGTAGCCGCACAGGTATGCCCGCACGTCGTGCTGGCTCGATGCAGGCGGGGTGTAGTATCTTAGCACCGCAACGAGCTAGCTCGGCAGCCTCGCCAAAGCTCAGACGACGCACCGGCGACGTCATATTGACCACCCGCGGATCGTTGTTGTGTAGCCCATCAATGTCGGTCCATATCTGTATCTCCTCAGCTTGTACCGCCTCGCCAATGAGCGTGGCGCTGTAGTCGCTACCGCCACGACGCAGGTTGTCTACCTCGCCGAAAGCGTTGCGACAGATGTACCCCTCCGTGAGGAATAGTGCCTCCGCATCGCGTACCTCTTCGACCATCGGGCGCAAACGCTGAGCAATGTACTCGATGTCCGGTCGCCCCTCGTGGGTGATGCGCATGAAGTCTAGAGCCTGTAGTTTGTGCGGCGTGATCCCCTCGTAGAGCTGTAGCGTGAGCGCCATCAGGGCGGTACACATCATCTCGCCACAAGCGAGGATCTGCTTCTCATCGTTGTGGGTAAAAGCCTCGTTGAGCGTCTGAAGCAAGAGGCTGTCCAAGATCGGAGTCAAAGCCTCCTCTGCCAACTGCTGATGCAGCTCATGCCCCACGAATAGCTCTGGCACTACATTGTCTATGTAGCGACTACGTAGCATCTCCACATGACGGGTCGCACGATCACGCTCGCCAGAGGTGATCAGCTCCGTCAGCGTCACAAGGTCGTTCGTCGTCCCTGCCATAGCCGAGAGCACCAGTGCCTTGCGTCCTGGTATGCTTGCCACTAGATGCGCTACCGAGCGTATGCGATCAGGTGAACCGACAGAGGTGCCGCCAAACTTCAGTACGATCATAGCGTAGCTTCGATAGGATTGACAAATGGCTCTGAGCTAGGCTCCTCAACTAACTCTAGGGTAGGGGATAGGTCGATGCGCTCCAGGGTACGACTCTCCAGATTGATATGGTATCTCGTAGCGGGGAGCTCTTGTATGAGCGTCTCATTGTGCGTGCTCATCAGCACCGCTACGCCCTCCTTAGCCAGTGACTGGATCAGTTGACCGATCAGTAGCGACGTCTCACTGTCTAGTCCCGTCGTAGGCTCATCAAGTAGGATTAGTCGTGGACGTACAACCAGCGCACGTGCTATGCAGATACGCTCAGCCTCGCCACCGCTCAGCTCGTGCGGGTACTTGTAGTGCTTGCCCTCCATGCCGACCTGAGTCAGAGCTTCTTCGATACGCGTAGCACGTCGCTCCCGCTTTTTCACACCCACGGCACGCAGTACGAAGTCTAGGTTACCCTGCACCGTATAGTTATATAGGAGCTGCGCCTGTGACTGGAAGACTATCCCCAGCGAGCGCCTCAGAGCTTGTCGCTGTCGTACAGACATGCGGTGCAAGTTGTAGTCCAGCACCTTAGCAACTCCACCCTTAGGCGCCAGCTCGCCATAGAGCAGCTCTAGGAGCGAACTCTTGCCACTCCCCACGGGACCCGTAAGGTAGGCAAAGTCCCCTGCTTCGAGCGTTAGTGTGACGTCTCGTAGTAGCTCATGCTCGTAGCGTGATACGGTGACGCCCTGTAGGTCAATGATCGTACTCATAGTGGCTAACGTCTAGATTAATTGGTTACTGTAGCGCAAAGCGCAGATACGCCTCGCAGTTTGCCGGTAGCCTCTCGGCGACCGTATCGCTATAAGTGTCGTAAAAGGCGTGATGACCTATATAGTCTGCTCGTGCGAAAGTGGCTAGCCCCTCGTAAGGTGTGAGGAAGGTAGCTAGTGTGTGCTTTTGGGATCCACCCTCGCAGAAGTTTGCCTCAGCGCTACCACAAGAGACAGCGACACCCAGCTGGCGACCTACCCATGCGTCGCCCCCCTCGCCGAAGGCCCAGCCCTCGCCAAAGACCTCGTCAGTCCACTGCTTCAAGATCGCTGGGGCGGAGTACCAGTAGAGGGGAAATTGCAGTATCACACGATCGTGACGCTCTACGAGTGCACGCTCATGCGCCACATCTATAGGCGTCCCTGCGGGGTAAGTGTCACAGAGACTATGTATCGTGGCGTGTCCCGTGAGCGCCTCCATCCAAGCTTTGTTGATGACAGAGTGCTCCAGGTCGGGATGCGCTACGATGATCAGCGTGTTATGTCTCTCCATATTCAATTAGAAAGTAAAGCCAGCACCTAGGTAAAAGGAGGTATTGCGCATCGCCTTCTGACCGAGCTTCTCTAGCTTAGGATCATTCTTCTCATTGAGCTTCAGTTCATCGACGAAGCCCATATCAGCACCTACCATACCGTACCACGATCCGAAGGTTACCTTCGCCTTAGCACCTAGACCGATGTCGTAGCGCTTGAGCTTGGCACCATCCATCCCGAGGATGCCGTCCTTGTAGACATTGTAAGTCTTCTGGATATCATCTAGGATCTTCCCCTGGCTAACGGTAGCTCCCAGAGCATAGGCGAAGTAAGGCCCAGCCTCCACTGAGGCACCGATAGTAGGCGTTAAGTTCAGACGTACACCCACATTCACGGGAATCTGCATATGGTGGCTGTAAACCTTGATGTCGCCCTTACCATTTTCTGAAAGGAAGCTGTACTGATTTCCCTTCATCGCAAGGGATAGTCCCGTGCCGATGTACATCATCTTACCCACGTTGATATCTAGTCCAGCACCGAGGCGGTAACCGACGAAAACCTTGTTTTCAGAGACATCTTGGAGTGTCTTAGCATGCGAAAGGTTAAAGAGCGGAGCTGCATCCACATAAATGCGTAGAGGCATCTGAGCCTGAGCCGTACTACCGAGCGCGCAGAGCGCCACGAGTGAAAGTAGTAGTGTACGTAGTCTTGTCATAGTAATATCTGTATAAGGTAAAGTTGCAATTACTCCTCAAAAGTACAACAATCTTGCGAGATGAGCCGGTTGTTGCATCTGTGCGTGACGTGTAACCCGTTGTAGGGACGCACGGATCGTGACGGATAATGTAGGGACGCTCGGTCTGAGCGTCCGTCCCCGTTAAAATGACGAGACTATAACCTTTGACACAACGGACGCACAGACCGTGCGTCCCTACAGGGCGATGTGGGGAAGCGTCCCTGCACCTGCGGACTCTTCTAGTCAACGTGTATCACATAGTGTTCTTTGCGGGGTGCAGGCTCGGGACACTCATCGGGGTAGCCTATGATACAGCAGGCGACACCCACGAGGTCACCCTCCAGTCCCCACTCCTTGAGGAGTGCTTGACCCTCCTCCAGCTCGAAGATCCCCTTAGCCGCATTGATCCAGCAAGTGCCGAGACCGAGCGCGTGAGCAGCGTTCTGCATATTGCCCACCACCAGAGCACCATCTTGTAGGTAATTGCTTGACAGCGACCTGTCCGCCAGCACGACGAAGACCGCTGGAGCACCGTAAAACTGATCCTTGTCCCCACCGCGAGCTTTGTTAGCCAGCTGTGAGAGCTGGTCGCGAACGGCACGATTGGTCACAGCCACGATCGTGACAGACTGCTTACCCATTGCCGAGGGCGCATAAGTGCCCGCCTCGAGCACCTTGTCTAGTAGCTCCTGAGACGGTAGTTTAGGCTTATACTTACGTATACTCCTGCGTGTTAGGAAGATGTCCATTTTCTCTTGTGTCGTCATACTCATAGTGTCTGTAGTTGTGTCTGATTGTTCTGTTGTCGTAGCCTTCTGACAGGCGGCAGCCCCCACGAGGAGCAGTATCATCGTCATCGTCATCGCCATCCATTTACGTAGCATAGTCGTTAGCATCTATTCGTTAGTATCTCGACCTTTGACATCTGTATCAAAAGCCCTCTACCCACAAATATACGAAAAGCTCCGCACAGTAAAAGCTCCCCACCCACCCCTCGATCCTTATCAATTTCGCGTTGCATTAAAGGCTACAGCGTCTATTGCCGGACGGTCGAGGAGATTTGTCCACATGTAGGGACACAAGCTTGGTGCGTCCGTTGTATCGAAGTTTACAGCGTCCGTCCCCGTTAAAGGTTACTGAGTTTATGTTGTGCCGTTCGACAACGGACGCACTGACGGTCTGCGTTCGACCGTGCTTCCCTACAGGTTGCTACTCGTGGTGGCGAGTCAGGCGAGGTCGAAGGTGTGCCACGAGCCGTGCCACAGGTCGATGGTGAGGAGCTTGCCGAGGAGGGAGGGCGTCTGTCCTAAGGCTAGCTGGAGCGTTTGGCTCGCTTGGATGCTCCCGATGACGCCGGCGGTGGCGCCAATGACGCCGGGCGGTACGGTCTCCTCTGCGCTATGTGGCTCGCTGTATAGGTCGCGGTAGCGTAGACTACTAGAGGGTGCGAAGATGGTGCACTGTCCCCTCCATCCCTCGATGGCACCATGGACGAGGGGCTTGGTGGTGCTAAGGGTGTAGTCGTCTAGGAGATAGCGTGTAGGGTAGTTGTCCGTAGCGTCGACGATAATTTGGTAGTCGGCCAGTAGGGTCGCTACATTGGTCTCATTGAGTCGCTCGGTCATGGCCTCGATATGAAGGGTACTATTGAGTGCTGTGAGACGCTTTTGCGCTTGGATAGCTTTGGGGCGTGCGAGGTCGGACTCACAGTAGAGGATCTGACGCTGGAGGTTGGAGGGGGAGACGACATCGCAGTCTATGATGGCGATGCACCCGATGCCTGCAGCCGTGAGGTAGTAGAGTATAGGAGCTCCCAAGCCCCCAGCGCCAACGACTGCCACGCTCGTCTGAGCGAGTAGTCGCTGACCCTCGGGACCTATCTCGGGGAGCTGTAGCTGACGCGCGTATCGTGCGCTGTCAGCGATGCCCGTGTCGTTTTGGGGCATGCGGGTTACATCCACTGGTCCCAGTCTTTCCAGATGACTTCGTATCCCTGCGCTTTGATAGCAGCGATCATCTCTTCGGGAGAGCGTGAGTCGTTGATAGAGAATTGCTCTAGCTCGGGATTGGGATTGACATAACCGCCTGGCTGCGTGCTACTGCCGGCACTCATAGAGTTGGCGCCGATGCGTACCGCCATATCTCTGAAGGCACTGCTCTCGCGTGTGGATAGGGAGATCTCGACCTCTGGGTCGAAGATGCGGTAAGCGCAGATGAGCTGTACCATCTGACGGTCGTTGATCGGGTCTGAGGGCATGTAGGAGCCTACGTGCGGACGCAGACGGGGCAGTGAGATAGAGTACTTGGTCTGCCAGTGGTGGCTCTCTAGATAGTCTAGGTGTAGTGCGGTAAAGAAAGCGTCCGTGCGCCAGTTGTCTAGTCCTAGGAGGGCACCGATACCGACCTTGCGAAAGCCTGCCTCGGCAGCTCTGTCGGGTGTCTCTAGGCGGAAGCGGTAGTTGGCCTTGAGTCCCTTGGGATGAAAGCGTGGATAGCTCTCCTCGTTGTAAGTCTCCTGATAGACGCAGACGTAGTGTGCGCCCGCCTCGACGAGGACTTTGTAATCCTCGACAGACATAGGCTGTACCTCGATGGATATTTGCGCAAACATGGGGCGGATGAGCTCGATGACCTGACGGTAGTACTCGACGCCAGCATGCTTGGGCGACTCGCCAGCCACGAGGAGGATATGGGTGAAGCCCATGTCGGCAATAGCTTTTGCCTCAGCCTGCACCTCCTCCATGGTGAGTACCTTGCGGACGATGTCGTTCTCCTGATTGAACCCACAGTAGACGCAGTGGTTGTGGCAATAGTTAGAGAGGTAGAGAGGCTCGTACATGCGTATGGTCTTGCCAAAGCGCTCGATGCTGAGCTGCTGCGCTTTGGTCGCCATAGCGTCTAGGTAAGCATCTCCCGCAGGAGAGATAAGCGCCTTGAAGTCGCGTAGGGTAGGCGTAGCTGTGGCGATGGCGTGCTCTACATCTTGAGCAGTAAAGGTGTCAAACTCAGCACACTCCTGCTCCCAATTGTACTGCTGCTTATAATCGTAGAATGTCATTAGTCAAAGAATCCTTGGAGTGGTGAAGTGGCGGTGGCGGTCATATCGGTGGCGGGCTGATGCAGTCCCATTTCGTAAGCTGAGCGACCAGCCTCGACAGCTTTTCTAAAAGCAATGGCCATAGCTACTGGGTCGGCAGCGGTGGAGATAGCGGTATTGACGAGTACCGCATCAGCTCCTAGCTCCATAGCCTCGGCAGCGTGCGAGGGGCGACCGATACCGGCATCTACAACTACGGGAACGGTGCTCTCGGCGATGATGATGCGTAGCATGTCTCTCGTGGTGAGTCCCATATTGCTACCGATCGGAGCTCCGAGGGGCATGACGCAAGGCGCACCAACCTCTTCGAGTCGCTTACAGAGGACAGGGTCTGCCTGTATGTATGGCATGACGATGAAGCCCTCCTTGACGAGCTGCTCGGTGGCGCGGAGCGTCTCCATAGCATCGGGGAGGAGGTACTTGGGATCTGGGTGTACCTCTAGTTTGATCCAGTTGGTCTGTAGCGCCTCACGGGCTAACTGTGCTGCGTAGACCGCCTCGTCGGCAGTGCGTGCGCCAGAGGTATTGGGTAGAATGATGACATTGGGGCGTGTGATGCTCTCAATGAGTGTATCGTGGAGGCCTGCAGAGGTCTCTACTCGGCGAAGCGCGACGGTGATAAGCTCGCTGCCAGAAGCGTCGAGCGCGTCTGACATAAGTTGATTGTTGGCAAATTTGCCAGTTCCGATGAAGAGGCGCGAGGTGAAGTCGTGGTCTCCGATTTTCAATGACTTAGTCTGCATGTATATAGTAAATTAGGATGTATGTCTATAGGATATATTTAGGAAAGTGTGATCTGTGATGTCGTAGCTGCGATACGACTTGGTCCATATCGGTGGCGTGCTCGATGGCACCGCTCACGGCGATGCCGTCAATGTTTTCGTCGCCTAAGAGCGACTCAGCGTCTTCTGGCTGTATACCTCCGATAGCCACGATCAGAGGATTGGTGTAGCAGCGATCTGTCTCTAGAGCTTGCTGTGCGATCTGCGAGATCCCCTCTAAGCCCAAGATAGGAGCGAGGAGCGCTTTGGTCTGTGTGTCTCGATAGGGTCCCACACCGATGTAGTCAATGTTAGCTGCCAAAGCACGGGGTAGGTCGTCGAGGCTATTGACTGTGTAGCCGATGATGTACTCTTCGCCTAGGATGCGTCGCGCCTCTTGCGGAGGGCAGTCTCGCTTGCCTAGGTGCACCCCGTCAGCGTCCACAGCGATGGTGGCGATGATGTCGTCGTCGATGAGTAGGCAGGCATGGTAGCGATCGGTCAGCGTGCGCAGGCGCAAGCCCATCTCGATGCGCTCCTCGGTGGTCGCCTCCTTGAGTCGTAGCTGCACCCAGCGCCCGCCCGCCTCGAGGTATTGGGATACCTTATTATATAGTCTGTCGGGGTCTGACTCGTTGGTCACGTACTGTAGGTCAAAGTCAAAGTACAGATGCTGCTTCTTCCAATTTCCTGAAAGAAACTTGGGGTAAAGTAGCTGTCGCCCAGGACGGTTTGGTTGCTCCGCAAAGATGGTGGCGAGGTAGTGGCAAGCACGTTGCACGGAGCTTACGAGGCTGTACTCCATGGCCCAGTAGCTGGCGATTGCTGCGGAGAGCATGCAGCCAGTGCCGTGGATCGACTTGTCGTAGCGATGCGTGTAGTAGGGGTGGATGCCGTCGCTAGTGATCAGTTGGTTGACCACAAGACGTGGCGAAGTGGTGTCGTGTCCACCCTTGAGTAGGATAGCCACGCCGTGCTTCTGAGCGATGCGCTGGAGCTCTGCAGGTTCGTCTGTACCAAAGAGCGCCTGAGCCTCAGGCTTGTTGGGCGTGGCGAGGCTTACTTCATTCAATAGGGTAGCGAACTTGTCCTGCTCCTCTGTCCAGAGGTTGGGCTGCGTCTCCTCGGCGGCTGTGGGCTGGAGGATAGGGTCCCAGATGATTCGCTTGACGCCTAGTGCCTTCATCTGCGCAACGATCTGCACCGCCTGCTGTAAGTTCTGCACCATACCGAGCTTAGCCACGGTGACCGGTTGGTCGGAGAGAAGCGTCGTCAGCGACTTCTGTAGTTGGTCGGACGGCGTAGCGGTAGCGGAGACGAAGCGGTGGAGGCTCTGTGCCGTGAGCGTAGAGATGACGCTGTAGCACTGCACGCTCAGATCATTTGCGATGCGGGTGTCTATGCTGATGCCAGCACCCGATGTGGGGTCGTGACCCGCAACGGTCAGGATGGCGGGCGTTTGGTATTGATCCAGACGCTCTTGTCGTTGTTCCTGCGGTTGCGACCAGATGTCGCCTAGCACCGCAACCCCAGCGTAACCCGCCTTTGCCACAGTCTCTTGACTTTCGGGGGTGATGCCCCCAAGGGCGTAGACGGGGTAAGGGAGCTTGAGCAATTCCTCCCGACACGAGAGTAAGGCGGGGTTGCCCTGATAGCCCTCCTTGCTAATGCTATCAAAGAGCGGGCTGAGCAAGGCGTAGTCTGGTGTGAAAGGTAGCTCTTGCAGCTCTTGCAGCGAATGCGCCCCGACCGCTATCGTCTGGTGAGGAGCGAGAGGAATATCTCTCCACTCCGCCACACGACGATAGGGTAGGTAGACGCCCGCCACGTCATACTCCGCCAGTAGCGCATAGTGATCACACAGCACGACACACTGGTGATAGGCGGGCTCTAGATTGTCTAAGATCTCTCTAAAGTCAGCCTCAGAAGCTCCCGGCATGCGCAGGTGTACCTTACAGGTGCAGCTTCTTACGACATGAACGATATCGCCAGCTACATCTTCGATGAGACTGTTGCATAAAGGCGAATCGCTGTGTTGCTTTCGGGATTCGGCTTCGGTCACATACGGAGGTATGCTCCCTTCAGACCTCCCCCTCAGCGCCTTGCGCTTCATCCTTTCTGCAAAGTCAGGACAATCTTGCGAGCAAGATTGAGAGACTGTTGACCTTTGCAACAGTCTCTCGATATACTGACGTTCGGGCGGTGTGATGATGATCATGGGGCGTCGTCGGGCGGTTTGCTGATTACTTGTCGTCCTCGATGCGCTTCTGCAGCTGACGACTAGCACGCATCGAGCAGAAGTGCTCGCCACACATCGAGCAGAAGTGTGCCTCCTTGTGCCCCTCAGCGGGTAGCGTCTCGTCGTGATACTGGAGCGCGGTCTCGCTGTCGAGTGCTAGGTGGAACTGATCCTTCCAGCGGAACTCATAGCGTGCCTTGCTCATAGCGTAGTCACGGTAGTAAGCGCCTGGGTGTCCCTTGGCAAGGTCTGCCGCGTGGGCTGCTAGCTTGAAGGTGACGACACCCTCCTTGACATCGTCCTTGTTGGGCAGACCCAGGTGCTCCTTGCGGGTCACGTAGCAGAGCATCGCAGTGCCACGCCACGCAATCATAGCACCACCTATGGCACTGGTTATGTGGTCATAGCCTGGGGCAATGTCGGTGACCAACGGGCCGAGTGTGTAGAAAGGAGCTTCGTTGCAAAGGTCTAGCTGCAAGTCCATGTTCTCCTTGATACGCTGCATAGGTACGTGACCAGGACCCTCGATGAGAACCTGCACGCAATGCTTGTCTGCAATGCGAGATAGCTCGCCCAGAGTACGTAGCTCGGCAAATTGCGCCTCATCGTTGGCATCAGCTATAGAGCCAGGACGCAAGCCGTCACCGATACTGATACCTACGTCGTAGCGAGCGCAGATCTGACAGATCTCGTCAAAGTGCTCGTAGAGGAAGCTCTCACGCTTGTGCGTCGTACACCAGTTTGCCATGATGGCACCGCCACGAGAGACGATGCCCGTGAGGCGCTTCATCGTCAGCGGGATGAACTGCCAGCGCAAGCCAGCGTGGATGGTGAAGTAGTCGACACCCTGCTCCGCCTGCTCGATGAGCGTGTCGCGGTAGAGTTCCCAGGTGAGCTTGTCTGCCTGTCCCTTGACCTTTTCCAAAGCTTGGTATAGTGGCACGGTGCCTACGGGTACTGGCGAGTTGCGAATGATCCACTCTCTCGTCTCGTGGATGTTGCGTCCCGTGGAGAGGTCCATGATGGTGTCAGCTCCCCAGCGGATAGCCCAGACTGCCTTCTCGACTTCCTCCTGGATAGAGGAGGTGATGGGCGAGTTACCAATGTTGGCATTGATCTTGACGAGGAAGTTGCGCCCGATGATCATCGGCTCGCTCTCGGGGTGGTTGATATTGTTGGGGAGGATAGCGCGTCCAGCAGCGATCTCGTCACGGACGAACTCAGGGGTGATGCGCTCAGGGATATTAGCCCCAAAGCTCTCGCCTAGATGCTGCGGGTACTGCTCTCGGATCTCGTCAATGAGCTGATTCTCACGAATAGCGACATACTCCATTTCGGGGGTGATGATCCCCTGACGCGCATAGTATAGCTGCGTGACAGGATGCTCCTCGGTGCCTACGAGCGGCTGATCGTTGAGATGGGCAAAGCGCAGATGATCTAGCGAAGCGTCTTGTCTCCGCTTGCGACCATACTCCGAGCTCTGCTCCTTCAGTCTCGTCGTGTCGCCACGCTCCTCGATCCACTGCTGGCGTATCTTAGGTAGCCCTTGGTGCGGATCGACATGATAGTCTGGATCGGTGTAAGGGCCCGAGGTGTCGTAGACCACGACCGAGCCGTTGTTGTGCCGTACACCCTCCTCGTCGATGGTGTCAGAGAGTGTGATGCGACGCATCGGCACGCGAATGTCGGGGCGAGAGCCGGTGACATATATCTTAGTAGAGCCAGGGAGTGGACCCTGAGAGATGTTTAGATTGTCCGTTTGATCTTTTTGCTTCATAGAGTAAAGAGATTAAGTGTGTTTGATAAGGGTTCGTAAGAGTCAGTAGTATGCTTTATCCACCCATTGCTGCAGTAATGATCGTGACGGCATCGCCCTCGCAGAGCTGGTGCGTAGCCCAGGCATCACGTGGTATGACACGATGGTTGACCGCTAGTGCCATGTGGTCGAGCGTCGCGACGACAGGCGATACCGCCTCTAGTAGCGAGGTACCTGCAGGCAGGTCGTGTGGAGTCTTATTGATCGTTACTTGCATAAGCCATATAAAAAGAAAAAGAGCCTACATACCTTCATCTGTCTGGTATGTAAAACTCTTAGTGTGTACTGCCCAGCCAACGAGGCTTGACAAGTAGGGTGTCCCAGTATGAGAGTCTGCACGGTCAGCGTGTAGTCGTTCTCTTTGCCTACGCCAGTATTATCTGGATCAGGTCGAGGGTCTCATCTCAGCCACCATGCAGTCGCACTGTGGCACCCCTAAGAGTCTAGCGCAAAGGTAATGAAAAAATCTCACACTAGCCCCCTTACATAGAACAAGATGCCGCAAAACGTACGAGTACCCCCTTCTAGGGAAGTAAAGCTCGGTCGTTCCTGCTCAGGACTATCCGTATAACTCCGATGCATTCGGACTATTCCGATTCTTCCGAAGGATTTCCGAAATAGCTTCGTGGAAAATAAAAAATATCCACGTAGGCAAGAAGAATTTCTTCGGAAGAATCAAATGATACTTCGGAAGAATCAAACGATAAGTCCGAAGAATTTTTTCGTAGCTCCGAGGAACAGAAAAATTTCTACACCCAAATCTCGAATTGCCTCCGTAAGGTCCGAAAGAAGTCTAGTCAGTAGAAACGTAAAAACAGGTCGGAGATACGTATCTCCGACCTGTCTATCGGCATCACTCTTAGAGTGACGTTACAACATGAGACTGCTGCTATCCAGCAACAGTCTCATGAGCACAACCAAGTAGTAGAGCCCCCCTCTTAAGCTACTCAGTTGGCCTTAACTACTAACCATTATTTAACTATGACATGCTGTGTGTCGAAGAGATGCTCTAGCGATACCACCTCGATGGTCTCCGCGCAGGCGCTCTTGTTAGAGAGGAAGGTGCACCTGAGCGTCCGATCAGTTGGCAGCTTGGTGATGATCGTCGTGTAGCATGGGCGACCCTCTGGATTTTCGCCGTCCTTGGCGAGACCAAAGGAGAACTTCCCCATACTACCATCTACCACTGAGGCATCTGGATAGAAGTGCTCCGTAAAGAAGCGTAGTCGCATCGGGAGCTGCTGCGCCCTAAAGTCTTCTGGTAGGGTAATGACGAAAGAGAGTGCACCCTGCTGCTGATTAACAGTAGCTTCAACCCTATTGCTAACCGCAGCCTTACCATTGACCTGAAAGAGCTCGTAGCTATAAGGCTGTCTCACCTCTACCCGTACGATGCGCATGAGGTCGGGGTCATCTGCTACTCCTACGATAATGTCGGACATACTACTCGTTCCAATCAAAGCCGGTTCGAGCGTTGCTGTAATCTGTCCTGTGGTATTATCGATCTTGACACGATCCTTACCAATTATGGCGTTGTAGTCAGTAGCATTACGCACGTCAACGATCCGTAGCTTATCATTTTGAGCTGTGGCACTGCCCTCGGGGTAATAATTTGCCTTAAAGGTGAGCGTCGTCTCTCCATGCGTTAGGATATAGTTGGTCGCCTCGACCTCTAGTCGTCCCTTACCGTCGGAGTAAGAGGAGTAAGTTTGTAGCTCCTCAGAGAGTGCGAGGTTATTGACTGCTGGCCCTGCGACAGCCTCGTCTAGTGAGGGAGCTCCAGTAGCTAGGGCATCATTGATGGTCACTTTGTACCAGTAGTTGCGGAGCAGGTCGTAGCGCTCTAGACGATTATCACTCTTGACGAAGTCAATCTTGTAGTAAGAGTCTTCTGTTGCGCCATTATACTTAGCTCGGAGCACGAGACAAGAGATAGGCTTTGCCATCTTATTCTTTCGCTCGAAGCCGTAGACGGGCTCACCATTTATATACCATCCGAGATCTCCATTGGGTAGGAAGCTCTCCCTAGGTATAGTCGGCACACGATTGTCTATGCTAAACGCCTTGTCAAGATCTGGCAACTCAATCCGCTTAAAGGGAGCTACGGTACCGCAGTCGTAGCTATTGCATAGTGTGTAATAAACATCAGTGAGCTTAGTGGTGTGGCTCTCTAGCGTAAACTTAACCATAGAGCGTAGGAGCTCGATCTCGCCAAGGTTGCTATTCTCCTTTATCTCGGGGTAACTCTTGCGAGCCCACATCGGGATGGTTTTAGATTCGACAACCTCGGTCATAGTTACTAGGTTTGAGAGGAGTACATCGCTCTCCTTACGTCCTAGGTACTGTCGACCCAAGTCGCTACCACCATAGTTGTGGTTGGCAACAAAGTGAATGACACACGGCTCTGTCTGTGGCTTCAACTGGGCGGTGAAGGTGTACTGATTGTCGCCAACCTTGGTTAGGTTCGTAGCGAGTGCGTAGTCTGCCATCAGTCCTGCCTTATTGAAGACTAGTAGCTCTAGCCGGTCGATCTTGTTCTCATCGATATCCTCTTGCAAAGCGCGCATGGGGGCATAGCATGGTACATCTACCGAGAAGGATACAGAGACCCGCTCACCATCCTGATCTACGGGGGCTGTACGCTGCTCCTGCTGGCATGCAGTCAGCGCCATAAAGGCTAGCAGCAGGAGGGGGTATAGAAATATCTTCGTTCTAGTCATAACTTTCTATCGGTCTAATCTGTATGGTATATGTGACTGAATCGTCGGATCTTTGACATCTCGAACGCAACGGGTGTAAGCGTCGCTAGTGGAGCCTTCGCTACCTCCTTGCAATCTTATGGCTGCATTATCCTTAGCACTCCAGTAGTATCTACCAGTCATAATAGAATTAACAGCACTATTGGGGTCGTTCTGTAGCTGGTCTATCAGTCTAATCTCAGCCACTGTCGGCAGTCGCCAGTCATCGAGGATCACTTCCTTGCCATTGACTATACGCGTCTCTGTATAGGTAGCACAGTTGCACAAAGCAGTTTTCTTATCATACATCGTATGATCTTCTTGAGTTTGATCGTAGGGCATAGAAGGCGTAGCTCCAAGCTGAGAGGCTAACTCAAAGCTGGGTGATACCATCCGAGCGGTCTCCGCATCTCGCTTGGTGGTATAGTCAGAGTGCTGTATTTGATATTCATTGTGTCCAGATAACCAACCATCGCTTACCCATTCACTTTTATAGAAGTTTGTGTTTTCTCTCGGCGGGAAGCCTAGGATCATACCTGCGGGTGGATTCTGAACGGTGATACGGTAGATCGCTTTGTTGTTCAGACCGCTATGCGCCAAGGTGCCGTCAGGTCTTCGCGAAGACTTCGCACCCATCGTGTGGGTGATAAAGAGGGAGGGGTACTGATAGACCGTGACCTCCTTGTCTAGCTCAGCAATGCCATTGCTGACCTTAAAGCGGATCTTCTTGGGAATGTTGTTGATAGGTAGCTTGGACTGGATCTTGATCTGATTGCCCACCACGGTAACTGTCGGGTACTGATCACTGGTGGCGGGGATAGCGTCTGTTATCGCTTGTCCCGTAGCTCCATTGACATAGCTGAAGCTAGCCTCCACGATCCGAATCGTAACTGGCTTTTTAGAGGACTCATAAGATATAGTATGAGTCTCTACGTTGTAGATATGTGCCTCTCTCTCTGACACCTCCAGATAGTTAGATGCGGGTAGATCATACTGATCATTGCAGATGGTCCAGGGGAGGATAGAGAGACTGCCTGTGATTGACACAGGCTCTTCGGGAGTCGTGGAGCCGAGCTTATGGATGCCCAGCGTGAGATCATAGAGCTTATTGGCCGTAAAGTGCGGCTCGGAAGGCGTGAGGGCTACGCGATAGTAGTAGTTCACTGCGGTCGTCTCGCCCTCCTTCTTGAGGGGTACGGTGAGAAGGTAGTAAGGTGCCTCATCGTTGCTACTCCAATTACTATAGTAAGAGTAGAAGAGCTGAGGCTGCTGATCCTGAGTAGCTCGATAGCCATAGTCAATAGCGGAGACGCCTGTAGCTGCCTCCTCAGCTATAAGACATCCACGATCTGTGGCTCCGACGAACTTAATCTGGATCGTACCATCTAGTGCATATCCCTCGACAGCAACAGTAGGCGTGATGCGTAGCTTGCTGGCTACACGACGTAGCTCAACGGCACCGAGCTGCTTGCCCTCAGGGGTCTTAAGATTGATCTGCTTAGAGGTCACTCCCTGCATGACAAACTTAGCGTTAGGCTTGTCTGCTACCGACTCGGTGACTACAATCTTCGCTAGATCGCTCTCTGCATCAGGAGCCTTGAAGGTCATATTGGTCACGACGTAAACATTGTACGTAGAGCTACCATCGAAGCCTCCCTGCTTATCCTCTGGGATCGGTATATTGTAGTTGCCATCAGCAGCGGGTGCTGGGGAGACTGACCAGTAGAGCGCACCCTCCTTGTAGAAGAGGATCTGGAGGCTCTCGATCTTGTTCTCATTAAGAGCATCAACCCCTGGCTCTGTAGTAGCACGCAGCGAGCGGATCTCCTGCACAGCGAGTCGCAGTGAGAGTTCTGCTGTGGAGCCTTCGTCGGGACACGCCACAGGCCTCTCCGTAACACAGCCTGATACCATCAGCAGTATCAAGGCATATCCCACTAAGCGGGTAGAAATATCTATTAGTCTATTCATAATCTATGATGCTTCTAATGGTTGCTAAGCGTTGTTCTGACAGATCCTAATGCCCGTCACTGGGATGCCAGCTCCTTGTAGGTCTAGATACTCTGAGGTAAAGAGAAGCTGCGTACAGCGCAGGTTAGCGCCTGCGGGTTTCGTAGCGATAACCCGAACAGTGTACTCCGTAGTACCATCAGCTAATCCCTCTCGTACGGCGCCCCCTGTGATGTCAAAGCGGAAGTCGAGCGCATTGGTCAGTGTGGCGCGCCACTTGGATGGATCGCTGCTGGAGCTTATCTTGACCTTGAACTCGACAGCCCTTGTATCTGTCACGTAGTAGGTCTTCGTAGGATCGGAAGAGAGGCTCACGATCTTAGGATTTTCGAGCTTCTTCTCACTCGCCTCCACTTCCCACGGTAGTACTTTCGTCTGCAGTACCAACGCATTGTGCGCTCCAATCTTGGTGATTATACCTGTCAGCTGGTAGTGGCAGTTGCGATGCAGTGCGTAGTGATGGTCGGCCTTAGTCGTCTCATCATTGACATAGGCGGTATAGGTGGTGGGGACTCCGTTGTAGAGTGCCGTGACAAGCAGTCTAGGCGCACGACCTACTGAGTCCTTCGCAATACCGATATTCTCGTAGGTGTAGAGCGTTTTGTCAGCGATGTAAGAGGTAGCTTTTCCGTTATTAACTAGCGTAGCTTCCTTGGGTAGGTTGTAGACCCAGGTCTCGCCCAGAGTATAAGGTGCGGGCGTAAAGAGCATACTGGTCTTAGGCAAACGATCGATCGAGACGCTACGGATGATCACCTGGTCATCGGCTTCCGTCTTTTGGAGTAAGTCGAGCGTGATCTTAGCTCTTGTTTTGACCAAGTCGATTTCTGCCTTGACGTTTTGATCCTTAACGAGAGTCGCCGTACCCTGACCTATCATCAGGATTGGTTTCGGCTCCGTCACACTACTGGGATCCACATCAGGGATAGCCATGCTGAGCAGGTCTTGCTTGAAGACAATCTTGTTCAGAGCGTCGCTCATAGCCGGACTCTCGTTGGCAATGACGTAGATATCCTTTGCTCCTTCGTGAGCCTCTACGCGTAGCCAGTCACTGAGGTCGTCGGTTGGATTGGTAAAGCTCTTCTGCACATCTAGTGCTCCTCCCGTCTGATTGAAGACTAGGATGCGGATCGTCTGCACAGGTAGATCCTCTACGAGGAGCTCCCCACCGCGCAGGGTCATCGTCGGGATAGAGAGCTGTACGGTGGCTGACTCTAAAGTCTCTCTCAGCTCACTGCGCTTACACCCTGACAGCGCTGTCAAGAGGAGTGCCGATAGTGCGAGCAGCAATGTAAGTATATGTCTATATGGTTTCATAGGATTTCAAACTTTGCATGTGAATGAGACTTTAGTAGATGACAAACTGGTGAACAATATTCCACGGGGTCACAACAATCTGTACAGATATATCTCCAGATCGCATGTCAATGAGGATATTGAGCATCTTGCCTATCTCGGGTAGCATGAGCGTGTCTCGAGAGTCTCTTGTAAAGCTCTCCAAGCATTTGTCGCCGACGTAGAAGTCTAGCTGGAATGGCTTGCCATCGATAGGCGGATAGACCCTAAAGGGTGCTATGTGATAGTCGCCTGTGGAGCCATCTAGAGATCCCGTCAGGCGGTAGGTCGTGGGATTACCACTGTATGTGTCAACTATAGAGTAGTTGTCTAGGGACTTGCCAAAGAGTATCTGGGCTGAAGCATAGTCGGTAGGATCAAATGGCTTCTTGTCACCGTGGATCTCGAGCCACTGCTCGTAGCCTAGGACTGTCACATTGACCTGACAGGTGCGTCGGTAAATGTCTATAGTAGCGGGTTCGCCTAGCTTGAGTACGCCGTACTGCTGCTGACGATCTAATCGACCTGAGAATAGGTCTGTAGGGTACTGCCCAAAGCCGTCTGTGCGCAGTAGAGGCATCTGTACATCCTCGATGCGCTGTACGGACTCTAGTCGTGTTACATCTTCTGGAGCCACATTACCCCAAGCTACGAAAGTAAGGGACTTAGGGCCATAGTGCTCGATGTGTATAGGCTTGCGAGACTTGACCTCTTCGGCTGTTAAGATGATCTTGTCTATGCGCTTACCATTCTCGTCGAATGTGAATAGGATCACGTTCTCAACATCCCCATCAGAAGTTATATCCTTGTTGGAGATATCTACAGCTCGTACGGTCAGCTCGAATGGTTGAGGACAATCCTCGATATTCTCTGCGATACAGCCAGACAAGAGAACTACCATCGACGCTATCCAAGCCGTGGTTGCTGTCTTATTGATCCATCTCTGTACGATATTCATATTAGTGTCTCAATGGGGTGCTTAAATAAAGAGTGACAAGAGGGAGAGTCTGCAATCAAATATATCCGATCGTTAGTCTGATTTTATAGTTTGCTATGATGCTTCGTGATCTGTATATGATACAGACTCTCCGACTTCGTAGAGATGGCTCTAGAGCCACCACAACTAGACGGTGGCTCTAAAGCTATCTGTAAAGAGTGTCTACCAGACAACGTTTTGCTTAACGATGACCCAAGGTAGAACCGTGCACTTGACGTCAAGATTGGCCTTCTCAGCTGTTGGATCCTCTGGAGAGTTCGTACCAGGACCAGTGATCGTGAGAGAGATCTCGTACTTGTTGTTGCGTACGATACCATTCTTGTCAGTCGTACCCTCGAAGGTGTAGCCGTCCTTCTCCCAGTTAACTAGGACAGGATAGTAAGTAGAGTGATCCTCAGCAGATACGATCCAGCCAGCCTCTGCAGCCTGTGCAGCCTGCTCGGCTGTTAGTTTAGTCCCGTCAGCCTGTGTGAGCGTAGCCTTGAGGCAGAGGATGGTGGGGTGATCTGTGGAGTTGTTCTCTAGGACATAGAAGCCCTTTCCTGTCTGTGCACCTGTCTCTGTGAGAGCCATCTTGAGCTCGGGCATCTCCGTGTAGTTATCTGGAGTGTACTTACCGTCAGTCTTGCCAAAGAGCTTGACACCATAGAAGTAGTTAGCATCAGCGTTGACTAGAGGCTCGCCGAAGACGTTGGACTGAGCCTTAGCGATGAGAGCTATCAGCTCACCCTCGTCAAACTTGACACCATAGAGAGTTTTGTAAGAGTCTGCAAACTTTACCGTAAGGTTCGTCAGAGCCATACCAGCGTGGATGTGCTTGAGCTCGATAGGCTTGTCTACAGAGATACGGTTGTCGGCACCAGCTTCGTAGCCGTAGTAGTTCTTACCCTTCTGAAGAGTAACAGCTACAGGCTCAGCTGTGAGCATGAAGGTACCCTTGTTGGGGTCTTGGTCATCTGCAGAAAGCGTGTGTGTGAGCTCCTTGATCTTGGTTAGAGAGAGACCCTGGAGGTTCTGGTTAGCATAGTTAGCTACGACGACAAGTGTCTTATTGCCAGCTGTCGTCTCGATATCCTTAACCTCGAGAGATCCATCTGTTACCTCCTTGAAGGCAACCTGTGCCCCTCCTTGATAGACCATGACGGCCAGCTTCTGGACCTTCTTGTCTGCATCGCCTGCGCCGTCCTCATAAGCTCTGAGGTCGGCCGACTTAACTGCGACGCTGATGGTAGCGTCTGTCTCGGACTGTGGTGGTTCGTCCTGATTCTTGTTGCACGCCGTGAAGGCGAGTGCGAGAGCCACGAGGCTCAGTAGGAAAAGCTTACTTTTCATAATAGTTGATTTGATTAGTGGTGAATATATAAGTTGATTATCTGCTTAGAAGTTGTCCTGCATGTAGTGTAGGAATTCATCAAGATTGTGCTGGGCATCGGGCAAGCCGAGCTGAGCAGCTTTGGTTAGGTAGGTACGAGCATTGTCATACTGCTCGTTGTAAGCGTAGGCGATGCCTAGGAGGGTGTAGAGCTTGCTGTTTTTCTTGTAGCGCTCTAGCAGCTTGACCGCCTGTGCATAGCGACCAGCCTCCAGGTCCATGATAGCCGCATTGGTGGCAGGCTCGACAGCATTGGGGAAGGCGTCAGCTGCAATCACCCAGGTCTGGTACCGCTCGGCACTGCCAGCAGGGTAACTATTGGCTACCAGATTGACCTCGGCTAGGCTAAGGTGTGTCGGGTGTGTCTTGATCACCTCCTTGGCTTCCGTCAGGTCAAAGCCCTTGACGACAAAGGAGAAGGTTATGACGGTACGACGTAGCGGTGGGTAATAAGTCTGTAGCATCTGGGCATAAGTCTGTCCATCGTCTATAGCTCGTAGGGCTGCAGCACGCTCGCTGGCTGGCTCCTTCTGAAGGACCTCTAGGATCTGCTCCTTCTGGTCTAATGAGCTGGCTGCTATGGCCTCTCGTAGACCATCCCAGTCTGCACCCATAGCCCGTGAGGTGTAGTGTCCCTTCAAGCGGGGACTCTTGCTAACGATATGCTGTGCGACATTGTCTACACGTCCCTGAGCCAGGCGCTTGTTAAGATCCTCGCTACCCTCAGGAGATGCGTAACCAGCTAGGGATAGGGCATCGACGGTCAAGTTCTTATTGCGTGTTAGTTCTGTCAGCTTGTCGTCGATACGCTTGATCTCAGCGCGGTTATTGCCGAGGTTCATATTGAGACTCGTCTGACTGACTGGGAAGGTAATCTGAGCTGTGAGGCTCTCCTCGCGTCTCTTGGTCTCCTCACCTTCAGGTACGAGCATCGCATAGCGATACTGAGGCTGGTATAGTGGGGCTAGTGCATTGGACGTCAGTAGGGTGGTGTAGTCTCCCAGCTCGCACTCAGCGCAGCCGTAGCCCTTGGCACGAAATATCAGTGAAGCATCCTTCATCCATGAGGCAAAGGGGACCTCTGCCGTGTAGTGGTAGTGCTGCTCACCGCTTTTGTTACGGATTATGTCCACCTGCTTGTCCATACGACGTAGCATGATGGCGCGTGTACGACCCGATATAGAGATCTCTGGCAGGTCGAGCTGCGCAGAGCCATCGTTGGCTTGAAGCGTCGGAACGATCTGTAGTACCGTATTGCTCTTCAGTTGCTTCATGTTGGTGAGGTCTAGGTCAAAGTCCACAACAGCCTTTGCCCCCTGTCTGGTTGCAACCGTCTGAGAAGTGGCTCTAAGCCCATCTAGTGGATTGACAGCCTCCTGAGCGATAAGCTCTGAGGGCAGCCATAGCATCGCTAGAGCAACTAATGTGAGCGTAGTGAGATGTAATATAGAGTGTTTCATGTCTTCTACTACTTTTGGTGAGTTGTACGATTAGAAGGTGTAAATCAAAGAAAGCGTTGCCTTAGTCGGTCCTAGGTAGTTTTTCTTTTCCTTGGCGACCTCTTTACCACAATGCTCGCATTGGTACTTCGTATAGTCGAAGAGTATGTAACCAGCGCTTAGGGAGGCCTCTAGATTCCAGTGCTTACCGAGCACCCACTCATATCCGTAGGTGATACCTGCACCGTAGCCCCACCCCTGTATGCGGTGGTCTTTGAGCTCTTTGAACCAACCGATAGGGAGGTTTAGCCTATTGAGATTGTAAAAGCCGACGACTCCGTGTAGACCAAAGAAGTGTCCGTTGAACGCCTCGCAGAGGAAGTAGCGGGCCTCTGGTACGACTGAGAAGTGCAGCCACTTCATACCCGTATCTTTATTGATAGGGTTGATGAAGTTGTACCCACCCGATAAATCGAAAGTCCAGCGTGGTGCGACCTTGACCTCGAAGCCAAGATTGGGTGTAGCAGTGCCCCAATAGAGGAGATTGCTCTTGATCCCAACATCCTGCGCCGTACACCATGTTATGCAGGCAAGCAGGGAGAGAAGGAGTGAGATAAGTCTATTTTTCATACGGTTTGCAATAACGGTTTCATGACTAATCTTGAAGGGAGGCAGCTCCTGTACCTAATGTTCATCTCGTGAACGAGGTCGGTGATCTGTTTCTCTTGTTTCTGTTGCAAAATTAGGTCTCGACACCGTTAAACATCGTATCAATTGCGGACAAATATTTATCATATTCGGACAGGATTACATACCACAACTTATCATTTCCGGACATGACATGTGGTTTAATACTCTGTAGTATAGATATTTGCATGTGATAAGAGAACTGATAAGGGTAAGACCCAGTATGTGTTCTTATCTCTTGACAAATCATTAAATAACAGCCCGTATTGCATCCAAAGGATCTCGATAAACGTGTGACATCTAGGAGGAGAAGTACCGTAACTAGGAATTATAGCTACTATCGGAGGAACAGAGAGTACGAGTAGTCCGCTGTAGGGGGGAGGAACCATTTCTGGAAGCCTTACCCGCCAAGCGCACCCTCTACGGATGTAAGCTAAGCAATGAAACTTCGAAAGAATCAAATGAAACTTCGGAAGAATCAAATGAAACTCTGGAAGAATCAAATCATAAGTCCGAAGAGTTTTGCTTTTCCTCCCTAGGGATCGAAGAGTTCCTCCGTTGGAACTGAAGAGTTCCTCCGTTGGAACTGAAGAGTTCCTCCGTTGGAACCGAAGAGTTCCACCCTTGGAACCGAAAAGTTCCTCCGTTGGAACTAAAAAGTTCCAAGAGGGGAACTGTTTTTGGAACTCACATGTAATTCGAAAACAAGACGATACAAGCGTCACGCATTTTGCAAGTAGACCTTCGTAGTACAGCAATACGAGTAACCCTTGGTAGGGACGCACGAGCCGTGCGTCCCTACACCGATTACACGCACCGAGCCGTGCCTCCCAGCTGATCGGGAAAGCACGGCTCGTGTCTCTTTGGCGTAAGGGTCAAAAACGAATTTGTGAGGCGAACCCTTTTATTCTTGGGCTGTCATGATCTTTCTCTGATCTCTATACTTGGAGGGCGATACATCGCAGATGCTCTTGAAGGATCGAGAGAAGTTGGAGTAAGTATCGAAGCCACTTTGAAAGGCGATGTCTGAAAGGCTCATCTCCGTATCCTGATCCAACAGCTCACATGCCTTCCTTATCTTGAGTCGTAGTATGTAGGCAGAGGGGGCATAGCCCGTGAGTGCCTTCATCTTGCGGTGTAGCTGTCGGCTACTCATATACAGACTGGCGGCGACATCCTCTACATTGGTACTCTTATTCTGGTTGATCTGCTGATCCACTATCGTAGACACTTTGGTCAGGAAGGTGATATCGGTCTCTTCTAGTTTAGTTGTCTCTGGCTCGTTGTCGTCCTCCATCTCTTGCCCCTTGATGACTATCTGAGCGAATTTCTGGCGTAGCGTCTTGCGACTATCGAGCAGTCGCTCTACCTGCATGCGCAGCTCTGTAGTGTTAAAGGGCTTAGTGAGATAGGCATCTGCTCCAGCCTCTATACCCTTGATGCGTTCCTCCTCGGAGACCTTTGCGGTGACGACGATGATCGGTATATGGTTTACAACCTCATTACTGCGTATCTGTCGGCACAAGTCTAGTCCATTGAGACCAGGCATCATCAAGTCAGTGATGATGATGTCTGGAACTAGCTCCACAGCTCTCTTGAAGCCTTCCGTTCCGTCTGTTGCATAAGATACACTATACTGATCCTCAAACTGAGATCCGATGTAAGAGGCTATGTCGCGGTTGTCCTCTATGATGAGCAGACGGCATGGCTCGTCTTGTTCACACTCACTATCTTCTAGATCGGTCTCTATATGTGGTAGCAGAGGCGTATTGGTCGCAGCAGATATGGTTTGCTGTGGAGTAGTTTCATCATTGATGATGGGTACGATGATGTGGAAGGTCGTTCCCTCACCAAGCTTGCTCTCTAGGGTGATCTGCCCTTTGGAAGCTTTGACGATCTGCTTGACTAAAGCCAGCCCTATGCCTGTGCCAATGTACTTGGAGTTTCCCTCAGCTTGATAAAATGGCTCGAAGGCATGCTCCACGGTCTCGCTATCCATACCATGACCTGTGTCGGCAACATCTACGTATACAGAGTCTTCGACACGCCATAAGGAGATGCTTATCTTGCCATGCGGAGGAGTGAACTTGAAGGCGTTGGAGAGCAGGTTGTTGAAGACCTTATTGACATAGTCTGGTACGAAGCTCATCTCTACCTGATCTTGGGGCTGGTAGATCAGCTCTATGTCTCGACTGAGAGCGTAGTCGCGATAGGAGTCGACGATCATAGCAATGTGTGCCGTGACATTGCCTCGACAACTACGAGAATCGCCTATTGAGGACTTGATCTTAGAGATGTCTAGTAGCTGGTTAATGAGCGTAAGCAGTCCCTGCCCTTGTCGTTCGATACTCTTTGCCCGTTCTCTAATCTGCTCGGACTCCTCTTGCTGTAGCTCTTGACTCAATCCTAGGATAATGGTCAGAGGCGTGCGAAACTCGTGGGTGATATTAGTAAAGAAGTTCTCCCGCATAGAGGACATCCTCTTTAGCTTTTTATGGCTACGACGTTGTATTCGCTGTATATAAAAGAAGAAGCCTAGCAACCCGAGGAGGAGTAGTCCTATGACGGTAAATGTGATGTTTTCTAGATGTCGCTCTGCCCGCTCATGCTCTAGTCTGAGTTTCGCTTCATTCATCTTCTTGTTTTGGAAGTTTCGCTCAATGTTGAGACTGGTGTTTTGCATCTGATTGATCTTGTCCATATCTAAGATGCTCTGCTTCATCTCAGTAGCCCGCTCGTAGGCATCTAGTGCTGCGCGCCAGTCACCGTGACGCTTGTAGTACTTATAGTATAAGGTATAGATATCGGCTAGGTGCTCCTTGTCTTCTATTTTCTCTGCATTGCTCCGTGCTTGATCGAGGTACTGTAGCATCTGAGCATCGTCTCGTGTAGCATTGTGTACGCTAGCTAGCGCTACGAGCAGGTTGAGTTTGTGCCACTCATCTCTAGAGCCTCGCATCAGTTGGTAACCAGCCTCATACTCCTGAGCTGCCTTGTCATACTGCTGCGCTTGCTCATAGAGGGAGCCGAAATAAGAGTGACAGAGAGCTATGCCTAGGGTACTCTCAGCCTTCTGGTTGGCCTCCATGGAGTACCTATAATACACCCATGCAGAGTCTATCTCACCACGATGCTCGAAGATAGATCCTAGATTGGCATAGTTGATGGCTACTCCCACCATACTGCCCAGCTGCTGCTCTACGACTAAAGCTTTGCGTAGAGCGCTGTCGGCACGCTCATAGTTGCCGAGCGTGAGGTAAATGTTGCCTAGCCCGTTGAGAGACTTTGCCTGATTCTTGATGGCGACAAAAGAGGTGTCCGTAGTAACCTTGCAGAGGCTCCACGCCTGGTAATGATACTCCTGAGCAATATCGAGGATGCCCATTCGTCGGTAGTCTGTACCTACATTATTCAGTGCTTGCACCCACTCCAGCGTGTCTAAGATAGACTCCGCCTGTTTCAAGCCCTCACTATGTGTCGTTAGCGCCCTGTCAAAGTCACTCTCATTGCGAAACCTATCTCCCAACACTCTCAGAGCGACAATGCTCCCGAGGATGTCGCCCTCACGTTCTAATCGCACCTGCAGTCTAGTAAGAGAGTCGATGTCTCGTGCAGCCCGCACTAGGCTATCGGCAACCTGACGCTCTGCTGCAGTAAATGTGATGGAGTCCCTCTGCTTGCAAGATGAGGCAAGCAGACAAACAATCACGAGGAGAGACGATAGTATGCCTAGGGGCTCTCTTTTCATCTTTATGGTACTTGGGGTGGGGACCTGTAGTCTCATCTTGACGACTTTTAGGTTGGTATGATTATAAGCGGCGGGTGAGGGCGGGTAGGACACTGCGCATCCAGTCGGTGTAGTCGCCTGCGACGATGTGGTCGTGCGCGTGGTTGACTAGGTCGAGGTAGAAGGCGATGTTGTGGATACTGGCAAGGGTGAGCCCTGTAATCTCTTGCGCCTTAAATAAGTGGTAAAGGTAGGCGCGGGTATATCGGTGATCGGTTGATGCGGTGCCCTCGGGGTCTATCGGCTCGTGACAGGTGCGCCACTTGGCATTGCGTATGTTGATCGTGCCTTGCCAGGTGAAGAGCTGGCCATTGCGGGCGTTGCGTGTGGGCATGATGCAGTCAAACATGTCGACTCCACGTGCGATGCCCTCTAGTATGTTGGCTGGCGTACCGACGCCCATGAGGTAGCGTGGCTTATCCTTGGGGAGGATGCTATTGGTCAGCTCGATCATCTCGTACATCTTGTCGGTAGGCTCGCCGACGGCTAGTCCGCCGATGGCATTGCCAGGGGCTCCTAGCGAAGCTATATGCTCTGCCGCTCTACGTCTTAGGTCGGGGTAGACACATCCCTGCACGATCGGAAAGAGCGCCTGCTCATATCCATAGAGTGGTGGTGTATGCTCGAGGTGCTTGATGCAGCGGTCGAGCCACTGCTCGGTGGTGTCTAGCGACTGCTTGGCATAGGCGTAGCTGGCATCTCCTGGACAGCACTCGTCGAAGGCCATCATGATGTCCGCTCCGATGGCGCGCTCTATCTCCATAACCCGCTCGGGGGTGAAGAGATGCTTGGATCCGTCGATGTGCGAGGCGAAGGTGACACCCTCGGGGGTGATGCGTCGCATGGCTGCTAGCGAGAAGACTTGGTAGCCTCCACTATCGGTCAGGATGGGCTTGCTCCAGGTACCGAAGCGGTGCAGACCGCCTACCTCTTTGAGTATCTCTATGCCGGGACGTAGGTATAGGTGGTAGGTATTGCCGAGGATGATCCGCGCATCGGTCTCCTGCTCCATCTGCTCCATCGTGACCGCCTTGATGGCTCCCGCGGTACCCACAGGCATGAAGACGGGGGTCTGTATATCTCCGTGGGCGGTCTTAATGACTCCAGTGCGTGCGTCGCTATGGGGGCAAGTATGATCTATGGTGAACTGCATAGTGCCAGTGTGGGGGAGGATTAAATCTTTAGGTCAAAGCCGATGGTCAGCATTTCGTAGATCTGTAGGCGAGATCTATTCTCAGGGGTGAGCGGTACGGCATCGTCGTAGCGTAGCAAGACGTTGACACGTGTGGAGATGTAGCGGCTGAAGGCAAAGACGAGAGAGTTCTCAAACTCGGTCTCGATACGCTTGTAGCTGGTATTGTAGTAGAGTCGCGACTCCCAAGCGAAGGTGTCGGTGAAGTCCCAGATCATATTGGCGCGGAGCATAGATCCGATGGCGCTGTAGATGTTTTTGCCCTCCTCAAAGCCGTGTCGGGTCATATCTATATCTTTGCGTGCGGACCACTTGAAGTCATAGGCAAGGGGAGCGATGTTGAGATCGAGTCTGAAGCGACGACCGTAGTAGGTCTTGGACTTGTTGTCTACGACCCACTTCATACCGAGACCTGCGGTGAGTGTGAGTGGTGAGGCAAAGGCAGAGTAAAGCACCGTCTTGTCTTCTGACCACTGCTCGAAAGCTTGTGTGCGAGCCTCTACGTCTAGTGAGTAGTACCACCCCTTGAATGCCTTGATACCTAAGTTGCTACGTAGGCGTAGGAGGTCGTCAGATACATTGTATCCTTGGAGCGAGTCACGTATCTCGGCATTGAGTCCGAGACGCCACTCTAGCTCGTTGAGCCAGTTGACCTTGTCCTTTTCGTAGCTGAGGCGGAGGAGCTGCTTGCTATGGAGGGCGAGGGCGCTGTTACCACCCTTGTGCCAGTTGGGCGAGATGTAGGTTTGGCTAAACTGTATGTTGCTCTCTAGTCCTGGGAACCAGTACTTTCTGCCTAACGTCACCCCGTGGAGCTGATCTGACACGTCAACGCCCGAAAAAGGAGTGTCGACGGCCGCTGCGATGACAGGCTTCGAGCTCCCGACAGTGGTTATATCTATGCGGTGTGCTAGTAGGTCTCCCTCTCGCCGTGTGATGAGTGCGGGGGAGGTAAGCTTAAGTTGGTTAATGCTTTGCAAGCTACGCTCATAGTATTGCTGTAGGATGGGAAGCTGTAGCTCTTTTCCTTGCAGAGCTGTGGCGAGTGGATCGCTTTTGCTTACTAAGCTGGGTACTAGATCTATGGATAGCTCGGAGCTCTTGACACTGGAGAAAACGTTTACAGCCGACGAGAGAGGAGCTTGTACTAGTAGGGTGGTGGGGAGAACCTCTTTGGGTAGTGGTGCTACGGGATTAGCGCGGTTGAGGAGATACTGTACCTTGAGCGTCGTTAGCTCGACGGTTGGTGCCGTAACGCTATCAGCATCGCTCTGGATGTCTGCAGGAAGAGACGTTTGCGCCACTAAGTGGTATGACCCAATGAGGGCGATGAGTGATAATAGTACGGTAAAGCGATAGTGATGCATGGAATACTATTCAGGAAACTCTAATGGGTAATAAGACTTCACGATTAAATGGAGTGACAGGCTCGTCATCTGCTAGAGAGGGTCTACGTCGCAGTAGATCTGTACCCTCCGAGCTTGGATAGCACTCTTTTGTATCGTGGAGATAATATGAGAAATCTGCCTTCGCACCTCCCGCCAAGGGCTAGAGGAACGAATTCTCATGCAAATATAGCGAATATGGCGCATACGCACCCAAGAGACGTAGGGCGCATTGGGCTCAGAGGCTTGCCAGAGTGGCTGAAACGGATCCGCCTGCATCGCTCGTGCTAGCGCAGCTGCGGTGTAGCAGACATCTCCCTCGGAGGCTCCTCGTATGTAAACGTAGATGAGGCGCACGTAAGGGGGGAAGTGGAGGTACTCACGCTCTGCTAGCTCGCCTACGCCATAAGGCTCTGCCGTGTCACCGTCCTGCAGGCTCTCGAGGAGGGGTGTATCGGTCTGGTAGCTCTGTATGTAGAGCTGTGCTGAGGGGTAGTTGCTCCCGAAGCGACTGAGTGCGGCATAGGCCCGCTCGTTGGCTCTGAAGTCCTCGCCCACGATCAGCTGGTCTAGGTTTGCCAAGCCAATGAGCCCTACATTGCGGATGGCATCTAGATAGATAAGACTTGAGGTGCCGACTAGTATGGCTGGCTCGTCGCTACGTATCAGCTGACGCATCCGTTGCTGCGCCTCTTTATTATAATATTGCGAGGCACTTAGCTCTAGGATGGGAACCTCTGTCGGGATGAAGAGCGTGAGTTCCTCGGCGATACGCTCTACGCCGTACCCCTGTATGCTAAAGGCTCCACGGCTGTTGTCTATCGCACCTTCAGTCTTGTCTAGGGAAGGCTCATCACTCTGATGACAATGAGGACAGATGCGAGGAGCGGGTGCCGTGAAGCCACAGTAGCTACAGCTAACGCTCTGCGTGGACTTGTGGTAGACTAAACCCACATCACAGTTGGGACATTGGAGCGTCTTCTGACAATGCCTACAGACGAGGTGCGGTGCGTAGCCTCGACGGTTGAGTAGGAGGATGCTTTTATGTCCCGCCTGGCACTGCTCTAAGAGTGCTTTGCGTAGCTCGATGGAGAGCATCTGACCCCACGGGAGCTTGCCCTGCTTGCGCTGAAGGGAGAGGTCAATCAACTCGAAGGGACGTGGCGCTCTTGGAGTGGTAGCGGGCGGTGCATCAAGCTGATTGAGCGAACGGTAGTATCCCCGCTCTACGTTGTAGAGTGCCTCGGCAGAGGGTGCGACGGTAGTCAGTAGGAGAGGCGTCTGGCTGCTTTTGCAGGCGACGACCGTCAGGTCACGAGCGTGGTAGCGCGGGGCTGGCTCGGACTGCTTGTAGCGACTGCTCTCCTCGTCGGTGACGATGACTAGATCACAGCGGGAGAGGGGTAGGAGGCTACCCATGCGAGAGGTGAGGACGATGAGTCCACGCTCTCGGTGTGTCAGTCCGAGGAGTCTAGCACGTAGTGCCATCCGCTCAGCGTCTGTCGTGGAGGAGCTGTAGAGGACGAGGTCAAAGGGAGTCACCTGTCGTCTCTCTCCGCTACCTCTAGCTAGTTGCTGCAGGGCACTGTAGAGCAGGCTTTGGTCAAAGAGGAAGAGCTGTGGCACATAGATAGTTACCTGTGCTGCGGGGCTACGCTGGAGCATCTGCTCGACCATCGAAACGACCAGCTCTATTTGCTCTTCATTGCTTTTAGCTTGGTAGAGTACGGGTTTGGACGTTTCGCCGATGAGACTCGCGAAGAGCTGACTCTGTCGCTGTTCTCCTGCTGCTGAGGCGGTGCGCTGTGCTGTAGGGCGTATAAGCGGATCGAAGAATGTCGCCGTCTCTCGTAGAATGCCTCGCTTGATGAGCGCACGGAGTGTGGCCTGTCGATTGGTATCTCTCCCGACGAGTGTCTCTCTGAGTAGGGGCGTGTCAAGCGGTAGCTCATGCTGGTAGAGGAGGTCTATCAGTTGCTCTACCATAGCTCTCTGCGCCTTGGCTCGGGAGATGCTCTCGACAAGCTCAGAGAGTGCCTCCTCGGAGCATAGCTCCTCGACAAACTGCACGGCTGGCGAGCCGACCTGCACAGAACGGCTGTAACGTGGTATAGACTCGCTACCAATGAGTACACCAGCGTGAAGGAGTCGGTCTATCTCGGGGTAGATGCGATCGCCAAGGATCTTCGCCAGCTTGCTCACCTTCGCTTGATGCCCTCGCATGGAGAGGAGCTCACGACGTATCTCTTCCGATAGTTCGGTCGCTTTGTAGTCGGTCGCTTGATCGCCCTCGGTCGTTTCGTCTGGCTCTCGCCAAGCTACCTGCGTCTCACTGGAGGGTAGGTAGCTACTCGGTATAGCTGCGGTGAGCCAAGCTCCTAGCGAACAGATGTAATAGGTAGCTCCCCAGCGCCAGAGGTCGATCTCTCTTGGGGTTACTATCGCTTCACGATCGGGTAGGGCTATAATAGATTTCAGCTGACCGAGAGGTCTGTCCGACTCCTCGATCAGCTGAGATATGATAGCGTAATAGTAGCGCTTACTGCCAAACTGCACTAGCGCACGCATACCGACCCTTGCCTGTTCACACAGCGCCTCGGGTACACGATAAGTGTACTCCTCCTCGAGGGCTAGGGGTAGGATGATGCGAGCCAGCATAGGCAGAGCTACTGGCTATGTTAAGTTACTGCTGGCTTAGAGCTGCGTGCATATTGGCAGCAGCCTTGCGTCCGTCACCCATAGCGAGGATGACTGTCGCACCTCCACGGACGATATCTCCGCCAGCGTAGACCTCTTTGATAGAGCTCTGGTTCTGCTCGTTGACGATGACAGTCCCCTTGGGCGAAACTTCCAATCCCTGGAAGGAGCGAGGTATGAGTGGGTTCGGCGAGACACCGATGCTCACGACGACGACATCTACATCTACCTCATCGATAGCTCCGGGTATGGGGATCGGCTTACGACGACCATCGGGTGTGGGGTCGCCTAGCTCCATGCGCTGTAGCTTCATACGGCACACTTTGCCCTTTTCGTTGCCCTCGTACTCGATGGGGCTGTGGAGTGTGAGGAACTCAACGCCCTCTGCCTTAGCATGTAGGATCTCCTCATGACGTGCGGGCATCTCCTCCTCGCTACGACGATAGACGATCATAGCACGCTTAGCACCGAGGCGAAGTGCCGTACGGACTGAGTCCATAGCGGTGTTACCACCACCGATCACTGCGACCACGTCTCCCTTATAGATAGGCGTCTCAGCACCTTCGGTGCCAGCCCCCATCAGGTTGACACGAGTGAGGTACTCGTTAGAGCTCATGACGCCGGCGAGGTTTTCGCCAGGGATGTTCATAAAGTTGGGCAAACCAGCACCACTACCCACGAAGATGCCTACGAAGCCCATCTCCTGTAGCTGCTCATAAGAAAGTGTACGCCCTACGACGACGTTAGTCTCAAAGTGTACGCCCATCTGCTCTAAGATCTTGAGCTCGGCGTTGACGACGCGTAGCGGGAGGCGGAACTCGGGGATACCATACTTCAGTACGCCACCGACCTCGTGCAGAGCTTCAAAGACGGTCACATCGTAACCCCAGCGAGCCATATCGCCAGCGAAGGAGAGTCCAGCGGGACCACTACCGATGACGGCAATCTTCTTTCCATTTTTTTGTGCCATTTCGGGTAGCTCGTATAGCCCATGCTCTCGCTCATAGTCTGCTACAAAGCGCTCCAGATAGCCAATGGTGACGGCATCGCGCTTCATCTTCTCCGTGTAGATACAGTGCTTCTCACACTGCTTCTCCTGAGGGCATACACGACCGCACACAGCGGGCAGTGAGCTACTCTCACGGATGATGTGCGCAGCGGCCGCAAAGTCTCCACGCTCTACGTTTTTGATAAATGAGGGGATATTGATAGATACGGGGCAACCCTCCATACAAGAGGGATTGGCACAGTCGAGACAGCGAATAGCCTCCTGACGAGCCTCGGCCTCGGTGAGACCACAGTTGACCTCTTTGGTTAGACTGTGTGCACGCTCGTGTGGATCGACCTCAGTCATCTTGACTCGAGGTATAGCCATGCGCTCCTTACCTGTATGTGCTTTGCGAAGCTCCTCGCGCCAAGGTTCGTTGCGACGAGCGGTGATCAGATCCTTTTGTTCTGACATTGTAATATGTGGTTAGCTCAGTGTGATACTTACTTCCTATAGGTGTTGAGACGCATCAGTAGCTCGTCAAAGTCTACTTGGTGAGCGTCAAACTCAGGTCCATCGACGCATACGAAGCGTGTCTTGCCTCCGACGGTGATACGACAAGCACCGCACATGCCTGTGCCGTCGACCATGATGGTATTGAGTGAGGCGGTGGTGGGGATGTTGTACTTCTTAGTAAGAAGTGCAACAAACTTCATCATGATGGCGGGACCAATCGTCACGCAGAGGTCTACCTTCTCACGCTTGATGACAGACTCGACACCATCGGTCACGAGACCCTTGGTACCATAGGAGCCGTCGTCGGTCATGATGATGACCTCGTCAGCAAACTCTCTAAACTCTTTCTCTAGGATGATGAGTTCCTTAGTACGTGCAGCAGCGACGACGATCACCTTATTGCCAGCAGCCTTGAGTGCCCGGGCGATAGGGTAGAGCGGAGCCATACCGACACCACCTCCAGCACAGACTACAGTGCCAAAGTTCTCAATATGTGTGGCTTGTCCTAGTGGGCCCACGATGTCGTGGATCATGTCCCCAGCATTTAGAGCAACTAGTCGCTGAGAGGACTCGCCGACCGCCTGAACGATCAGTGTGATCGTGCCGGCATCTACATCAGCATCGGCAATAGTGTAGGGTACGCGCTCACTATGGTCGGTGACACGTACGATGACAAAGTGTCCAGCACGGCGTGACTTGGCAATCAAAGGTGCCTCGACAACCAGCTTGGCTACTTTTTCGGAGAGAAAAGTCTTACTGACTATACGATTCATAGCGTTGTGTGATATGATATAAGCTAATCAAGAATGGTCTCGATAGGGTACCTAGAGGTAGGTATTGCCAAAGGTACGACTTTTTCACCACCTAGCCACTAATTCTACTGGAATTTGCTTTTCGTAGCTCGATGACCTGTACACCGTATGGGGGTAATTCGACGATCAGCGGAGCCCATGGCTGGAAGGCGTAGAGCTGCTCCTGGGGAGCTTCTAGATAGGTGTGTGTCGACGCAAACATCAGCTGCTGCGGGGCGTCGCACTCCTCCGAGACTGGGAGGAAGAATGGGTAGCGCTGTGGGTCCGCTGTAAAATTGCTTAGCACAGCGATCCCGATCGTTTCGTCTGTTTGTTGCTCTGCGGGATCTAGTAGTCTTAGGTAACCGTAGGTGCGCTCAGCATTGAAGCCTCCCCACTGACGAGCCTGCTCCTGTATCGTGTGAAAAGCTCCCCTTAGGATGACTGGATGCTGCGCCCACTGCATGAGACGAAGATAGCTCTGATAGGTCGGGTCGGCAGGGTTACGATGCCCTAGTGATGGGATGCTCCAGTAGTCAAAGATTGTGGTACGTCCGTCATAACCACTATACCCCTCGGCATCTACGCCTCTCTCTCCATACTCTTGACCAGCGTAAAGGAGTAGGGGGCTAGGGGTAGCGAGCGCAAGCAGCGTCATAGCAGTGAGTCCTCGCTGAGCCGTGTCGGCAAAGCAAGGCGAGGCTAGACGAACCTCGTCGTGGTTCTCTAGGAAGTAGAGCAGTTCGTTGGAAGCGTACTCCTTACTATTATAGATGAGTTGCTTTTCGATAGCAGAGACCGAGCGCTCCTGAGTGATCACTTGGTAGAGCGTGTCGTAGAGTCCGCTCTTGTCATAAAGTAGATCGAAGGCTCCCTTCTCTAAGTATTTGTGGTAGTTGTCTATCTGGTAGATTTCTGCGATAAATGTGACGGGATACTTGTCCTTCACCTGAGGTATGACCCAGTGCCAAAACTCCACTGGCACCATCTCGACCATATCACAGCGAAAACCGTCTACCCCCTCGGCAGCCCAGTAGCAGAGGATGTCTCGCATCTGAAGCCACGTGGCAGGCGTCGGGTCAAAGTGTGAGATCCGAGAGCCATCGGGGCGGTAGTCCACACCATAGTTCAGCTTGACCGTCTCGTACCAATCGTTGGATGAGGGAGTGGCAGACCAGCAGTCATTGCCCGTGACACGAGCTGGCTCTTCGTGATAACTGGAGGAGCGATTGGGTAGCTGAAGCGAGGAGCCAGGTAGATAGTAGAAGTTGTTGTCTGGATCAAATGCTTTGCTCCTATCATCCTTAGCCCCTAGCGGTGTAGCCTCTTGGGGCGTGTGAGCGCCATCATACTGTCGTGACACATGGTTGGGGACAAAGTCTATGATCACCTTTAATCCATGGCGATGGCAGCGCTCTACGAAAGAACGAAAAATCTCTCGCCGCCTCATCGGCTCCCGCACGATGGTCGGGTGTACGTCGTAGTAGTCGGTGATAGCATAGGGCGATCCCGCTTGCCCCTTGACAATGTCGGGGTGCTGATCTGGACAGTCAGTCCAGCTATGCAAAGGGGTCTGGGTGGCGTGGCGTATGATCCCGATAGGCCACAGATGAGAGACTCCTAGCGAAGCAAGGTATTCGAGCGCTGCTTCGTCAAAGTCTTCGAGCGTGCCAGTACCGTTTTGCTCTAGTGTACCACAAGGCGTCAGCTGATCGTGAGCCTTCTTATTACCCCATAGACGTACTAGTGTGGAGTAGATGACAGTACGCATAGCCTACGCTTTGCTCTCCTGTGAGAGTAGATCGATGATCTCTCTAAACTGCTCCTCCTCTTCGTACGCCTTGCTGATGAGCTGGTAGCCAATGTCTGAGATGATGTCTACGGGAGATACATCGTAGGCGCCAAAGTGTGAGAGTAGGGGCGACTGAAGCACGACGTCGCATAGCTCTAGATCGATAGTCACGTTGGCACGCATCATAACACGTATGAGACGGTCGGAGAGGCGAAGCATGTTTTTCGTAGGCGTATTGTCCACCTCCGGGCTTAGGTTGATCCCTAGGAGGAAGTCACACGACTTACGGATAGGACGTGCGGGGAGATTCATAAAGACCCCTCCATCGACATACTGCTCGCCATCGATGACAATCGGCTCGAAGAGGATCGGTATCGAGCAGGATGCCACCACGGCAGAAGCTAGGTCTCCCTCGGTAAAGTCACGCGCCTCGGCTCTATTGAGATTGGTTGCGATGATATGCATAGGGATTGGTAGATCCTCAATACGCTCATGTCGTAGGGTCTCTTTGAGGAATTGTCGGTACTTATTGGTCTTGAGCAGAGAGAGCCTAGGAGTCGTCAGCGAGGTCATATTCATGAAGCCAAAATGTGACGATAGGTCATAGATCTCCCCACTGCTGTAACCGTCTGCATAGAGAGCCCCCATGAGCGAACCGACACTAGTCCCAGCGATGATGTCAGGCCGTACGTTATGCTCTTCTAGAAAGCGAAAGATCCCGATGTAGGCTAGTCCACGAGCACTACCTCCACAGAGAGCTAGACCGAAGGTGGGACGCTTGCCGTAGGTCCATGTGCGGACACGCTCTACCAGCTTATCGAGAGAGGTAGATATGAGGGCAGAGCTGCGCTCGATGAGACGCTCTCCCTGAGCTTTCAGATCAGAAGGATTGATTGTCATATCAGTTTCATTTAGGTGGTCAAGGGTTTTCTACCCAGAGGAAGGTCAGCCAAGAGTGTCGTCAGGGGCGGCTCTACGAAGGCACGACGTGAAGCAACCACCAGCTCCCACTCCTCGGCAAACTGCTGCTGTGTGAGCATGTGGTTACGATGTCCCGAGCGATCCATACGATCGAGGAGGTACCCCACGGTCAGCAGGTCGGGATCGACGGCTAGGTTGTAGTGTAGCTCCTTGTCACGAGAGCTATAGACTACCTCGATGATCAGCTCCTCCTCTAGTAGCTTAGTGATGATCTCACTAGTTTGATTGATCGGTAAGTGACAGGCTTCTGAGAGCGAGGGTATATCATGTGGCTCAGGCTCGGTGTGATCGAGGAAGCGCTGCACGATGTGAGCCATCACCAGAACCGTTAGGAAGTCTGAGTAGCGAGGTGAGACATTGGTCGCATCCTTGGCATAGGTGAAGTTCACCACATTCTGTATGGAGAAGCATAGCTTGGCACTAAAGAGTGTGATCGACCAGACCACTTGTAGCCATAAGAGCAAGAGCGGTATAGCAGCAAATCCACCATAGATGGCATTGTACTTAGAGATCCATAAGATACCGCTCACATAGAGTGCTTGCAACACTTGAAAGGCACTACCAGCTATGGCTCCAGCGATGAACGCTGGGAGAAACTTGACACGGGTGTTGGGTAGCGCCATAAACATGCCCGCAAACATAAAGATGAGGATGACGTATGGAAGTAGGTTGAGCATAAACTCCCATACAGGCGTAAAGAAGATGTAGTCGTTGAACCAAGTGTTCTTTATTGTCGCCATCATCACGGTCAGTCCCGACGAGAGCGTCATCAGGATAGGCAGTAGCACGACCATCGTAATGTAGTCCGTCAGCTTACGTCCTATCGAACGTCCTCGAGGTGCTCCCCAGATAACGTTGAAGGTCTGCTCAATCGTGTTCAAGAGCAAGAAGATAGTATAGAGAAACAGCACCAAACCGACCCCTAAGAAGAGCCCTCCCTGTACCTGTCCTAGATAGTTCTCCACGAAGCCCATCATCGTGTCCAGTTCGTTCTGATGTCCTGGCATATAGGTCATCAGAAAGTCATAGATCGTGTCTTGGAAACCAAAGCCCTTGGCAAAGGCTACAATCAGTGCAAGCATCGGCACGACGGAAAGAAACGTCCTATAGGTCAGTGCAGAGGCATGGCGACTCAATCGCTGGTCCATATAGCCCTTGATAGCCATGTAGAGCGCCTTGAGCGTGTTGATATAGAGACGTCTGAAGCCACGCACCTCATCTGGCTGTATGTGCCACATGTCGCTCGTGAGGAAGCGCACCACCTTGTAGGCACCCACCTTGAGCTTACGTATCCAGGAGGGTGGTTTGCGGGAGGTGTGCTCTACAGGAGTTTGCATAGAGCCTTCGTGCTTATGTATGGAGTCTGACTTGTGTGGCATATATTATAGTATTAGGAGGATAGGGGAGAGGCACAATGCGTGTCACATCACCTTGTGACCATGAGACGAGTCACGGAGAGGACAGCAGGTCTATAAGCCGGGTTCTGTGCCACTCACGAGGAGTGGCGCTTGTCATTTATCTACGACACCCGTTGCCGAGTGTCTCTAGCAATCTACCCTCCGACTAGGACGAGTAGCCCTCATAGCGTCGGTATACTTGATCTTGCAACCCATAGTGTGTACAGCCAGTGGGTCACCCACACCGCTGGTGAGCTCTTACCTCACCTTCTCACCCTTACCTAGCGTGCCATAGGCACCTAGGCGGTCATTCTCTTCTACACGTCACCTACCCTTGCGGATAGCTCTCTGTTAGGGAGTATGGTACTCTGCGTTGCCCGGACTTTCCTCTCTCGCCTGCGGGTGGAGCCGAGGCTCTAACCCTCTTGCGACAGCGACAAGCCGACCTACTGTCATATCCATGATACGTCACCGAGAGGCTCGACAGCCTCCACGCATGCAAAGATACAAAATGAAGCGATTAGCGTGACGCCCCCCCTCAATTCCGTAAATCTGGGATTGGGGTATACTTTATTCTATTCAGAGGTATCGTATGCACCTCGCTACACCTTGAGAAAAGCGACCGTGTAGTCATCTAGCTCCAGTAGACCCGCATCGAGCCAAGCGTGCATCTGCTGAGCAAAGGTCTCCGCATTAGAAGTGCTATCGATCAGCCGCTTTAGGACATCTTCGTAGAAGTCAAACTTCATCGCTCGAGCCAGTTGTACCCTATGGCTAGCAGAGCTATGCTCGGCTATCAGTGCTTCCAGTTCGTCCGCATACTCCGCCCATCTAGAGACTTGATACATCATGAGGACAAAGCAAGAGAGTGCATCACTTGCAGCAAATAGCACACTGCTCTCCGTAAGCGCTAGACTTCCCTCGCTAAAGCCTGCGGGCGTCAACGGGTCCTTGCAGCTTATCAAGTGGGGCGGATTGTCGAAGTCTGCGACACTCGTAAAGGAGTGCCATAGCTCACCGGTAGCTCTATTGTAGTGAAAGAGGGCACTATCTCCGTAGGCTATCCATCGGCACTTTTCATTATCACCGATCCAAGCCGCCACCAGCGTAGCACAAGACCCCTCACTGTAAAACTTATTCAGGAGCATCGCATCCCCCTCCTTTGCCATAGCCTCACAGTCGTTGTAAAATGGCTGCCAGATCTGCTCCACCCAACTATCTAAAGCCTCATAGCCCATGAGCGGAGTCTGCTTGTCCAGCCGGCTCACAAGATAGTGAGACCACCTATCAGCATAGAGTCCACACCCGCCAGCACCATCAGATAGTGCTAGGCAGGAGGCATCTACATAGACGGAGTCCTCATTAGGAGTCTCTTCGCCAGGTTTAGCTATTGAGACCAGACGATAGTTAAGCTTAGTCATCTTAGTGGGCTGTGCAAGGGATGCTTTGCGTCGTGCTCGTCTACGTAGCCTTGTGCGCCTCTTACGTCTTATCTGTCTCTCTCTATTCATATAGATTGCTGTACCAAGGCACTTGACAGCGTGCCTATCTTCATCATTTTCACCAGTTGCTCCATACCTGCATTTACACCCATTGCACGATAGCGTATGTCTTGATCTCTATCGTGAAAGAGCATACGAATCTGCTCATTGTAGTTTAGAGGTAGCAAGCTAGACATTTCAAAGAGTGACTCTCCATACCCATTGCCACGCATCTCTTCGATAGTCGCAGGGAATAGCACCGCCTCCATCTCTCCAGAGACAATATGGATGTTGAAGAGGAGCACATTGCCATCATTCGTAAACTTCGACTTCAGCTGATTGGCTAGCTGCTGCATCTCGTCACGAGAAGCTCCATTGTACTCGCCGTCCGTTATATTGATGACAATAGGAGGATAGCAGTCCTGCGTCTGATGGCGAGAGAGCCAGTCGTCTAGCAGCCCCTCAGCATGCTTAAATGCCTTGTCCATATGCGTCCAGTGGCCATCATGACGAGCCTCCATCCACTGCTTCTTCTCGACTTCGATCTCCTTCACACCAGCTCTAGTCCGCACCTGCTCCTTGACCTTGATTTTCTTGTATTCATTAAATCGGATCTCCTCAGGAGTCACAAAGCCCCGACCAGCCAAGGCCCCATTCCAACCACTGTAAGCCTCCTCGCCATAGCCCACGACAGCTATGTCAAAGTAATGACGCGTCTCGCTAGCACGTACGCAACGCTCTACCAACTCATCAATCTGATTATTGACAATGCGAGCCACAGCCTCCGAGAGGGTCATACGCTCCCCGTTGAGGGTAGTAATGTTACGCATAGAGACGCTATGATCCACTAGGAATATAAAGGCAGAGGGGTGCTCACGTGTGATGCGAGCTGTGTAGGCATTCTTGCTCTGAAGCTGTGTAGGCTGTGAGGGGATTGGGATGCCAAAGTTAGAGATATTGGTGATGTACTGTAGCGGGATGAAGTTCTTCACCAACACCTCTGCCTGATAGTATGGCTGCTCGTCAGCATCTAGATCGAAGTGCTTTCGTGCCTTGACCGACGTGAAGTGAATCTGCTTGAAGTTACTCAGATCTCCTCCACACTGCACCCCATTACTCGTAGCATTGCGATCAGCATATAGGCTATTCGTGTCATAGATTACCTCAGGGTCTATCTCCAGCACTACTGGGTTAGAGATACGTCCGTCATTCATTGCCACATACATCATCGGATGCTCCTTAGTAAAGCTCACACGCACATAGCGCTCCAGCCCACTACGCTGATCTAGTGACCAGGATAGGGAGCCAGGGCCACCACCTCCAGGCTTCGGGATCTGTATCCCTCGCTCCTCGCAGTCTTGCCATGAGTAGAGTCCCCCATGCTGTATGATCTGCTCTAGATTATCTCGATCTGTAAAGTGGTATAGCTTCGTAATGCCGTGGCTATCCAGCACCGCCTTAAATTCTTGCCAGTTTGCTCTCTTATTCATAGTCTCTTATATTCTTCTAGGTTATAGCTCCTCTCCAAAAAGTGTCGTCTGTATGATACCCCGCTCTCCATCGCTAGGCACTACCTGCTCTACAGATCTCTGAGAGACAGGCTCCTTCAGGCCGATAGCATCCTCGTAGGGGTAGAGTCCCTCAGCATAAGCCTTCACAAGGTAAGCATGCGAGAGCGGCTTCTTCGGGTCGTCCACATCGGTACTACTATTATAGTCTAGTAAGATGATTGTCTTGCCAGCACGATCAGCAGCCCGCAGGCGCTCTATGATCCATAGTACCTTATGCTCTAGTACCCAGCGATAGGTCGGTAGGTAGATCTCACGCCGAGCTGTCATGTAGTCGAGTAGCTCCGAGCTGTTCAGCCCACGCTGATGCCCCCGTGGCGGCCCGAAGCGACGCACGCTCCGCTTCAGCCCCTTCATAGACTTCTTCTGGATCACCTCACGGTCTATGCCGACCGACTCAAAGACCTTGAGTCCCTGCCAAATTCCCTCTACCGAGGCACCCGTGGCAGGCGATGAGAAGGGTATCGGGATCCCCCCATGTGGATAAAACGGACTCAGCTTCACCAACGGCTCCTTCGCCTTGCTCGTTATGTCTACGATAATCGCCCCTGGGTACTCCTGCAGTAGCTTCTCCTGCTTCCTGCGCCTATTCGCTACAATAATCATGTCACTGTAATCCGTTGGTTAACACTCCCAAAAGATTAGTCCCCCAAATCTATCTCTCATCTCCTCTCTAGTGGACTGATTTAGATTATCGCATCCATACAATGCTCCTCGTCCCATAGAGGTCACAGAGTCTGGAATAGTCAACGAGGTAAGACTAGAGCAACCATAAAATGCCATGTCTCCAATGGAGGTGACAGAGTCTGGAATAGTCAACGAGGTAAGACTATGACACTCACAGAATGCAAGATTTCCTATGGATGTAACAGAGTTGGGAATGCTATAAGAAGTTTGGCTGGAACAGTAGGCTATAAGTTGACTTTTATCAGCTGTAAAAAGGATATTATCCTTCACATAAAAGTGTGGAGATTGATTGTCTAACAGAATAGTTAGCCTTATAAATGGGTTAGGTCCAATCGTTGTTACCGAGTTGGGAATCGTCAGCGAGGTAAGGCTGGAGCAACCCTCAAATGCAATGTCTCCAATGGAGGTAACAGAGTTGGGAATCGTCAACGAGGTAAGACTATGACACTCATTGAATGCATAATCTCCAATGGTGGTGACAGAGTCAGGAATCGTCAGTGTGGTGAGACTAGAGCAACTCGCAAATGCTCTGTCTCCAATGGTGGTGACAGAGTCAGGAATCGTCAACGAGATAAGACTAGAACAATTCGCAAATGCACTGTAACCAATGGCCGTGACAGAGTTGGGAATCGTCAACGAGGTAAGACTCTCGCACCCACAGAACCTCCATTTTCCAATGGAGGAGACAGAGTCAGTAATCGTCAACGAGGTAAGACTCTTGCAATTATCGAATGCATAGTCTCCAATGGAGGTGACAGAGTCGGGAATTGTCAACGTGATAAGACTAGAGCAAGAGCTAAATGCACAGTCTCCAATGGAGGTGACAGAGTCGGGTATGCTATAAGAAGTTTGGGTAGAACAATAGGCTAAGAGTTGCTTCTTGTCAGCTGTAAAGAGTACATTGTCCTCCTCATAAAAGTATGGAGATTGATTATCCAACTGAAGAGTTAGCCCTCCAAATGGATTAGCTCCAATCATCGTAAGAGAGTTGGGAATCGTCAACGATGTAAGATTAGAGCAACCAGCAAATGCGCTGTCTCCAATGGAGGTTACAGAGTCGGGAATCGTCAACGAGGTGAGATTTTCGCAATTCTCAAATGCACTGTCGCCAATGGAGGTGACAGATTCGGGAATCGTTAACGAAGTAAGACTCGAGCATTTCTTAAATGCCCTATTTCCGATGGAGGTAACAGAGTTGGGAATCGTCAACGAGGTAAGACTGGAGCAGTCATAGAATGCCCCATCTCCAATGGAGCTGACAGAGTTAGGAATCGTCAACGAGGTAAGACGAGAGCAACCATAAAATGCACCGTCGCCAATGGAGGTGACAGAGTTGGGAATCGTCAACGAGGTAAGTTTCTGACATAAATCGAATGTCTCATTACCAATGGAGGTGACAGAGTTGGGAATTGTTAATGAGGTAAGACCGTGGCACCAATAGAATGCACGATCACAGATGGTTGTGACAGTATCTGGTATCGTATAGGAGACTAGATCTCTAGGGGCCCATAGTAGGCGCTTGCGGTCGGGACTGAACTTGACGCCATACTCGTCGGTGTAGGCTTCGGCGAGGTCTTCTTTCGTGACTTTGGTGGAGAGTGGCACGACGACGGGCTTCTCGGGGCGGGTTGTGGAGAAGAGCTGGAAGGAGGTGCTGGCGAGGCTTTGCTCTGCGTGCGCTAAGACGAAGAGCCCCACAAGTTTGCAGAGATCCTTGTCCCCGACAAGCTTCCAGATCGCTTGCATCACCTTGCTCTGTGCTAAGTCGCGGTAGTCGCTGGCACTGAAGAGGAGACGGTCGGGAGCTCCATACAGGTCGAGCAACTGCGAGTCCAAAGCGATGGCTCGTAGCGAGAGCGCAATGGAGGCTAGCGCAAAGTCATCGATCGTAGCGTCAAATAGCTCAGGGGTGCGAAGCGGATGACGAAACTCCTCCGTGCCTAGCGTTGGCGAACTTTCACCCTGCATACTGGGTACAAACATCCCATCATAGTCAATCAGCGTGAGCGTACCCGTGTCGGAGACCATAATATTGTCGGGCTTCACATCGCCATGGGCAAAGGGCTGACTGCGCAGGTAAGCTGCTAGTCGGCAGAAGCGGTAGCAGAGCATCTCCATAGCGTACGAGTCCCGATAATGCTCACGAATGTACAGCTCCATCGTACTCCCCTCGACCCAATCCATCAGTAGTACAGGGAACTCCGACTCGCTACTCACACTGCTATCTACAAAGAGTTCACGCTCGTAGTAGCGCATCGAGGTGAGGTAGGTCGTGCCAGCCACCTCCAGCTCCTCCTCGATCTTGCGATAAGCCTCTGCTCGTCCCTCCTGCTCCTCGGTAAAGCATTTGAGCGCATAGAGCTGTCCCGTGCGAGTATCGCGCATCTTAAAGACCACGGCAAAGGCTCCGCTACTGCGGTACGGTTCACCATGCTCGTCCTGCACCACCTCTAGATGCTTCAACTGGTCTAGGTTTTCACTCGCATGCGTGATCGCACTGACATACTCCGACAATAATGGGTACTGCATCTCTTTAGATTATCTCTCTATGACACGTTCAACCGTTGCGCAAAGCGAAGGGGCTACATCCTGCTGAAACGCAATAGCAGTCGTCCCTCCCCGCCCTCGCCTCACAAAGGTAACACTATTAGACAATATAACTATCCAATAATCCTCCCTTCCGCAAATCTCATTACAAGTCTGCTCAATCTGCCGACGGATAACAGGCTTGTAGGAGTGCACGTCCCAGATCGTTGTCCTCTCCTGAATATAGTGCACGTTCCGATTCCTCTGATCGTTCTGATGACTCCGACACAATTCGATTCCTCGGAGGAATTTCCCAAATAGCTCCCGAGGGAATTTAAATTTCCTCGGGAGGAAAGAAAAATACTTCGGAAGAATCAAATGAAACTTCGGAAGAATCATCTGATAAGTCCGAAGAATTTTCCCATTCCTCCCTGGAAAATGAAAAATAGCTCCGTGGAAATTTGGAATTTCTCCACGAGGAGGTTTCGATAGAAAATACTATATTTGCCACCGTAATGATCTCTTGAGTGTACAAGCAGACGGGGAGAGGATCTTCTTCAGTTTCCTTATGTCTGCCTCTTAAGCTTCGCACAAGGGCATAACGATCCATTAGTGACATACAACAAACAGATTACATAATCTATCATGAAACAAACTGCTACCCTTTGGAGTTTACTCCTCACGCTCCTCATGACCGTCACGATGAGCACGGCTCAGGAGCCCGTAACACCTCGTCTGCAAGCCGCTAGCGCAGGTACATCCCTACGAGCTGGCGAAACTTTGCCAGGCTTCGGCTATGCTGACCGATATGTTGAAAACCTGTCGTTTCTAGGTGTTGGCAAAACAAACCTCTATCTCTCTTGTTACATCTTACTTCCTGAGGTAGGTGCTAATAAGATTGAGAAGATATCTTTCCCCGCAGTTAAGGCGGACAAGGTCGCCTACGTTCTGATCCTTTCAGAGGATGGTAAGACCACCCTCTACAACCAAAAGTGTGAGATCGTCAAGGGAGACAATCAGATCACTCTCTCCACACCCTTTGCTACCGAGGCGGGTAAGCGCTATCTAGTAGGCTTTGCCACCAAGGCTGTAGGTAAAGGCGAGAAAGATCCATATGTCATCCCATTTGATGGAACTGTTGAGATTGATGAGGCTCTATATGCAGCTGCTGGTACAGAGCCCTACCCTACGGCAAGCAGCACGAACAAGACATTTGGCTTCTTAAAAGTCAAGGGCTTAGGTTTTGGATCCGCTTGTATCTTCGTATCGCTCAAAGATGAGAGCAAGCTACAGAACCTAGCCTATCTAACAGCTGCTGATGGAAACTTCAATATGGTCACAAAAGGCGAAAAGCGTCCTACCAAGCTCTCTCTCCGCAACATCGGTATGAACGAGATCACCTCATTAGATCTCACCTATCAGTTTGGTACAGGCGAGGTCAAGACGCTCTCTCAAACCCTAACTACAGCACTAGCTTCAAGTAAGACAGGTGAGTACACCTTTGAGATCCCCGCTGAGGCAGAGGGGATGGGTACGGTACACTTTGCCGTCGCTAAGGTCAATGGTCAGAAGAACGCCTATGCAACTAACCGTGTAAACCTTCCCTATAAGGTCGGTGACTTCTCTGCCTTGATTGATCGTGAGACGGTCATCCTAGAGAGGTTTACCTCAGAGAAGTGTGGTAACTGCCCTGGTGCGGACCGCTACGTTCAGGCTGACATCGACAAGCTTAAAGCTGCAGGACTACGCGTCAGCTACATTATGTATCACTCAGGCTATGGTACAGACTTCCTAACAATCCCTGAGAGTGAGAAGCTCTACGGCTACTTCTTCCCAGATGGTAAGTCTTATGCTCCTGCTATGTCTATCAACCGTACCTACCTCCCCAAGGAGAGCGCACTCGTACAGCACGCTGCTTTATATGATCCCAAAGAATGGGCTACCAAGATGAAGAACGATAAGCAGGGCGTTAAGATCGAGCGCATCGATCAGACCATCTCTGATGGTACACTGGAGGCAGTTGTCAGTGGTGTAGCGCTCAAGAACTGCTTCGACCCAGAGGATCTCTACCTGACAGTCATTGTAACGGAGGACAATATCCCCGCTAGAAATCAGGGAGGAGCAGGTAAAGGTTACAAGCATCAAGCTGTACCTCGTCTCTTCCTCACGGCTCCTACAGGTGACAAGCTCAAGGTCGAGGCCGACGGCACATTCTCTGTCAAGCTACGGGGCACCCTCAAGTCTACTTGGAATGGTGGTCAGTGCAATGTAGTTGCTATCGTTCACCCCAGCATCAAGCAGCCCAACAAGAGCAACCGTGCAGTACACACTGCCGAGACAGCTCCTCTAGGCTTTGGTCTCGCCAACGAGCTAGTAGCTCCAGCAGAGGCTCCAGTCGTAACGGCTGAGGGTGGCTACCTAAGCATCCTAGGTCGTGTCGATGCCTTCGAGCTATACGACATGTCTGGTGCACTCGTCACAACGAATGTAGGTACACGCCTCCTACCAGGCACCTACATCATCCGCATCTTTAGCGATCTACGTGTCTACACCTCCAAGGTGATCGTCCGCTAAAGCTTCGTCAAAGGATATAGCCACTCACACGGTAGTAGTGTGGCTGAAAAACAAAGTCTGGGCTTGACCACGTGTCAAGTCCAGACTTTGTCTTATATATGGGTCCTCTTCCGTAGAGCCTTCAACTCCACAACGCTCACAAGTTTGTGTCAAAGCGATACGTGTAACCCTTTGTAGGGACGCACGAGAGTGTCTAGCGGGAGGGCGTCCGTTGTGTCAAAGGTTACAGCGTCGTGGTTTTAACGGGGACGGACGCTCAGACCGAGCGTCCCTACAGGAGTCGTCTCCGCTTCGCCCGTCAAATCGTTACTCGTCTCGCTTTGATACTACGGATGCTCGTGACGTGTAACGATGATGTAGGGACGCACGAGAGTGTCTAGCGGGAGGGCGTCCGTTGTGTCAAAAGTTACAGCGTCGTGGTTTTAACGGGGACGGACGCCCTCCGACTCGACACTACCGAGCGTCCCTACAAAATTGTTGCACGTTTCATCGGATCACTTGAGTTGTGAGCAGTGGCGCGTGATTGGGCTATGTGACTTATTTTTATTACCTTTGAGGAGCTTACGGCAGAGACGTGTGGCGGATGATGTGCGTCTCGAACTTCTTTACTAGAGAAGAGCCAAGTGATTGATAAGCGTCTAACTTACTTTTTACACAATATGAATCAGAAGCAATTAGAACAGATGAAAAGCGGTCGTGGCTTCGTCGGAGCTCTCGACCAGAGTGGTGGCTCAACGCCCAAGGCTCTGAAGGCTTACGGCCTAACTGAGGATGCCTGGAAGAATGAGGATGAGATGTTTGACCTGATCCACCAGATGCGTACACGTATGATCAAGAGCCCCGCCTTTGCTACGGGCAAGCTCGTGGGTGTGATCCTCTTCGAGCGCACGATGCGTGGTCAGATCGACGGCATGAATACGGCAGACTATCTCTGGGAGAAGCTGCACATCGTCCCCTTCCTCAAGGTCGATAAGGGTCTGCAGGAGCTGCAGGATGGTGTACAGCTGATGAAGCCATTCCCAGGACTCGATGATCTGCTCAAGGATGCTACCAAGTACCATATCTTCGGCACCAAGATGCGTAGCGTCATCAAGGAGGCTAATGAGAAGGGTATCAAGGCTATTGTCGATCAACAGTTTGAGTGGGGTAAGCAGATCCTAGCTCATGATCTCGTGCCTATCCTAGAGCCTGAGGTGGACATCCACTGCCCCGACAAGGCTGAGGCTGAGCAGATCCTCAAGCGTGAGCTGCTAGCACACCTAGACAAGCTGGATCGTCCTGTTATGCTCAAGATCACCCTTCCTACCGAGGACAATCTCTACAAGGAGGTCATCGAGCATCCTAACATGCTTCGTGTAGTAGCTCTATCGGGTGGTTATAGCCGTGAGCAGGCTAATGAGCTACTCGCTCGCAACAAGGGTGTGATCGCATCCTTCTCTCGTGCACTCGCTGAGGGCTTGACGGCACAGCAGAGCGATGAGGAGTTCAACGCTACGATCGATAAGTCGGTCGATGATGTCTATCAGGCTTCTATCAAGTAAACCTATTATAGATACGCAAAAAGAGGAGCTATCGCCCGGTGGGTGGTAGCTCCTCTTTGATGGGATTGGATTAGACCATGCCGTATCGTGAGGTGGAGACGTTTAGTCTCGCTTCACAACGGCTCGACTTTGCTCAGAATGCTCTTTTAAGCGTGTCTTTCGCGACGAGGACGATCCTCAGCCTCACGAATGAGGAGACGACGTCCCTCAAACTCCTGCTCGCTAAGAGCCTCGATAGCACGACGAGCATCCTCGTCTGCCATGTCGGCAAAGCCGAACCCGCGTGAACGCCCAGTGGCGCGATCCATGACGACGCGAGCGTTGGAGACCTCTCCAAACTCGCCGAGTAGTTGCTCCAAGTCGTTCTCACGAACTCGGTAGCTCAAGTTGCCTAAATATAGGGTCATAAAAAGGGAAAAGGGAAAAAGGGAAAATAATTAGTGAAGCATTGGGGGAGAGAGACATCACACGCATGTGATACAGATCTCAAACTGTCTGATTTGCTACCGTACTGCCACCTATTGTCACGGCGATATTTGTCGTCATTGTATAGCGGGCGAGAGAGGGCGACTATCTAAATTCTTAATGTGTGCCATAGCCGTCGATGCTTTCCTCCGTTTGCTGGGTGCAAATGTAAGTATAATTATTGACGTGGCAACATTTTTGAGATTATTCCCCAGCTACACTCTCTAATTTGTATTACCTTTGTAACGCTTCATCTGAGGCTATGGCACTTGTGCGACAGCCTTCGTTTATCATATAGAGGAGATAGATATGCCGATACCCTTTGACCCTTACGCTGACTACAGCACCTACTTGCGCCATCCGATCTTTGCGCTGGTGGGGCGTGTGGCTGATACGCTCGATCTGGAGACCTATGTGGTCGGTGGATGGGTACGTGACCTTTTCTTGCAGCGTCCTAGCAATGATATAGACATCGTCTGCGTCGGTAGTGGGATAGCCTTAGCTAAAGCGGTGGCTCGGGAGATAGGACCCAAGTGCCAGGTGCATCTCTTTGCTAACTTTGGTACGGCGCAGCTGCGCTACAAGGGCGTGGAGGTAGAGTTCGTCGGAGCGCGTCGTGAGAGCTACCAGCGGGATAGTCGCAAGCCGATCGTCGAGGATGGCACGCTCGAAGATGATCAGGAGCGGCGAGACTTCACGATCAATGCGATGGCTATCTCGCTCAACGAACGTACCTATGGCGAGCTGGTAGATCCCTTCTACGGGCTGGAGGATCTGCAGGACTATATGATCCGCACGCCAGTCGATCCGCAGGTCACCTTCGATGATGATCCGCTGCGGATGATGCGTGCGGTGCGTTTTGCCTCGCAGCTGGGCTTCTTCATTGATGATGCGGTCTTTGACGCTATTGTGAAGCTTCGAGAGCGCATTAAGATAGTCTCTGCGGAGCGTATCATCGTGGAGCTCAACAAGATCATGCTCTCACCGCGTCCCAGTGTGGGGCTCTCCCTGATGGAGCAGACGGGGCTACTGGAGATTATCCTCCCCGAGGTGCAGCTACTGCGTGGCACAGAGACGGTCGTTGGGGTGGGGCACAAGGATAATCTAGCGCACACCTATCAAGTAGTCGACCAATTGGCGGCAAAGAGTGACAATCTCTACCTTCGCTGGGCGGCCTTGCTGCACGACATTGCGAAGCCTAAGACTAAGCGCTGGGATGCGCAGCAGGGGTGGACCTTTCACAACCATAACTATATAGGAGCTAAGATGGTGCCGCGTATGTTTCGCCGCCTTAAGCTCCCGCTCGACAGCCACATGCAGTATGTCGCCAAGCTGGTTGACCTGCACATGCGTCCCTCTTCGCTCGTCGATGAGGGGGTGACCGACTCGGCGATACGTCGTCTGCTCTTTGATGCGGGCGATGATATAGAGGACTTGATGACGCTGGTGGAGAGCGACGTGACGAGCAAGAACCCGAAGCGCGTACAGCAGGTCCTGGACAACTATCAGCTGATACGACGCAAGCTTCAAGAGGTGGAGGAGAAGGATCGCATTCGCAACTTCGCTCCTCCGATCGATGGTGACGAGATCATGCGTCTCTTTGGCATTCCGCCCTCGCAGATCGTGGGAACGCTTAAGGAGCGGATCAAGAATGCTATTCTCGACGGTGAGATACCCAATGAATATGAGCCCGCTCGTGAGCTTCTGCTCAAGGAGGCTGCCGAGCGTGGACTCAAGCCACAAGAGGGTAAGTCCGCACAACCGATTAATGACTGAAAAACAGACAGAACTATGACAGATCAGACGAAGATAACGGAAGAGCTAGCTGAGCCACATCACTTTGGTTCACATAATATCTATATGCCCACGGCTCCCGTGGGTCACTTCCTCCCTTATTACCCGTGGCGCACGCTCTACGAGCAGCTGCCCTTCGAGGGTGCTTATCCACAGATTCTCTATACGGATAGCCAGGCGGATGCCCTCTTTGAGGCGCTTTCGCTACGTCTTGCCGAGCTAGTGGCAGACGAGGACTTTTGTATGGAGGTGTCGCTGCAGTACCCTCTGGGTATACCCGTAGAGGAGGTGCGTGAGGGCTACCTGACACTCATCGTGACAGACCCCAGCTTGGCGCAAAGGCTCGAGGGCTTGCCCGTGGAGGTGCCAAAAGAGCTATGGCTCGATATGCTCGCTATGAGCTTGATACAGTATATCCTACGGACGGAGATAGCTCCTGATGAGCAGGTCGAGGTCGCTCTAGTGGAGATGCCTCACGATGGTATCGAGGAGGAGAGCGAAGAGGTACGTCCACTCTGGGTCAAGCAGTGGGAGCAAACGCAAGAGATGATCCGCAAGAGCGACGGCGCTCACCGCTATCGTTACGGCTTCAGCTTCACCTTAGCGGGGCGTACCTCCAGCGACGTAGAGTAGCGTGCTTTTTTTATCTACCTTTGTATCCAAATAGATAACCGAGGGAGGCTGCTACACGGCGTAAGGGTCTCCGATAAGATATAGATGCAATGAACAAGACTCCACTAGAGGATGCTACAAGCAATGGCGCAGAGAGCACGGGACTAAACTTTATAGAGCAGGTTGTCGTAGCAGACATCCAGAGCGGTAAGTACGATGGACGTGTGCAGACACGCTTCCCACCAGAGCCTAATGGCTACTTACACATAGGTCACGCTAAGGCTATCTGCATTGACTTTGGCATTGCGCAGAAGTATGGGGGCGTGTGCAATCTACGCTTTGACGATACCAACCCGATCAAAGAGGATGTGGAGTACGTGGACGCTATCCGTGAGGACATCCACTGGCTCGGCTTCGAGTGGGGTAAGGAGTGCTACGCTTCGGACTACTTTCCACAGCTTTACGCCTTTGCTGAGCGTCTTATCATGACAGGACATGCTTACGTAGACGAGCAGAGTGCTGAGGAGATTGCCCAGCAGAAGGGGACGCCCACGACCCCTGGTATCAATAGCCCTTACCGTGATCGTCCCGCTGAGGAGAGCTTGGATCTCTTCCATCGTATGAATGCGGGCGAATTTCCCGAGGGTGCTATGACGCTCCGTGCTAAGATCGATATGGCTTCGGACGATATGCACTTCCGCGACCCGATCATCTACCGCATCATCAAGCGTCCGCATCACCGCACTGGTACAGAGTGGCAGGTCTATCCTATGTACGACTTTGCGCATGGACAGAGCGACTACTTCGAGGGTGTGACCCACTCGATCTGTACTTTGGAGTTCGTACCGCATCGTCCGCTCTATAACTACCTTGTGGAGCTCCTGATGCCCGAGGGCACCACTTACAGACCGTATCAGTTTGAGTTCAATCGCCTCAACCTCACCTACACGATGATGAGCAAGCGCAAGCTCCTCAGCCTCGTGCAGCAGGGGCTAGTCACTGGCTGGGATGACCCACGCATGCCGACCCTCTGCGGTCTGCGTCGTAGAGGCTACACGCCACAGTCGATCCGTGACTTCGTCAGCATGATCGGCTACACTCGCTATGAGGGCACCATAGATCTCTCGCTCCTAGAGCATGCCGTGCGCAACGATCTTAACAAGCACGCAGCACGTGTCTCGGCTGTCCTAGATCCTGTCAAGCTCATCCTGACTAACCTACTAGAGGGTCACGACGAAGCGCTAGAGATGGTCAATAACCCTGAAGATCTATCGGAGGGTACGCATATCCAGCACCTTACGCGTGAGCTATGGATCGATCGGAGCGACTTTATGGAGGAGGCTCCTAAGAAGTATTATCGTCTTACGCCTGGAGGCTTGGACGTGCGCCTACGTGGTGGCTACATCATCAAGTGTACTGGCTGCGAAAAGGATGCTGAGGGCAATGTCACTGCCGTCCTCGCCGAAGTTTACCTCGACAGCAAAACAGGCATGGAGGGTAGCAATCGCAAAGTCAAGGCTACCATACACTGGGTCTCTACGGCCTATGCGCTAGATGCTGAGGTACGTCTCTACGACCGACTCTTCCTAGAGGAAGACCCCTCAGGTGTACCTGCTGAGGAGCTCAAGGACCACCTCAACCCCGATTCGCTCATCGTGCAGCACGCTTATGTCGAGGAGTGCCTACGAGACGCTCATGTGGGAGACCACTTGCAGTTCCAGAGAGTCGGCTACTTTACGGTCGATCCTGACAGCCGTCCCGATGCGCTAGTCTTCAACCGCACGGTATCACTCAAGGAGCGTCGCTAGAGAGCTTCCCCCGCTTAGAAAAGTATGCTGGAACAGCTGACGCTCTGGTTCTTTGACCATCTGAACTACTGGACGGTCTTCCTCTTGATGACCATCGAGAGTTCGTTTATCCCCTTTCCCAGTGAGGTGGTTGTGCCACCTGCAGCCTTTTTGGCAGCCGCAAGTGAGCAGATGAGCGTCGTCGGTGTGCTCTTCTTTGCCACCAGTGGTGCCATCGTTGGGGCACTCATCAACTATTACTTAGCCATGTGGCTCGGGCGTCCTATCGTCTACCGCTTTGCTGGTAGTAGAGTAGGGCGTATGCTCCTGCTGAGTCCAGAGAAGCTCGACCGCGCCAATGACTACTTCGTTCGCAAGGGGGCTGTCTCCACTTTCGTAGGTCGTCTGGTGCCTGGCATTCGTCAGCTCATTTCCATTCCCGCTGGTTTAGCCCGCATGCCACTCGGCGCTTTTGTGGGCTATACGGCTCTAGGTGCTGGCGCCTGGAATGCGATCCTTGCGCTCATTGGCGTCCTCCTCTCGCGTGTCCCTGGCATTGAGACGAAGGAGCAGGTGGTCGCTAAGGCGAGCGAGTACAGCCACATCATCGGCTACTCCATATTGGCGATAGTGCTACTCCTGCTGACGATCTACATCGTCAGGCATATCAAGCGCAAGCGTCACCGCAATCTAGTCACAGACTAAAAGCTCTGGATCATCTCATTTTAGGTACCTTTGCACAGCAAAACAAGCTCAACTATATAAAGACATGAAGAATATATTGATCATTGGCTCGACCGGTCAGATAGGTTCCGAGCTGACAATGAAACTACGTCGTGAGTACCAGAATGGCTCAGTCGTAGCCGGTTACATCGCTGCAATGCCTCCTAAGGGCGAGCTCCTCGAGAGTGGTCCCGCAGAGCTTGCCGACATCACCGACTCAGCTCAGCTAGCAGCCATCGTCGACAAGTACAAGATCGATACCATCTATAACCTAGCAGCTCTCCTGAGTGCTACGGCAGAGGCCAAGCCTCAGCTTGCGTGGCACATCGGACTAGGTGGCCTCTTTAACGTGCTAGAGATAGCTCGTGAGAAAGGTTGTGCCGTCTTCACCCCCAGCTCTATTGGAGCCTTTGGCGATGAGACGCCAAAAGACAAAACGCCTCAGGACACGATCCAGCGCCCCAAGACTATGTATGGTGTAACCAAGGTGGCTGGTGAGCTCCTCAGCGATTACTACCACAAGCGCTTTGGCGTAGACACCCGCTCGGTGCGCTTCCCAGGGCTTATCTCCAATGTGACGCTACCTGGCGGTGGTACCACGGACTATGCCGTAGAGATCTACTACGCAGCCGTCAAGGAGGGCAAGTTCGTCTGCCCCATCAAGGAGGGTACCTATATGGATATGATGTATATGCCAGACGCACTGCACGCTATGGTGCAGCTCATGGAGGCTGATCCTACGAGACTGGTACATCGCAACTCCTTCAACATTGCCTCGATGAGCTTCGAGCCTAGCCAGATCGCAGCCGCTGTCAAGCGTATCATCCCCGACTTCGAGATGACCTACGATGTAGATCCACTGCGCCAAGCTATCGCTGAGTCATGGCCTAACTCGCTCGATGACAGCTGCGCTCGCCGTGAGTGGGACTGGCAGCCACACTACGACCTCGACACCATGAGTCAGGATATGATTCAGGTGCTACGTGCTCGCTACGGCAAGTAAGCTCTTAGTAAAGATCACTAGAGACTGATAGATCAATAGTCTCATCCACATGCGTCACTCTTGAGTTAGCTCAGGGGTGACGCTTTTTCTGTTCTCGGCTATAGGAAAGCAGCGCTAAAGGGGCTAATCCCTATTTTAAGGTGCTGGGAGGCAGAGGCTAGAGCTAACTCGTTGTGCATACAAATCCAAATTCCAATTCCTCGGAGGAAATAAAAAATTCTTCGGAGGAATCGAATGAAACTTCGGAGGAATCGAATGAAACTTCGGAAGAATTTGCCCGTTTCCTCCGAGGGATTTTTCAATTTTCTCGGAGGAAGTCAGACAAGTTGGGGAAATTGCCGAGAGAGTCTAAGACAATTCATCATCTCCGAGTATTTCAAAATAGGAATTAGCCGTTTTCTCCTACAGGAAAGCAGCACTAAAGGTTTGTAGGTATTGCTTTTCTTCTAAAAGATTCCGAACTTTGTCGCCAGTAATCACATATACGACTAAACATGAAGAAACTATTTCCTCTTTTTGCAGGGCTACTACTCGCCCTCTTCTGGAGCTGCGGCTCCCTACAGGCACAGACTACAACGGATGAACACGACCACCACGCATCGTGGTTCGTGGGTGGTGTCGCTGGTTTCTGGATCGATAGCGATGCTGGAAAGACGTCGCTAGAGTTTCATCCGGAGCTCGGTTACTTTCTAAACGATACGTGGGCCGTGGGTCTCATCGCAGGCTATGGACTGGAGTCGCACGAGGTCGCTGGCGAGAAGGTGCTACAGCACGAGGTGTCGCTCTCTCCCTTCGTCCGCTACTACTACCTGCATAGAGGTCCATTCAATCTCTATGTAGACGGCAATGTGGGGTACAGCTACGAGACCTCTAAGGTTGGTAGCCACCAGGGCTTTGAAGTGGGCTTGCGTCCAGGCGCCTGCCTAGACCTTGCGGAGGGATTGTGTCTCTGCATGCGCTTGGGCTTCCTAGGCTATCGCAAGAGCTTCCACGGTGAGGAGACTAATCTGCCTTCGAATGGCTTCGGACTTTCCTTCACCCCCGAGCACCTGATGATCGGACTGGAGCTCGAGTTTTAGCCCTCTAGCTCAGCTATCATACGGTTGAGCTGATCGATATAATCGAGGAGTTCGTCACGCCCCAAGCCAGTCGACGCACTGGTCACGAAGAGAGGCGGCAGCTCCTCCCAATCTTCTAGTAGACGAGATCGGTAAGCCTCTACAGCATCTCGCTGTACTTGCTTGCCGATCTTGTCTGCTTTGGTGAAGACGATACTGAAGGGGATGCCTTTTTCGCCCATCTCATTGATAAACTCTAGGTCGATGCGCTGTGGCTCATGGCGTATGTCCACGAGGACGAAGAGATTGACTAAGGCCTCACGTTTCGAGACATACTCGGTGATCAGCTTGCGAAACTGCTCTCGCTGCTCGAGGCTCCGACGTGCGTAGCCGTAGCCGGGCAGGTCGACGAGATGCCACGACTCATTGATGAGGAAGTGGTTGATGAGCTGCGTCTTACCAGGCTTTTGCGAGGTCATCGCTAGCCCTTTGTGCCCAGTGAGCATATTGATGAGCGAGGATTTGCCCACGTTGGAGCGCCCGATGAAGGCGTACTCGGGTAGTGTGCTTTGGGGGCAGGACTTTACTGAGGGGCTGCTCTGTACGAAGGTGGCGGAGTGTATCAACATTGTGGTTTGGGTCTTGAGGGGTGAATAATGGATAGGTGCTTTAGACTAATGTACTGGGCACCTGAAACTGCTCGTGCATCTGGTCAAAGCGGGCTAAGGAGTCGGTGCCATACTTGGCGAGCGAGGCGCGAACCTTCTCCAGGGGCTTCTGATGCTCTAGCTGGGTCTTGGAGTAAAACTTGTCGGCATAGCAGATGACCCGCTCCTCGATGCTCTGGGGCATATAGAGGCGGTCGGTCGGGAGATCTAGCTCTCGAGCGCGGATGGTCTCGCTATCTAATCCTGTGCCGGTGTGGCGCTCGGCAACCTGCGCATGCCGCTCCAGACCTAGCTTGCGTAGTAGCTCGCCGCCAAGATAGCCGTGCCGTAAGTAGGGCTCGGTGCCATAGCAACCGATCGTGGGGGCGTTGGTGAGGTAGATGCCGATGTCGTGGAGCATGGCTCCCTCGTAGACAAACCGCTCATCGCATGCTAGCTCGGGGTGCTGACGTACAACTTCAAGGGCAAGCTCGGCTACCTGATTGCTGTGAGTCAGTAGGATGCGGTAGCCGAGCGTGTCGGTAGGGTAGTAACGCTCGATGATCTGTATGGGGTCAATCATTTGCTATTACGGTGTAAGGGGTTGGCATAGCGGTCTGAGCGGAGTACTCGGTGGCGTAAGCGCACTGCGCCTGCGTGATACCACGCTGGTAGGTGCCTGGACGCACGACGCTCTGCTCGTAGCTGATCTCATAGGAGCCACGAAGTAGGCTATTAATATGGTATATCTGCGCATAGTGGCGCGCCTCGACATAGTATCCTAGACCGCCCTGCCACTCGTAGTGACTGAGCTGCTCTAGTGGCTCACAGCATGCGGAGCGCATGTCTCGTATGGTGACGAAGTCTAGGTCACGACGGGTGGTGATGCGAAGCTTTGTGATGAGTACAGTCCCGACGGTGAGCTCCTCGCCAGACTGAATGGGTCGCTCTTGCAGTTGACCGTTGATCTCTTCACGAACGTAAGTCTTGCTTTCGATCATCAGTTCACCTTGTCGCTCGGACACTTCGCTAAGTGGCTTATCGCCAACGCTTAGGATGCCACCCCAGAGGATCGCTTGTGGGGCGCTGTGCGTGATGACGATGCTACCCGTGCGGTCTAGTTGGCTAGGCTTGTATTGTAGTCCGCAGTAGGAGTCGGTCTCGATGCGCTCGGTCGTGCCATCGGCAAGAGGTATGGAGATGGTCACCTGGTCGTGCTTAGCCGTTTCCTCAGAGTTGTCCTCTAGGAGCGTGAGCAGTAGCTCTAGCTGCGTTAGGTTGGAGGCGCGCAGATTGGTACGTAGGTACTCCATCGCCCAGCGACGCATCTGCTGTACTGTGTCGGGGTAGAGACCTAGCAGCTCGAAGAGCTCGATAGTCTCTCGCTGTAGCGACATAGAGCGGTCTCGCCAGAAGTAACCACCAACGAGGGTGTTGGCAAAGAAGGCTCCTTGCGCCGCTTCGTAGGATAGGTGGTCGTGCAGGATCTCGGCGAGCTGTCGTGCTTGCGACAGGTTGCCCAGCTTGCAGAGCGTGTAGGCTGCTTGCGGTAGGGCGTAGAGGGGGAGCTGCTGCGCCTCTTTGACGAGGAGTGGCGTGAGGTAGTCGATGAGAGCCTTCGTGGTCTGGTCCTTTTGCAGAGCCTTAGCGTCACGCCAGCGGTAGGAGAGGTAGAGCCACTCGGCACCCCATGCGGGGAGGGTGGGTTTCCGCTTGCTCTTCGCTAGCTCCTTCTTCATCTCTTGCATCAGCTTGGTCGTGCTGCGGTCGTAAGCCTGCCAACCACGAGTGAGCATGGAGGTTATCTCATGGTTTGGCTCTAGCTCACTGACAGCTGCGAGGTAGTCGAGGATGAGCGGCGTGAGGTAAGAGGAGCCTGGCATGTCGGGGTACCACGACCAGTCTCCCGAACTGGTCTGTAGGTTGCGCAGTTGCGCTATGTCCTTAGTAGCGGTGCGCTTATTGGGTGCCTTGAAGATTGTCCATAGCTGCTCCTGCGCACCGTCTAGCCATCGCTCGGTAGCACGCCAAGGAGTCTCGTCTAGCGGTAGGAGTGTGGTTTCACGGTTGCTGGTCAACTTGTTGGCACCCTCAGTCGCCTGAGCTTGTGCCTGAACCCACTGTGCTATCTCTGGCTGGCGTAGCAGTTGTTGCGTACGGGTCAAAGTGTAGATGCGGAGAACCGTATTGATAGCGTCTCGCTCCTCATTGTTAAAGAGGATCGGCAGTTGCTGCAGAGCGAAGTAGCGTGGATTGCTCCAGAGCTGTAGGTGTAGCGAAGCTGACGGATCGCTTGCTTTGCCGAGCAGTTCGCTGAGTGGGTAGGAGTAGCTCGTCTGCTTGTCCCACGCGAAGGGGATACTCTCGACAGTGCGTACCGTCGCTGGCTGTACGGGGATGACGTACTCCTCGCCATCGCTAAGTGAGTCGCTGACGAAGTAGACCTGCACCCGCAGTGCCGAGAGATCTGGCAGAGCGGGCAGGGCGATGGCGTAGGGTGCCACACCACTGGCGGGAACGGTGAGAGCTAGCTCTCGTGTGCCATCGGCAAGTGGTGTCGCCGTGCTGTCCGTCGCCAGAGCGTCGTAGAGCACTAGTCGGAGGTCGCCACTGAGAGCCTCTTCGGTGAGGTTGCGAATCGACCCCGTCAGGTAAGCTTGGTCTCCCTGCATGAGGAAGCGTGGCTGTAGCGTCTCGACCATCAGCTGGCGGTAGCTCTTGATGTCGGCCGTCGCAGCGCAGTCCGTCAGTCGGCTGTCGTAGCCAAAGAGCGCTAGGCGATAGCTGGAGAGTGCTTCGGGCATCTTGCCCGTAAAGGTGACAATGCCCTCGTCATCGGTGTAGAGATCCGCTAGGAAGAAGGCGGTCTGAGAGAAGTCCTTCCGCAGATTAGGTGCAACGCTGGTTACCACCACCTCGGCTAGTCTGTTTTCGCTCATATCTTCCACTAAGACTTCATCATTAGCTAGCCCCATCACTTCACCCTCTATGGAGGCGCTCTTAGCAAGAGCCATCACCGGATAAGCGCCTCCTCCATAGCCATAAGCCATCGGGTAGTAATCCTTCATATCGAAGCCAAAGCAAGGGTTCGGACTGACATCATGAAGGTAGAGCGGTATGTATTGAGCCAAGCGATCGATGCTGTGCGAACGTAGGCTCTCCAAGGCAGCGTCATACATCCACGCCATGACGGGGATGCGACGCGCCGGCGTGCCATCGCTGTAGGTGAGGCGAGCTTGCCATGTGTGGGTCTCGCCAGCGAGGAGCTTGTCGGGTATCTCGATCCACGAGAGTTGCAGGGTCGGCTGGTCAGCCGTATAGCGATACTCGAAGCTCTGAGAGGTGTAGCGTCCGTCGCGTACGCAGTACAGCTCTATGCGGATCTGCCCCTTGGGGTCGACACTCTTGGGGAGCGTCGGCTGCCAGCGACCCACCTGCTGGGCAGGGAGCGCGGGAAGCTGTCCGTAGATAGCGGGCTGATCTACCGTATTGATGACGTAGTAGATCGACTGCTCGCTCTCGTTGCTGGCGTAGTATATCGTAGGTGCGCCACCTCGTGGATATTCCTCCGAGGGCGAAGCTGCCCAGAGCGTGCTTTGTATCGGTAGATGCTTGTCACGCTCTGCAAAGAGGACAATCTCTTGCTCTTCCTCTAGCGTCTCGCCCGTCTTATCGTGATAAATGTAAGTCAAGCGGTAAGAACCCGAAGGTAGTCGAAGCCACTCAGCGGGCAGGTGTTGCTTCTCGTTGGCAGGGACCTCCACCGACCAAGAGCTTGTCGTATCATCGAGCGAGGTGAGTCGTAGCTCTAGCATCGTGGCTATGGGAGCTTCGTCATCGTTGGTCACACGAATGGTAAAAGTCTCTGCCCCCTCCTTGAAGAAGGTCTCCGCCCCCTCGTACTCCATAGATACAGGTGTCGAGCCGATCCAAATAGATCGCTCTAGTCGCTGCGTCTCGCCACTAGGCGCCGTGATGGTTACCTCTATATGGTAGGTGTGTAGGCTCCAAGGCTGCGGGTTCTGACGCATAGCCTCGGTGCGTAAGTCTGAGAGGGTAATCGGAAACTCAAAGCTCCCATCCTGCTCATTGATCTGGAGCGTGCCAGAGGTGAGTAATTGATCGGGAACATCCTCACCGAACCACCAGTTTCTATAGCTTCCCGTCACGCTGTAGGTTACAGATGCCTCTGTGAGCGGATAGCCGCTGTAAGTCATTGCAGAGCCACGAACGGAGATCGTGTCTTCCAGCTTCATCGCCACCTCGGGCAGGGTCAAGGCACCCTTAAAGCTCGGACGCTTATACTCCGCTACATGAATGGTCGTCTCATATTCGTCGAAATCATCTAGATCGCTATCACAAGAGACCTCAATGGTGTAGCCGCCCGTCATCGCCTCTTTGGGCAGCTGGAGGGTCGTATGAAGACGTCCCCACTGATCAGTCTGGACTATGATAGAGTCGATCGTGTCGCCCTGTGGCGAGTGTAGCTCGATGGTCAGGTCAAGCTTGGGCAGCACCGTCGCTTGCTTCGGGTCGTAGCCCCTTCGGTAAGCGACAGCGTAAAGCTGAATCTCATCACCCAGCTCGTAGATACTTCTATCAGTCTGTAGGAGCGTCGTGCTTAACGTCTTGGATAGCTGAAAAGTGCCACGCTTGCCACGGTAGTTGTACTGGTAGCCACAAGTGGGTAAGAGCAACCGATTGTCTGCACTCTCCACGAGTAAAGCCACAGCACGATCCCGCTTCGCCTGACTAGGCGTTGCAAAGATACCGAGCTTGTCGGGAGTTCGCTTGCCAATCTTGTCCAGTGTAGGCTTATAGTTCGAGTGCCACCCTGAGCGCTTGTCCCCATAGCTCCACAGCTGTATGGGCGCCGTCTGTGCTTGCCCTGTGAGGGCATTCAGCAGTTGAGTCTTTCCGTTGCCGAGGTTCAGCGTCCATAGGTCGCTTATGGTGCAGTCGTGGATAGTTGTATTGGTCTTTTTTATATACTCTACTTGTTTTGCCTCTGTCGTGTGATGAGCGACCGCTTGCAGGCGATAGTGTCCCGTTGGTAGGGTGGGGATCTCTATCGAGTCACACTGTAGCACCATCGCCTCCAAACCTTGCTTCCCTTGATATGTGTGACTCCAGACGAGCTTAGCTTGCTCGGGAATAGTTTGTCCTTCCGCCTTGATAGCGTCTTGTGGCGTAAGCGCAAAGAGCTTTAGCTCTAGTCGTTCCACATTGCTCATTTGAAGCTCTACAAACCCTAGATGGTCAGCTAAAATAAAGTTAGGGAAGAAGATATTTAGATGTGGGGTAAAGAGTTGTCGGCGGATCCCCTTACAGAATTCAAGGTACTTGCCCTGCTTGTCAAGCCACTCCAGGTAAGGCGTGATGAAGTGGTAAGCACGCAGAGGGTCTGTGCCACCTTTATGGTAGTATTGGAAGAGTCGCTTGTAAATCTCCTTCGTCTCAAGGTGCATCTGCTGGCTCTGCTGGAGTAAGCCCTCTAGCCGCTTCGCTACGGTACTGGAAGCTGTGCCACGGGTTGTCTCCTCGAGCGTCACCGCTTGGTAAAGGGCGTAGAGCCTAGCCCCCTCGTCCGCTTGCTGGAGTTGATCTTCCGTCAGGAGCGCACCGATCCGAGCCGACCAGGTGGGTGTGCGTCCGAGCTTTTGCTCTAGCCTCTGCAAGTGAAAGAGAGGAAGTGTCTTCAGCAGATGGCTTATAAGTGTATAGTTACCCTCTTTGGGAAATTGATCAGCGTAAAGCGCATCGGGTAGCTGCTTCGCCTCTTGTCGTGGCATCACCTTGTAGAGCTCAGCACTGGGAGCGAAAGCTATCTCCAGTAGCGGATCTATAGCTTTCATATAGTCCGCATCGCTCCAGTAGCGAGGCGTGACACTGTCTTGCTCTTGGGTCGTGAGGCTTAGTCCCTCTGACCTCAGGGGCTGACTGTAGCTCCGACTGATATACTGATTCGCTATGTATAGAGCGAGGAAGCGCTGATCTTGCTCTGACAATTTATCCCGTTCTTGCCAAGCGGTGTGGAGTAGGGGGAACTGCTCCAGCAGACGGTTGTAGTCCAGTCTGCGAAGAGCCGTCTTGTGCGCCTCTAGAGCCTCGATCGTGTAGTAAAGATTGCCTTCACGGAGAGCCTGAGTGGCAAGTCGCTCAGCGCAGGAGAGCGTCTGCGTCGGCAGACGCTTCTTCTGTAATTCCTGTAGCTCCTTGTAGAGAGTTTGGCTAGATGTGGCGGGTTGCTGTGCCATAGTCATAGTGACAGATAGTAAAGTGGCAAACAATATACATAGTGTGGTGCGAAGTCTCATAATTAATACAATCTAGTTTCTTTGATACCCCGAAGATACTCGAAAAGATACAAACAAGCAAGAGAAGACGCCTGACCATCAGGCTTGACGCATCATAAGGAGCTGGCTCGTCTTATGCTCTCCGGAGGAAATTCCAAATTCCTCGCTGGATATTTTTGATTTCCTCCCGAAGAAATGGGCAAATTCTTCGGACTTATCATTTGATTCTTCCGAAGTTTCATTTGATTCTTCCGAAGTTTTATTGGACTCCTCGGTAGAGAATTTTCTTTTCCTCCGTGGATATTTCAGATTCCCTCGGAAGCTTTTGGGAGTGTATTGCAATCTGCCAAGAGAGAAGTGATGAAATGAATCTTCTTGAGCTGTTTCCCTCAAAAAAAAGGCACCCCCTGATGAGGAGTGCCCTTTCTTTGGTTGATTGCTCTGTGGTTGTTTATCGCTTGACGATGCGGTGGAGGGTCGTCGTGCCATCTGCTAGGGTCACCTGTAAGAGGTAACTGCCGACTGCCCACGAGGAGGTGTCGATGGAGCGGTCTGTCAGTGCGCCTTCGGAGAGACAAGTGCCGTCGAGCGTGTAGAGCTGGTAGCTACCTGTCACTCCATTCGTCTGAATCGTCAGATGATCCGTGCAGATCGTCGGGTAGACACGGACGGCATCCAGTGCGGTAGGCAGAGCTTCGACAGCAGAGATCTGACCATTCTCGTAGAGTGGCTTGACGCTGTACTCCTTGCCCGTCGCATTGGTGACTGTGTAGCTGAGGTCCTGCGTACGCCCTATCTCGGTGCCATCGGCATAGATGATATACTCCTTGACTACGGGCCACTGCGCTGGGTGGAAGCCACGAGCTATCGGTCCCGTCACATAGACAGGTGCGCCAGGCTCTGCATCATCTATCATAAACTCGATGGCAAGGGCGCCACGATTTATAGGTAGTGACCCATCAATGTCTGCGGGCATCCAGTAGTGTGTATCAAAGGAGAGGACGTTGTGACGACTGCTCCACTCGGTCACAGGCGTTGGGTCGAACATAGCCACATCACGCGTGAAGTCGGTGCGTGTCTGGAGCTTATAACCTACGACGAGCATCTCCTCGGGGCGTATCACCTTCGGCGTAAAGCCCTGCACCCATAGCCACTTCTTCTGCGTAAACTGATCTCCGACAGAATAGTTTATAGTTGTGGTGGCATCATCAGCAATTACTTCGTAGCAATCCTTTTCTGCACCAGCGGAGATAACATTTATGTTCTGACCATTGCGCACGAAGAGTGTGTAGGTGTGCATACGAGGTGTGCGTGCTGGGATAAAGCGCATTGCTGCTAGGCGGGTTTTTCCTAGAGAGGCGAAGTCATGACCATCGTAGCGAACACCAAGATAGACCTCCTTGTACTCAGGATTTAAGCCGGGGTACTGTAGAGGAGCAACTCCCTTAGCTTCGCTTTCGCTAGAGAGGGTGAGCTGAGAGATTAGCTGACGATTGACAGGTTTATGCCAGGTGAGGGTCAGTTGGCTTCCCTCTTTCTTCTGCTCCAGCTGCGAAACACCCGCTAGGTCAGAGGTGAGGAAAGAGATATGACGAGGAGCTGTGTAGTGCTTTGTGTCTTCCTGCCCGATGGTATATTGGTAGCGTAGCGTATAGGTCACGACACCGCTCTCGTCTCCAACTTGACTATCTGTATAGTGTCCTGTATTAACAGGCAGACGCTTGAGTTCCTTGCCATTGCGCAAAATCTGCACTTCAGCTGTGACACCCGTGGGCAGGGCGGTCGTCGGTTGCCACGATAGAGCGACCTGACCCTTCTGATAGACGCCTTGTAGCTTCGTCACAGGAGCGACTAGCGTGGCGCCAGGCTTATAAGCGCCGTGCAGCGTCATAGCTGTGCCATTCCCCTTGGGGTCTAGTACCTGTGCGAGCGGTTGTAGCTGCTGTGAGTTATCTTGTGTAGAGCGTGCCCAGTGCTCACTCAGCTTGCCATACATATTTAGGGCATTGATTCCTTTATCACACTCAGCAGCACCGCCAGAGAGGGTTCCGATGAGTAGTCCCTTATCATTAAAAAGTCCCGAACCAGAACTTCCGCCTTCAGTTACGCAGTGTCCATTCTCAGTCTTCGCATAGCGTACCGCAAAGTGTGCATCTTTCGCGCCAATATTGTCTTTCGTCATCCAAGTGCCATTTATGAGCGGCTCGGTAATCGTCGAGATTTTCATCACATCGCCACTCGGGTGGTGTAGTCCCTTAGCCGTAGGCTCTAGGGTGCCTGAGCGGTCCCAGCCGTTGTAGTAGACTCCGTAGTAGTCAGGTATCGGGTTGAGCGTCTCCACGAGTAATGCGTCGCTCCCGTGATCCATCGGCACAGTAGCTAGACGCTTAGCCCCGCTGATGGAGTAAGCCTTTTCACCAATCCACTGATTGTTGGCACACTCGGGACGCTCAAAGTGGAAGTTAAAGACCCACTGACGAAAGTCCTCTTCGCTCGCATTCATAACCTTGCCAGAGAGTGGGTCCTTGTAGAAAGTACAGTGGTAAGCGGTCATGATGAGCGGACGCCAATCCTCGCTGGTGTTATTGACCAGCGTGCCACTACAAGAACCTATCATACCATTGACTACAACGACTATCTGGGCGATACCATTCTTGACATCTTGCATATCAGCACCCTCGGGGCAGTTAACGTTGACATTGCAGACGCCCGAGGCCCCCTCGCCAGAGATATTCTGAGGAGCCGCAACTGACTCAAAGAAGTAGCCGAGCTGCTTCAGATGTATATCGGCCAAAGCTCCCGCAGGTTCGTACTGTATGACCAGCGAATTGCCTGCAATGGGGTTGGTACCGAAGACTCCTCCATCAGGATTGCTCTCACTGGTGAAGGCTCCCAGAACCTGCTTCCTAGCGGGATCAAAGAGGTAGAGGCGATCGCCCGGTTGCAGGTCTAGCTTGTCAAATGAGAGTGACAAGCCCTGTGCGTCAGGAGCTGTGAGCTCTAGGTGATAGACACTCCGCCCCTGGACTACCTCATGGGTCGCCTGACTGTAAAAGTCTCTCGAGAGCGGTAGCATACGCCCTACGATGAGAGGTGATCCGTCGTCCACCTGATGCCAATGTCCTGCTGCGCGCAAGTCCTGAGCGTTGAACGGAGGAACGACTTCGACCACACGATGTGACTGAGCGGTCATCGCAGGTGCACCGCCGAAGGAGAGCTGTGCCTGCGCCAAAGTTATACAGCAAAGCAAGCAGAGCGTTGCTGAGAGCAGTTTGCGAGTCATACTAATCATAGATATAGTGTTTCAACATAATACTATAGTAATAGGAGTTGCGGGTATATCCCGCTTCAATGATGCTGTAAAGGTACCCTTTTTCAACAACATACGATCTCAAACAAAGAGCTGAGCGACGTAGTGGACGATCGGTATCAGTATGGAGGTGAAAACCCCCATGATGCCAATAGCCAAGCCTCCGATAGCACCCTCTAGTGCTCCCATCTGAATGGCTACCGAGGTGCCCACACCATGAGCAGCAGCGCCTAGAGCCAGTCCCTTAGCGATACGGTTCTCTATGTGGAGCCACTTAAAGAGTAGGGGACCTATCACACCCCCGATGATACCTGAGATGACGACAACCACTGCGGTCAAGGCAGGGATCCCGCCCGAATGCTCTGAGAGTGCAATAGCTATAGGAGTCGTGACCGAGCGGGACTCCATCGAGTAGGCAATCGTGTCGCCTGCGCCTAGCGCATAGGCTAGTCCTACAGCACTGAGGATGCCAATCAGAGAGCCTACAAAGAGCGAGACCATGATCGAGACGACGCGTCCACGGAGGTACTTAGACTGTTCGTAGAGGATGTAACCCAGTGAGACGACCGAGGGACCTAGGAGGAAGTCGATCAGCTGGCTCCCCTCTTTATACTCCTCGTACGATGTATCCGATAGGTACAGCATTAAGATGAGCAAGCTTATCGTAACGATCAGAGGGTGAAAGAGCCCGATCCGCACTTTGCGATATAGGAGCAAGCTGAGGAAGTAGATTCCTATGGTGAGTGGCAAGCAGTAGACAGGCTTGCTCAAGAGTAGTGTGACGAAGTCCATCAGGCGTTGTCGTTAGGTATTTGTTCCTTATGGTGCCGCTCGAAGCGGTGCTGCATACGCCCTACGACTACCAAGACCAGTGCTGTGCTGACCACCATAGAGATTACGATGGCAGCCCAATACTGCTTGATCAGATCCACTTGGGTGATCAGCCCCACACCAGCTGGTACGAAGAAGAGACCCATATTGAGTGTGAGAAACTTAGCGACGCTGTCCACCTTGTCAGGCTTGATCAGCTTCGTCTCTAGGGCTAGAAAGAGCAGTATCAGCCCGATCACACTCCCTGGTAGAAAGTGCCCGATCATCATGCCGATCAGTTCACCCACGGCAAAGAAAAAGAGCACCCAAAAGCATTGTACGAGAGACTTCATCTCTATAAAATCAACATGAACTCAAAAGAATCGCCTGCAAAGGTAGCAAACTTCACATTACTAAGCTTGCACCTCCTCTGCCATCCGAGGAGCTTCGTAGGAACTCTCGTGAGAGGTGTTGCAACATTTACCTTTACAGATCGTCTATAAGACAAGAAGCGAGCAGACCTCTAGCTTCTTTTGGCCGACTAAGCGCTGCTTTAGCCATCCGCAAACGACTATTTAATCAACCAACAACTTATAATATGAGACGAATCAAACTACCTCTATCACGACTCCTTGCCATGCTACTGGCACTCACGATGACGCTAGGTGCTGTGGCGCAGACTAGCCCCTTCAAGTATGTAGATGCCAAGGCGCTACCCACGGCAGCGGATGGTGTGCAGATCTTCTCCTTCAATGAAAACATGATGGATATGATCCCTATGGAGAGTATAATGAAAATGATCAAGGAAGATAGTAACTCCTCTGTCATGGCTAACATCAAGACGCTCTTCAAGAAGCTGAAGACTCTCGACGTATACATCGCCTCAACTCCTGAGTCTATCGACAAGCTGCAGAAGGCGTTTGCCCCGATGCTGAAACCTGGACTGCATCGCTCTATCAATCCACTGCTTACGGTCAACCAATCAGAAGATAATCTCAAGGTGCAGATCGTCTCTCGAGAGTCTGGCATCTGGTGCTGGCGCAAGTGTCCTGAGCTGCTCATCTCTGTCCTAGATGAAGATGAGTGCTATATAGTCGGTCTGACGGGCGACTTTACTCCGAAGGACATCCAGAAGCTTGTCTCCTCAGCTTTTCCCTCAGACAAGTAACCCAATCGTAGCGGCTGAACCCGCCATATAAAGAGAGCTCCGCAAGTCCACGTAGACTTACGGAGCTCTTCTTGTAGTTGTCTATCTTCTTCCTTTAGCTAGGAGAGCTTTATCGTGATGAGTTGCTGTGCATCACCAGGATAGGTGTCCCTGCGTGGAAGAGCATACGCCTTGCCATCGTCGGGTTGAAAAGCTTCGCGAGTACACGTCGCTTGTAAGTATTGACCACAATCAGCTCGACTTGATGCGCTGCAACAAACTCCTCTAAGGCCGCATAGAGCTCTCCCTCGCTTAGCTTGGTCCACTCAATATGCGCATTGGGGTACTGCTGCTTATTGTACTCTTGTATAGCTTGTAGCTGTACATCTCCCCACTTACCTTCAGAGCGTGACACGTTGAAGAGTCTATACTCTGGCGCTAGGGGCTGCATCAGTTGCATCATCTGATCAAAGAGTACGAGGTCTCTCTGGTCGAAGCTGGTTGCCACACCTACATGCTTGACCTGCATGAGGTCATCGATGGCAACCTTCTCGGGAACCACTAGGACGGGAGCTTGTGCGCGATCAATGATTTCGGCAGCTACGCTACCGACGATGTAGTCGCTATCCTCGGTCTTGCCTCGTGTTCCCATGATGATGATGGCGGGTAGGTTGCGCTTGGCGTAGCGTAGTATCTCATCGGCAGGGATACCGTCACGGATGGTGGTGCGGTAGGTAACCTCTGGGAGTGAGCCGTCAGCCATCCTTGCATCGATCTCCTTCGTCAGCTCTGTCATCTGCTGCTCAGCTTTTTTAGCCTCTTGGTAGGAGGCCTCCTGAATCTGTGGTAGGAGTGCTGTAAAGTCCCCATAAGGGAAGTTCATCTGGGGCACTGTGCCCGTATATACGTGCATGAGCAGCACATGTAGATCTCGGCGGGCCGCAAAGTGGAAGCCCAACTTGACAATCTTGTCCGTATAGATGCTGAAGTCTACGGGGATGAGGACATATCCCTTGTATGCAGCGACGTGAGCTGTGTCTGGAGATTCACTGGCGAGATCAGATTTCTCTTGCAGGTCATCGTAAGCTTCGTTTAGATCCCACTTGAGATCCTCTATGTAGGCTAGCGCACGAGGTAGGTCACGCTCTGCGATACGTACACGTACACCCGTAGAGAAGACGGGCTGTACCGTATTTACATTGTGTAGTGTAGCTGGTATCCCTTGGCTTTGTAGAAGGCTCTGGAGGATCTGTGCCTTCTCGTAGGTGTGTATGGCTACAGTCACCAGCTTGGACTGGTCTTTGTCTTGTGGCATAGATGTGGTGGTAATGGTTAATGTGAGCGTGTTGTCGCAAGGTGACGACAACCGTGTGATAGGGTTTAGAAGAGCAGTCAGTGACTGGTAGGTCACTGACTGCTGATAGCTTTTCTTAGAGGACAGGCTCCTCTCCTATGATGGTACGTGCCTGATTGAGGATAGTGTTGTCATCGATGACTACGATACCACCTTCGGGACCTGCCTCGATGTGCACTCCAGCTCCACGGCCCTCTTCGTAATTAGCTCCTCCGAAGTAGTTTCTGACGGTGTCTACACGGAGACCTAGTTGCTCTGCGATTTTGTGCATAGAGCCATCGGGTAGGCTGTCCTTGATGCGACGCAGTTCGTTGAATGAGATTGTTTCCTTTGCCATAACTGTATGTACTTAATGATTTGTATGAGTTTCTTTAATCCGCCACTAACTTACAACTTTTTTATTAGATATGCAAGAGGTCGTAAGCTCAAGTGGTCAATTGTCCGCATCGGAGAGGAACATGGAGATGGTTCCTCCGTTCGCTATCTGGCTGTGTTTGAGCCAGTAGACGGTGTGAGGTCGCCCTCCGATGGTGAGGTCAGAGATGTACTTATTGACTTGGGAGGCTCCTTGAGCTTTAATAGAGAGATGGCGTCCGCCCCCCATATCTATATTAATCTCGTTGAAAGCAGGAGCGACGATTGAGTAGCCATTGATGCCAGGAGCTACGGGATACAAGCCCATCATGGCGAAGACAAGTGATGCACTGAGAGAACCATAGTTGTCAGGCCCTGGGTAGCCGAAAGAGCCTACCCCAAAGAAGTAGTCGATGGTGTGGCGTACGAACTTCTGCGCATCGTGTGGGCGACCCATCAGGTTGTAGGTAAAAAGAAAGGCGAAGAGGTCGGGGTCTACATTGAGCGAGTGTAGCGAGCTACTGAAGAGACTGTCTATATTGATCTGTCCCTCGGGTAGTAATATAGGAGCTGAGTCACTGGGATGCTCCAAGATAGAGACAACTTGCTGTGCTGACAGCCTGCCTGGCGATGGGTGATAGGTCTCACTGAGCTCTGCGTACTCTCTAGCTAGAGCCGTGTAGCCAATACTATTAGCGAGCTGTGAGAGGCACCAGAGCTTGTAGCCTGATCGGCGCTCTGGGTCGGCATCGATGGCGGTGCGCAACGCTTCAAAGGCTTGCTTGATGTCTTGGTCGAGGAGTCCCTTGGCGAGCGCATCGGTCAGCAAGAAGAGGAGAGGCGACTCCTCTGTGTAGACGACACTGCCTAGGTCGAGCGTCTCTAGGAGCCGTCCTCCTGAGTCACGTATAGCACGTAGATACGACACGATAATCTCTTCCATCATATCAGGCGTGTGGAGCATCAGCAGGGGATAGTTGGTTTCGTGGGTATAGCCTAAGTCATCTTGGCTGTACTGCGTGATCCCCTCATCGCTATGGACCGAGTCATCGATAGGGGAGTAGTACTGCCCATCTTCGGAGATGCTGACGGGCCATAGGTGTGAGCGGTATAGTGCGGTGTAAAATTTACGCATATTCACCTCTGTACCACCAGAAACCTCTACTCTGCGAAGCGTCTTCTGCCATTCGTTGCGAGCTGACTTGACCAGCGGAGAGTATTCGAAGCTCTGGATCTGTGTAGTTAAGTTTTGCTTAGCTTGCTCGCAGCTGATGAGCGATATGCCATACTTAGCAACGATTCGCTTATTAGGCTTCTGCAGTTGTAAGGTGAGGCACTCATAAGTAGTGTCGCTGGGGGATATGCTACTCGTCATCTGCTCTATGTTTGTATTGAGCTGTAGGTAGAGGTAGATGCGAGTTGGCGTAGTGCCCCCGTAAGCGACCTCAGCAGAGAGTGCGTCATCGGCTACCGGCTCCCAAGTAGTCGAGTCACGACGGTCTATATATAATGAGAGCCGATGTGTGTCGCTGCCGTTGTAGTCCCGTGAGGAGAGGTCATAAAGACCACTCATAGAGGTCAGCGAGAAGTCCACATTGACCTGTAGCTCGTCGAGGTAAAGGTGATAGCTATATGGAGTTATCTCCTGAAAGTCGAAGCTGAGTCTCCCTGATGGGTCTTGATTGGCATGGGCACTCTCGGGGATTAGGTAGAAGAGCGGGCGATCATCTATGTCTGGAGTGTAGAGTGGCAACCCCTTGATGCGAGCCGAGCGCAAGCTTTCCTTGAATGGGATAATACGCAGTAGACTATGAGGGAGCTGTACGATGGGAAATATCTCTTCGCTATGCTCGGCATCCCACGTGCCCTGATGCACGTCCACATAGTCTACGAGAAGGGGGGCAGAGCTGAAGACGCTCTTACCGCCCTTGCTACAACCAGTGCTGAGAAGTAGTGGAAGCAAAAGTAGCGTAGTTAGGAGCGTCTGTTTGCTTGTGTGAAAGAAGTTAGCGGGTCTCTGCTTCATCGGATTATGATTTCGTCTATAAGGTCGTACTGTAGGTGTGCATTGATCTGCTCTATGAGCTGCTGCTGCGTGAGCCGGATCTCTTGTCGTAGGCCAGCCGAGGTGATGCGCATCTGCAGTGTATGGCCTGAGATCGATAGCTCACGTATCTGTCGTCTGAGTGGGTAGAAGCGTGTGCGCAAGTATTGTAGTGCCTTCAGTTCGAGTAGGCCTTGGTCTACCTCTGGGCTCTCGGAGAGCCAGTCGGATATGATTTCACCTAGAGGCTTAGGATCTTTGCGCTGCATGTGAGTTGTCTATCGTTAGCTAGGTGCAAATATAAGAAGAATGCTAGAGATTAGACTTTAGAGGTTAGAAATTAGAGAGCGAAGGCTAAGTGGTTGAGTTTACCGCTTAGCCTTCGCTCTCATTTGTGTGCCCAGAGCCGGGATCGAACCGGCACAGGTTTAACCCCATCGGTGTTTGAGACCGACGCGTCTACCAATTCCGCCATCTGGGCGATGCCTCTCGCTAGACGGTTGCAAAGGTACGAAAAAAGAATTTAGAACCGCCAGTAGTGCAGGAAGGCGTATGGCTTCCTCCGCTGGAGGTACTCAGGGTCATCCTGGTGGTCGTAAGCCTCCTGCTCGAACGAGATGGAGCGGTAGGCTCTCTCTGCATTGCGACAGATAGCAAGACGCACCAGCCACTCTATGATATATAAGAGGTAGAAAAGGATCACCAGCAGCTCCACCATCTGACGGGTGTGGATGCGCTCGTGACGCACGATGGTTTCTAGCCAGCGCGTATTCGTCAAGTACTCCTCGGGTAGATCCTTGCGAACGAAGATGACTCCGAAAAGATTGATAGCCGAGAAGCCCTTGAAGGGGATCCACCTATTACGCACGATCTTCATAACGCTCCTCTGCTTGTAAAGTCTTTTTTATTATCTCTCTGAGTGTACCCTCCGCCACCTTACCATTCTCCAGCCGTGGCAACGCTGCTAAGGGTATGATCCGCCCAGGCATTTGGTAGCGAGGAAGTTTTGCTGAGAGTAGAACTCGTAGATCTTCCTCAGAGGTAGAGCTGCGATCCTCCTTTAGGACAACGAAAGCTGCCAGCCGTGTGCCAAACTCTAGATCTGGATAAGCAACCACAGCTACATCCTTCACCGCATCAAGGGCTGCTAGAGCTTCGCGAAGTACCTCTGGGTAAGCGTTTTCACCACCTGACAGAATCATCGAGTCAGCTCGTCCGCGCAGGAAGAGCACCCCGCTTTCGTCCATCCATGCTAGATCGCCCGTCTCCTGCCAGCTGCCCTTACGATCATCCATAGCCCAGCCACTGCGTACGGCTAGCACGCCTACCCCCTGACTATCAGGTCTGACAATCTTGCATCGCACGCCACGTATAGGCTTGCCTAGCGCTAGTGGTGCATTGTGCAGGATCTCAGGTGTAGCCAATATAAAGAAGCCAGCCTCGCTCGTCCCATATAGATTGTAGAGGACAGCTCCCCAATGCTGCTCTACGGCTCTTACGAGTGGTGCATCGAGCGGAGCCCCACCCGAGAGGATACGTCGTAACGATCGTATTTCGCTTGGAGACTCGTTGATCAGTCGTCGTAGCATCAGTGGTACTGCTATCAGTACTTCAATGGAGTACTCCGAGAGTAAGCGTGTGGCTGACTGAGAGTCAAAGCGCTTACGCAGGTAAACGCTGCGTCCCATCACCAGAGCCACAATCAGCGAAGCTAAGCCAAAGCCGTGGTAGAGTGGTGGGGCTATGTAGACCGATCGGCACTCATCTAGTCGTATCTCTCTGAGCAAGGCAAAGAAAGGATGCAGGAAAGCGGTCACACTAGGCTTGCGTGCTGCCACCTTATAGTGACCCGAAGAGCCACCTGTCAGGACGATGATACGTCCTCCTTGACCTTTCGGTATGCGCCCTCTACGGAGACTTTCATGGCACTCGCTCAAATCCTCCAGTAGCTTGACTTCTAGCTCGCTAGGCATTCGGTCGGCATACTCCTCCTGAACGAGAGCTGTCGCTATCCGTCGCTCTTGACACAGTTGCCTCACTTGCTCCTTGCTTAGATCGGTACTCATATGATATATGTGTACCCCGAGACGCGAGAGAGCTAGAGAGGCGATCACCATCTCCGACGAGTTACGCCCCAGTAGCGCGCAGCGCATACCTCGTCGCCAACCTTGCTCGTAGAGGACGCCAGCCCAAGTTTTTGCCTGGGTATGTAGTGCTTGGTAAGTGTAGAGCTGCTTTTCATCGGCGACAGCCAGCACAGAGGGATAATAGTGTGCAGCAAAGCGCGTCACCGCCATCAAGTTGACACCCTCACACCATAGCGCATGGAGCAAGCGCGCGATACCGCTCGGTGAGAGCAGGTGCAGGCGATATAGTTTGTGCAGTAAGCTCCGACTCATAGATGACGCATAGCAATAGACTGAACAACTGGACGCAAGAGAGGCATAAACGGACGAGCTAACCGCACCCACCACGGGATAAAGCTAGCTCGTCTACTACAGAGTAAGCTAGCTATACGTTCGGCCGCCTCTTCGGGCGTGAGTGCTGGTGCAGAGCGGTACATCTCAGTCGGGGCAATCATCCTCGTGCGTACTAGGGGCAAGTAAAGTAGCGATACCACAACCCCTCTCTGTCGCAGCTCTGGACGAATAGCTCGTAGGTAGCTGTCTAGAGCACTCTTGGAGGCTTGATAAGCAGACCACCCTGGGGCTGGAGGCATCAGTGTGCTAGCCGCATTAGAAGCGATAAGCTGACCGCTACCATTGGGTAGAAGCGTAGCTAGCCCCATGATGAGCTGCACGGAGCTGGTGTAGTTCGTCGTGATCGTTCTCGTTACATCGTGATACCTATCTAGCGAATCGTAGAAAGCACGATGTATCGACTTCCCCGCATTGAGTATTAGCGCATCGAGGTGTGAGTAGTTTGCTCGTACCCATGTGATTAGATCTGCCACCTCTTCTTCAACTCTCAGATCCACGCTCCGCCACCGTACGGAGGCTCCCGTCGTCGCCAAATCATCTGCTAGAGCCTTCAGTCTCTCAGCTGTACGTGCTACAAGGATCAAGTGTGTACCAGCCTCAGCGAGACGATGTGCTAGAGCCTCACCGATACCGTACGAAGCGCCCGTGATGAGTATCGTCTTACCCAGCACTGCCTTAGCGAGCGCGTCGGTAGGAAGATGTCGTGGTGGAAATAAAAAGTTATGTAGTAGCGTGGAGGTCGACATGGGTATCGTGAGAAGTCACATTCGTTGATGAGAGGGGGGAGACAGCTTCGTGACTGTTTCACTGCACGAAGGTAATGCTTTTCGCTCAACCCGTTGATCTTTTGTCCCCTCCCCACAGGGTCGCTAAAAGTTTCTTCCCGATGAAACTGGAGTTTCCTCCCGATGAAACTGGAGTTTCCTCCCGATGAAACTGGAGTTTCACCCGTATGAAACTGGAGTTTCACCCGTATGAAACTGCTTTGCCAGCCCGAGGTCCATTCGAAGAGTAGGGAGGTTTGTCGGTCGTAAGGTGCTTGGGTGACTCTCTCCGATACCTTTTTTTGTACCTTTGTGGCGGATCTACGGTGGTCACAAGGGTGGATGCCTTGATTTCGCCTCCGTAGACTACAGATTGGGAAGGGTAGTGCCCTCCTCGTGAACTATTTGCTCCTACTATATTCATCTATTCCATAGAGTGATATGATCAATCGGTCTATCGTACGCATCCGCGTCTTTCAGCAACTTTACCAGTCTATCTCTAGCGGTCGTCTAGATGTGGCACTTGCGGACCAGTCGCTTACGACCTCCCTACGTCACACTTACTACCTCTACTACTATTTACTAGATCTGATACGTGCGCTTGCAGCCTATCAGAGGGAGCTACTAGAGATACGTGAACGACGCTTCCTCAAGTCGTCGGACGAGGTGACTCCTCGTAGGCTCTCAGATATGACTCTTGTCAAGGAGATCGCTCGCTGTACGGAGATACAGAATGCGCTAGACGAGCTGCAGAAGCGCTGGGAGCAGGATGAGCAGTTGCTCCGTACACTCTACAATATGGTCGAGGAAGACCCCTCGTATAGTGCTCTACCTGAGGATGTGTCTACGCTCTCTATGCAGGAGCAGTGCAACTATTGGGGTAATCTACTCAAGCAACTCTTTCGCACGGCAGAGCTCAATGAGCATCTTGCGGCAAACTCTTTCTACTGGGCCGATGCGACCGCTATCTGCGAGCGTCTAGAGGTCGAGGAGATGCCCCCCGTGGAGCAGGTGGAGGCGACGGTAGAGCGTCTCAAGGGCTCGGAGGATTATCGTATCATTCCCTTTACCAATCAGCCTGTGGTGACGATACAGGACTTTGCTCTGAAGACGTTGCGCCGCGGCGCTAAAGATGGCTTAGAGCTACCTGGCGACTTGCTCCCCATGTTTCACAGTGATCGGGATCGTCTCTATGCACATCAGCTACTCTCAGAGACGCTCCTACATCGTGAGGAGTATGATGCGATGCTGACGCCACGACTAGATAACTGGGAGCAGGATCGTGTGGCTCTGGTCGATATGATCTTGATGGAGATGGCTGTGGCGGAGGCTCTCAACTGCCCTGACATAGCGCTCGTCGTGACGATCAATGAGTATATCGAACTGGCGAAGGTGTACGACAACTCTAAGAGTGCATCCTTTATCAATGCTGTGCTAGACAGGCTCTTTACGGATTTGAAGAGCGAGGGCAAGCTCCTCAAGTAAAGCTTACGCCTATCTAATCCTACGATCATGAAAGTAAGAGGTATGCATCTGCGGCCGAAGATCATGTACATCTTCATGGTGAGGTCTTTCCTGCCTCTCCTACTGATGACTCTACTGATCTGCTGGTTTGTTGTCTTGATGCAGTTCCTCTGGCAGCATGTCGACGATTTGGTCGGCAAGGGTATGGATGTGGGGGTGCTGCTAGAGGTGATCTTCTACGCAGGACTCTACGTACTGCCTACGGCTGTGCCACTGGGCGTCTTGCTAGCGTCGCTGATGACCTTCGGCAATCTAGGTGAGCGACTGGAGCTGCTGGCGATGAAGTCGGCAGGAGTGCCTCTGAGCAAGATTATGAAGCCGCTGGTAATCCTCGTGACCTGCATTGCTTTTGGACTTTTCGTCTATCTAGACAGAGGCGTGCAGAAGGCTAGTGTGCGGGTCTATCAGATACTCTTCTCTGCACGCTATGCGCGTCCTGAGTTGGAGATACCGAAGGGGATCTTTTTCAATGGTATCGAAGGCTACAGTATCTACGTAGGGGACAAAGATGCTGCGACGAGTACCCTACAAAATGTGATGATCTACGACCTCTCCGAGCAGCGCGCGCCGCGTATCATCCTGGCCGATACGGGACGCTTGCTGATGGACGATAGCAAGCTCTATCTTATCATGTCGCTCCGGAGTGGTGAGAGCTTCGAGCAACTTAGTAGTCAGACGACCTTGATCCCAGGCAGTCAAGCTTCGGATGAGCGACCCGCCTCCTACATCAAGGAGCACTTTACGGAGAAGGTTATTTTCATTCCCTTTGATGCCAACTTTGAGATGATGGGGGATGACTACCTCAAGTCCCAGTTCGTCGGTAAGAACCTTCGAGAGCTTATTGTCTACAGTGATAGTACCCGCATGGCGACAGATAGCGTGGGCCGTCAGGTGGGAAGCAACGTGCTCTTTGAGATACATACCAAGCTACCACCTCCTGAGCCTGTTCAGGTTGGCTCGACAATGCCAGGTGCTAATCTACAAGCGGCTACTTGGTTAAAGCAGGATCAGCTCTCACATCGTCCCTTTGCGACAGTCACAGCTCGTCGGTTAAGCCATGAGGAACTACTAGAAGCTAATTCTAGTCAAGCTTCGCCGCCACCCTATACGATAGATACGTTGATGGATAGAGCTACTGATCAAGATAAGTTGCTAGGCTACAAGCAGGCCATAGAGTGGCTCGAGAGCCTCTCCTCGTCTGTGCAGATCGCTGATACTTACTATGACGATGCAGCTTCGGATTACCGTGTCAATGCACAGGAGATGCATCGTAAGTTCACCTTCCCAGTGGCTTGTCTGCTCTTCTTCTTCGTTGGTGCTCCGCTGGGAGCTATCGTACGTAAGGGAGGCGTGGGTACTCCGATGGTTTTGGCAGTGCTTATCTTCATTATCTACTACGTCATCGACACCTTTGGCCTGAAGATGATCAATAGTGGACAGATTCCCGTCTGGGCGGGCATGTGGCTATCCAGTGCCGTGATCCTACCGCTTGGAGCCTTCCTCACTTACAAGGCTTCGCGAGACTCAGCTACGCTCAATGCCGATGCCTACGTGGTCTTCTTCCGTCGCATCTTCCACCCGAACTACTCAAGACAACTGGAGTACAAGGAGATTATCATGCAGCCTACGACTTCTGAGGAGGTGCTGCGTGAGGTTAGTGAGCTACAACGGCAGATGGACGCACTGCTCGGTATGACTTATGCTCAGAGTAAGGGGCTAAGACTGGATTGCTTGCCCGACTTTGCCAAGGCGTACCAGCAGCTCTACCAGCAGCTAGAGCAGACTGTCGAGAAGCTCCACAACTATCCCGATAAGTATATCTTTGCACAGCTCCTTAACCTGCCTATACTGGGCAAGACTTTTGCAAATACCATTTGGCAAAATAGGCTATGTGTCTGGATTTGCATACCTTTGTTACCGGTCTCCTTGCTACTGATGCTGTACTTAGGCATCGCTCTACGGCGCAACAAGAGACAGCTGCATCAGATGCCGCCCATATTGAACCATATTGTCAAGCAGATCGAGTCGCAGACAGAGTGATCTGCTCCTTATATATAGTATTCCTAGAATATGAACCAAGACTTCAAACTAAACTCCATCGAGGAGGCTATCGAAGATTTCAAAGCGGGCAAATTCGTCATCGTCGTCGATGACGAAGATCGTGAGAACGAAGGCGACTTCATTACGGCTGCCGAACTGATAACGCCCGAGAAGGTCAACTTTATGATGCGCTACGGGCGTGGTGTACTCTGTACGCCTATCTCCGAAGAGCGTGCAGCCCAGCTCGAACTCAATATGCAGGTGCATGAGAATACATCGCTACACGAGACCCCCTTTACAGTGACAGTCGATCTCATCGGTCACGGCTGTACGACTGGAGTCTCAATGTATGATCGTGCGATGACGATCAAGGCGCTAGCAGATCCCAATACCAAGCCTACAGATCTAGCTCGTCCTGGCCATGTCAACCCGCTGCGGGCGCGCAATCGTGGCGTGTTGCGTCGTGCGGGTCATACGGAGGCGGCTATCGACCTAGCGCGTCTCGCTGGTCTGCAGCCCGTCGGTGCACTCATCGAGATCATCAATGAGGATGGAACGATGGCGCGTCTTCCTCAGCTTGTCGAGATCGCTAAGCAGTGGGATATGAAGATCATCTCCATCGAGGATCTCATCGCTTACCGCCTCAAGACAGACTGCATCGTCGAGGAGGGCGTGAGAGCTAAGCTTCCGACCGAGTGGGGTATGTTTGACATCATCCCATTTCGCCAGAAGAGCAATGGGCTAGAGCACATTGCCCTCATCAAGGGCGACATCTCTACCACTAAGCCCACCCTCGTTCGTATGCACAGCAGTTGCGCCACGGGAGACATCTTCGGTAGCCTACGCTGCGAGTGCGGAGAGCAGCTCCATAAGGCTATGGAGATCATCGAGCAGGAGGGCACAGGTGTCGTCGTCTACCTCAACCAAGAGGGTCGTGGCATCGGTCTGATGGACAAGATCAAGGCATACAAGCTTCAAGACGAGGGGCTCGACACGGTCGATGCTAATCTGCACCTTGGACACAAGGTCGACGAGCGTGACTACGGTGTCGGTGCTCAGATACTCCGTGCTATTGGTGTGACCGAGATGCGACTGATGACCAATAATCCAGTCAAGCGTGTCGGCCTCGAGGCTTACGGGCTGAAGGTCGTGGAGACTGTGCCTCTAGAGATCAAGCCCAACCAATACAATGCTCACTACCTGCATACCAAGAAGGTGCGCATGGGGCATGACCTGCACAATGTCAAGTAAACAACGTATAATCAAACCACAATAAAACTATGAAGAAACTCATTCTATCCACCCTGCTACTACTCGGTGTGATGACCTCAGTCTTCGCACAGGAGAAGTATGATCTGCGTCTGAACCTGGAGAAGGGGCAGACCTTCACCTATCAGATGACGCTCAACAATCCTATGACCATCTCTGTGATGGGGCAACAGATGGAGCTCAAGCAGAACCAGACCATCACCTATACCTATAAGGTATTGGATGTCAAGGATGGCAACTACCTGATGGAGTACAATATCGATCGTGTTCAAGTATCCTCTAGCTCTATGGGGCAAGAGATGAATGTGGATACTGACTCAGAAGCTAAAGACGGAATAACGACTCAGATGCGTAAGATGGTCAATACGAAGATCACTCAGTGGGTGGACGCTAAGTTTAAGCCTCTAGGTGAGCCTGAGGGAGAACTTGTGGATGACCTAGTCAAGAAGGGTATCCTCTCTATGTCGATGTCTCCAGCATTTTTCCCCGCAGAGCCTATAGCACCGGGTGAGTCCTTTACGGTCAATAGTCCTCTCTTCACAGGGGAGAATGCTGATACGCAGTATGAGGGTGTCGTCACACTGGTAGCTGTATCTGATACAGACTATACGCTTCGTGCCAATGGCAAGACGACGACAACTGTAGAGGGCTTGGTCGTAGAGGGCAATGGCATAAACAACATCGTCCTCGACCGCAAGACTGGCATGGTCAAGAACACATTCGGCACGATGGCTCTCAAGGGTAGTGGCAACGTACAGGGTGCCCAGGCAGATGTTGCCTCAAACGCGATCACCTCGATCCGCCTACTCTAACGCTGCGCTACAAGCTACGGGCTTCAACGCCCCTTCAGTGTACATACATATAATAAGGAAGGCATCTGCTCCTCGTCTAGGGCAGGTGCCTTCTCTCGTTACGCTGCAGGGCTGGCTCGTTACAACAATTTAGAACCGACTGCATATCACAACAGGGCTATGTCGGGGAAAACTGATTTCCACGTGGATATTTCGAAATATCCACGTGGAGAATAAAAAATTCCTCGGAGGGATGAAATGAAACTTCGGAGGGATGAAATGAAACTTCGGAGGAAATGATTCGCCCCCACGTGGAAAATAAAAAATATCCACGTGGGGATTTGAGATTTTCCACGTGGATATTCGAGAAAGGAGAGGATCGGACGAATTCTCCCCGTAAAGATGTGTAATTAGAGATTAGAGGTGTAGTACAAGTGACCCTACTCCCTCTATGTGAATTAAGTAGTGAGTCCCTTGCCGAAGCTCCTTCTTGTCTATTTCGAGGGATCCGCCAGAGAGCTCGTAGCTTCTGATGAGTTCACCACTCATATTATAGAGGTGTGCGGCAGAGACTCTCTTATTTATAGTGCTTAGATCTATTACGATCTGAGCTCCCGTATCACGATAGCTCAGCTTGGGTGTTGTGATCGGATCAATAGATGCTGGGATACCATTATAGTCATACACTTCGCCCTCACTGTCTCTCTGCATTACAGCATAGTTTTTACTACGGCATAGCTCGACAGCCTCTTCGTGCATGAGGTTGCCCTCCCTAGGGTCTCCTTGGGAATAGACTCCGATGAAGGGTCCCATCTGAATATCAGCTTCCGGAAGGTCTTTGGCCATCTGTGCCGTTTGATCGAAGGAGAGCTTGTTTCCGTCGATTAGTATGTTGGTCAGTAGAGGTGCGTTTGCAAAGTTGATCTCGGTAACTGAGTAGCAGCACTCTATGGATACGTTTTGGAGTGCAGACATACCCGATATATCGAGCTTGGTCAGCTGTGTAGCGCCGAGGTCGAGCGTCTCAAGGCTTTTCAGGTGGTTGACCGTGATCTCTTTGATCGCTGTACTATCTGCTGTAAAGATCATTAGGTTGGGGTTGTTTGACACATCGATAGAGCTGATTTGCGTGTTGGCACGTAGGCTGAGCGACTTCAGCTTTGGCATCTTCGTCAGGTCTATCCCTGTGAGCTTGTTGTTGGCCAATTCAAGGATCTCTAGGTCTTCTGTATTGCCCAGTTTGAGCTGCGAAAGCTTATTGCCCGAGAGCGATATGTTTTCTAGATTATTGCAGTTAGAGAGGTCGATCTTTGGCAGTGCGCAGTCATATGCTGCGAGGTAGATTAGGTTAGGATTCTTAGATAGATCCAAGGTTGTGAGCATGGGCAAGCCCCCTATGTCTAGTCTAGTCAGATTAGGTGCTCCAGAGACGTCGACCTTGCTCATGTTAGGACAAGATCCAGCACTAAGCTCCTCAAGGTTAGGCATACTAGGTAGGACTATCTCAGAGAGGTCATTGACGAGGACTTGGAGGGTCGTGGTAGAGCTAGGTATTTTGTCAAAGTCGATGCTCTTGAGCTCACACGCCATCATCGTGAGTCGTGTGAGAGCTTGGCACTTACTCAGGTCGGGCTGCTCCTCGAGGGTCGTCAGAGAGATGTTGACCTCCTTGATAAAGTCGTTTGGGGCGACATCGATCTTTTTGGTAATGTCGGTGGGTGTGCTGATACCCTCAAAGTGGCCATAGATTTTGATGACGTTGCCCTTTGCAGGTATGGCACCATCTTGATCTACATCCGTAGGCTTCTTCTTGCCATAGCCAGCGTCAATGTAAGTAGTCTCAAAGTCTTTTTCAGAGCCAGAGAGAGATAGGTGGATAGCTCCCTCTTGGTCACTCTCCCAGTTGGTATAGATCGTGACTACGGGTAGCTCATCGCTTTGAGCCTTTAGAGGGTTGCTCATTAAGCCGAGCAAGGTCATGAGGCTTAGTAATAAAGGTAGTTTTGCTTTCATAAGAGAATATGGTTGAGGTTATAGTGGCAAAAAATGGAAAGGCAAAGTAGTTTGCAGGCAAGCTCAGTAATGCCGTTGTACCGTTGCTCCTTCCATCGTGCGAAGATACATTTTTTGGTCGAACGATGCATCATATAGTCAGATTCCTTGACCCCACAAATCGTTACTCGTGAGCGTTGCGGAGTGGAAGAGCCTCCGTATTTTCCACTCCAAAATGCAATTTGGAGTGGAGCTCGCCCTGCTCCGGACGCCCCCTCCTCTCCTAGGAGGGCGGGAGGAGCAGGTAGCGAGCTGCCGAGACGAAAAAAGGGACGATGCGCTCACCGTCCCT
>OIUX01000003.1_pt1 | contig 105657 bp, 85 predicted proteins | sample 1587091 | NCBI WGS metagenome assembly OIUX01 (sample SAMN02675049, study PRJEB24791) | human gut metagenome, SKBSTL061 | isolation source: stool | host: Homo sapiens | place: USA
CAGCATCTATACTGAAAAAGAACTCCATTTCACCAACCATTTTGACCTTTAGGTCTCATTTGATTCTTCCGAAGTTTCATTTGATTCTTCCGAAGTATTTTTTCTTTCCTCCGTAGCAAATCAAAAATAGCTCCGTAGGAATTTCGAAATTCCTACGGAGCTATCGATAAGTAATACCCAACTATAGAGCGTATGCCCCACTAGGATGATCTAGTCGTGTTGCAGACGAGCCGCTAGTGCGGGTCTCCAGTCGGTCCCATTGACCGCTAGGAGTGTCTGCAGACCAAACGCTGCGGCAGCCTCGAGGTTGGCCGTGCTGTCGTCGATGAAGAGCGTGCGCTCCGGCACCATGCCGCTGTCCGCTATCATCTGCTCATAAATAGCTCGGTCAGGCTTCATCGTCTGCATATCGCAGGAGGCGTAGACCTTGTCCACATAGTCGCTCAGCGTGCGACCCGTAGCGGGGAGGAAGTGCGGACTGTGGGCATAAGCCATGATGTAGGGATTGGTGTTTGACAAGATGTAGATCTTGTACTGCTTGCGCAGCTGCTCTAGATAGTCAAACTTATACTGAGGCACCCCCTTGAGGAAGAGCATGATCGCCTCATTGATCTCCTCATCGGTTAGGTTTGTGCCAGCGTGCTCATTGAGCCGTGCGACAAACTCCTCGCGCCCCACGAGACCCATCTCCAGATCGTGGAAGACGCCGAGCTGTCGGTACGGGTTGAGCATCTCGTCGATATCCTGGACACCTAGCTCGCGAAAGCGTCTTAGCGACACCTCCGGCTGGAGATCCACTAAGACGCCTCCGAAATCAAATACGAGTGTATCTATCACGACGCCTTACTTCTTGAGCCAACGGTCGAGCCAGTCGAAGAAGGTGCGCTGCCATAGGAGTGCATTCTGAGGCTTGAGGACCCAGTGCGTCTCCTCGGGGAAGAGGAGCATCTTCGTTGGTACGCCACGCATCTTAGCTGCGTCAAAGGCCATCATACCCTGCGATGCAAGGATGCGGAAGTCATGCTCGCCGTGAATGATCAGGATAGGTGTATCCCACTTGTCGACGAGCTTGTGAGGTGAGTTGGCAAAGGTGCGCTGAGCCGTAGCGTTGTCCTTTTCCCAAGGAGCGCCGCCCATATCCCAGTTGGCAAACCACTTTTCCTCGGTTTCGAGATACTGCGCCTCGAGGTTGAAGATACCAGCGTGAGCGATGAAAGCTGCAAAGCGTCCCTCGTGTACACCTGCTAGGTAGTAAACCGAGTAGCCACCATAGCTAGCGCCCACAGCGCCCATACGATCTGGAGCGATGAAAGGCTCCTGCTTCATCAGGTCTGCAGCGGTGAGGTAGTCGCGGATGTTCTGACCGCTGTAGTCGCCACTGATCTGCTCGTTCCACGCCTTACCAAAGCCTGGCACACCGTGACGGTTGGGTAGGATGACGATGTAGCCCTGCTCAGCCATGAGACGTGGGTTCCAACGATAAGACCAGAACTGGCTGATGGTGTTTTGTGGACCACCCTGACAGTAGAGGATGGAGGGGTACTGCTTGCTCTTGTCAAAGTGTGGTGGGTAGAGGACCCATGTGAGCATCTTGCCGCCATCGGTCGTAGGCATCCAGCGCTTTTCGCAAGTTAGGTCACCCAGCTGGCTCATGATTGGCTTGTCCTCCTCAGTTAGTGCGGTAGCCTTGCCATTATTCAGATTGACCATGTAAAGCTCTGTCGGGTAGGTCATTGCTTGACGAGAAGCGACGCAGACACCCTTGTCATTCATATCAAAGCCCGTGTAGTCGTACTGCCCGTCGGTGATCTGCTTGATCTTGCCATTAGCGAGCTGATAGCTGTAAATGTGGGTCAGCGCCTCACGGCAAGTGATGAAGTAGATGGTCTTGCTGTCGGCACTCCAGGTGGGGTTGGAGATGTTGTACTCAAAGTCAGCGGTGAGGGGACGGTACTGCTTCTTTGCCAAGTCGTAGAGATACATGACCTGTAGGTCAGACTCATAGCCATCGCGCTCCATACCGATCCAGATGAGCGAGCGACCATCGGGGCTGAAGACAGGGTTCGTATCGTAACCCATGATACCCTCGCTGACGTTGGTCGTCTCACCAGTGGTTACATTATATAGGTAGATGTCGCTATTGGTCGAGATACTGTACTCCAGTCCCGTCTTCTTGCGGCAAGCGTAAGCGATGAGGTTGCCATCTGGGCTAAAAGCTATATCCTCGATACCGTTGAAGGGGCGCATAGGAGCCTCGTAAGGTTCACCCTCGAGTAGGTCCAGACCCTTGGTGATGGGCTGTGCCGTAACCTTTGCGATAAAGGGGTGTGGCATCGTCGAGACCCATTCGTCCCAATGCTTGTACATCAGATCCTCGATGATGCGTGCGTCAGCTTTGTCTAGATCGGGATAGACGTCCGTTACGACAGGACGAGCCTTGATGTCCTGCACGTAGAGCAGCGTCGTCTCATCGGGAGAGAAGAGATAGTCGACGATACCCCCGTCAATGGCTGTGAGTTGACGCTCTGCACCATCACTGAGGGTGCGAGCAAAGAGCTGCATGCCCTGATCGGTGCCACGCATGAAGTATATCTGCTTGCCGTCCCGACTCCAGCGTGGGGTGTACTCGCTACCAGCCGAGGGAGCGGTCAGCTCGGTACGTCCTGTGCCATCGCTATTGATGAGGTAGAGGGTCGTACGGCTGTTGTTGTCCTTGATAGAGGGTTGAGATACGTTGTAGACCACCTGCTTACCATTAGGCGCTAGAGCGTAACTCCCTACACGAGGCATCGTGAGGAGCATCTCTGGGGTCATCTGCTTGGTCCCTTGCTGTGCAGTCATAGGCAGAGCGAATGTAGAGAGAATGAGAGCCACGAGGCTACGAAACAAATTTCTTCTAGTCATAAGATAGAATGAGATGAGTGAAAGAAAGGTCGTCTCGAGGCGACCGTAGATTACTGAATGCTCTCCAAAGGTACGAAAAAAAGAGGCTAGCCCGTAGAGGCACTACCAGCAGCGATGACGTAGCGACAGACCTAGCGTCAAGTAGCTCTGACGATAAGGCTCGCAGTGGAGCCTGAGGAAGAGTCCCAGCTTGTCGAGATAGCGTAGTCGGGGATATGCCTCTAGACCTGCCTGCAGATGGGTATAGCTCTGCTCTCTAGCGACCTTGTCGTAGCCGATGCCGATGCCATAGCTGTGCCGCAGCTCTAAGTACCGCCACTGGTAGAGCGGCACACCCACAAGGAGATCGCCATGGAGTGTGGGGTGCTCCTTATCGGGTTGTAGAGAGACCTCTGCCGCATAGTTTAGAGAGGACGTCTGCCAGCCAATCTGCGCACCGACACAGCCAGCGCCTCCCGACAAGTGGCGACTACATAGCAGTGATAAGTAAAAGTAGCTGTCTGGGATCTTAGGGCTGACAGCTGGTGTGTAGCGACCGAAGATGAGATCACTCACGAGGTAGCCGACATGAGCCATCGAGACTCCTATAAGTCCACCCCAAAGGACATCAGAGTACCAGTGGCGGTTATTGGCCATACGTCCGAAAGCCACAGAAGTGGCGAAGATATACTGCAGACGAGCTAGCAGCGGGTAGTCGGCACCATACTCTAGATTAAAAAGCTCGGCTCCGAGGAAGGCTGTCGCGGTATGCCCCGACGGAAAGCTATTGGCCGTCGAGCCATCGGGTCGCATACGGTGGACTCCTTGTTTGACTGAGAGGACGATGGCAGCGGTCCCTAGAGCACCTATGCCATCGGCTGTCAGCATCTCGCCCCATGTGCGGGAGCGTCCCGTGGCACCGCCACAGCGCATAGCAAGTTGTAGCCCATAGGAGGCAAACTGCATGTGGTCATCGTAGTGATTACGCCAGCGAGTACCCAGGAGAGAGTGACGAGTCGTACGGATAGCTACGTCACTATGATGCAGCGGATAGGCGGCGAAGAGTGCCCCAGGGAGCAGCACGCTGAGGGGATCGGGCGAAGGAGCTATTGTATCTGACGAGGTGCTCTGTGCAAGCGCCCCACTACAAGGAAGTAGGAGGAAGAGACCAAGAGTCAAGAGCGTAAGGAGTCGCATCCGGATCTAGAGCTGTCTTAGAAGAGGTTACGCCCTATGCCCCATGCGACGATGATGGCAAAGATGATCCAACTAGCAGTGCGCCCTGAGAAGCGGCGGTAGAGTCTCTCGGCTCGCAGATCATGTGAGCGAGATAGCTCTAGCAGCACGAGAAAGGCAAAGTAGATCAGACCAGGTATGAGCATCACGTTGAGCTGTAGCACCCGTCCTATGTCGCCATGCAGCAAGGCGTGAATGCCTCGCATGGAGCCACAGCCTGGACATTGCCACCCCGTGAGCTGTAGGAAGGGGCAGCGTGGGATCTGTAAGCTCTCAGGACGATATAAGTAAAGCACCACTCCCCCTACCAGCATACAGCCTAGTAGAGCGAGTAGTGCTTTGTTGTGCCGACTCGTAGCGAGCATGTCGCCTCGACGTTAACGGTTATCTCAGATTGTCGAAGCCTCGTCCGTAGACTCCGTGCACGGTCCCCTCGGAGACGAATGCATCGGGATCGATCTCCTTGATGATACGATTGATACTCTGTAGATGAGCTTTGCGGGTTACCACCATGAGAATACGCATCTCCTCCTGCGAATAGCCTCCATCAGCATGAACCAGTGTACAGCCACGGTGCAGACGTTGGATGATCGCCTCGTTGATCTCTTTGTACTTCTTGCTAAAGATAAAGAGCTGTATAGAGTGCTTATTGCTATTGGTCCAGTAGTCGAGCGTGATAGCGCAGAAGACTACCTCTACGATGGAGAAGGTGAGTAGCTCGGCACCAAGCTGTGGGTCTTTGCCCGATACATATACATTGACAAAGTAAGAGGTGATCACGATCGTCGCATCGATCAGGATCATCGCACGTCCTAGGGAGAGCGTCGTGTACTTGTTGAAGATAGAGACGATGACATCCGTACCGCCCGTACTACCATTCACGTGGAAGACGAGAAAGAGCCCACTACCGCACAGGATACCACCGATGATCACCGCCATAAAGCGCTCTTCTCTGAGCAGAGGTCCCACGTTAGGAATATTGTCCGTGAGCCAGCTACTCAGGTTGTGGTACACCTCCGTATTAGGATCTCCGAAAAGAGCCTGACCGATAGGAATGGCTATACCCATCAGGATGACCCCGATGAGTGTCTTGACGGAGTAACGCCACCCTAAGAAGATGATCGAGACGATTAGTAGCCCGACATTGATGATGTTATAAGGGATAAAGGCGGGGATGCTTGTAGCTATCTGTATGATGGTCGTGACACCGGCTAGTCCGCCCGTTGCGATCTCCTGTGAGAGGATAAAGCCCGCCCAACCGAGGACATAGAGACAGACACCGAGTACGATAAAGAAGAAGTCGTGGACGAAGTACCACGCTTTCGCTCGCTTACTAACAGGAGCTGCTAAAGCTTGAGTCATAGTATATTATTGATTTTGTAAAGAGGTGGAAGTGTCTTCCATAGCCTGCACCGAGACCGACAGACTAGAAGACTGGATGATTACAATACAATGTTGACAATGCGACCCGGCACGACGATCACCTTCTTGAGCGGCTTGCCGTCGATCCACTTGATCGTGTCGGCATGCGCCAGCACCTGCTCCTCGATCTGCTCCTTGGAGAGATCCGCAGGAAGCTCTAGGTTGAAGCGTACCTTGCCATTGAAGCTAACGGGATAGCGTACCGAGTCCTCAGCGATGAGTGACTCGTCACACTGGGGCCATGCGGCCGTCACGATGCTCTCGGCCGAGAGCGTCTCGCTACTGCATGCCGTGCGCATCGCCTGCCACAGCATCTCTGCAATATGTGGCGCAAAGGGCGAGAGCAGGATCGCCAAGGGGCGGAGTACCTCTAGCGACGTAGTCTGAGCCTTCTGTAGCTCGCCCACAGCAATCATAAAGGCTGAGACGGATGTGTTGAAGGAGAGACGCTCGATGTCTTGCGTAATCTTCTGGATCAACTTATGGATCGTGCGTAGCTCCTCACGACTTGCTTGGGCATCGGCTGAGACAGTGAGCTGCCCCTCGTCATCATGGTAGAGCGACCAGACACGCTTGAGGAAGCGGTAGACGCCGTCGATGCCATTCGTGTCCCACGGCTTACTCTGCTCCAGAGGCCCGAGAAACATCTCATACATCCTGAGCGTGTCGGCTCCATACTGCTCGATGATTTCGTCAGGGTTGATCACGTTAAACATCGACTTACTCATCTTCTCCACCCCATAGCCACAGAGATAGCTGCCGTCCGCCTCGGTGATGAAGGTAGCGTCATGGAGGTCGTCACGCCACTGGCGGAAAGCCTCCTGATCGAGTACGTCGTTCTGCACCAAGTGTATATCCACATGCATCTGCGTCACATCGTACTGCTCACGCTGCGAGTAGGTGACAAACTGGTTCGTACCCTTGATGCGGTAGACGTAGTTGGAGCGTCCCTGGATCATCCCTTGGTTGACCAGTCGCTTGAACGGCTCATCATCGCAGACGACCCCGAGGTCGTAGAGGAACTTATTCCAGAAGCGGCTATAAATCAGGTGACCCGTAGCGTGCTCCGTACCGCCAATGTAGAGATCCACCTGTCGCCAGTAGTTATTTGCTTCGGGGGATACCAAAGCAGACTTATTGTGCGGATCCATATAGCGTAAGTAGTAAGCGCTACTTCCGGCAAAGCCTGGCATCGTGCAGAGTTCGTAGGGATAGCCCTCCTCGGTACACCAATGCTTAGCACGTCCTAGCGGGGGCTCACCACTCTCCGTGGGGAGATACTTGTCTACCTCGGGGAGCGTCAGCGGTAGTTTGTCAAGTGGCAGCGTATGCGGCACGCCCTCTTTATAATATATAGGTATCGGCTCGCCCCAGTAGCGCTGACGGCTGAAGATAGCGTCACGCAGACGGTAGTTGATTCGCTTCTTGCCCAGTCCTCGCTCATCGAGGTAGTGACACATATAGTCGATTGCTTCGGTGACTGGCTTGCCATTGAGCAGAGGCGAATTGATCAGCTCGCCCTCTTTGCTATCGAGGCTTTCGCTCCAAGTGGATGGATCGGACGCTTCGCCACCCTTAGGCAAAACGACCTGACGTATCGGCAGATCAAAGTGCCGTGCGAAAGCAAAGTCTCTCGAGTCGTGCGCTGGCACCGCCATGATAGCACCCGTGCCATAGCCCGCCAGCACATAGTCGCTGATCCAAATCGGGATCAGATCACCCGTGAGTGGGTGCTGTGCGTAAGAGCCAGTGAAGACACCCGTCACCGAGTGATCCGCCTGACGCTCACGCTCCGTGCGGCGCTTCGTACGGTCTAGGTATGCCTCGACAGCCTCTCGCTGCTCCTCCGTAGTTAGGTCAGACACCAGACTGCTCTCAGGGGCTAGCACCATAAAGGTGACTCCGTAGAGCGTATCAGGGCGAGTCGTAAAGATCTCGATAGGCAGCTCACCACGGGCGGTGCTAGCCTTAAAGGTAACCGATGCTCCAACCGACTTGCCGATCCAGTTGCGCTGCATCTCCTTGAGCGCATCGCTCCAGTCGAGCTGATCTAGACCTGCCAGCAGACGCTCCGCATAAGCAGAGACACGGAGGCTCCACTGCTTCATCTTGCGCTGCACCACAGGATAGCCACCACGCTCGCTCACGCCGTCACTCACCTCATCATTAGCAAGGACGGTACCCAGCTCAGGGCACCAGTTGACCACACTCTCCCCGAGGAAAGCCAGACGGTAGTGCATCAGCCACTCCGACTGCTCCGCTTCGCTCGCTGCTCGCCACTCCTCAGCCGTTAGCTCCAGTGGCGTACTGCTGTAAGCGGTACACCCCTCTGTGCCATGCGCCTCGAGATGCTTGACCAACTTATCGATAGACTCAGCACGATCTGTGGCGGTGTCGTAGTAATGGTGGAAAAGCTGTATGAAGGCCCACTGCGTCCACTTGTAGTACTCCGGATCGCAGGTCACCACCTGACGGCTCCAGTCGAAGCCAAAACCAATGTTGTCCAGTTGCTCACGATAGCGAGCGATGTTGACCCGTGTCGTCTCCTCGGGGTGGCGATTCGTCTGGATAGCGTACTGCTCGGCGGGCAAACCAAAGGCATCATACCCCATGGGGTGCAGTACGTTGTACCCCTGCAGACGCTTATAACGAGCGTAAATATCAGAGGCAATGTAGCCTAGCGGGTGCCCCACATGTAGTCCCGCACCCGAGGGATAGGGAAACATATCGAGTACGTAGTACGAGGGCTTATTCCGGTCTATCTCTACGCGATAAATATCGGCATCTTGCCAGATACGCTGAGCCGACTGCTCTATGTCGTGGTGATTGTAATCCATACAGTTCTCTCTATTATAGTACAAAGGTACGAAATTAGAGGTTAGAGATTAGAAGTTAGAGGTTAGAAGAGATTAGAGGTTAGAGCTTTTCCTAGTGCCACTAGTTGTTTTAGTGGCACTAGCCAGCCTCTAGAAGAAACAGTGAGGGAGACTCATTGCTGAGTCTCCCTCGCTATTTTTGTCACCTTACGCAGGTGATGAAGTTGGCTTAGATGGTTGCTTTACTTGATCTCCCAAGTATCCTCCGTCATGAGTAGCTCACGGAGTGTGCGTACCTTGTTCTTTGCCTTTTGCTGATCGATCTGATCATGGACAGCCCAGTCGTAGGTCGGGCCCTCGACATCACGTATGACGCCCATAGCGACGGGGAGCCCGTCTGCACCGTTCATAGCGGCAAGCATCATGTGTAGGAAGGGATTCGGCTCGTGCGCATCGTGCGTCAGCACATCATCGAGCGTGTAGCCATCCTCGCCGATCGTCACAGCACGTAGCTTGAAGCCGTCCAGGACGAGACCACGCTGCTTGTCCTCACCGAAGAGCATCTTCTCACCATGCTGCAGAACGATCGTCTTGTCGGCACGAACGGCGCGGTCGCTGATAGCAGCGTGTGCGCCATTGTTGAAGATCATACAGTTCACCAAGACCTCTGTGACTGCAAAGCCCTTGTGCTTAGCACCAGCGATCAAACAAGCAGTGAGTGTAGGCTGATCAACATCTAGCGAGCGTGCGAAGAAGTTGCCACGAGCGCCCATGACCAGCTCGGCTGGCTCGAAGGGATCCTCGACAGTTCCGTAAGGCGAACTCTTGGTGACCAGTCCACGAGGCGATGTAGGTGAGTACTGACCCTTGGTTAGTCCGTAGATGCGGTTGTTGAAGAGTACCTCATTGATATCCACATTGCGTCGCACAGCATGGATGAAGTGGTTACCTCCGATAGCGAGGCTATCACCATCACCAGACATAAGCCATACGGTGAGGTCGGGACGAGCCACCTTAACGCCCGTAGCGACGGCAGCACCACGACCATGTACGGTGTGGAAGCCAAAAGTACTCATATAGTAAGGTAGTCGCGAGGAGCAACCGATACCTGAGACGACGACCGTCTCATCGGGTGCTATGTCTAGCTCAGCCATCGCCTTATGGACAGCAGCTAGGACACCGTGGTCGCCACAACCTGGACACCACTTGACGGGTGATGCATTTTTGAAATCCTTGGGGGCAAAGCGTAGCGTGCCCTTCTCTAGATTACTATTTGTTTCAATCATAGCAGTTGTGGTCTTTTATAGTTGCTCAGCGAGTATCTCTTCGAAGGCAGTGACGAGGTTGCCCACCTTGAGGGGTTGTCCCTGCACTTGATTGTATTGATAAATATTGGCATCAGAGACCTTGTTGCGTAGGAGCATAGCCATCTGACCGAGGTTCTGCTCAGCGACGACGACACGTGGGTAGCGACGTAGGATCTCCTCCGTATTCTTAGGCATAGGATTGATAAAGGTGAACTGTGTGTGTGCCACCTTATGTCCCTTCTTCTGTAGCGCACGGCAAGCGTCGCTCAGGTGTCCGTACGTACTACCCCAGCCGACGATGAGCAGGTCGGCATCCTCGACATCACCCTCTACGGTGAGCGGTGGGATCACCTCTGCAATGTGCTGAATCTTGTTGTGACGCTGCAGGACCATCAGCTCATGGTTAGGACCATCCGTGCTGATAGCACCAGTCTTATTATCTTTTTCCAGACCACCTGTACGATAAGGAAGTGAGCCAGCTCCTGGTATAGACCAGTAGCGTACGAGCGTCTCTGGGTCGCGCATATAAGGCATCCATGGGTCCTCACCCTTGTACTGATCTACGTAATGAGGCTTGATCTCGGGATACTTCTCGTAGTCAGGTATACGCCATGCCACCGAGCCATTACCCAGATAAGCATCTGAGAGGAGGACGACGGGCGTCATGTGCTCTATGGCTATCTTGACTGCATAGTAAGCAGCGTCAAAGCACTTAGAGGGAGAGGTAGGAGCGATCACTACCATCGGGGACTCACCATTGCGCCCATACATAGCCTGTAGGAGGTCGGTCTGCTCTGACTTCGTAGGCATACCTGTCGAGGGACCACCACGCTGTACGTCTACGAGTACGAGTGGTAGCTCAGCGATGACGGCGAGGTTGAGTGCCTCACTCTTTAGCGCCACACCAGGTCCTGAGGTAGAGGTGACACCTAGGCGACCAGCGTAAGAGGCTCCGATGGCTGTACAGATACCAGCTATCTCATCCTCAGCCTGCATCGTGATCACATCGAGAGACTTGTACTTAGCGAGGAAGTGTAGGATGTCTGTGGCGGGAGTAATAGGATAAGAGCCTAGGAAGAGCTTGAGTCCAGCACGCTCCGCACCAGCTATGAGTCCGAAAGCGGTAGCCTTATTGCCCGTCACGTCAAGGTATACGCCAGCTTCCTGAGGAGCGCCCTCGATGACGAAGGGGGTGCCTACTGAGGCGTGTGTATTAGCCGCATAGGAGTAGCCTCCGTGGAGGGCGGCTATGTTGGCCTGACGGATGATCTCCTTCTTAGCAAACTTCTTGCTGATGAAGTGTTCTGCCTGCTCTATGGGTCTATCGAATAGCCAAGAGACGACACCTAGGGCAAACATATTCTTGCATCTTAGTCTGCCTCTAGCGTCCATATCTATATCCTTGAGTACCTCCTGCACCATTGTGCTGATGGGACATGCGAGTACTCTATCGGGGTTGAGCCCCAGCTCTTTGATAGGGTCATCTGTCTGGTAGAGAGCTTTCTTGAGATCCTTCTCTCCACAGGAGTCACTATCGATGATGATGATCGAGTCGTGACGTAGATTCTTCACATTGACCTTGAGGGCAGCGGCATTCATCGCCACCAGTACGTCGGCATAGTCTCCAGGTGTATGGACCTGATCATGTCCGATACGTACCTGAAAGCCCGATACGCCAGCCAGTGTACCCTGAGGAGCACGAATCTCAGCGGGATAATCGGGGAAGGTCGAGACCGAGTTACCATACATCGCTGACATATCAGAGAAGATGGAACCCGTGAGCTGCATACCGTCGCCCGAGTCGCCTGAGAAGCGTACGACTACCTCTTCGATAATTCTTTTGTTCGGTTTGTCTGTCATAATTAGGATGAATAAAAGGTGTAGGGCCCAACTCCTTGAGAGGGTGATTGAGCGTAACCTTCCTAGCAATAGACCTCTACATAAAAACTTTCGTATACCATAAGGCTCTGCGCCACCTTCCACAGCATAGGAGACTGGTGGGCAAACGCTAGAAATAGGGGAATACGAGCGACTGCCACAGCACCACCACTATGATCTGATCAGCACAGCCATATGGATAGCACAAAGGTACGACTTATTTCGCTGATACTAGCCTTTTTTAGGTACGAAAGTGCCGACCATACATTCCACCCACTAATGCAGCAAAGCCCCCAGCGACTACAACCGTCACTGGGGGCTTCGCGCTATATGTCAGAAAGGAGGCTGCTACTCCATGAGACTGCGGTAGAAGTCTACATAAGCCTCTGCATGGTCTACCGCTGGGCCGGGGTACTCCAGCACCTTGTGGTCAGGCTCGGAGCGGAGGTACTTGATCAACTCGTGGGAGACCTTTTCCTGTCCGAGGATCACCCCGTCAGAGTAATGGATCGCCATACGACGCAACGCATCTGGCGTCACCTCCCCTTGGAGCGGTGCAAGCATATCACCCGTGATCTTGTCAAACTCTAGCTTCTTGATCAGATCGTCGCCGACCTCGCCCTCCTCCTCGTTGCCATCGATCGAGAAGATCACCTTAGCTCGCTCGAAGTAAGGATCATCCTTGTAAGCGGTCTTGAGGTATACAGGAGCCAAAGCGGAGAACCAACCCAGACAATGTATCAGGTCGGGGATCCAGTGCAAACTTTTGATCGCCTCCAGGACGCCTCGGATGAAGAAGATACTTCTATCTGCATTGTCACTGGGCGCTCCCTTCGAAGCGGGTTCGAAGAGGCTCTTGCGACCGAAGAGGTCGGGATTGTCGATGAAGTAAACCTGTATGCGTGTGGAGGGGATGGAGGCTACCTTGATGACCAGTGGGTGGTCGTAGTCGTCTACGATGACGTTGATACCCGACAGTCTAATCACCTCATGAAGCTGATTGCGACGCTCATTGACCAGTCCATAGCGTGGCATGAAGATGCGCACGTCATGTCCTGCACTCTGTATATGCTCCGGGAGGTAACGAGCAACATGTGCGAGGTCACTCTCGGGCAGATAGGGGTAGATTTCCTGAGATATGTAGAGTACTTTCTTGTCTTTGGCAGCCATAGTGATTTACTTTCGTTCTCTACAAAGATACTAAAAAAAGGCGAGACCGACGCCCCAGTAGGACAAGCGCTACCACGAGTAGAGCAGTACCCAGAGCGGGACTTGAACCCGCACGACCGCAATTGGTCAAGGGAGTTTAAGTCCCTCGTGTCTACCGATTCCACCATCTGGGCGACAGTCTACGTGCTGCATGCGGTGAAGCTCTACGCGCACCGCTCGGCAAAGGTACGTAAAAAAGAGATTCAAGCAGCGCTACCAAAGCGCTTGCCATCTGCTGATTTTTCTGTACCTTTGCGCTCATAGCCTTAGAGTACGCTCAGATATATACTTTAGGTATACACTTGCAGTGTGCCTCTAGAGCGCTTTTATTTTTAGCAGAGAAGTTAGTCGCACACATGTCTCACGGAGGTCGGTACACGATACATTTGAAGGGATTGCCCCAGGGCGTCTCGACCGAGGACTTTGTTGTGGAGTCTGCTTTTCTGGAGTCACGCCCTACGTTTGACCTCAGCGGAGGTCCCGTAGTATGCACCATCCGTGTAGATCGTGTGGGAGAGACTTACGACCTGCTACTGACCCTCGCGGGTTCTGTACAGACGCATTGTGATCGATGCTTAGCTCCTCTAGAGATGCGCATCGACACATCTCAGCATATAGTCGTCAAGCTCGGTGACCAGTACGAGGAGGTGAGCGATGAGGAGATCATCGTGCCGCATCACAGCCCCTCGCTCGACTGCGCTGACCTGATCTACGACCTGATTGTGCTCTCTCTCCCGATCAGCCGAATGCATCCCGAGGGGGAGTGCACCGAGGATATGCAGGCCATCCTAGATGATCTCGATCCTGCAGCAGAGGAGGAGACGGATGGTCGCTGGGCCAAGCTCAGTGCACTGCGTGACTCACTACAACAAGAGAAGGATAAATAATAAAATAGATAAACAATGGCACATCCCAAAAGACGGCAGTCTAACATGCGCACTGCCAAGCGTAGAACGCACGACAAAGCAGCAACCCCCACACTAGCTAAGTGCAGCAACTGTGGGTCATGGCACGTATACCACACCATCTGCCCAGAGTGTGGTTATTACCGTGGACAACTAGCTATCGAGCAGGAGGAGGCATAAGCACCCAACCCGCTAAGCGATAAGATTCAAGCCCCTAGATGATCGAAAGATCACTCTAGGGGCTTTCTTGATCTATATGGGGTGTAGGATGATTCCTTTTTTGTACCTTTGAGAAACGCTATCGCAGTGAGACGGTAGCGCCCTCTTATAGCACAAACACTTAACCCAATATATAGTATGTCTTACCCAATCATGACTGCCGAAGAGGCAGCGAGATTAGTTCACGATGGCGACCAGGTAGGCTTCAGCGGCTTTACTCCAGCTGGTTGCCCTAAGGTAGTGCCACAAGCCATGGCTCATCATGCTGAAGAGGAGCATGCGGCGGGGAGACCCTTCCGCATAAGCGTCTTCACAGGCGCCTCGACAGGCGACCGCCTCGACGGAGCCCTAGCACGTGCTCATGCGATCAAGTTTAGAGCGCCCTATCAGTCCAACAAAGACCTACGTGCCGAGATCAATAGCGGTGAGGTGGCTTACTGCGATATGCACCTCTCGCAGCTGGCGCAGGAGCTGCGTGCTGGCTTCTTTGGCAAGATTGATGTGGCTATCGTCGAGGCTGCTGAGCTAACGGAAGATGGTCAACTGGTTCCCACCACGGGCGTCGGTATCCTCCCCACCATCTGCCGCCTCGCCGACCGGATCATCGTCGAGCTCAATGACCGCCACCCAGCCAAGATACGTGGACTCCACGACATCGCCGAGCCTCTCGACCCGCCCGCACGTCGTGAGCTACCTATCTACAAGCCCTCTGACCGTGTCGGCAAGCCTTACCTACAGCTCAACCCGAAGAAGGTCGTAGCGGTCGTCAAGACTAGCGAGCCAAACGATGACGGAGGCTTTGCACCGCTCGACGAGGTGACGCAAGCGATCGGAGACAATGTCACGAAGTTTCTCGAGGAGGAGATCCGCACGGGGCGCATCCCTCGTGAGTTCCTTCCACTGCAGAGTGGCGTCGGCAACATTGCCAATGCGGTTCTAGCCTCTGTAGGCAAGAGCCCGAAGATCCCACCCTTTGATGTTTACACAGAAGTGATCCAGGATGCCGTCATTGGGCTGATGAAAGAGGGACGCGTTAAGTTTGCCTCGGGCTGCTCACTCTCAGTCAGTCGCAACGTCATCCTAGACATTTATCAGAACTGGGACTTCTTCAAGGACAAGCTACTCTTGCGCCCTGAGGAGTACTCAAATAACCCAGGCATCGTGCGCCGCCTCGGGGTCATCACGATGAATACCGCTCTAGAGGCAGACATCTATGGCAACATCAACTCGACGCACGTCCTAGGCACCAAGATGATGAACGGCATCGGTGGCTCGGGCGACTTCACCCGCAACGGTTACATCTCTATCTTTACCACGCCCTCGACCGCTAAGGGCGGTGCCATCAGTGCCATCGTGCCGATGGTGAGCCACGTGGATCATACCGAGCACTCGGTCAAAGTACTCATCACCGAGTACGGTATCGCCGACCTCCGTGGGCTCTCTCCACGACAGCGTGCGGAGCGCATCATAGAGAACTGCGCCCATCCCGACTACCGTCCACTGCTACGCGCTTATCTGGCTCAGGCTTCGGAGGGACAGACACCTGTTTGTCTGGAGAAGGCCTTCGCCTTCCACAAAGCCCTGGCAGAGACAAAGGATATGCGCCAAGCTAAACTTTAATCGATAAAAGCAACCGCTCCTCGCCACTACCATATAGGAAGTGACGGGGAGCGATCACAACGAACCCAAGACCTACTGCTTAGAAGGAGGTCTGCCCCTACTCCTCAGTAGGTGACGGGGAGCGATCACAACAAACACAAGACCTGACACGCTTATGTCTTACATTCTCAATCTAGGGGGACGCGCCTTCGACCTGTCGGAGCCTGTCGTGATGGGCATCCTCAATGTGACGCCCGACTCCTTTTATGCGGGTAGTCGCAAGCAGACCGCTGAGGCGATCGCTGAGCGTACCCACGAGATCGTCCAGGAGGGAGGACGCATCATCGACATTGGCGCCTGCTCGACACGCCCTGGAGGCGAGCTGGTCGATGGCGAGGAGGAGCTACGTCGACTGCGCCACGCACTAGAGATCATCCGTGCCGAAGCGCCCGACCTGCCTATCTCGGTAGATACTTACCGCGCTGACGTGGCGAAAGCGTGCGTCGAGGAGTATGGCGTGGAGATTATCAACGACATATCAGGCGGTCAGGCCGATGCGAAGATGTACAGCACCGTGGGGGAGCTGGGCGTTGCCTACATATTGATGCACCTAGAGCACAACGTCGAGGGGATGCATCAGGTAGTGGACTACAAGCCCTCTGTAGAGGTGTGCGTGGCGGACTACTTCCGACGTCGCCTCGAGCAGCTTCACGACTGTGGTGTAAAAGATGTGATCCTCGACCCAGGCTATGGTTTTAGCAAAAGCATGGACGACCACTACCGCCTGCTCACGCATCAGCGGGAAGCGTTGCAGGAGTTTGCCGAACCCGTGCTGGTTGGCTTCTCCCGTAAGCGTATGGTGCAGACGGTCATCGGAGCTGACGCCATGCACTCAGGCGATGCGACCAACGTGCTACACACTTACGCTCTGATGGAGGGCATCGCACAGATCATCCGCACCCACGATGTCCGTCTCGCTGTCGAGGCGATCAAGGTGACCGACATGATCCGCAAGCATCTCCCCGACGCTACGGGGGCGAGCAGCTATACCCACTGGCAGAGACCGCTAGAGATCCATTAACTATCACGCTTAGAGACTTAGGACTGTGACGCTAGACTGGTTATCCTTTACGCTTGTCGACCTCTTTGACATTATCCTCTCGGCACTCCTCTTCTACTATGTCTATCAGACACTGAGAGCGACCGCCTCGAGAGCGCTGATCTTAGGTATCTTCACCTTTATCCTCGTGTGGGTCATCGTCTCCAAGTGGGCCGGCATGATCCTCTTGGGGGGTATCCTGGATGAACTGGTTGGCACGGGAATGCTCATCCTGGTAATCATCTTTCAGGAAGAGATAAGACGCTTCTTGATCACGCTGGGGAGTACCAATAGGTGGCGCTTCTTGCGGAAGATCTTCAAGGGGGATGATCAGAGTGCCCAAGAGGAGCAGCGCTGTGTCGCAGCGCTCGTCCTAGCCTGTATGAATATGGCGCGCAAGAAGGTGGGCGCCCTCATCGCCATCCAAGCCAAGCAGGAGCTCACCGCCTACCTCCACACGGGAGAGGTCTTTAAGGCAGATGTGAATGCCCGCCTGATCGAAAACATATTCTTCAAAAACAGTCCCCTCCACGATGGCGCCATGATCATCGTCGATAACGACATACGAGCCGCCGGCTGTATCCTCCCCGTCTCCAACGATCCCAACCTCTCGAAAGACTTAGGCCTACGTCACCGCAGTGCCTTAGGACTCTCGCAAGCTACGGACTGCCTCGTCATCGTCATCAGCGAGGAGCGCGGCAAGATCTCTCTGGCGCAAAACGGGGTCATCGACGTTGACGTCGACATTGACACGCTGCGCCAACGACTAGACGCCATCTACGCCAGCTAGTCCAGACACATATAGTATATAGGTCAGAAGGAATGCACCGAGCGTGCGTTCCTTCTTTTCGTTTTCTGTCCAATCGTATCGTACTCTCTCCGTAGCACATACGAGTTCCAAAAAAAGTTCCCCTCTTGGAACTTTTTAGTTCCAAGGCAGGAACCTTCGAGTTCCAACGGAGGAACCTTCAAGTTCCAACGGAGGAACTTTCGAGTTCCAAGGGTGGAACATCTGTCAAGTAGCGACCTTCTTCCCTAAGGAGAGCCAGCGAGCTGTCCCCTTGTCAGCAAAACGAAACAAACGAGTAACCGTATGATAACATCACCACGCTACCTTTGCAGCGTAAGATTTGAAACAGGACATTTCGTATGCTATACAAGGCGCTTTTCTACACACTCGCCCTTTTGACACTCTTCACCGCTGGCACTACGCTGATGGCTCAACCACACGGCCAGCCCATCCCTCACAGCGAGGCTGACCTACGACTAGGCACCCTCACGGGGCGCATCGTTGACGAGCACGGCGAGGGGCTCATCGGAGCCACCGTGCGCATCATCGAGACGGGCGGCGGACAGGTTACGGACTTCGATGGCAACTACTCCCTACAGCTCGCACCTGGCACCTATACCGTAGAGATCGCGTACGTGGGCTATGAGACTAAGCAGATCCAGGAGGTACACATTACCGCTGGCAAAGAGACCAGTCTCTCAGTAGATCTCGCCATAGCGGACAATGTCCTCGGCACCGTCGTCGTGACCGGCTCCTACAAAACGAGCAACACGGCGGGTGCGATGAAGATACAACAAAGTATGCCTCAACTCTCCACGGTCGTATCGAGCGAGATGATCGGTAAGACGGCCGACAAGAACCTCGGCGAGGCGCTCAAGCGTGTTACGGGCGTCACCACCATGAGCAATAAGTATGTTGCGGTGCGTGGTATGGGCGAGCGCTGGAACGAAGCTTCGCTCGACGGCATCCCGCTACCTAGTACGGAGAGCAACGCCAAGGCGTTCGGCTTTGACCTGATCCCTACCTCGCTCATAGACAATGTGACGGTCCTCAAGACCGCTACACCAGACGTCAGTGGCAACTTCTCAGGCGGTCTCATACAGATCACCACGAGAGACATACCGACGAAGGACTTTATCTCCATCAGCGCTGGCACTGGCTACAACTCGCTCAGCACCTTCCAGACGCAGAAATATCGCATCAGAGGGAAGTGGGACTGGCTCGGCTATGACGACGGTCGGCGCGCCCTCCCTAAGGGTCTCCACGAGATACCTTTCGACCCGTACAATCCCGTTCCTGAGCTCTTCGAGCAGAGCAAGCGACTGACCACCGACAACTTTACCATCCACGAGGGCAAGACACCGCTCGCGCAAAACTACCAAGTCTCTCTCGGCAAGAGCTGGGATCTCAATAAGAGCGGCAATCATCGGCTCGGGCTGATCGCCTCACTAACCTATCGCAACACGCAGCAGCAGACCATCATCGACCATATAGAGCGTGGCGAGTGGATGAATGCCAAGCAATATAATAAGGTACAGGAGAGCTTTGTCGATACCGGCATACGCAATAGCGGGGCCAACTACAAGTACAACACGACCCTTGCGGGCGTCCTCAACATCGGTTGGCAGCGGGGCACTAATCGCCTCAGCCTGCGCAACACCTATACTCATAAGTATGACAACGATCTCTCAGAGCTAACCGGTCTGAGTGACGAAGACCCCAACCCCGAGAGCAATCCTTACCGACAGCAGGTCAACTACCCGACCTTCCAAGACCTCTTGCAAAACAAGCTCAGCGGCAAGCATCAGCTGGGCGAGTCACTTCGTCTCGACTGGGCGCTGGCACACACCTACGTACAGCGCAATCAGAAGGATGCCGCCTTTACACAGCAGGTGAGCCGACTAGACGAGACTGGAGCGCGTCACTTCTACAATCAGGTGGGCGTGCAGTCAGGGTCGCTCTTCCCACTGACCCGCGCTTGGTACCTCAACCATGAGCGAGACTTCAACGGACAGGTCAATGTGGAGCTACCTTTCGACCTCTTTGGCAATGACTGGACGCACAAGTTCAAGGCAGGGTACGATGGCGCCTTCAAGGAGAACCGCTTTGAGTTTTGGGAGCTCTCAATGCACCTCTTCAACACACGAGGCTTTGACTTCACCGCCAGCACGATTGCTGACCTCATCAAGCAGGAGAACATGCGCGACGGTGGCTTCGCCTGGGATCTCAAGCGACTCCAAGGTGACGGGCGTATGTACCACGGGCGGGTTATCCAGAATGCAGTCTACGCCATGCTTGACGACCGATACAGCGAACTACTACGTCTCGTCTGGGGTCTGCGCGTCGAGCACTACCTCTACCAAGAGCTGAGCAACCCCTCCATGTCGATGGGCGAGCTAAACATCGTCGAGCAAGATCGTAAAGAGAAGCCCGTGGCCATCATGCCATCGATCAATCTCACGATCACACCGATTAAAGACCTCAACGTACGACTGAGCTACAGCCGCAACACGGTGCGCCCGCAGTTTATGGAGCGCACAGCTTACCGCTTTTACGATCCCTTCCTCGGCGGAGAGATCTTCAACCAGAGCGTCATCTCGACGACTGTGGACGGTGCTGACCTCCGTGTCGAGTGGTACCCCGGCGCTGGCGAGGTGATCTCCATCGGTGGCTTCTACCGTTACCTAGACAAACCTATCGAGCGCATCGCTCAGAAGACCGCCTCCTTCGCCCGCTTCTACATGCTGATGAATAGCAACAAAGCGCACAGCTACGGCGTCGAGCTAGAGCTTCGCAAGAACTTCGGCTTCATCCCCCTAGGCTCATGGCTCGAGCATCTCTACCTCAACGCCAATGCGACCTTCACACAGAGCATCGTTACTGGTATGGTCTCACGTGCCGACGAGAGCGGCATCCTGCGCTGGGTCCCTGTCACACAGCGCCGACCGATGTACAGTCAGGTGCCCTATATGTACAATGTGGGTCTCTCCTACGAGAGCGAGACTTTTGGAGCCAACCTCACTATGAACCGCTCCGGACGCAAGCTCGTCCTCAACACGAACCAAGCCTACGAGCAGGAGTACGAGGCTCCCTTCAGTCAGCTGGACGCACAGCTCTCCTACACCTTCCCCAAGTATGGCGTGACCATCAAGGTCAATGGCTCCAACCTGCTCAACTCTAAGCATATCATCTACACCAACCATGTGGACGACTTCGAGCGTGCCGCTGACAATAATCAGATCCTAGACACCATGCGACATGGCACCTCTAGCGACTACGACCCAGGACACGACAACATCGTCTACCAGTACCGCGACGGCATCTCGCTGAGTGCCTCCGTCAGCTGGACTTTCTAAAGAATCAGAGATACTAACACTTCAACTATCTATCATAATATCATGAACAAGACAATCCGTTTACTAAGCCTCGTGATGGCTACCCTCATGAGCCTAGCACTACTTACCTCATGCGACGAAACTGGCAATGAGCCTAATGGTGGTGGCGACAACAACAAAGTCACTGGCCGCACCATCGGTGGCAAGGAACTCGTAATCGTCGAGGGACGCATCAATGGCAAGAATAATCACTGGACAGCCGACAAGGTCTACGCGCTCAAGGGCATCGTCACCGTACCAGCTAATGAGACGCTCACCATCGACGCTGGTACCACCATCATCGAGGAGCCCACACCATCAGGAGCTACGGGCGTACTCGTCATAACCCGCGGCGCTAAGATCATGGTCGAGGGTACCGCCCAGAAGCCTATCGTCTTCACCTCCTCCAAGGCAGTCGACAACAACGCTGGTCGTCCCGCTCCTGGAGACTTCGGTGGTGTCATCATACTGGGTAAGGCTAAGGTCAATACACCGACCGACGCTCAGTTCATCGAAGGCCTCAACCAAGGTGTCGAAGAGTATCGCTACGGTGGCGACAATGACGAGGACAATAGCGGTGTACTGCGCTACGTACGCATCGAGTACGCTGGCTTCATCCTAGGCGACAGCAACGAGATCAACGGTCTCACCTGCGGCGGCGTAGGTCGTGGCACCACGCTAGACCATATCCAGGTCAGCTGGGGTCTAGACGACAGCTTCGAGTTCTTCGGTGGTTGCGTCAATGCTACCCACCTCGTTTCCTACGCTTGCGACGATGACAACTTTGACTTTGACAACGGCTTCACCGGCAGCATCACTTACGGTGTCGCTATTGCCAACCCCGCCTCGACACACTCCGACAGCAAGGGTAAGTCCGACAGCAACGGTATCGAGCTAGACAACAATGCTAAGGCTCAGGACGAGACCTTCTCGCTCATACCTAAGACACACCCCACACTGACCAACGTTTCTATCATCGGTGCATCTACCCGTGTAGCCAACGTCCACAACAACTTCCAGGGCGATGCTTACAAGTACGCAGCTCGTGTACGTCGTGGTGGTCAGATCACGCTCAAGGACTGCATCCTAACCGGTTATCCTAAGGGCTTCGTCCTCGACCCCGATGCCGACAAGATGGAGCATAGCAAGATCGAGGGTAGCTCCTTCCACGGCTTTGACGCTGCCTTTGAGATCAAGAATGGCTCCGCCAAGCCTACCACAGGCATCATCGAGGTGGTCAACAAAGACTCCGCAGCTACCTTCGGCATGAAGGCTCCTTTCGGCACTCCAGCCGACTTCACAGGAGCTCAGGTCGGCGCCTTCCCTGCTAGCAAGGGCAACTGGCTACAAAGCTGGACCGCCTTCTAGTCGTCTCTCTAGACGCACAAAGCACTAACCAAGTAGGGGCGGACCTTGTGTCCGTCCCTATTTTATTGGTGGTCTTTCTGTGATCCGGCTTTTGGCTACTACGTCTCCGGGTGTTGTGAGATCGAGCCTATGCGATGAGATGAGTGGCTAACTCAATAAGTGTAAGGTCGTCTAGCTCTTTTGGGACTTACTAACTTCTCCGACCCAGAGAGAGACTATAAGCAGTAGCTGAAACGCAAAGGCGTAGATCCAATATCTATCTAACCAGAATAAGAAGCTAAACAGAGAGAGTATATAGCTGGCGCCTAAGACTTTGAGGAGCTTCTTGACGCCTATGATTGGGTAGTCTCCATGATTGACCTTGCGACACACCCAGGCGACCAGCACGATCAATAGGAATGTAACCGAGAGTGCTAGACTCTTTGCCATCTGCACATGAAGCTCACTAGAGGCTTCTCCTAGAGAAGAGACCATCAGCACCCAAGCGGCAATGAAGGAGCAAAACCATGAGAAGTTACTGTCTAGGCGGAATCTGTTTTTCATAGGGATCATACTACTTTTCTTTCTTCATTCAGTCTGACCGCAAATGTACAAATTGTTATTTAACCTACTCAGATTCTATCCACCCCCCCAATCTCTAACTTCTACTCTCTCCGATCTATTTCCGATTTCCTAGGGAGGGAAAAATAATTTCCTCGGAAGAATCAAACGATACTTCGGAGGAATCAAATGATACGTCCGAAGAATCAAATGATACGTCCGAAGAATTTTCCCATTCCTCGCTGGGAAATTCGAAATTCCTCCGGAGGAATTTTCGGATTTCCTCAGTAGAGATTTGTGAGAGCCAGTAATCCTAGCAACTATTCGCTGCAACATTTCGGCGACTCACTCGTCTTAATGGTGTACGACGCTCTTCTGGCCCGTTGGTCCGAGCGTAGTTTTAGTTATACATTGAGTTAGTTTTTAGTTTACAGTGATTACAATGGATGGAGCCACTTTCATACAGACCTACGTCCCCCTACGGCCGACGATCCTACAGGTCTGTATGGCTCTTCTATCCAACGAGATGGAGGCTGAGGATGTGACTCAAGATGTGCTCATCAAGCTCTGGGAGCAGCGCGCACATCTAGACGAGATCGCCTCACCGAAAGCTTACGCCATCCGCATCGCTCGCAACAAATGCATCGACACACTCCGTGCGCCTGCACAGCGCCTGCGCAATGCGGAGGAGCCTACGGAGCTAGAGATGCCGCTGGTCACGACGACCCCGCAGGAGGAGCTCATAGCCCAGGAGCAGCTCGCTCGCATCAACGACTGGGTCGCTACCCTCCCCGAGCAGCAACAAGAAGTGTGGAGACTGAGACAGGAGATGATGCTCACCAATGATGAGACCGCCCAGCGTATGGGACTTCAAGAGGTGACCGTCCGATCGATGATCTCACGACTGCGCAAGGAGGCGAGAAAGCTTTTTGCAGATATGAAGGAGTGATCCGCATACCTTATTATCATATATAGAATACAGAAGCCACTATGATACATTCATCACACGACATAGAGCAGCTACTAGAGCGTTACTACGACGGATTATCTACACCCGACGAAGAGTTTGTCCTCTACCTAGCACTCCTTCAGGAGGAGCCAGGATCGCCATACTATGCCGATCGTATGCTCCTAGAGGCTACACTGCAGCGTGCTGCCTCACAAACGAAGAGTGCAACGCCAGCGCCCACCCCTCGCTGGAAGGTATGGGTGCGTAAGTATGCAGCTGCGGCTGCCGTGCTGATTGTGGGCGGCGTAGGAGTCTCCGTCTTTCAGTGGGGACGCAACAGCCGGCAGGCGGAGCTATCCCTTCTCAATGGTCAGCCCATACCACAGGAGCAGGTCAATGAGTATACGCTCGCAGCTTTTACGAAACTGGGTGACTGTATGCAGCTCTGCTCTGAACAAAACGAGGAGATAGACCAAATCTTCGGTCGCTTGCAAGACTCTTACCAGAGCTCGATGGAGAAGATTCCCTTTGTCTCAGAGGGTGGGTGGACCCTGACGGGAAATTGAGTTCATCTATGACTGCAACAATCCGTCCTCTCAAACGACTTATATATAGAACCTCTGATACAGACACACAGATTATGAAAGCATACATTACTCATCTCTCACGCCTGAGTATCATCATCCTATCGATGCTGCTCCTGATGGAGCTACCCGCAGTGGCGCAGCGCGGCTCTGCCCGTACGCGTATCAATACGTCCAGGCTTATGGAGATCAAAAACGTGGATGTCGTATACATCTCTCCCGCAATGCTCCAGAGCGTTCCTAGGGCGAGTCTCAAGATAGATGGTACGGATGCTATGGCGGGTATCATGGACGGTATCACATCGATACATATCTATACCTCCTCCGACCGCAAGGCGATACAAGAGATACGCCGCACTTTTGCCCCTATCATAGAGCTACGTCACTCAGATCTCGAGCAGCTGATGTATGTCAAGGACGGCAACGGGGTCGTCAACTTGATCGGACAGCTACAAGGAGACAACGCTACCGAACTATACATGATCGTCTCTGGCGATGATGAGTACACGGTGATCAACTTCTCGGGGAGCTTCTCCCGCCGCGAGCTCGAGAAAGCGGTCACCCAAGACAACCGCAGGCGCAAGAAGTAACCCCATAGTATACTTAGACCTATCTACTTAACCTTTCAATAAGTACCTACAAACGGGCTACACGTTACTGTAGCATCTTGCGAAGCGTGACCATACGTGAGTACCGTACACGCTCCATACACGGAGAGCCCATAAGGCACCGTGTGGCAAGACTGTTTTGTGATTAGTTTTAGTTGTAAATTGAACAGAAGCGACGAGAGGGAGCCCCACCACGGGGACTCCCTCTCTTTATTTACCAAAATACATCTATCAGAGTTACACAACAAGCATAATAGAATTGGCTAAATGAGAGAACCCGCTACGGCTGACGCATTATAGCGGACGAGTGCATCTACGTCTCTATGGCAGAAATCTGAAGGTGGAGGAAATCGGGAAATTCATCCGTAGATATTCTGGATTATCCAGCGAGGAAACGAAAAATTCTTCCGAACTTTCATTTCATTCTTCCGAAGTTTCATTTGATACTTCCGAAGAATTTTTTCTTTCTTCCGTGGGTATTTTTGATTTCCTCGGGAGCTATTGGGAAATTCCTCGGGAGATGTCGGACTTATCGAAGATGTATGAGTATCGATAGCGCTATGAAGCCAGGCTCAATCCTCATATCCTAGACTTGTTGTCAAGCGTAGTTAGTGGAGTACCAAGATATAATGTTTCAGTCCTGAGCTGATTTGGTATCAGCATTCACTGAGGGTGTCAACAAGCTGTTCATAACCCCAACTATTCTGTCGAAAAGTCTGTTCATAACTCGTCAATAACTCACAGCTAACTTATTTGCTTATTTCGGGAAGTTATATAGCTACGAAAAGATTTCAATATTGCAAATAAGTTACGGTTGAGTTATCAACCAGTTTTGATCAAGTTATCAACAGGTACAGATAGAGAGCGAGACGACCGTAACTGCTCACGATCGTCTCGCTCTTTTGTATCCTCTAAGTAGCCAGCAGAGCCAGTTAGAGGAGATCAGATGTTAGAGTCATTAGCTCCTGCACAGCGGGAGTTATGAACAGATTCGACGCGCCATCATCATCATCATAAGTAGATATAGAAATAAGCTATACAGATATCATATATAGATGATGATGTATGGGGTGTCAGGAGCGTGACTAGAACTTGTACTGCGCTCCCACGGTCACCATGTGCAGTGGCTTGGCAGCGACAAATGCCTGCTGCTCGATCTGCTGACGGAGGAAGCAGTCGTACTGGAGCGACAAGCGCAGGTGGTCCTTCTGGAGGAAGTAGTTGACACCAGTCGAGAGCTGATGTGAGCTTCCCTCGGTCAGTGCGGTCAGATTATTCAGTTTGAGGTCTTGCTGAGCTTTCGGGTCGAAGTGTCTATTGCGGTCATAGTAAGCGTACCGACCGAAGAGCTCTAGGTCAATAGGCTTGATACGCTCCACAAGCTGTGTCATGCCAGCGATGAATTGACGCTGTACGAGTATATTGTTTTCAAAAGTAGCAGGCGCCTTGGGACCCACCGCTAGGTTAGCGTTTTGCCATCCAGGTTGCAAGCCCATAATGCCCTCAGCTGTGAGCATCAGCTGCCCGCCTTGATGCTTGATCGTGCTGGTGAGGAAGGCCCCGCCGTAAGCACGTAGCATGTGGTCCTTCTTGAGCGTAGCAATTTCCTTGTCAAAAGCGTAGTACCCATCCGTAGCTGGTAGATATCCACCATATCCTGATAGTCCGAAACTGACGTTGTGGTTACTCCCTTGCTCAGTGAGAGCTAGGCGTAAAGCTAGGTCTGGGGTATTCTTAATCATCCCTTTGCCTCCATTGCCCGCTAGGATAGAGAGCGTCGACTCAAGCTGCCACCGCTTGCTCGGGTCTAGAGCTCCTTTGTATCCCATCTCTAGACCCATATCTATATCTCCAGGGAAGAGATCTGCCATATAAAGTGATCGCTCGAAAGCTGCCCGCTTACTAGAGCTATAAGGTAGTTCGTAGCCAAAGCTAGGAGTCATTAGTCCTCCTTTGACGAAAGCTCCCTCGGCCCAATGAGGCTTGTACTCGGCATAGACGTTGAAAATAGAGATCTTCTGGTCTGTAGCGTTGATCTCGATCTTGGCGCTTAGGTCACCATAAGTTGCTTGGGTAGCGAGTCGTCCACGGCGTATCCCCATCCTCGTGGTGGGTTGATCGTAAGGAGCCGTGACGTTTCCCACCTTGATGTAGTCGGCCTCAGATCCGTACTGTGCGATAGCCTGGAAGTATCCGCTGAATGTGAAGCGTACCTGCTCCTGAGCGTGAATAGTCGTACTACTGAGGAGTAGGACGAGAGCGAGTAAAGAGAAAAGTCTTTGCTGCTTTTTTGAAGTCATAAGTCTATGAGATTAGAAGTTTGTGCAAAGGTAGGGATATTCTCATCGACTGACTGCTACTTAACGGAAGCTTAATTGCTGGTTGGCGTTTGGTCTAAAGCGACCATTTCGTCAGAAAGCTATATATTTGTAGCATTGGAACTGTAGATTGACATTTATAGATGACGAGACTAAGCGTTAACATCAACAAGATAGCTACTCTCCGCAACGCTCGTGGCGGAGATACGCCTAATGTAGTCTTGGCAGCAAGACGCTGTCAGGAGTATGGTGCTGAGGGGATCACGGTACACCCCAGACCTGACGAGCGGCACATCACTTATCAAGATGTGAGAGACCTCAGGGAGGTGGTTACCACGGAGTTCAATATCGAGGGCTACCCCTCTGACTCCTTCCTCGACCTCGTCTGCTCCGTACGTCCCGAGCAGGTAACGCTTGTGCCTGACAAACCTGACGCACTCACCTCAGATAGTGGCTGGGCGGTGGACGATTGTCGTGACCTGCTCAAGCCGATCATCGAACGTCTGAAGCAGGCAGGCATACGTGTCTCGCTCTTCGTCGGGACCGACCCACGACACATCGAGGCTGCTGCAGAGATCGGTGCTGATCGTGTGGAGCTCTACACGGAGCCTTACGCGTCGCAGATGGCGCAGAGTGGCGATCCGAAGTTGATTGTTGCTCCCTTTGCGGAGGCTGCCCAGGTGGCTCACCGTGTTGGTCTAGGAGTCAATGCGGGTCATGACCTGAGTCGTGATAACCTCGCTTACTTTGTCCAGCATGTGACGCCACTAGATGAGGTTTCCATAGGACATGCACTCATTAGCGATGCCCTTTACTTAGGTCTCGAGGAGACCATCGCACAGTATCTCAAACAAGCTCACTCTAACTCATAAACATATCCTTGCAAGAATAACTTATGTATCCTATACTTCAGATTGCCAATACAGTAGCTGAGCAGACAGCTACCGAACCCGCTACGATGTCTCTATGGGAGCTGGCGTGTGCCGGTGGATGGATTATGATCGTCCTTCTGCTCCTCTCGCTCGTCGCTATTTACGTTTTTGTAGCTAAGTATATCGAGCTGCGCAAGGTCAATCGTCCTGACGACTCCTTTATCGCACGCATCAAAGACTACCTCCAGATGGGGCGCAAAGATAGTGCGATAGCCCTCTGCAAAGAGAAGAACACCCCCGAAGCGCGCATGATCGAAAAGGGACTCAAGCGTCTCGGACAGCCCGCCTCTGAGGTACTCCCCGCTATCGAAAACGTAGGCTCTTACGAGGTGGGACGTCTCGAGCGTGGACTACCCCTGCTAGCGACCATCGCTGCGGGTGCTCCGATGATTGGTTTCCTAGGTACGGTGACCGGTATGGTGCAGGCGTTCTTTGACCTAGCCAATGCGCCTGGCGGTATCGATGTATCGCTCCTCTCGAGCGGTATCTACCAAGCGCTGGTCACGACTGTGGGCGGTCTGATCGTCGGTATTGTGACGCTCTTCCTCTACAACTATCTGGTCGGACAGATCAACCGCATCGTCAATCGTCTAGAGGCTAATACACTAGACTTTATGGATGTAATCAACGAACTGTAAGCGACCGTGCTACACCCCTTAATGCTAAGCTCATGAGTATCAAGAGACGCAGTAAGCATATATCTGTATTTAGCATGGCATCGATGACCGATGTCATCTTTCTGCTGCTGATCTTCTTTATGGTGGTCAGCACGCTGGTGGTACCGAATGCGATCAAGGTTAATCTGCCCTCCTCGCAGTCGACCGCCACAACGCAAGAGCCAGTGGCACGCATCACCATCGATGCCGAAGGCTACTACTACATATCCACAGAGAGTGCACCTGAAATGACGATGCTACCTGTCGAGGAACTAGAGGCTAGACTCTACGAGATAGGAGCGGCACACGAGCAGGAGGATCCTTACGTAGTCCTCTACGCCGACAAATCGGTGTCGTATGGTGAGATCGTCAAGGTACTCAACGCCTCGGCTACTGCTGGGCTACGTATGATCTTGGCGACGGAAGCTTTACAAGATAACAGTACGGAGACAGATGTCTAAGGTGCGCTATGATAGATGGATCGCTGGAGGTGTAGCTTTGCTGCTACATCTACTCGTCGTGGGCTTGCTCTTTTGGCTCAGTATGGATGCCTCTGAGCAAAAGCACACGAGGGATAAGGAGATATGGATCTCCGTCGGTGTAGACCCCGACTTTGGTGACAAGATCGAGCATCAAGGAGACTTGGTGGCTGCCGCATCTACCTCTGCTCGTCCTGCCTCTGCTGCCTCCGAGAGCGCACAGCCTGCGCCTCCTCAACAACCAGCACCTAAGGCGCCTGAGGCTACTCCTACCCCACGTCCTACGCCTACACCTGCACGAGTTACGCCAACGAAAGAGAAGCCTAAGCCAGTGCAAAAGTCTGCAGCGCCCTCTGAACGTGATGTGGATAACAAGGTGTCTGGACTCTTCGACCGTAAGAAGCCAACGGGCTCTGAGTCTGGTACGGGCAAGAGCGATGCAGGTAGTGGTGTCGCTGACAAGGGAAAGGCGGGCTCCTCGGCTGGATGGTCGCTCGATGGTCGCTCGATTGTGGGCAATGGCGGACGACCAGTTATGCCGACACGAGTCCCCGACATACGTGGTACGGTCGTCGTTGAGATCACAGTGAATGCAGCTGGACAGGTGACCAACGCTAAGGTGCTCCTGCGTGGTACCAACGTGGTGGATAGCAAGCTTCGCTCGGCAGCTCTTCAGGCAGCCCGCAAGACTCGCTTTAATGCTTTGGGTGGCGTACCTGACCAAAAGGGCACGATCACCTATCACTTTGATGTCAAGGGTTAGCTTGCTGAGCAACCTTGACAAGAGACTCTTAATTACCTAACAACTTCACAAGTAGAATGGATAAGATGAATAACATACTAGTCTTCCTTGCAGAGGGCTTTGAAGAGGTCGAGGCACTCGCCATCGTTGACGTACTCAGACGTGGCAATCAACCCGTTACCACAGTATCCATCACAGGCTCTCTCGCTGTAAGAGGCGCGCATGATGTGACTATCCAAGCAGATATGCTCCTCGAGGAGCTACATAGTGGAGTACTCCCCAAGGCCATCGCACTACCTGGTGGGATGACCAAGCTCAACGAGTGTGAGCTACTCCTCGAGCTGATACGTCGTCAGCACGAGGAGGGCGGTACGATCGCTGCTATCTGTGCCTCTCCACGAGTACTGGGTGCAGCTGGTATCGGCGATGGTAAGATGCGTGCGACCTGCTACCCAGGCATTGAGGAGCAGGTGCCAGGCTTCGTCTTGACAGGTGCTGATGTAGAGGTGTGCGGACATATCGTCACGGGACGTGGTCCGGCGCTGGCACTACCCTTTGCCTTCAAACTACTCGAGGAGGTAGCAGGTCGTAAGACCGCCGAGCAGGTCGCCGCGGGCTTCCTCTATAACCTTTAGAGATTAGAGGTTAGAAATTAGGACAATGACTAAGAGACTCTTCTCCATTCTAATCTCTAACCTCTAATTTCTAACTTCTAAGTCCAGCATGCGCGTCTTCTTCAAGTTTGTCCGCAAGGAGTTCATCCACATCTTTAGGGATCCGCTTACGCTGATGCTCTTGATAGGTATGCCCATCGTCTTGGTGCTAGCCTTCGGCTTTGCGCTCACCTCTGAGGTAAAGCAGATCGATGTAGTCGTGGCGACGCCGACGCGCACCCCTTTTGTCGAGAGACTTTTCACGCACCTTGACCAGAGCGATGCAGTAGGCTCCGTCAGCCTGATCACACCGCACAAAAATATGGACGAGGCGCTACGCACAGGTGCAGCACACGTCATCATCGTCCTACCCAACGAAATAGATAAAGAGCTGCTCGCAGGTACTGAGCCTACCGTGCAGCTCCGCCTGGATGCGAGCGATCCCAATACCTCGGCACTCATCAGTGCACAGATACAGGGACTCATCTACACGACCGTGCAGGAGTATCTAGAGCAGTTTGGCGCACTCATGGCGATGCGTATGGCAGAGCGAAGACCTTACCAGATAGAGACCTTTACGACGCTACTCTACAACCCCGAGATGCGGGCACCTTACTACTTCGTGCCAGGCGTCATGAGCTTGGTTCTGATGATCATCTGCGCCTTGATGACCTCTGTCTCGATCGTTCGGGAGAAGGAGTTTGGCTCTATGGAGGTCCTACTCACTTCGCCCGTCAATCCGATCACCATCCTGCTCTCTAAGACCGTTCCCTACTTCACGCTGAGCATCTTCAACGTGGTCACCATCCTACTTTTGTCACGCTTCGTGCTAGGAGTGCCGCTGCTAGGGTCGGTGAGTGCCATCTTCTTCGTTTCGCTCCTCTTCATTCTCGTTTCGCTCCTCCTCGGCATGCTCATCAGCACCATAACGGACAATCAAACCGCCGCCATGCTCATCAGCGGGGCGGGACTACTCCTTCCCGTAGCGATGCTCTCGGGTATGTTTTTCCCGATCGAGAGTATGCCGATACTGCTACAATACTTCGCCCGTGCGATACCTGCCACATGGTACTCCATAGCGGTCAAGAAGTTGATGATACAAGGTCTCGGCTGGTCCTCGATCCTCTGGGAGTCGCTCATCATGATGGGTATGAGCGTCGTACTGGTCATCCTAGCGCTGCTCAACTTTAAGAAGAAACTAGAGTAAACTCCTCCCTGATATCCTATGCTACTAGCTCTCATACGCAAAGAGATATACAACCTCCTTCGCAATAGGTTGCTACTCGGTATGGTCGTCATGTACCCTATCGTCGTCCTCTTGCTCCTCCCCTTTGCTACGACTACGGATATCAAGAATCTGCAGACTGTCGTCATCGATCACGATCATACGTCGCTCTCACAGAGACTACAGCAGCAGTTCTTTAGCTCAGGTTACTTTGTAAACGCCTGGAAAGAGCAACTGCCACCTACTCTTCAGGAGGGGATGAAGCTCATAGAGGATGGCGAGGCCGATCTCATCATAACGATCCCGCCACGCTTTGAGGAGCAGCTCATGCGTTATCAGAAAGCTCAACTTGAAGCACGAATCAACGCCTTTAACGCTACAAAAGGTGCCGTCGCCGGGGGCTACACACAGCAAATCGTACAGCAGTTTGTCGCTCAGCTCAACGAGTCCACGGGAATAGAGGAGCTAGCCACCATACCGCTTCGCATCGTCGAGGTCAATCGCTACAATCCTCAGGCGAACTATAAGAACTATATCATCCCTGGTCTCGTCGCCATGCTCATTACGATGACCGCATTCATCCTCCCAGCACTCAATATGGTGCAGGAGAAAGAGGTCGGCACCATCGAGCAGATGAATGTCACGCCGATCCACCCGCTCATCTTCATGCTCTCCAAGGCACTCCCCTATATCGTCATATCGATATTCATGGTCTTCCTGGCGCACCCTATTGTCGGACTGATGTACGGCTTATGGCCGCAAGGCAATGTCGGGATGATGATCGTCGGCACCATGCTCTACGTCCTCGCTATGAGCGGACTGGGACTGCTCATCACCAACTTTGCGCATACGCAGCAGCAGGCGATGTTTTCCTTCTTCTTCGTTATGATGTTTTTCATACTCCTTGGGGGGCTCTTCACCCCTATCGAGGGTATGCCGTCGTGGGCGCGCGCCTTAGCCGTGTCGCACCCCTTCACGCACTATAGCATCTTGATGCGTACTTACTACCTCAAGTCGGTAGCCTTCACCGAGCTATGGCGCGAGCTGACGGCGCTCTCCGTCTTTGCCGTAGTCAACGGCACGGCCGCTATCCTCACCTACCGCAAGCGCGCTTAGTAGCAAAGGGCTGGAACTCCCTCTCCTCTTTTTTTTCGTACCTTTGAAGATGGTTCGTCTGATCCATGGGTTATTGCTCATTTTGTAGATCAGCACTATTCACTATACATACACTTTATCATATGAAAAAACAGTACACCTTACTCCTACTTCTCGCTATGACTCTGCTAGGAGTAGCTACGCAGGCAAAGGCTCAGACACCCCTCACGAAGCCTAGTATAAACCTCACCTTCGAGCCAGGAAATGAAAACGCCTCTCTAGTCTTTTTCGTCGTGGCTCCGACAGATGGATGCTGGATAGACCTCAACGGTGACGGTAAGTGCCAAGACAATGAGAAGATTGCCAAAGGCACAGACAAAAAGCAGATAGACCTTCCCAAGGATCTTGCCAAGACAACGATCTATGGTCCTATCACCTACCTCAATCTCAATAAGACAGCTCTCATCTCTATCGATCTCTCCAAGATCAATACCCTTAAAGAGCTATGGTGCTACCAGACAGGACTTACCAGACTTGATGTGACTGGACAACCTGACCTTGAGAAGCTCTTTTGCTACTCAAATAGGATTAGCTATCTAGACCTATCCAAGAGCACTAAGCTAAAACAACTCGGTGTGCAGTATTGTGATATCCTAAGACTCAATCTCTCTAACTGCCCTGAGCTAGAAGAGGCTGCCCTCAATGGCAATAAAGTCGGCAAACTGGATCTAACGCACAATACTAAGCTAAAGATGCTCTTCTGCGAAAACATGGATCTTACTTCACTAGATCTCTCTAAGTGTCCCGACCTCATCTTCTTACAGTGCAGTCAAAATTATGGTCTCAAGACCGTAGATGTTTCTATGCTACCCAAGCTAGAGGTATTCAAGGCTGACTTAATAGGGATGGAGTCACTAGACGTATCCAAGAACCCCAAGCTCAGGCAGCTACACCTCGGAGGTAATAAACTGAAGGCACTAGATCTATCAAAGAATCCGCTACTAGAGGAGCTGAACCTCAACAACAACCAGCTCACCTCACTAGACTTTCTCTCAGATGTACCTGAGCTAAATATGCTCACCATCAAGAGAAACAAGTTTACAGCCGATCCCGACTTCTCTAAGAATCCCAAGCTAGAGTACATCAATATGGCACGTTGTGGATTTAAGAAGGTAGATCTCTCTCACAATCCTATGATACGTCGATTCTACTGCGAGATGAATGAACTCACCGAGCTGGATCTGACGAAGACAGCTAAGCTTCAAGACCTCATAGCCTTCGAGAACAAACTTACCAAGCTAGACTTCGCAGCTTGTAAGGAGCTTCAGTATGCCGACATCTCTGTCAATGCTATCGATGAGCATGCGATGCAGGTAGTCGTGAATACTATCCCTAAGTTCAAGCTGGTAGATCCGACATTCCTTGCTGCAGGCCGATTCATCGCTATCGATATCGCAGAGGAAGATGAGAAAAACGACATTACCGATAGACAAGTCAAGGTCGCTACTGACAAGGGCTGGGTACTCATGAATGGTAATGCTGGTGATCCACAGCCATACCCTGGTAGGAGTACCGTCTCCGTGACACAACTCACTACGGCCGAGACAGCTATCTACTATAATGCCGCAGACGAGCGTCTCTACGTACGTCTCGCTGAGACCATGCCCGCTACCCTACTGAAGGTCTATGCAGCCTCTGGTGAGGAGCTCCTGAGCGAAGTGTACGACCAGGACGATAGCTCTATCTACGTAGGCTATCTACCACAAGGAGCCTACATCGTACAGGTAGGAGATGCGACCTATAAGTTTGTCAAGAGGTAGTAAACCTCACCGCCTATAGTCCAAATCGTACGATAGGCGTTAGCTCTTCAAAATATCCACCGAGGAAATCCGAATTTCCTCGGTGGATATTTTTTATTTCTCAGGGAGGAACGGAAAAATTCTTCGGACTTATCATCTCATTCTTCCGAAGTATCGTTTGATTCTTCCGAAGAAATTTTCATCTCCTCCGTGAGTATTTCTTATTTCCTCGCGAGCTATTTGTGATTTTCTTCGGGAGAATCGAAGTAATCCGAATGCATCAGAGTGTTCAGAACTAAAAAGCAGCCGATGGAATGTACGTATGCAAATACTCACAGGTACCAATAGATCCTATGTCTAGAAAAAATGTTATATTTGTCTCACTCAGGTTGAGAAGGTGCATTTGTACCTTCCAATCTGCAACCCAATTCAAAACCTACTAATTAAACTCTTATGAAAAAGACAGTTACCTTTCTTCTAGCATGCATTGCTGGGATCCTTTCCCTCCATGCCCAAAGCCTTACCCATCCATTTGAAATCCTTGTCAAAGAGGGGGCCACAGAGGTCTCCTTCGAGCTGGGTGGCAAAGCATCCCTTGTCATCGACTGGGGCGACGGCACTACCGAGCCTATTGAAGTAGACGCCGATGCTACCCAAACCGTCATCCACACCTATGCAACACCGCTTGCGAAGAATAGCATCGTCTCCTTCGAAGCAAAAGGCATCGAGCGCTTCAAAAGCAACTACAAAGAGTCTGGCTCCATCATCGGTGTAGGCAAGATAGATGCTCCCGACCTCCTCAGCTTCTATTATATGTCGTACAAGGGCGGCACCCTAGCACAATCCACTGATGGTGTGGTAGACCTTTCCCGCAGCCCCAAGCTCAAATACCTTTGCATTCAGGATGCCCCACGGCTTAAGATAGGGTACCACCCCCACCTCAAGCACATCATGATCCAATCGAGCAGGAAGAAAGATAGCCCTGCCTACGCTACCCTTGCCAATACTGACCTCGACCTCTCACGCTACCCCGAGATGGAGTATGTGTGGGTAACCGACCAGAAAGAGATCAAGGAAATCAACCTTACTGGTCTTACGAAGCTTAACTTCTTCCGCTGGCAAAACGGAGGTATACAAAATGCCATTGGGCTAAGAGAGATTACTCTCCACAACGAAGGACTCAAGCGACTCAATATCTCGGGGCATCAGCTCCCGCTTAGCAGCCTTCCAGCCAAGAATCCCGATTTCGAATACGACGAATACGACCTCACCTATGCCCCAGAAGGCTACGCTATCCCCGAAGAAAACATTGTCGGAACAAGCATAGACCTCACGCAGATGGCAACAGAGTACGACTTCGCAGGTCAGCCACAGCACCCCAACATTATATGGAAAGATGCTAGTAGTGGAGAGGTCATATCCGCCGATCACTACACATTGAAAGATGGGATATTTAGGTTCAAGGAATCGCTCTTCGCCGACAAAGAGAGCATTACCCTGCAAGCGACCTTCGAGCCCGCTTTCTTCTCGCTCAAAGAGCTTACTGGCTCCGAAACCACTCCTCTCAAGTCCAACGAGGTGACACTGCACAAAAGTGATATTCAGAATGAAGAGGTCAACATCGCACTGAAGACTGACCTCCCCATTGGCGCACAAATCGCCATCAACTTGGGAGACAGCAAGGGAGTCGTACTCACGGGTGTGAAAGAGGCCTATCAGCAAGGCGACTACGAGGAGGGACGCTACCTCTACACGATTACGTCGCAGTCTATCTCTATCTCTGGAGATATCACCGAGCTCGACTGCAACGGACAGCAGCTGACAGCAGCACATCTCAAAGACCTCCCCAACCTCAGCTATGTGGAGCTGCACACCAATAAACTTGCCCAATTTACTATCCAAAACTGCCCCGCAGTAGAGGAGCTCTATATTGGGAAGAACCAACTGGAAAGGCTTGACCTAAGCCATCAAAAAGAACTCAACACTCTCGATTGCTCTGGGAATGGTCTCTTATCGCTACAGCTCGATGACTGTCCAGCACTCAGCAGCCTCTGGTGTTACCGCAATAGGCTCTCCACGCTTGATGTCTCTGCTTTCCCCGCACTCAGCGAACTGATGGCTTACGCCAATCGACTCACTTCGCTCGACCTTGCCAATAACCCAAAGCTCAAGACACTCAATGTGGCAGACAATCAGCTCCAAGAGCTAGACTTCACCGCTACGCCTCTCCTGATGACCGTGGTGTGCCATACCAATGCGATCAGAGGGGAAAAGATGACCGCTATGATGCAGTCGCTCCCACAAAGAGAAGCCAACGATAAGGGAAAGATAACCATCGTCGACACCAATGCGAATAACGAAGAAAACCTATGCCTCGTGAGCGATGTGGCCATAGCAAAAGACAAAAACTGGACTTGCTACGACTTCAGAGGGAGCATCGGCAATACTGAAGAGTACGAAGGAGATACTACCGCTATCGACAATGTCTTAGCTAGTAACCCCTCCATTGTAATCTATCCCAATCCAGCCACAGACTTCGTCTATATTCGTACAAACGATGACGCTGTATGGGCTCTATACTCCCTCACGGGCGAACTACAACTGACAGGAAGTGGCACAGTGGTAGATCTTCGTAGCCTCGCGCAGGGAGAATACTTACTGGTAATAGAGCACAACAGTCTGAGAGAATCCCTACCTCTCTTCAAACGATAAAGAAGGGACTAGCGAGCTTGACACACACTACTCTAGAGTACTTGCTCAGGTGACTGTAGCTTTTGCCTATTAGTCTACCGTGTAGCAGACTCTACCTATACTGCCAAGCTCGCTATCTCTACAAAATCAGAGGAGATAAAGTGTAAGCATTTCGAAAGTTGCGAGCTCCCCAATCCAAAAGAATGTGAGCTAGTCGATTTTGCATGCTTGTAATAAGTAACTAATTGGAATTCACGATATGAGAACTATGAGCAACCTTTGGAGGAGCATAGCTAGCCTTCTCTTATTTAGCCCCTTGGTGCTTCTTGCTCAGGGAAAACCTATGACAGGCGATCCTTCTCAAGGGCTATGGGCCTCCTCACACTCTATCAAGCAGTTATTCGATCTTCGCACGGCTCCGCATATTCTCGGTAGAGGGGTGCCTTGCGAGAGGTCGGTAAACCTTGTGCCCCTCGTTAAAGGCTTTGGCTATGCCTCTATCGAGCCGTCTCTCACTCACCAAGCATTGGAGTTTGAAGAGGGTGCTGAGGGCATAGTGACGCCTTATATTATGCTTCCTCTCTTTGACAATATAACGATCAAAGGGATCGAGTGCGTCGTAGACGAAGCGGTTGCGGATGCCCGCGTGGTCGTAGCACGTGTAAGGCAAGACGGTACGAATGCTCTGTGGCAAGAGATCCTAGTGAGCCAGCCTGCCACCCTCCAAGAGGGATACAATCAAGTGTTACTGGATGAGCCGCTAAAGGTCTCTGCAAAGGATCTTGTGCTGGTCGGATACTCTTGCCCCGCCAGTAGCGTGAAGGGGAGCAAGTCCTCACCCGTATTGTACGATGGCGATGAGGAGAATAGTCTTCCAGAAGCCAATCTGGCAGCCGTATCCACCGCCTATTACGAGAAGGGGAAGAGCTACAGTTTCAGCCAAGTGCAGGATACGGAGCCTTTCAAATTGGGCTCGGCGCTTATTTACGCACTTGTGGACGACCCAGAGGGGCACTACGATTATGTAGTCTATCCTCTTAAGCAACCACGTTACAGTCTCCTTACTACCAAAGAATATTTCCGCTACAATATCTTGGTTCGCAATATCGGCTTTAAGGAGATTACAAAGATGACCTTCCTCGAGAAGCTCAATCATGATTACGGGATGCAAGACAAGCAGTATCCCCCCTTTGAGATTACGGTTCCCGTAAAAGGACTTTGTGATGTAGGCTGGATGCATCCTCCTTACCCAGAAGGCACCTCCAAGGGGTCAATAGAATTGCTGAGTATCAACGACCAGTCAGTAATCGAAAAAGGAATGATAAAGTGGGTATTTGATGCTTTCAATCCTACTGAAAAGGGGAGTGTGGAGCGCAAGTCGGTACTTGTAGAGTACTACACCTCCGAGAGTGCTCCCGATGCACCAAAGTACAATGCTCTGATCAATCAAATGGCAGAGGAGCTGCAGGCGAAGGGCTACGAAGTCTCTCGCGTCGCATATCCCGTGGGTGGTGAAGAGGTCGCCTTTGCCGAAGAAGCTTGCAACGAGCAGCTTGCCACGCTCTTAGGACAAGCTCCGTTTCCCACGCCTTCCCAGCTCCCTTATTTTTCCATCAATAGGGCTCCCTATCTTTCGGAGAATAGAGTCTTTGCCTTTGTGTCGAAGAACCGGCTTTTTGGCGAAGATCAAAAGGCCGATGCCGATTTACTGGTGCCTTTCCTTCAAGAGAAGGAGAGAGCACTCATTTCCGATATCGTATGCCACGACCTACCTGGAGGAATGACCAGCCTAGAGGTAAAGGGTAAGCTTCTCTATGACGCCGACCCAGCCGACCTCTACATAACAGCTGTTGTGACCGAGGACAACGTGAAGGCAGAAGACCAAAAAGGTATAGGCACGGGGGAAGAGTATCTGCACCAGCATATGCTGAGAACTTACTACACGAGCAATATCGGTACTAAGATTATGCCCGAGGCTGATGGGTCCTTCGAGTATAAATCTCCGGAGATTGACCTTTACCCATCGTGGAAGAAAGAGAATCTGAAAGTGGTACTCTTCCTGCATCGCGATGCAGCCTACGCCAATAAGATTAGTTGCCATGCCTACTGTAGCAAAACCATCCCCTTTGGTGGCAGCTTCTCTGTGGGCATAGCTCCCCAAGTTAAAGAGGGCTCTATACGGCTCTATCAAGATGCCTCGGGACTGTTGCAAATCGAAGGAGATCACGAGCGCGTAGTGGTCTACAGCCTCGATGGACAATGTGCAGCGAAGAGCCTACCCGCACTGCTACCCCCTGGCGGCTATGTGGTCGCAGTGAGTCACGCCCAGGGTACCACAACCCTCCATAAGGTGGTGGTAAAGTAATGGACAAAGCATAAGCCCCTAAAGGGCTTCTTCCATCAGAATAAACGGAAAAGGATGTATCCCCACTTTCGAGGGGATGCATCCTTTTTTGCAAGGTCTCTGCAAGTGCAAAAGGAGACTGTTGAAAAGCCCACGAGCTGGCTCTGGGCGACCAGATTGAGTTTGTAACCATAAAAATCGCCCCTTGTTGATAGGGATAGACCACCCGTAGGTTTCATTTTCCTCCTCTAGGAGCTACTCTTTTAGTTTTGTTGCCACTAGTGCTCGGAGATCCGTTTGTATTGATCAGTAGCCTCGAGAGTGCGACTTGAAAATGGACACAATCGGTAGGCTATCTGCCACAAGGAGCCTACATCGTACAGGTAGGAGACGCCACCTATAAGTTTGTCAAGAGGTAGCACACCTCACCGCCTATAGTCCAAATCGTACGATAGGCGTTAGCTCTTCAAAATATCCACCGAGGAAATCCGAATTTCCTCGGTGGATATTTTTTATTTCTCAGGGAGGAACGGAAAAATTCTTCGGACTTATCATCTCATTCTTCCGAAGTATCGTTTGATTCTTCCGAAGAAATTTCCATCGCCTCCGTGAGTGTTTCTTATTTCCTCGCGAGCTATTTGTGGTTTTCTTCGGAAGAATCGAAGTAACCCGAATGCATCAGAGTGATCAGAACTAAAAAGCAGCCGATGGAATGTGCTCGGGCTAAAAACGTGGTTATAAATCTCCATATGAAGTTTTTTTATCTACATTTGCGAACATGCCAAGTTTGACAAATGAGAAGCGTGTGCGATCTCCTTTTGAAAATGCTGTGTAAACTAATCAACCAAATAGTATCTATGAAAAAACTTTTAACTGTACTATCCTTGATCCTACTAGTGGTAGGACTTGGATCTTGTAGCAAGGATCAAAAGCAGCCGAGCATTGCTCCTACAAAACTTTCCCTAACTCCTACAGAAATCATTCTTAAAGTCGGTGAGAGCAAGCAACTTACAGCAAGTGTTGAACCTAAGGGCAATACACCTACTGTTATCTTTGCTAGTGATAATCAGGAGGTAGCGACTGTTGATGCCAACGGTCTTGTCAAAGCGGTTGCTGAGGGGACCGCCAATATTACTGCTAAGGTTGGTGAGTTGGTAGAGCAGTGTGCTGTCACAGTTTCTAACTTTACTCCAGCATCTACCAAGGGGGCATCTGTTGTCTTGACAACGGATACTAAGCCAGGGGAAAAGATCTCCCTAATTATAAAGGTGGCATCAGATAGTCCACACGATGTTTGGATAGACATTAATGGTAATAATCGCTATGATCTAGGAGAAGAAGTGACCGTATATGATAAAGCCCAATCGTATACCGTAGGAGAGGCTACAACGATATCAATCTATGGCAACTTGACAACACTGTGGTGCGATAAAAACAAGCTCTCAGCACTTGACGTATCAAACAACCCGACACTTAAAGAGCTATGGTGTCACAAGAATAAACTAACAGAATTGGTTTTGACAAACAACAAAGATCTGAGAGAGCTTAATTGCTTCTCAAATCAATTGTCAAAACTAGACCTCTCTGAGAACTTAAAGCTTACAAAGCTATTTTGCTATAAAAATCAATTGACATCTTTAGATATTTCCCGCAATCATTTATTGACAGAATTGGAGTGCTATAGCAATTCCATCCAAGAGCTCCAACTAAGCTCATTGGTAAATCTGACGAAACTTTGGTGTGGAGAAAATCAGTTAACCTCTCTAGACATCTCCAAGTGTACGAAATTAGCAGATTTGTCCTGTTACTCAAATCAGTTATCATCACTAGACTTGTCTCAGCACTCACAACTGAACCAGTTAGACTGTGGAGATAATCAATTGATTTCTCTAGATGTCTCAAAAAATCCTCTCATCTCATGGTTAAGATGCGATGTAAATCGCTTGCAAGGTGAATATATGTCTCGCTTTATCCAAAGTCTCCACGATCGCTCTGGTCAAGAGTCAGGATACATATACATCATAAATAAGGATGCAGATGCTGGAGAGCACAATGTGTGTACTAAGAGCCAAGTAGCAATAGCAACAAGTAAGAATTGGAAGGTCTTTGATTCGGATGACGAGCCCTATCCTGGAAGTAATGAAACATCTTCCTCAAGCTGTAAGTTGTAAGCCCTAGTAAACTGCTGGTTATGCCATAATTAGCAGAATTTGGTAACTTACGCTAAGTCGCTTAGCGTAAGTTACCCCTCTTCACCATTTAGGGGCTAATAGAGCTTACCTAATACTTGTGACTATGTTGCACTTGACACCGGGAATGTGCGGGGACTGGGGTCGAGGCAGGTCGCTTGTTTTTGCAGGGAGAAATTAGTACCTTTGTCCCAAATGTACAGCTATCCATAGCTACAACGACATACTGGATGAGTTATAAACCTAGATCTATCAGACTGCTCCTAAGCACCTTCCTGCTCGCATTGCTCCTGAGTCAATGTGCAGCCAAGAGTCCCAGCGGTACGACCTCTAAGCGCCCTATACTGAAGCGTCCCCCCATACATCGTGTAGTGGGAGATACAAAAGCGCAAACGGCACACGACGAACTGGTCGCTGACCTGATCGATACAGGCAAGGAGCTACTAGGCAAGCCTTACGGATATAGAGGTAATCTGCCCTGGCGCATGGACTGCTCGGGCTTCGTATCATACGTCTACTCACAATATGGTATCACGGTGCCACGTGGATCTGCTACGCAAGCGAACTATGTCAAGAGGATCAAGAGAGAAGAGGTGCTACCGGGAGACTTGCTCTTCTTCAAGGGACGTAATCGCAACAGCGCACGTGTGGGGCATGTGGCGATGGTTATCGACGTCGTCGATGGTGATCTTGTCATGATGCACAGTACCAATAGTCGTGGTATTATCATCGAGAGACTGGGGCGCAGCGCCTACTTCTCCAGTCGCTATCTGAGCGCAGGTCGTGTGCCTGAGATGAACAAGCTGATCGAGGAGGGAACGGTTATGGTTCCCGAGCCAAAGCTCTCACCTATTGCTCCTAATCACCAGGTTAATCCGATAGATATAGATCGTGAGAACCTCCTACCAGAGATCCCTATCGCTGCGCCTAAGCAGTGGCGCAGATAGGCTCTCTGTGAGACTGAGCGATGCGGTCTCGCTACCCTTGTCATCTATCGCAATATGAATCAATACCTAATCGTCGGGCTCGGTAATCCTACGGAGGAGTACCGTGGCACGAGACACAACATAGGCTTTCGTATGGTGAACCACCTTGCTGACAAGCAGGGATGGACATGGTCTACGGCTCGCCACGGGGAGATCACCTCAGGACGCATTAAGAATGTCCAGCTGACCCTCCTCAAGCCATCTACCTATATGAACCTGAGTGGCACAGCCGTGCGCTACTGGATGCGGGAATTGAAGGTGCCGATAGAAAACATACTCATCTGTCTCGATGACTTGGCACTCCCCTTCGGCACGCTTCGTATGAAGCCTGGTGGTAGTGCTGGCGGGCACAATGGGCTCAAGCATATCACGGAGCTACTCGGCACGGATCGCTATCCGCGACTACGCTTTGGCATAGGGCATGACTACCCGAGGGGTAAGCAGATAGAGTATGTGCTGGCGCAGTTTCCCGAGGGGGAGCTGGCCGACATGCCGCGGCTCCTAGAGCGTACCGATGAGATGATCGAGAGCTTCTGCCTGATAGGTGTGGAGCGGACGATGAATAGCTTTAACTAGTCAAGCCATGAGCAGACCTGTACGGATCGATAGTTTCCTCTGGGCGGTGCGTATCTTCAAGACACGCTCCATAGCGCAGGATGCTTGCCGCAAGGGTAGGGTAGCGATCAATGATGTGACTGCCAAACCGGCTAAAATGGTGATGGCGGGCGACATCATATCGGTGCGCAAGCCTCCGGTGATGCTATCCTTTAAGGTATTGCAGACCACGGCCAATCGTATGGGTGCTAAGCTCGTCCCTGAGTATATCCTCAATGTGACGCCTCCTGAGCAGTACGAGCTGCTAGAGATGAAGCGTATGTCGGGCTATGTAGATCGTGCACAGGGCCTTGGCAGACCGACCAAGCGTGAGCGACGGGACCTAGAGCAATTCCTCCAGGCACCAGTCGTGGAGCCACCTCTAGAGGAGTGGGACGAAGAGCCACTCGACTACGATGAGGAGCAAGACAATCCCTCATCCGATCTCCTCGACTGGGACAACTGGTAAGCAGCTGCTGACGACATGCAGTACACGCCTCGCATACTGATCATCCATAGAGCGCTGGCTCCCTATCGGATAGACCTCTTCTCTCACTTGGCGAAGCGGTACGATGTGGAGCTATACCTAGAGTATGGTCAGCCACTAGAGCAAGACTTTAACTTAGCACAGCAAGGGGAGCGCATACAGTTTGACTATAAGCTATTACCTCCTGGGGGGCGTCTCTTCCCTAATCTGCGTCCTGAGCTACTGCGCATCTTGCGCAAACCGTATGACTTGATCCTCTGTAGCGAGTTCAATCTCCTGACAGGGATGCTATATCTACTGCGCGCACGCTCGGCACGTCCCCTGCCACGTCTTGTCTCTATGTGCGATGACAATATGGTCATGGCTGAGGCAACTATCGCAGACTCTTCCTACTGGTCTAAGCGCTGGCTACTAGATCACATCGATGGGGTGATCCTCTGCAACGAGCAGGTTAGGGATCGCTATCGAGATCTATACCGTGGAGAACTATCGAAGTGGCACTACCTACCGATCGTACAAGATGAGCAATACTTGCAGCGACAGGTCGCTCTAGCAGAGGCGCAGACCGAAGCGCTACGCTCTCGCTACACTCTCCCTGACGGGCGGGCGGTAATCCTCTACGTGGGGCGGCTCGATAAAGTAAAGAACTTGCCTCGTCTCCTAGAGGCTTTCAGACTAGTTATCGACGAAGGGCTAGACCTCCAGCTGCTGATGGTGGGCGATGGACCGATGGATGCGGAGCTGCGTCAGCAAGCTACGATGCTCAAGCTTGATGAGCGGGTCACTTTCGCTGGCAAGCAGCAGGGGAGTGACCTCTATGCGCATTACGGACTCGGAGATGCGCTGATACTGCCGAGCACAAACGAACTCTTTGGTGCAACGGTCGCTGAAGCGCTAGCGCTGGGTATGCCTGTAGCGGTGAGCGAGGTGGCGGGTTCCTGCACACTCGTTCGCTCTGAGCGGGAGGGTTACCGACTGAACCCGCTAGATACGGAGGATATAGCACGAGCCTTGCGACATCTCTATGACTTGATAGGGGAGCGCTGTGGTGGGATCGCCAGACAGTCGCTACTGCCCTATACTTTCGACCAATATATGTTGCAGCTAGATGGCTATCTAGATAGTTTGATCGCTGAGCGCTATAAGTAAATGATACAACGCTATAAAAGTTCGCTCCCAGCACCACTGGCACTCCTTACGATCGTAGTCGTCTGGCTGCTCTGTGTCGTCATACAGTGGTACTTGCTTGCTCCACAGCTTGATAGTACAGCACTGCTTGTGGGCTTTGTATCTCATGTACTAGCACTCGTAGCTACCCTAGTACTATCAGACCGCATAGCCATACAGCTCCTACTCATCACGCCCCGTCAGCGATCGCTCTTACTGCTCCTGCAGGCATTGCTCTTGGTGCCACTGACCACATTCTTTACGCTCAGTTGGTCTATCTGGGCACTCCCGGCGCTACTCATCTCGCTATACCTGCAGATGCTCTGCTACAGTCGTCCTGACAGGCGCCAGACGCTCACCCTCGCAGGACTCATGATGGGCATTGCCGTACTACTCTATCCTCCGTTACTTCTGATCGTACCGCTAAGCTTGTCGCTCCTTGCCTTGATGAAGGTGCGTCAGCTACGCGCCTACCTCGCCTATCTCTGTGGCTTCATAGCGATCTTATGGCTCGTACTGCCTACACTCTATCTCTGGCAGGACGCTACGCCATTACTAAATCTCTACACACAGTTACAAATCAGCGTAGAGACGCTTCTAAGCCCCGCTACGCCCTTCGAGTGGATAGGGTGGGGCGTTATAGCCCTGATGCTCATTATGGCGCGTATCGGGCTAGAAAGCATTCGTGGTGGCTCTCACGTCGTCACCTGGTACCGACAGAGAGCGCTACTCCTGATGACTACCTTCGTCCTCCTGCTGGCACTGGTTCAGGCAGAGACAATGCGCTCCACGCTTCTACTAGCTGTACCGCTGGTCATCATACCGATCATCCCCTGGGCGAGTCAGCTCTCACGCCATACGTGGCGCTACCTGCTGCCGCTCCTCGTGATCCTCGTCACGACGCTGCAGCTCCTCCTCGCCGGCCTCGTCGTCCTCTAGCTCAAACTTAGTTTGTCGTGTCCCATTTAGCAGAGCGAAGCTGGCATCATAAGCATCGCTCCTATCGTCTTGTCTTAGTAGCATATACGAGTTCCAAAAACAGTTCCCCTCTTGGAACTTTTTAGTTCCAAGAGGGGAACTGTTCGGTTCCAAGGGTGGAACTTTCGAGTTCCAAGGGAGGAACTCTTCAGTTCCAGTGGAGAGGCGTTTATCAGATGGTACGGATTCTTATTCACTCTAGGAGATATAAGCGCATACAAAAGGAGGCTGTCAACTAATGTGACAGCCTCCCCTCGTTCTTGTTGTCTAACTTCTATCTAACTTTCAAAGCGTTGCGCTCATTGCGCCTTGCTCGTGCGTAGCTCTTTCCAAAGATCTATGACGAGTAGGGCAGCGACGACACAGACAAATGGTAGTATGGCTGCCTGTGCCCACGAGAAGTGGGGTAGGAGGTCTGTGCAGAGGTGCCATACATTGAGCAGTAGGGTGAGACAAGCGAGTACGAAACTGATGATAGTGCTCCAGCGTTGCTTGCCGTAGCAGCTACAGAGCAGTCCGACGAGTGGTACTAAGTAGAGTGCCCATCCCGTGAAGGTTGTCATGGCTGGGAGCATCTCTGTAGTCATCTCCTCCGTTGCTACGCTGAGACCAGCAAAGAGTGGCATCAGTTCGCAGAGCGTGTGGAAGATGTATCCCATCGGGATGAAAGCCCATAGGAGGGCCGTGCGAGTTTGTCTATTCATAGTTTGTTTATAGCTTTATGATTGTATAGATACCAGCAGGAGTAGTCACTACGGGCTTGCTGCTACCCTGTCCTGTAGCTGGGTCGTAGCTGTAGAAGCCCAAACCGTCTTTAGCGTGTATGCCGAAGTAGATCTTGCCGTTGTAGGCGATGGTGGCATTAGCACTCCAGCCACTAGATCCGGGCAGTGGAAGTATCTTGCCCTTGCCACTCTTGAGATCTAGCTCGTAGGGGACGAAGTCTTTGTTTTTAGTAAAGGTCTTGTCGTTGGGATCGACAACGAGCGAAGGCTTCTCCAGGAAGAAGTAGACCTTGTCTTTGTAGTAGGTCATCTTCATACCGTAAGAGTTGGGCTCTGCGCCATCAGCTTTGGTCACGGAGACGTAATACTCCTTGTCAAAGTCGGTCTCGCCCTTTTTGATCCTCAAGATACCCTCAGGCTTGCCAAACATGGCACTGCGAGGTCCTGAGTAGAAGTATATGTTACCTGCCTCGTCGAGGATGGCATTGGTGTGTCCGACCATACCCAGGCTCTGTACGCGAGCGTCCTTGATGACCTTCTCGACCTTGTCCGTGGCGACATCAATGACCGCCACAGAGGCTGGCTCATCGTATAGCTCCATCATAGACTTTGTCTGATTGAGACAGAGGAAGAGCTTGCCATCTCGCACGATACCAGTCCCAGCGTCGGGATCTTTGTCAGGAGCCTCAGCCTTGGGATCTGTAGCAGCATAGGGAGAGAGGTCTATCTCGCCCATCTCCTGCATGGTGGAGGGGTTAAAGATGACGAGCTGACCACGGCTAGCGCAGGTCACTCCGTAAGCCTTCGTGTCGCTGGCGAAGATGACCTCAAGGACGTTGGGAGAGCCCTTGAAGGAGAGTGTCGCAACCTCCTGTAGCTTACCATCCTTCATCTGATACTTGCGTAGCGTCTGCTCGCCACCATAGCCATACATACTGCCTGACATAGCGTAAATGTAGTCGCCGTACTTCTCTAGGAAGAGGTGCCCCACGGGGAGGGTCTGTGAATTGTCAAATGAGGTCTGCACGCCCTCTGCGAGGTCGGCTAGGGGCGTCAGCTGGAAGGCATTCTCCACCTGTGAGGCGTAGATAAACTTGGCTCCCTGCGTCTGCGGAGTGTTTTCCTCCTTTTGACATGAGCTGAGTGTGACTAGCCCTAAGAGGGCGGTCATGATTAGTAAGCTAAGATGCTTCATCGTTCTATTATTTATTAGGTTTATAATCATCTTGAGTAGTTAGAATGTGACCTTGAGCTTGGCACGTAGCGAGCGTGTCGGGAGTGGGTACTGATACTCCGCCCACTGCTTGGTGTCAAAGAGGTTGTTGACCTCTAGAGCTAGGTGGTAATGCTGGAAGAGCGTGTACTGCACTCCCACGTTGAAGTTCCATCGGCGAGGTACCTGTAGTCGGCTCACCTTACTCGCCTCCCAGCCATAGCTAAAGGGTGCCGTGTACTCGCACGCTATAAAGCCCTCGCCATGATCATCGGAAAGGAGTAGCTGGTCGCCCTGTAGACGGATCTCCGCATTGCCAAAGAGGTAAGGCATGTTAGGTACACGATAGTTGTAGTGGAAGTTCTGACCGCCCCCGATCGCTGTCCTCATCCTATCACGTGCATCTTGATAGGTGATGTTGGAGCGAATGGTCAGCCAAGGGAAGAGGTTGGCACAGAGCTCCGCCTCTACGCCTGCTATGCGCACCTGACCGAAGTTTGTGTACTTCATGATAAGGCTCTCCATGACTAGCTTGATCATATCCCTCACATTCATATAGTATCCGTTGAGGTCGATGCGACAGTTGGGGTAGTCGTCAGGGTTGCAGAGCCAGTTGACGCCTAGGTTGAAGTTAAGGCTCCGCTCGGGGGCTAGCTTAGGCGAGGGGTAGATGAGTACACCGTCACCGATGATCTCTTCGGCACGAGGGGTGCGCATGGTGTATTGCGTAGAGCCTTTGAGCGTAAGATTGGGGAGAGCCTTGACAGAGATAGCTTCGCTACCGCCCCATACGGAGCGTGAGCTGGTGAGTGGAGCGTGATCCTGCTCGTAGATGGTGAAGCCTAGGGGAGATACTGAGGAGTAGAAGTAGACATGCTTGGCGCCCAGTTCATTGGTAATGCGCTCGTCCCATAGCTTCCACTCGTGTGTCAAACCTGATATGAGAGAGTGTATATACCCAGGGTAGCCACTCACAGCGAGCTTGGTATACTTGCTAGCTAGCTCATCGTGGGGATCACGTCGGGCGAAGCGGTAGGAGATATTGCCTAGGAGACGATGAGCGGGCGACAGCTGGTAGCGCAGGTTTAGCTGCTCCTGTATGTTGATGAGCTGGTCATGTGAGTCATTGGGTGTGCTACCTATCTCGCCTTGACCGGAGCCACTGGGGAAGGTGCGCCCAGCGAAGTCGTAGCAGTAGTGCGAGGTGTCCACGTGGTTCAGCAATTGGTACGCGACGATACTTGTCGAGCTTAGATAGAGCTTGCCGTCTAGTATGCTCTTTGCGACTGATAGAGCACTTTGTAGGCTCGTCGTGTGGGTGTGGGCATGCTGGATGTTGTTTTGCAGATTGAGGACACCTCCCTGTATCTCCTGATAGGTGCGATCAGCACCTAGCGAGAGCGACAGATGGTCTATCCACGGCTTGTGCAGGGACAGGGACAGAGAGCCTCCATAGCTCGCATAGGTGTCATGATCTCGTCGTACCACCAGTCCTTGCTCAAAGGGGGAGTCAAAGGTATAGTCATTGTCCGTGTAAAGCCCTTGGAGAGCAAGGGAAAGGTTCAGTCCGAGAGCGGGCAAGTACTTATTGGCGCGCAAGCTCCCCTTGTGCGTATGGAAGGAGCCTACCTCATAGGATGCGGTCAGATGGTCTTGCTGCTCTTCGTGACGCAGTATTATATTGATTGCTCCACCTAGACCCTCGCCACCGAGCCACGAAGGGATGATCCCCTTGTACACCTCTACATGATCTATTTGGTCTACAGCAAAGGCGTCAAGACTAGTTTGATCAGAGCTCCCGATAGGTACCCCATTGACAAAGATAGCAATGCGCTTACCATCTAGACCCTGTATGATCATACGGGAAGTGCTACCGATGCCGCCCGTGCTGGTCACCTTGACACCCATAGAGCGGTTGAGGACTTCATTGAGCGAAGAGACCGTACCGTGCAGCTCTCGTGTGTCGATGACGGTGATGGACGAAGGGATCTCACGCAGTCGCTGTGCCTGCCCCTTACCATGAATGAAGACTGTGTTTAGCTCTGCCGTAGAGCTTGATAGGAGGATACGCTGAGGCGCTTGGCTCGCCCGCTTACTACTATAGCGAAAGGTGTAGTCTTTGTAACCTACATAGCTTACCTTGATATGATATTCCCCCTTAGTCGGTAGAGACAAGGTGAAGGCACCAGTAGTATCCGTAGCTACCCCTTGATGTAGCTCCTCAACCCATAGTGAGGCACCGATGAGTGGCTCATGCGACGTAGCGTCTAGCACCACAGCGCTGTAGGTTCGTCGCCCAGGATTGCTCTGAGCGACGAGTGTGCAGACGGTCGATGATAGTGCGACTAGGATATATATAGTGCGACCTAGCCAAACGCGACGATGCGGATAGGTACTCATGTGTGTCGTAAAAAAAAACTTTATGTATCCGCAAAGGTCCGAGCTATTCTCCTCGCCATCAATACCTAATGATGGGTACTCGTTGTGGTCTATACGCAGAGTTAACGCATTGTTTCCTTGCCTCTAGGGACCACCTATGATGACTCTACCGAGGAAATCGGGGATCTCCAGCGAGGAAACGCAAATTCTCCACGGAGCCGGGAAATAAAAGTTCGGAAGAATGAAATGAAACTTCGGAAGAAGCAAATCAAACTTCCGAAGAATTTTTCCGTTCCTCCATGGAGATTTGGCGATCCCCACCGAGGAATTGTTCGATTTCCTCGGAGGGGGGAGATTAGAAGTTAGAAACTAGAGGTTAGAAGTTAGAGCTTAGGGGGCGTCGGAGCTATCGGAGTCATTGGAGCTATCGGACGAGTAGCGAAATGTTACTTGTTCAGGCCGAGTGAGAGGCCGAGACGGAGGACGGGCGGATTGATTGGGTAGCGGATTGCGAGCAGAGATGCGTCAGAACTCGCTGGTGAAGTGGAAGCGGATGTGCGGAAAGTCTTGCTGTGCCATCTGCAGGATGTAGCTGCTCTCTGCTAGGTAGACGTCTCGTCCAGCGTGGTCTAGAGCCATATATTGAGCTTTGCGACGCTTGAAGTTGGCCAGTTCCTCAGCATCGTCGCTCTCGATCCAGCACGCTTTGTAGAGATGCAGTGGCTCCCAGCGACACTCGGCGCCATACTCATGGAGCAGGCGATACTGGATCACCTCAAACTGAAGTTGACCGACGGTACCGATGATGCGTCTGCCGTTGAACTGATTGACAAAGAGCTGTGCTACGCCTTCGCCCATCAGTTGGTCGGTACCCTTGATGAGCTGCTTCTGCTTCATCGGGTCGGCATTCTCGATATACTTAAAGAACTCAGGACTAAAGCTGGGCAGTCCCTTGAAGTGAAGCATTTCGCCTGACGTGAGGGTGTCGCCGATACGAAATAGACCAGTGTCGGGGAGTCCGACGATGTCACCGGCATAGGCGTCGTCGATGACCTCTTTCTTGTTGGCCATAAAGGCGGTAGGGGAGGAGAAGCGCACCTGCTTGTCAAGGCGTGTGTGATGGTAGTAAGCATTGCGTTCGAAGCGCCCTGAGCAGACCTTGACAAAGGCGATACAGCTACGGTGGTTGGGATCCATATTGGCGTGGATCTTGAAGACGAAGCCGGTGAAGTTCTCTTCGTAAGGACTCACCTCTCTCTCCTCGGCCTGTACGGGCTGGGGCGAGGGTGCGATACGCACGAAGGTGTCTAGTAGCTCGCGCACGCCAAAGGTATTGAGTGCCGAGCCGAAGAAGACGGGTGCCTGCTCACCGGCAAGATAAGCGTCGTGATCGAACGTGGGGTAGACGCCCTCGACCATCTCGACCTCCTCAGCGAGTCGCTCGGCAGCAGCGGCACCGATATGCTGTACGAGGTCTGGCGAGTCGAGGCTCTCGATATGGTGGAGGTCCTCGACGACATGCTGCTTATTGGGTGTAAAGAGGTTGAGCTCGTGGTCGAAGATGTTGTACACGCCCTTGAAGCGGTCGCCCATGCCTATGGGCCAAACCATCGGTGCGGTCACGACGCCGAGCTCTCGCTCTACCTCGTCGAGCAGGTCGAAGGGGTCTAGTCCCTCGCGGTCTAGCTTGTTGATGAAGACGATGACGGGCGTGTGGCGCATACGGCATACCTCCATGAGGCGACGTGTCTGCTGCTCGACACCCTTGGCGTGGTCGATAACAATGATGACGCTATCCACAGCGGTGAGCGTGCGGTAGGTGTCTTCGGCGAAGTCTTGGTGACCTGGGGTATCGAGGATGTTGACTTTGTAGTCCTTATAGTTGAAGCCCATGACACTGGTTGCCACGGAGATACCACGCTGACGCTCTATCTCCATAAAGTCGCTGGTAGCGCTCTTCTTGATCTTGTTGCTCTTGACGGCTCCAGCTACATGGATGGCACCTCCGTAGAGGAGGAGCTTCTCGGTGAGGGTGGTTTTACCCGCATCTGGGTGCGCTATGACGGCAAAGGTGCGACGACTACTTATTTCTTTTTCTAAAGGGGTGGACATCGTAAGATGATTAGCTATTGTACTTGTAAACGAGCTGACGGATGACCTCGACAACCTCTAAGGTGCGGGCGCCTGTCAGCGTGCTATCGTTGGGCAGGTAGAGCAGATCGGGCGCCATGCTCTGCGCTACACCGCTGACCACACTGCTGTAGGCGTGGAGTGCGGGGAGCTCGCTGAGACTCTCTAGTGGCGGTAGGAGCGGAACGAACTGCTCCTCCTGCAGGGCTCGCCCGAGCTCGTGACGAGAGAAGTGAAGCATCGTGGGCTCGATATGTATCGGCTGACTACTGTAATTAGGACGATAGCTGTGCGGTGCGTCTTCGGGCCAGCTGAGATAGCGGAGACCGAAGGCTTGCGTGAGGTACTTGCGGTAGAGCTTAGCCATAAGACGCTTTTTCTCTATGACCTCTTTGAGTTGCGCTAGCTGAGGAAGTAAGACAGCTGCCTGCAGAGGCGCTAGCGGATAGGGACGTAGCCAGGCTTCGATGGAGAGCTTCTCCTGAGCACTCCAACTGTGATAAGGTGCGTCGAGTGAGAGGCTGCGATTTTCGGACCAACTGAGTGCGCCAGCTGTGCCAGCCTGTATGATTTCGCCCGTGGAGAAGGAGAAGAAGGAGAGCTGCCCCCAGCTGCCACACGCTCGCTCATCGATAGAACTCCCAAGCGCCTGCGAGCAGTCCTCGATGATGGTCATATTATATCGTTGCGCCACTTCGCAGAGGAGCTCCATATTGGCAGGGATGCCGTGAGCGTGCGCCACGATGATGGCGCGGGGTAGGGGAGTGCCCGCATTGGTCATGCGCTCGAGATGCTTGCCGAGGAGGAGCGGGTCCATCGCCATATTGAAGGAGGTGACCTCGACAAAGATCGGACGCAGTCGCATCGCGAGCAAACAGTCGACATACTCCTTGCGCCAGTAAGCGGGTACGAAAAGAGACTCACCCTCTCGCAACTGCAACATGCGCAGTGCGGCGGTAAGTGCTACTTGTGGCGAAGAGGTCAGATGGATCGTGCGCTCGACACCCAACAAACGGCGCAATGCCTGCTCAAATCCCGTACAAAGTCCCGCGTCGGTCAGAAAATCGTCAGGAATTTGCGCTTTGATGACCTCTTGTGAGGGGTAAACGCCTTGATATTTAAGTTGTTCTATCGATATTGGAGGCATCTTCTATAGTTCCTCGTTTTGGCTAGTTTCGGGCCGTTTGGCTCTTTTGTTGCTCTCTTTAGCTTTGCGTTGAGGAGATTTGGCAAAAAGCTATGCCCCTCTCCACTTTCATCGGTGTGGCGGGGCATAGCTTTTTAAGTTGTCTCTTATCCCTCGATCGCCTTGAGGAGATTCTTGCCAAGACTGCTAGCACCTAGACGGAAGAGCTCAGGGGTGAGCCACTCCTCGCCAAGGATCTCCTTGACGATGCAGTAATACTTGACCACGTCCTCTGGCGTGCGGACACCACCGCTAGCCTTGAAACCTCGACGTTCGCCGTGCAACTCGTAATACTTGCGCAGCGTCTGACACATAACGTAAGCAGCCTCGAGTGAAGCACCTGGATACTCCTTGCCTGTAGAGGTCTTGATGAAGTCTGCGCCTGAGTAAAGCGACAGGATCGATGCGATCTGTATCTGACGTGGGTCAGCGAGCAGACCTGACTCGATGATCACCTTGAGGTGCGCTCCACGAGCTGCGTCCTTGAGCTCCTCGATCTCGGTGCATACGCCGTCGTAGTCCTCTGAGAGGAAGCGGTTTAGGTTGAGGACGACGTCTACTTCGTTGGCTCCTTCGGCGACAGCCATAGAGACCTCAGCGACTTTGATCTCTGGGAATGTTTGGCTAGCGGGAAAGCCTGCAGCTACCGAAGCGATGCGTACATCGGGACAGGTGAGCGTAGCCTTGACCGTAGGCACCAGAGCGGGATAGACGCAGATGGCGGCTACGTTGGGGATGTCGGGATGATTGGTCTCGAAGTCGTTGACGCCAGCGACCATCTTGGTGACGCTCTCGTCTGTATCGCCTCCCATCAGTGTGGTTAGGTCGATACAGCTGTAGAGTAGCTTGAGGACCTCTGGAGTGTAGCACTCCTTATAGTGCTTGTCGACGATTTCTTGTACCTTGGCGGTTACATCTCCCTCGATAGGTTCGTAGAGCGAGATCGCTTTATGGTATTTGTCTATCTGATGCATCAGTTTCTATTGTTTGAAGGTTTATTATTCTGTTGTATCTGCTTGCTTAGAGCGTAGCTTGTCGTTGTTTAGATGTCGAGTTGCGTCGCGCTTTGTTTTCTTCTGAAGGTTCTTCTCGAGCGCTTCCTGTAGGTTGACTCCGCACTGGTTGGCGATGCAGGTGAGCACCCAGAGCAGGTCGGCCAGCTCGTCCGCAAGATCGAGATGATCGGACGCTTTGGCACTCTGCTCACCATAGAGCCGTGCCATAACGCGTGCCACCTCGCCCGTCTCCTCCGTGAGGATCGCCATATTGGTCAGCGGGTCAAAGTAGCGCACTCCGTAGGTGCGTATCCACTCATCGACCAGCTGCTGAAGCTCGTCTAGCGTCGTCTCTTTTACTTTGCTAGTAGCGTCCATTAGAGCGTGTCGGTGTCTAGGATGATGGTCACAGGTCCGTCATTATGTATCTCTACCTGCATATCGGCTCCAAATTTACCGGTTTTAATTGAATCTGCGCTCATGATGAGACGCATCTTGGCGACAAACTGCTCGTAGAGTGGCTCCGACACCTCACCCTTGGCGGCCTCGATATAGCTCGGACGGTTGCCTTTGCGGCAGTTTGCCATGAGCGTAAACTGGCTCACGACAAGCGTTTCGCCACCAATGTCCAGCAGCGAACGATTCATCACGCCCTCCTCATCGTCGAAGATGCGTAGCTTGCACACCTTCTGGCAGAGCTTCTCGATCTGCTCGGGACCATCTTCGTAGCCGACGCCGAGGAGTAGGACGATGCCTTGCTGGATGCTCCCAACGCAGCAGCCGTCGATCGACACAGAGGCGTGGGTGACTCGCTGTAAAAGTGCTTTCATAGTGCTTCTTCTCTAGGTTGTTTCTGTAGATTCGTCGGGGTGTAGGTGGTTGTAGAGCTTGTTCCCCTTGCTCGTGCCGAGGGTCGCGATCAGTTCGGCACGGCTGGCCTTGACGACACGCTGAGGCGTCTTGAAGGCTTGCAGCAAAGTCTCCTTACTACGTGCTCCAATGCCAGGGACCTCGTCGAGGATGCTCTTCGTCTGCTGCTTCGAGCGACTATCTCTGTGGAAGGTGATGCCAAAGCGGTGTGCCTCGTCACGTATATGACAGACCACCTTGAGCGTTTCCGACCGACGATCTAAGACCAAAGGCTCCGACTCGCCAGGACGGTAGAGCTCTTCGAAACGCTCTGCAAGACCGAAGACGCACACTTTGTCGTAGATGTCTAGCTCTTTGAGCGTATCGCAGGCGGCATGCAGCTGTCCCTTGCCTCCGTCTATGATGATCAGGTCGGGGAGTGACTGCCCCTCGTCCAGCATACGCCGGTAGCGTCGATAGATGATCTCACGCATCGTCCGATAGTCGTCAGCCCCGACGACTGTTTTCACATGAAACTTTCGGTACTCGCTCTTCGCCGGCTTACCATTCTTAAAGACCACGCACGCAGCCACGGGATTGGTGCCCTGTATGTTTGAGTTGTCAAAGCACTCCATGTGGCGGGGTAGGCGATCGATGCCTAGATCCTTCTTCATCGTGGTGAGAAGACGCGTAGCTCGTTGCTCGGGGTTGAGCTTCTCTTGACGCTTGTAGCAGTCCCAGCGGTAGCGTGAGACGTTGAGTTGAGCCAGCTCGAGGAGTTGCTTCTTCTCGCCTCGCTGTGGCACTGTGACTCGATAGTTGTCGCTCTCCCATTCGCCAGGCTCCGCTAGGATCACCTCACGAGCTGTGCTGCCGAAGCGCTGCCTTAGTTCCTCTATCAGATAGGCTAGGAGATCGCTTCGTGAGGAGTCGACCGTCTTCTTGAAGGTTAAGTTGTGCGCTAGGACGACCGCCCCGTGGCGTACCTGCATCATACAGACGAAACCATTGACGTCGTCCTCATCGTAGGCAAAAACATCTGCCTCGCGAATGTTTGGTGCGACAACATGCTTGCCCGAGTAGCGACGTAGCGTCTCAATGTTCTGACGATGCTGCTCGGCTCGCTCGAACTCCAGACGCTCGCTCATACGATTCATCTCCTCCACCTCCTCCTCTATGAGGACGTTTATCTCTCCCTTGAGGATCCGTCGGGCTAGTTGCACCGCATGAGCGTACTCCTCGGCCGAGATCAACCCTTGACAGGGACCGCCGCACTTCTTAATATGGTATTGCAGACAAAGATCCACCCGTCGCTCCCGTACCACCTCGGGGGTCAAAGCATAGCGACACGAACGCAGCTGAAGGACCCGATGAATTAGATCGATCACGGTGTGCGCCATCGCTACATTGGGGTAGGGACCATAATAGTCTCCTTTGCCCTCTTCCTTTCTCGTGGCGAAGATGCGTGGAAACGGCTCGCTCGTGATGACAATACGAGGGTAGGACTTGTCGTCCTTGAGCAGTATGTTGTACTTCGGCAGGTGGGTCTTGATCAGATTGTTCTCTAAGACCAAAGCCTCAGCCTCGGTATTGACTACGAAGTACTCTAGCTGGCGAATCTCACTGACCAGTCTTGTTGTCTTCGGATCTTTTGGCGAATTGTTGAAGTAGGACGAGACGCGATTGCGCAGATTCTTCGCCTTGCCCACGTAGATGATCGTCCCGTTCTTGTTGCGGTACTGATAGCATCCTGGGTCTTGCGGGATGGTCGGGAGGATAGCTTTGATTTCGTCTCGGTTCATTTTGATTGTTTCACGTGAAACGGTGAGCTATCGTCCCAGTAGTACTAGGAGTATGTTGATGTCGCTCGGGGAGATGCCTGGGATGCGTGCGGCCTGAGCAATGGTGGCGGGACGAATGCGAGAGAGCTTCTCGCGAGCTTCTATGGGGAGGGCGGTGATCTGCTGGTAGTCGAACTTGTCGCCTAGCGTTAGCGACTCGAGGCGGTGAAGTTTCTGAGCTGCTTGCTCCTCTCGCTCGATGTAGCCCCGATATTTGATGGCGGTCTCGGTGCGGGTGAGGATTTCCTCGTCGCTACCGATCAAATCTGTCACCTGCGTGGCGAAGTCGTCTAGCTGGGCGATCAAACCAGTGAGCGAAACGTGCGGACGAAGGAGTAAGGAGGTTAGCTTAGTGCCGAAGTCTAGTGGCTTCTCGCCTAGACTGGCAAGGTAGTCGTTAACCGCTTCAGGCTTAACGGAGTAGTTGGCGCAGAGACTGTCTAGAGCTGCGATGCCATTTTTGATCTGCTCGAGGCGGCTCAGTCGCTCTGCAGTCGCTAGTCCTAGCTGCTCCGCATAGGGCGTCAGGCGCAGGTCGGCATTGTCCTGGCGCAGGAGTATACGGTACTCAGCGCGTGAGGTAAACATACGATATGGCTCGTCGACCCCCTTGGTTACGAGGTCGTCAATGAGGACGCCTATGTAGGCTTCGTCTCGTCTTAGGACGAGCGGAGCCTTTTTTTGTAGAGCTAGGGCAGCATTGATCCCTGCGAGGAGACCTTGTCCAGCTGCCTCCTCGTAGCCGGTGGTGCCGTTCACCTGACCAGCTAGGTAAAGGCCAGGGACCAGCTTACTCTCCAGCGTGTGGTGCAGATCGCGAGGGTCAAAGAAGTCGTACTCGATCGCATAGCCCGGGCGGTAGAGCTGCACATCTCGCAGTGCGGGGATCGTCTGCAAAGCTCTGATCTGCGTATCGATAGGGAGCGACGAACTAAAGCCATTGAGGTAGTACTCGTTCGTCTCCTCACCCTCAGGCTCGAGAAAGAGCTGATGGCGGGTGCGGTCGGCAAAGTTGACGATCTTCGTCTCTATGCTGGGGCAGTAGCGCGGCCCAATGCTCTGTATCTGACCATTATAGAGTGGCGAGTCGCTGAGCGAAGCGCGGAGTATGTCGTGGCAAGCTTCGTTGGTATAGAGGATATAGCAAGAGCGTTGTCGTAGATGACTCCGCTGCATCGGGAGGAAGCTAAAGCGTCCCGCCTCGTCGTCACCTGGTTGCTCCTCTACAAGGGACCAGTCTACGGAACGTCCATCGATGCGGGCGGGGGTACCCGTCTTCATACGATCTGCGTGATGCCCCGCAGCTACGAGGCACTCTGTGATACCGTGGCTAGCCGGCTCCGAGATGCGTCCGCCAGGGATCATCGTCTTACCGAAGTGCATCAGCCCCCCGAGGAAAGTTCCAGCCGTGAGAATCACCTTTGCCGCTGTAAAGGTCATGCCCAACTGCGTCACTACCAGATGTTTGCCATCTTCGGCGCCAAACTTTATATCTACGACGAAGTCTTGCCAAAGATCCAACCCGTCCGTCCTATCCAGTTGTCCTCTCCATAGCTCCATAAAACGCATCCGGTCTAGCTGGGCCCGCGGGCTCCACATGGCAGGACCCTTACTTCGGTTGAGCATACGCCACTGTATCGTAGCGGCGTCAGACATTTGTCCCGTGTAGCCACCGAGCGCATCTATCTCTCTCACTATCTGTCCCTTGGCAATGCCACCCATGGCGGGATTGCAGCTCAGCTGCGCCACTTTGTTCATATCCCCCGTGACGAGGAGCGTCGAGGCACCCATGCGCGCAGTAGCGCACGCCGCCTCGCAGCCAGCATGCCCTGCACCAATTACGATAATGTCAAAGTGAGTCTTCATTGTAGATCCGTAGCCTCGGCTGACCTGTATCAGCCTCATGCAAAGGTACGAATTTAGAGGTTAGACCTTAGAGATTAGAGGTTAGAGATTTAGAGGTGCTGGCTGGTGAGGGGGAGTCACGCATCATTTTCGTAAGTTTGCGGTGTCTATCGATTGGAACAAGTAACAAATAACAAACTATGAGACAACGCTTACTATGGATGGTCGTGCTGCTGCTAGGGTGTGGAGCCCTCTTTGCTCAGCGTAGCTACACACCGTCGCCATGCAACCTGCAGGCGCGAGAGGCTTTTGAAGAGAGCCGACTAGGTATCTTCATTCACTGGGGACTATACAGTATGTATGCTCAGGGGGAGTGGTATCTCAACTCTGGCAAGCTCAACAAAGATGAGTATGCTAAGGCGGCTTCATGCTTCTACCCGATACGCTTTGATGCTACGGCGTGGGCTCAGGCTATCAAGCGCTCTGGCGCACGCTATGTGACCTTTACGACGCGGCATCATGATGGTTTCTCGATGTATCACACGGAGACGAGTGACTACAACATTGTCGACGCCACTCCCTTCGGGCGGGATGTGCTGAGTGAGCTTGCCGAGGCGTGTAGGGCTGAGGGACTCAAGCTACACCTATACTACTCGATCCTCGACTGGATCCGCCCAGACTATCCGCTAGGTAGGACTGGGCTACACACGGGGCGGGTCATGGCTCCTGACTATGACTCCTACTTTGCCTTTATGAAGGCGCAGCTCCATGAGTTGTTGACCCGTTACGGCGAGGTGGGGGCTATCTGGTTAGATGGTTATTGGGATCACGACAGCGACTCTATCCCGTTTGACTGGAGGATGGAGGAGCTATACGCATACATTCATAAGCTTCAGCCCTGCTGTCTCATAGGCAATAATCATCATATCTCGCCACTTGAGGGCGAAGACTTTCAGATGTTCGAGCGTGACCTGCCTGGCGAAAATAAAGCGGGCCTCTCGGGGCAGCAGATTAGCCACTTACCTCTGGAAATGTGCCAGACGATGAATGGCATGTGGGGCTATAAGGTCGCTGATACAAATTACAAGAGCACTGCCGAACTGGTAGAACTGCTGGTCCGCGCCGCCGCCAAGGGAAGCAATCTACTGCTCAATGTGGGACCACAGCCCAATGGCGAGCTACCCGAGCAGGCCATCGAGCGGCTCAACGGGATCGGAGACTGGATGGATCGCTATGGAGAGACAATCTACGGCAGCCAGGCAGGGCTCATTGCCGAGCAGCCTTGGGGCGTCTCCACAACAAAGGGAGCGAAGCTCTACCTCCATATCTTTGAAGATGTGAAGCAAATCCAGATCTCTCTGCCGCAGACACCAACGGCGGTGGTGGACTATATCACACGTGAGCCGATAACCTACACGCGCACTGATAGTGGCGCGCTGCAGCTGACCATCCGTCGCCCAGCTGATCTCATCGACTACGTGGTCGAGGTAGAGCTGTGAGCGAGTCTGTGCGCTCCACCGATAGCAGGATTGCACCTCTCTTGCGACCTCCAGCGAGGAAATTCGAAATTTCCACGGAGGTATTTCTGATTTGCCACCGAGGAAAGAAAAAATACTTCGGAAGTATCATTTCATTCTTCCGAAGTATCGTTTGATTCTTCCGAAGAAATTCCAATTAGTTCGCTGGATATTTTTCATTTCCCAGCTAACTATTCCGAAATTCTTCGGGAGAAAATCTGAACGCTTCAGCGGGGATCACCATATTATTAGAATAAAAACACGCTCCCGACGGGCGATGCCTCATCGGGAGCGTGACGGTGTGTGCGCTTTAAGTCGTAGCGAGCGCAGAGCGTCTGCACTGGCGGACTTAGTTCATCGCCCAGATCTCCTCGTCGGTCGGCACCTGGACGTGTGGCGACATACGAGCGATGCGAGAGATGTTGAGTAGGTGCTTGTAGGTAAGGTTCTCCGAGATAGAGTTGTTGCCCCAGCTACCGCAGCCTAGGGTTGTGGTTACGGAGAGACCGTTTTGGATCGATCCACCAGCCGTGATCGAGCAAGGCGCATTGACGATCAGACGCGAGATGGTGATCTCGTCGCCCGCCTTGATGATGTTACCCTGATTGTTCGAGTGTATGCCTGCCGTATGACCGCTACCCTCCATCTTGAGGTTGGTATTGGCAATCTCGATCGCCTCGTCAAAGTGCTTGTAAGGCAGACAGGTCATCACGGGACACATCTTCTCCTTGCAGATAGGATCGGCAGTGCCGACGCCCTTAGCAGGAACGATGAGCATGCGAGTGCCTTCGGGTACGGAGATGTCTGCGAGCTGGGCAATGTGCTGTACACTCTTGCCGACGACGTCGCGGCTGATGGAGCCGTTGACGAAGAGCGTATTGACTAGCTTGTCGTGCTCCTCAGCTGGTACGAAGTAAGCTCCGTGATCCTTGAAGGCCTGGAAGATCTCCTCCCGGTGCTGCTCTGGATAGATGAAGCACTGCTCACCAGAGCAGATGATGCCGTTGTCGAAGATACGTCCGCGGATGATGGTCTCGGCAGCTTCGTTGTAGTCGATATGCTCGTCGAGGATGACCTGCACGTTGCCAGCACCTACGCCAAAGGAGGGCTTGCCCGAAGAGTAAGCCGAGTGTACCATACCCATACCACCCGTAGCGACTACGACGTCGACAGCTGCCATAAGGTCTTGCGTGGCTTGAATAGAGGGCTCGGTGACGCACTGGATGAGGTGCTCGGGTACGTTGAAATCCTTGAGACGCTCCAGTATGAGCTGGATGGTATGTGCGGAGCAGTTCTTAGAGCGTGGGTGTGGCGAGACGATGATAGCGTTGCGTGTCTTGAGCGCGAAGGCGATGTTTGCCATCGGTGTGACGATCGGATTGGTCGTCGGGGTGATAGCAGCGACGACACCTACGGGCTTAGCGATCTTGATGAGACCGGTCTTCTCGTCGATGTCTAGTACGCCCATACTCTTCTTGCCCTGGAGGTTGCTCCATACGCCTTTTGACTTGTTGCGACACTTAGCTACTTTGTCCTCATAGACGCCCATCTCAGTCTCGTCGACCGCTTCACGAGCGAGCATTTCAGCATTGTCATAGACGACACGACAGAGAGCCTTGACGACCTGGTCTACAGCGTCCTGGTCGAAGCGTGCTTGGTAATCCTTCTGTGCCTCTCGTGCTAGAGAGACCATTTCTTTGATATCCATGATATGGTTGTTTATAGATTGAATTGTATGATAGCTTTATTAGTAGAGAGCCTTGTAGATGTCTCTGATCTCGTCCCGTGTGAGGGGGGTGTAGTTGTTCGCAAGGAGGCGCTGCTGCGTAGCGATGACCGCATCGGCAAAGCCTTCGATCTCAGCCTCCTTCATACCGTATGTGTGAAGCGCGTTCTTGGCGATCAAAGCTGAGAGCAATGCGTCGATCTCGTCAAAGAGCGTGGCGGGCGTACAACCCATCAGCTTGGCGAGCTTCTCCTTGAGGAGCTGCATCTGACCTGCTGGAGCCTTGCGCTCGTAAGCCTTAAAGACCTCGGTGAAGAACTGATAGTTGGCCTCTCCGTGCGGTACGTGATAGGTGCCACCGAGCGGATAAGAGAGCGCATGGACGGCGCCGACACCAGCATTGCCAAAGGCGATGCCGGCGAAGTTACTCGCCATAATCATCTCGCCCATACAGTCGAAGCGGTAGTCGGGACCCTTGTCTCGTATCTTCTGGAAGACAGGGATGATGATCTGCCACGCTGCCTCGCTAAAGATGGCGGTGTAGGGATTGCACTTGGGCGAGAGGAAGGACTCGACAGCATGTATCAGCGCATCGATGGCGCTGCAAGCGTAAAACTTGAAGGGCAGCCCCCTCAGCAGCTCAGGGATGATGACCGCATTGTCAGCTACGATGGCATCGTCGGCGAGTCCCATCTTCGTCTGGCGGCTCTTGATCTCAGCGATGGAGATATTGGTCACCTCGCTACCAGTACCACAGGTCGTGGGGATGATGATGAGCTGCTTCTCCTTGACGAGTGGTATCTTCTTGTCGAAAGCGTCCATCACGTCTGTCAAGCCACGTAGCACGAAGAGCTTGGAGATGTCGATGACCGTACCACCGCCTACAGCTATGACACGATCATAGTCCGTGCCCTGGAGGTCGTGGAGGATCTGATTCATCATCTCCTCCGAGGGCTCTCCCGTGCCGTAGTGCTCCTGCATGACGAAGTGGCAGGGTAGCTGAGAGGCTTTCATAAAGGGTTCGTAGAGGAAGTCATTGGTGATGACTAGGTCACGCTCCCCAAGTGCAAAGGCTTTGGCAAAGTCTGCAAAGGTCTCGAACTGGTCGATGACCGTCTTGAGCTTGAATAGTTGCATAGTAAGAATGTATTGTTATAGTTTGAATCTTCTCTTGCACTCCGCCTCTAGCTCGGGGCGGAAATTGGGATGAGCGATAGCTGTCAGTGCTAAGGCTCGCTCACGGAGCGACTTGCCCTTGAGGTGCGCTACGCCATACTCGGTGACGATGTAGTCTACGTCGTTGCGAGAGGTGGTGATGGCGGCACCCTCTGTGAGTAAGGGGACGATGCGGGAGGCGGTGCCTCGGCGCGCCGTGGAGGGGATAGCGATGATGCTGCGCCCGCCCTTAGACCAAGCTGCACCACGCACGAAGTCTACCTGTCCGCCTGGACCGCTGAACTGTCGCAAGCCCATAGCCTCAGAGACCACCTGCCCCATGAGGTCTACCTCGATACAGCTGTTGATGCTCACGAGGTTGTCGTTTTGGGCGATGATACGCGGATCGTTGACATAGTTGACAGGACGCATCTCGATGGCTGGGTTGTTGTGCGCAAAGTCGTAGAGCTCTTGCGTACCCATGAGGAAGGTAGCGACCACCTTGTTGGGGTGGAGCGTCTTGCACTTGCCCGTGATGGTATTAGCCTTGATGAGCTTGACCACGCCGTCAGAGACCATCTCGGAGTGGATGCCGAGATCCTTCTTATCCTTGAGAAAGAGCAAGACAGCATCGGGGATCGCTCCGATACCAAGCTGAAGCGTGTCGCCATCCTGTATGAGCTCTGCGCAGTGGCGTCCGATAGCCTCCTCGACCTCTCCGATGCGTGGCAGGTCAAGTGCGTAGAGTGGGTAGTCGGCCTCTACGATATGTGTGAGCTGAGAGATATGTATGAGGTTGTCTCCGCCAACGAATGGCATCTGCTTATTGAGCTCTCCGATGACGACCCGAGCCTGCTCAGCAGCGGGCTTGCTATAGTCACAAGAGGTGCCGAAGCTGCAGTAACCCTCTTCGTTGGGATAAGAGAGCTGCACGATAGCGACATCGGGGTGAAAGACTCCCCCAGGCTGCATCATCGAGGGAACCTCGTAGAAGTAGGAGGGGACGAAGTCCGCACGCTGCTCATCGACGGCTGGACGCGTGTTGGCTCCGACGAAGTTGGTCACGAGTCTGAAGTGTCCCTCCATCTCGGGTGCTGTGTAGGGGCTTTCGCCCAGGGTGACCATGTGGAAGATGCGGACGTCGTGAAAGCGCTCATAGTTTCGGGCCAAGGCAGCGACGCACGCTTGCGGTACAGCTGCCGCATGAGATAGTACGACGAAGTCACCGTCCTGTATGTGGGAGACCGCTTCGTCTGGGGTAATACTGCTAAATGGGATAGACATATAGAGAGATTAGAGATTAGAAGATAGAGGTTAGAGAGGCACTAGTTTGCAGCCCTTACTTTCGTATGATCCGGAGCGCCTCGGCGATGAGTTCGTCGCTGACGCTGTCGTCTACGGTGACCGTTAGGGTGGGGAGCCCCAGCTCACTTCGTAGCGTCTCCTGCACTACCTCTTGGATCGTGCTACTGAGCGAGGGGCATGCTTGACAACTCCCCGAGACCTTGACGAAGACCTCTTCGCCAGCGACCCTCAGCAGTGCTATGTCGCCCCCATGTGCTTGGAGCTGAGGACGCACACAGCTACTGATGATGGTCGTGATCTCGTCTACCCTAGAGGATAGATCTGTCATAAGAGATAGGGACTACTTGCCCTGAGGCTTATCTAGAGAGGTATTGATATGAGCTATCTGACGAGCCAGCTCCTTCTTTGCCTCCATATTACACTGACGCGAGATCATGATGCGCTGAGCCTGTGGTGATCCAGCACCGTGCAGGCTCTCCGTGCGGTAGCCTACGGCTGCGGTACCGAGCGTGAGGTTCTCGATCAGACGCAAGATGCGCATACGATTTACCGTGTCCGTACCCTTAGCACCAGCGAGGTACTTACGTACGAGTGGCCCGACCTCCTCGTGCTGCAGATCAGCTTGGCTAGGCATCGTAACCATCAGACCGCCTGCTATGTCCTCAGCGAGACGTGTGATCTCGTAGGGATAGCGGGTTACATTCTGCTTACAGACGTTGGCCAGAAGCATATCGATCAGGTAGTTGCCCGACTTCGTTGGCTGACCTTCTGCAGAGCAAGCTATACCGCAGGCAAAGAGCGTCTCATTGAGATGAACCATCTCGATCAGCTTGTCCTTGATGTGCGAAGCCCGAGGCACGCCGTTGTAGTCAGCAGCCAGAGCAGCAGCACCGATGAGTACGTCGCCCACACCTACCTTACAGCCGCCATAAGACTGACGGTGATAGCCAGCGAAGCGCTCGACAAGCATGTTGGAGAACTGATACTCACGGCACATGAAGACACGCTCCATAGGTACGAAGACATGATCCATGATGAAGAGCGTCTCATGACCTCCGAAGGTTGAGTTACCGAGGTCAATGTCTGCGCCCTCCTCCATCTTACGCGTGTCGCAAGACTGGCGACCGTAGATGATTGTGACGCCCTCAGCATCACTGGGGATGGCAAAAGAGACAGCGTAGTCAGCATCCTCCTCACGCATCGAGCAGGTAGGCATGATCAGATGCTCGTGCGAATTGACCGAGCCAGTCTGGTGAGCCTTGGCACCCGTGACGACGATACCATCAGGGCGTATCTCGTTGATGTGAACGTAGAGATCGGGATCCTCCTGCTGTGAGGGTGAGAGGCTACGGTCGCCCTTAGGATCGGTCATAGCACCGTCTACAACGAGGTCATTGTCCTGACAGTACTGTACATAGTCTCTGAAGCGCTGGTGGTAGTTGGTACCGCACGCCTCATCCATCTCGTAGGTGGTAGACCAAATAGCGTTGAAGGCATCCATACCGACACAGCGCTGGAAGCAGCTAGCGGTCTTCTGACCTAGGAGACGCTGCATCTTGACCTTCTTGACGAGGTCCTCAGCACTCTGGTGAATGTGGCAGAAGCGATTGATCGTCTTGCCCGTAATGTTGGAGGTAGCGGTCATCAGATCCTTGTACTCCTCCTGCTGCGCCAGCTCATAGGTCATCGCGAGCGAATTGAGCGATGGACGGATCATGGGGTGGTCGACGGGGTTGTCGATCTTCTGGCCCATGAAGTAGACGTTAAGGTGGAGAGCTCTAAGGCTCTCGATGTACTCTTCGCGTGTTTTCATAACTTCTTTTCTGTATAAAGTGAATAGAATCGTCGTGTGTCAGAGTAGGACGATCGAGATACAGAGCAGAAGTCACGGAAGGCAGCAACACTATCCTACAGCTCGGAGCCTGCCAAGACCTCCCGGCCGGCAGTAGGGTGTGACTGATGCGTGTAGACACGACGAGAGAGAGCCTCATAGTCAGTCTCGCTGCTATGGACTCTATCATACGCACTATGTGAAGCCATCTATGTCCCGCTGTCATTCTTTTTTATTTCCTAGCTCTGAAAACAAAAGTCCTATGGCACAGGCAGGTCTTCTGACTTCTCCCTAGTTCGTTTAGCTCACATCGAGTCGTACAAAACGGGCGATACCCTGGGTCTTCCCATAGCTACCTACGGTTCCTTCACACGAAGGCTAGTAGGGGTCGTGCTACAGTGACATCATAATGCAGGGGCGCACTTCAGGAGTTACAGCTGAGAGTACAGTCTTGGCTTTGCACCAAGTTCCCTATTCAGACGGGGTGACAAGATTGATTGTTCCTCGTACACCTATGCACCGCAAAGATACACAATATATTCTAATCCCCACGCAAGAATTTCATACAACGTGGGGAAGGCGTGATCGTCAGCTGGGTCTTCGAATTTCTTAGCGAGGAAATTCAAGAATCCCCACGGAGGTATTTCGGATTTGCCACCGAAGAAAGAAAAAATACTTCGGAAGTATCGTTTGATTCTTCCGAAGTTTCATTTGATTCCTCCGAAGAAATTTTCCTTGCCTCCGTGAAGAATTTTCATTTTCCACCCAGCTATTCGGGAAATTCTTCCCGTAAGATAATGTATGTAGTGACCCCCTGCAGGTATGCTTTAGGATGCACTCCTACAGGGGGCGCTTATGTATCGTGACCGCTTCTATTAGTCAGCAGCCAGAGAGACTACAAAGTCTATTGAATGATCACGGGACTTAGTCGCGTCTCGCCGTTGTGCTCAGTAATGCGTGCTACGTAACGTCCTGCTGGAAGCTGTGCTACGAAGAGGGTTGTCTCTGGTTGAGTCGCCTGGGTAGTAGCTACTAGCGTGCCATCACTAGCGAAGAGTTCAATGGTACTACCGATAGCTGTGCGGACAGTAATATAGTCTGTTGAAGGATTCGGATAGAGTGCGACAGAGGCGTCAGTTGGAGCTTGCAAAGCTGTCTCTTTTTGGAAGAGGATCTCTACGTTAGTCTCCTGAAGCACTTCGAACTCCATACCCTCTAGTGGCTTTCCATTGACGAGTATTGACTGAGTTTTGTAGCCTGCTTCAGGCGTTACAGAGAGCTGTAGCCGAACACCCATGGGGACCTCACTGTAGGGCTGATAGTTCACAATAGAGGCAGAGCCATGCTCTCCTACTGTGAGGTGTATAGGACACATCGTATAGCCCGCAAATTCGGTATACTTTGGCTCGGACTTGGTGCTTTGGAATACTTTCCAAGACTTTTGAAGAAGCGTCTCTACCTGATTTCTGGAGATAGCATTGCCGTAGAGACTGTCCTGAGCTACTACATAAAACTCGCCCACACCATACTCTTTGTTAGGAAGCTGGTCGATGAGAGCCTGCATGTTATCACCTCTGATCTGATTTCCCTCTATGTCTAGTGCTACAAGCTCCTCACACTCAGTAGGCAGGGTTAGCTGGGTCAGCTTATTGTAGGGGAGATATAGCATAGAGAGGTAAGATAGAGAGGTGACATCTACGCTACTCAGCCCGCATGCAGATAGATTGAGCCAGAAGATGCTACCGCATGGGGTTAGGTCTAAGTCGGTTATGGGGTTCTCTGCAAGGTTGAGCTGTGCTAGATCAGGACAGCCTGTGAGATTGATGGTGGATATGTTATTGCCAGCTAGGAGTAGCTTGGTCAACCAATCGAGACCTTTTAGATTGATGTTGGAGAGATGATTGCTATTGAGATTTAACTCTATAAGCTCAGGTAGGTTTGTGGGGTCGAAAGCCTTAAGCTGGTTGTTTGCTAGATATAGGAAGCTCAGGTTCCCGACAGGCGAACCATCGAAAGTACTCAGTTGATTGTCATTGCAATTGAGCAAGGCTAGATGAGGCGTATTTGATAAGTCTATAGTAGTCAGTTTGTTGTTAGACAGATCGATACGATTCGTTGCTGACTCAGGCGCGAAGGTTATCTCTGTGAGCTTATTGTTCGAAGCGTTGAGATTATCGAGCGCTGGTTGGTGTGATAGATCGATCGTTGTGAACTGATTGTTTTGCATCCATAGCTCCTCGAGGAGCGGATTGTGAGAGAGGTCTATTTGAGTCAAGCTGTTGTCACTAATGTTTAGGCTCTTCAAGCTTTGTAGAGAGGATACGTCTATGTCTGTCAGGGTGTTTTCATAACAGAAAAGACTCTCTAGATCTCCATATATTGTGATGGTTTTAGCCTCTACGTCATGCTTGCCATCAGGGAGCCCTCGCTCATTGTCCTGACAGATACCATCGTTGTTCCAGTCGATCCATACCTTGTCTTGTTGTGACTCATCAGCTAGCTGTGCAGATATAGTCCACTGAGAGACACCACTAGTCGTCAGGGTCGCATGGGGCATAGGTAGGGTTATCTCATCATATCCCTTGTAGATGCGCCAATTTTTGCTTTTAGCCTCTCGGATGGCTTGCGTAGACACTTGATTCCCTTCGGGGCTTGCAGTACTTGTCTTGACCGCCTTGAGGGTACCTGAGTCTTGTCCAGATAGATCAGGCAGGCTCTTAATAAAGCTATTAAAAGCATCCTCTGAGAGCTGGTTGTCATAGAGTTCGATCTTCTTAATAGGAGCCGATGGACTGACTAGGAGCTTGGTCAGACTGTTTTCGCTACAGTCTAGAGCGCTGAGTGCAGCTGCTGAGGAGAGATCTAGCTCGGCTATTTTATTCCTCCAGCAAGAGACCTCCTCTAGCTTAGTCAGTCCAGATACGTTGAGTGTCGTGAGTTGGTTCTTGTGAGCAGACACCTTGACAAGATCTGTACAAGAGGTAAGATTCAGTTGTGATAGCTTATTCTTGTAGCACTCCAAGAGCTTGAGGTGTGTCATGCCGCTCAGATCTAGCTGTGTTAATTCGTTGCCATCACATACGAGCGTATCAATGAGGGTCAGACCGTTCATCTGAAGGGTCGTCAGCCCCGCCTCTGTAGCATCTAGTATGCGCAGCTTAGGGCTACCTGTCAGGTCTAGAGAGGGTATGCTGTTTGTGTGGCAGATGAGTACCTCTAGCTCTGGAGCGTGGAGCGAGAGAGACGTAAGCTTGTTCCAAAAGCATCGTAGAGCCGTCAGGTCGCGGCCGTATACTTTGACCGACTTGCCCTCTGTCGTGTAGCTGTTGATCTTCGTTGGCATGTTTGGGTCTGTAGAGACCTGTCGCTCAGTGATTGAGCCATTGCCATAGTCGACTCGGATAGAGCCAGAGCGAGATGACACCCATAGGTTAAGTTCTGCTCCCGTTGCATAGGTGCCATTCATCTCTGCAACAAGGTCTTCTTGAGCTGTCAGAAGCATGCTTTGCGATAGTGACAGGCAAATAATTAGGACGCATCCTAGTAGTAATCTAATCCTTTTCATGTTTGTTGATATTATGGATTTGTGTTTGCTCCTATTCTTATGGAGCTTTATTACACAAGACAGCAACTCATCCTCCAAGCCGCAAATTACACCATCACTAGAAGTGCTATAATCGTTTCCTGGAGACTTTGTGGTCATATCTTGTCTAAACGACATCTTTATTGTGGACTATGAAGAGCTTATTCTCTGCTGTATAACTCTTCAAGCACAAAGATATATATTTATTCTAATCGATGCATTTGGAGATAAAATAAACTCCCAGCGAGATGAATCTTCGGCAAACTCCTAATGGGGGTATTCTGAAGGCGATTCTAGGGTCATAGCTTTTTCACCTCTTTTTTCAATACCTTTGTGACAAGACTCCTAAGGAGAATACAACCAAATAGAAGTAGAATAGAAACCTCCCGATTACTTATGCAAATCAACTTAAAGAACACTGTTGCCAAAAGGAATACTCTAGGTGCGACACTGCACATATTCCTCTTAACTATCTGCACCCTATGGAGTAGTCCTACAGCTAGTGCGGATGTAATCAAGTTACACACTCAGAGAGCTGTCGGCCAGCAGATAACCGTTAAGGTGTCAGGGACTGGCAAGTCCTACAAAGTCACAGGAGCTACTCCAGCTCTCATAACGGATGGAGAGCATACACTGACCTTGACCAGTCAAGAGGTGAGCATCGAGGGTGATGAAATCACGTTTTTCAACTGCTCTGACAATGAACTAGATAAGCTTGATGTCACTAGCTGCACATCTCTTAAGGAGCTGCTGTGCTATGAAAACAGTCTACAAGAGCTGAAACTAGATAAGAATGTCAATTTGGTCAGTCTATCTTGCGATACCAATCAGCTAGAGAAGCTGGATCTAAAGAAAAATGTCAACCTCAAGGATCTGCTATGTAACAACAATGCTCTCAAAGAGCTAGATCTCAGTAATCTCTCTAAGCTAAAGTCTCTTTACTGCTTTAGTAATCAACTAACTTCGCTTTATCTACCTAAAGATAATCCCCTTGAGGAGATTTTATGTAGTGCCAACGAACTATCAAGCTTAGACTTAGGTAAGTCACCCCACTTAACTCTTTTGGAGTGCTACTATAACAACCTCTTAGCTCTAGACCTATCGCAAGCGCCACATCTTAAGAAGCTCTCGGCAAAAAACAACCAACTGAAGCGACTAGATCTTACAGCAAATGGAGAATTGGCCGAACTGCTCTGTGCTAACAATCAGCTAGAGGAGATTAAAACAACCGCAAACGCTCCACTCCTTGCGATATCTTGCTACAACAATAAGATGTCAGGGGTAGCCATGAGTCAGCTGATGGGCAATCTGCGCAATATCAAAGGACTCTCGATCTCTGTAGAAGATGGTGGTGAGATAATAGCTGTCAACACAGACAACTCAGAGGAGGGTAACGTGTGTTACAAAAGTGACGTACAGCGACTAAAAGAAAAGGGCTGGAAAGTCTCTGACTACAATGGTAGCTATATGGATCGAAAGGAGTATGACGGTGTAGATGATCCAGTTGCGGTCAACACTATCAGGCTTAAGTCCGATGCTAAGGAAATAACTCTCACATTTGACGTCGAGGAAGTGAATAAAGTGATTGTCTCTGGTGCTGAGAAGAAGTCTCAAGAGACTATCGAAGAAGATGTAGTAATAACTTACTCCGTAACACCTCAAGAGGAGGTTGTCATAAAGGGTGATGTGACGCTATTTGATTGCGCTGCTAGTAGCATTACTGAGCTACAAGTGGCAAACCACACTACGCTTACTTGGCTCGTATGTCATAGTAATAAGCTGACTTCGCTCAACACCAGTGGATGTACTTCTCTTGAGGAGATAGACGCTCATAGTAATCAGCTTACGACGGCAGATTTTACAGGTTGTGCCTCTGTGAGTCTTTTAGACTGTAGCTCCAACCAGATCAAGGAGCAAGGTATGGAACAGCTGATAGCTACACTATATAATCGAAGTGCTGTGAATAAGAAAAGCGATCTCTACGTCATCAATAGTCTAGATCCTAATGAGGGAAATGTCTGCACCATAGATCAAGTTGCCAAGGCTGCCACTCTAGGTTGGTCAACTTACTATCAGGAAAAGGAAGGGCAATGGACTCTTTACCCAGGCAGTAAACCTAGCGGATTAGATGACTTGGCTATCGCTTCAGATAGAAAACCCATAGCTATTTACGATGCCATGGGCAGACTGCGCTCCTATATAGAGCCGGGATACAACATTGTCGTATTCAGCGATGGCTCTACGCTAAAGCTCTATCAAGAGTAAGACAGCCAAACAACTAAAGAATTACGAAAGACTTTCGGGAGACTCAACAATAGCAGGGTCCTCCGAAGGTCTTTCAGTATAAAGGGGCGGTCTCTTCCAGAATTCGAAAATGAGAGTTAACCTGTATCAGAGGAAATTCGCATTAACGGATGAAATGTGGGTTGCACGTCCGCGTAATCTCATTGCAATATTTTGTACCTTTGTGGCGATGATAGAAGGCTCGGTAGCTTAGCTGAATAGAGCGTCAGATTCCGGTTCTGAAGGTCGTGGGTTTGAATCCCACCCGAGTCACTACACCTTATGTAGGGAGATGCTGTGCAGACTCCCTACGTTTGTTTTAGGATCGTATGAAGTGCAGAGAGTCCAAAAAGTACTACCTTTGCCCTACAACTATACAATAAATAGAGAGTACATTCATAGTATGGAACGAGTCGTCAGCGGTATCCGGCCTACCGGTCATCTACATATAGGCAACTACTACGGAGCTATGCGTAGCTTCCTAGAGATGCAGGAGCAGTATGATTGCTACTTCTTTATCGCAGACTGGCATTCGCTGACCACGCATCCTCATCCGGGAGACATCGTGCAGGATACGGACACGATCCTAGCTGAGTACCTCGCTTGCGGGCTCGATCCGAGCAAGGTGGTCCTCTACCGTCAGAGCGATGTGCCTGAGGTTCTGGAGCTATACCTTTACCTGAATATGAATGCCTATCTAGGTGAGCTACAGCGCACCACCACCTTTAAAGAGAAAGCGCGCAAGCAGCCGGACAATGTCAATGCTGGTCTGCTCACCTACCCGACACTGATGGCGGCTGACATCTTACTGCAGCGTGCTGTCAAGGTGCCTGTGGGCAAGGATCAGGAGCAAAATATGGAGATGGCGCGCCGCTTCGCTCGTCGCTTTAACACGATCTACGGGGTGGAGTACTTCACGGAGCCTGCCTCGTGGGCCTCAATGTCTAAGCCGATCAAGGTGCCTGGGCTCGACGGCTCGGGCAAGATGGGCAAGAGCGAGGGCAATGCGATCTATCTCTATGAGGATGACAAGTCTATCACCAAGAAGGTGATGCGCGCCGTCACGGACGCCGGTCCTACGGAGCCAAACAGTAAGCCCTCAGAGCCTGTGGAGAACCTTTTTACCATTATGGATCTGGTCTCTACGCCTGAGGCGGTAGCACACTTTCGTCAGTGCTATGCGGACTGCTCTATACGATACGGAGATCTGAAGAAGCAGCTAGCAGCTGATCTGATTGCTGCAATAGCTCCGATCCGGGAGCGTATCCTAGAGCTCTCTAGCAACAAGGAGCAGCTACACAAGGTGGCTGCTGCGGGAGCTATGAAGGCACGTGAGAGCGCTCGCAAGACGATCGAGGAGGTCAGAGAGATCATAGGCTTTGCTCCGACACTCCGATAACTATCCACTAACAAGTAATAACTAACAACTTATAGACTAGATATGGACAGCAACAATAACCGCCCCAATCCGCTAATTGCAAGAGGCACCGTCATACGCGTTCTTCCAGTACAGGAGGGTGTCAGCAAGGCGGGCAACGCTTGGCGTAAGGGCGCCTTTGTCATTGAGACTGAATCGCAGTACCCACGCACCATCTGCTTCAACATTTGGAATAATCGCATTGACGAGTATGCACTCACTGAGGGTGACTTCGTCGAGGTGCGCTTTGACGTAGAGAGCCGTGAGTATATGGAGCGCTGGTACACAGACGTGACTGCTTACAGTGTCTCCAAGGTAGACCAGACAGCAGCTGCACCTGAAGCTGATCCCTTTGCGGGCAAAGCTCCTTACGTAGAGGGCGCAGCTCCTAGCACGGGCTTCGCTTCGCAAGCTCCTGAGGCGGGTGCGCAAAATCAGTTTGGCGGATCTTTTGACCCAGCCGCTGGTGACAACGCTGACGACCTACCTTTCTAAGAGCTAGCTCTACATAGCTATGCGTACGACACTCCTCGTAGTGGGTGAGACCTCTTCGTCAGAGCTACACCGCCTCATCGAGGAGTATCGGCAGCGCATCGGTGGATATATACCTTTTGACATTGAGGTCTTGCCCGACCCTAAGCGGCGCAAGCAGCAAGCCTCCATAGCTAATCAGCAGCAGGCGACCTGTGAAGCCATCGCCTCCGTGATCGCACCGAGTGATCTGGTGGTCCTGCTGGATGAGCGGGGCAAGGAGTACACGAGCCGTCAGTGGGCGGAGCAGCTACAGCGCTATATGAATAGCGGTGCTAAGCGACTCCTCCTAGTGGTGGGCGGTCCCTACGGCTTTACGCCTGAGTTTAAGCAGCGCTATGGACAGCAGGCTTGGTCGCTCAGTCGCCTGACACTGACGCATGAGATGGTGCGTCTCTTTGCCGTCGAGCAGATCTACCGAGCCTGCACGATACTGCGAGGAGAGCCTTACCATCACGACTAATTGATACAATCACATGATACCATTCTTTGAAGAGGCCGACGTAGCGGTCACGATCTGTGACCGTGAGGGTCGCATTATAGAGATGAACGAGCAGTCGCGTCAGGTCAATCTCAAGCCAGGTCAAAGCTTGATCGGCAAGAATGTCCTCGACTGCCACCCAGAGCCGGCACGCTCGCTACTGGCCGATATGATGGCACACCAGACGAAGCATGTCTACACCATCACAAAGGGCGACAAGAAGAAGCTCATCTACCAGATCCCGTGGTACGAAGATGGCGAGTACGCTGGCTTTATGGAGCTATCGATGATCATTCCCCACGAGATGGCACACTACGTACGTCAGGTGCCACCGGAGAAAAAGGCTTAGCCATGTCTCGCAGAGATCGTCTCAAGCTTTACTTCCTCCTCATCTGGTGGATCGCCCTCAACGTGTGGGTCTGGATCCTGCAGCGCGCCCCCTTTGACTGGATACGTGTAGGCTCCAGTATCGGCACGCTTGTGGTGATCGCACTCCTCGCCTGGATATGGCATAGGAACTACCGCATCGAGCAGGAGCGCCGTGCTCTAGAGCAGTCTGAGGACGAAGAGAAGTAACCATCGCCACAGCTCTCCTATTATATATATGTCTCGTAAGCTCACACCGATTCGTTGCACGCCCCAATACTATCACAAGATATGGGGCGGAGGTCATCTTGCGCCTACGGGAGGCGACAAGCAGATCGGCGAGGCGTGGCTACTCTCAGCACTCATAGGACAGGAGACGCCCACGGAGGGTGCAGACTACGAGGGAGCTTCGCTAGATGCTTTGGTATCTCGCTATGGCGATCGCTTACTAGGACAAGGACAGACGGTACGATGCGGTGGAGTTTTCCCTTTGTTGATCAAGCTGCTAGACGCTGCGGCAGATCTCTCTGTACAGGTACACCCATCGCCTGAGGAGGGGGGCAAAGATGAGGTATGGTACTTCCTAGAGACGGAGCCAACGAGCCGTATATGTCTCGGGCTAACCGAGCCGATGACTGCCGACGCCTTGCACTCCGTCATCGAGCGTGGTGATCTGATGCACTACCTGCACTGGGAGCCTGTGAGACCAGGTGAGGCTATCGCTCTACCGGCTGGGACGATCCACGCACTCGGTGCTGGCTCGATGCTTATCGAGGTGCAGGACACGAGCGACACGACTTATCGGCTTTACGACTACGACCGAGTAGATGACGAGGGTGCTCGGCGAACGCTACACATTGAGGAGGCACTCCGCAGTGCTACACTAGGACCGCACAAGCTGGCTTCTCGCCAGTTGCCCTTGGGTACCCCACGCTTCGTTTGTCACGAGGTGACAGCCAAACCAAACTCGTCTCAGCTCATCACAACGGATGGAACGAGCTGTGCGATCCTTGTCGGCATCTCTGGGAGCTTGACGCTAAGCGGTGACGACACGGAGCCGTGGCAACTAGCTCCTCACGAAGCATTACTAATCCCCGCCGAGACGCTCCCGATACGGATAGCACCAGGCGAGGGCAAAGCTTTGATGATAACCTTAACGCCCGCAGAGAGATGATACAGATAGATGACAAGGTGGTGAGCTTTGAGATCCTTGAGGAGTGCTTCGCCTGCGACTACGCCGTATGCCGTGGCGCCTGCTGTGTGCATGGCGATGCGGGACCTCCTGCTACAGAGCGCGAGTGCCAGAGCTACCAGCGTCATCTCTCGCTCCTCGAGTCGCACCTAGCCCCTGAGGCGTGTGAGCTGATCCATCATCAGGGGGTGAGCTACACGGACATAACTGGCGAGCGGGTACTCTCTGTGGTCAACGATGAGAACTGCGCCTTCACGCTTCACCCCACACCTCCCGAAGGGGTACGCTGCGCCATCGAATGGTACGCCTCGAACCATCCCGAGGTCAAGCTGGAAAAGCCGATCAGCTGTCGGCTCTACCCGATCCGTGTTCGTCAGTTCAAATACTTTTCGTCACTACATTACGACCGCTGGGACATTTGTCAGGCGGCTGTGGAGCGAGGACGTAAGCTCGGCATCAAGGTCTACCAGTTTGTCCGCGAACCGCTGATAGCAGCCTTCGGGGCACACTTTTACGATCAGCTCGTCGAGGCGGACAAGCTACTCCAAGAGGCGCGGCGCAAAGAGGCGGAAGCAGAGCGACAAGCCAAGCGCTGATAAGCCTCCCATAGTTCATGAAAAGGAGAAATCATCTCTACCGTAGCTTCGGGCTACTCCTCGTTGGCGGCTTGCTAGCGTATGGACTCTCGGAGCTGCTCGTCGCTGTCGGTCCTATCGCGGGCTACAATGTCAAGGGGTTCAACCCGCTGAGTGACCTCCTCGATACGACAGCGAACCAGTCGTCAGAGACGCTCTCCATACCCTTAGACGAATCTGATAATCCATTCGCTTCTGAGACTCTTCCCGCAGACTCTGCAACCACAACAGGAGACTCGACCAGTCGTGCGCAAGCTGCGGTCGACACGCTTCCTCCGCTAGAGCTCTCAAGCCGTCTGATGGACTACTCCGAGGGGCAGAGTGCGTTGCGTCGTCTGCGCGCTGCACTGCAAGAGGGGCATTCTAAGGCCGTCCACATTGCTTTCGTTGGTGACTCCTTTATCGAGGGCGACATCTTGGTGGCTCCCTTTCGCCAGGCACTCCAGCAGACTTATGGCGGACAAGGTGTGGGCTACGTACCGCTCACCTCGCCTGTGGCTCGCTTTAGGCAAAGCATCCAGCAGCGCTTCGAGGGAGCTTGGCAGGAGATCTCCGCCAATAAGAGTAAGTCTCGCTCTCTCTTTACATTGGCCGAAACCTTTGCCACCGCTACCGCTGCCGCCTCCACAAGCTACAAGCTAAAGAGTGCCGCCGACCGCGTGACGCTCCAGTACGTCAGCGACTCGATCCCAGTGGCGATCACTTACGGCATTAATGGTGGCGAGCAGCAGCGTGTCGAGCTGCCCGCCAGTCACGGAGCATTGACCGAGTACACCCTCCCGCAGAGTGGAGTCAAGCGGGTTGAGCTAGCCACCGAGGGAGGCGATGGCACGCGCTTCTATGGCGTCTGCTTCGACGGCGTGACAGGTATCTCCGTGGACAACTACAGTCTCCGTGGCTCTATGGGGACGAATCTTAATGCTGTCTCCTCAGCCTTGACAGCGCAGCTCTCACGCTTCCGCCCCTACGACCTAATCATCCTCTCCTATGGACTCAATGTGGTGAGCGCTCAGGACAATAACGACAGCTACGACTGGTACTACGCCGCCATGGCTAAGAGTATCGAGCATATTCAGAAGCTCTACCCACACGCCACCATCTTACTCATGTCGCTCTCCGACCGCGCCACGCTGCGTGATGGCGAGATACACCCACTCAATGGAGTGGCTCGTGTGCTCCGCATACAGCATCGCTTGGCGCAGCGCTATGGACTCCTCTTTTGGAATACGCATGAGGCGATGGCTTCGCTCGGCGGTATCCAAGGTTTTGTGGACAAAGGGTGGGCGGCAAAAGACTACACCCACATCTCTATGGCAGGTGGGCGGCAGCTCGCTAAGTTACTCACAGCAGATCTGATCGGCAATGAGGAGTAGCAGGTTGATACGGATCAGTTGCGTCGTCATAGGGAGCCTGCTCCTCTTGACGCAGACGCTTATGGCACAGCGCACGCCACAGCTCGTAGCTCCCGATGGTTACCTCGACAAGCTTTGGTTCGCTTGTGACGAGGCGAGAGCGACTGCGCAGACTGTCTCGATCATTCATCTGGGCGACTCGCACATACAGGCGGGACACTTTACCATGCCGATCCGTCAATCCTTTACGCAGCGTTGGGGCAATGGCGGGATCGGTTGGGTCGGTCCTTTTCGCTTGTTGGGAACCAATCCGCCTATCCACACGGTGATACGAGCCTCCTCAGCAGGCACGTCGGGCGTTAAGATCACCCAGAGAGACTACGACCAGGAGAGCCCCACCGGCATGGTGCTACGAACGAGAACCAGTGGTGCCGTCACCTATACCCTGCAGTGCGGTGGCGGACAAACCTTTGACCGCATCGTCATCTACCGCAAGCGGGGGACGGAGCCCTTTGCACTATCTGGCGAAGAGAGTCAGAAGCCTGCTCACGACACCTTGACCACAGAGCAGATCGTCACCGACACGCTCCTCGTGGGTCGCTACGTTAGCTCGGCAGAGGTGATCGCTCCCGCCTCGGCCGTCTGGTATGGCGCTAGCCTAGAGCGTAGTAGCGGCGGTGCACTCGTCCACACGATCGGCTACAACGGTGCTACTTACTACACTTACAGCAAGGGGAGCTTCACCAGTTCCGTTGCTACCCTGCGTCCTCGGCTGATCATCCTTTCGCTAGGTACCAATGAGTCACTCGCTCGGCAGTTTGACCGCAACAACTTTGGCGCGGAGGTCGCACGACTAGTACGCAGGCTCCAAGCGAGTAATCCCGACTGCGCCATCGTCCTTACTTCGCCTCTCGCCAACTATAAGAAGATCCGTACAGCTCACAAAAGTCGTCGTGGCAAGCGTAGGCGTCGTCGTACTGTTTACCGCACCAGTTACCGCGCTAATGCCAATTGTCAGCTCATAGCTGACGAGTTGCAGCAGCAAGCTCGGGAGCTGGGGTGTGGCTACATCGATCTCTTCGCTCACTTCGGTGGGGCGGCGGGTGCTGCACAGCTGCTCTCTAGTGGCATCCTCTCAGGTGACCGAGTCCACCTGACCGCTGCTGGCTATAACAAGGTAGGGGAGGCGATCGCCACCGCTCTCCAAGACGACTATGAGCAGTGGCGCCAGCATGCCCCCCACGTCACCCCCCACGCCTCCGAAGACTAACCTCCGTATGCTCACCCCCTATCTCACACGAGCTGCTGAGCTGCTTACCTACGACAGCACAGCCCCGATGCTCTTCAATAGTGGACTCTTTCTCGTCCTCTTCCTGCTTTTCCTGCCGCTCTATTACCTGCTGCGTAAGCACACCTTGGCACGGATCATCTATGTAGTTTGCTTCTCGCTCTTCTTCTACTACAAGAGCAGTGGCTACTACGCTATGATCCTCATTATGACCGCCACGGTCGACTTCATCATCGGCCACCTCATAGCAGCCGCCCCAGAGCGCAAAGTCAAGCGTCGCTGGCTCACCCTCTCCCTCTGCTTCAACCTCGGAATGCTCGGATACTTCAAGTATACCAACTTCCTCCTCGAGCTCTTCACCCCGCTTGTCCAGTGGATCTCAGGACTAGTCGGACTCACCGAGATAAGCACGACACAGCTAGGACCGCTCGACATCTTCCTCCCCGTCGGCATCTCCTTCTTTACCTTCCAGTCACTCAGCTACGTCATCGACATTTACCGAGGCGAGATACGTCCGCTGAGGCGCTGGGTGGACTACCTCTTTTACGTCTCCTTCTTTCCTCAGCTTGTCGCGGGGCCTATCGTACGTGCCAAAGACTTTATCCCGCAGATCTACAAGCCCGTATGGGTCACCAAAAAGGAGTTTGGCGAAGGACTCTTTCTGATCCTCTCGGGACTCATCAAGAAGGCGATCATCTCCGACTATATTTCGCTCAACTTTGTGGATCGTGTCTTCGACGCCCCTACTCTTTACAGTGGCTTCGAAAACCTTATGGCCATCTACGGCTACGCACTCCAGATCTACTGCGACTTCTCTGGCTACTCCGACATGGCTATCGGCATCGCGCTGTGGCTCGGCTTTCGCTTCAATATCAACTTCGACTCGCCCTACCGCTCCGCTACCATCACCGAGTTCTGGCGACGCTGGCACATCTCCCTCTCCTCTTGGTTGCGAGACTACCTCTACATACCGCTCGGGGGTAGTCGTCGTGGTCGCCTGCGCACTTATCTCAACCTCCTGATCACCATGCTCCTCGGCGGACTGTGGCACGGAGCCAGCCTGCGCTTCATCCTCTGGGGCGGTATGCACGGTGTGGCACTAGCCCTGCACAAGCTCTATATGCAGATCTGTCCATGGGCACGCCCCGACGGAGCCTCCATGGGACGGCTGAGACGCTACCTAGGTATGTTCATCACCTTCCACTTCGTCTGCTTCGCCTGGATCTTCTTCCGTATGCCGACGATGGAGGGCATCGGGCAAATGTTTGAGATGATACGGTACGAGTTTCACCCCGAGATCATCCCGCAATTCCTCGAAGGCTACTGGCTCGTCGTGACGCTGATCGTGCTAGGCTTCGTGGCGCACTTCATCCCGCAGCGCGCCTTCCGCCCCCTCGAGCGCAGCTTCAGTCGTATGCCACTCGTCGGTCAGGCGCTCCTCTTCGCCCTCGTCGTGCTGCTCGTCGTCCAATTCCAGAGCAGTGGGGTGCAGCCCTTTATCTACTTCCAGTTTTAGCTAGGAGCTCTAGCCAATAGTCACCCGTCAATCTATTCCTCCCGAGGAAATCCAAGAATTCCTCCGGAGGAATTTCTGATTTTCCACCGAGGAAATGAAAAATACTTCGGAAGTATCATTTGATTCTTCCGAAGTATCGTTTGATTCTTCCGAAGAAATTTTCCTTGCCTCCGTGGAGAATTTTCATTTTCCACCGAGCTATTCAGAAAATTCTTCGGGAGAGTCGGAGGAATCAAAGGACATCAAGAAGATTAGAGCTGACCTATAGTCCGCTTTATGCGGGTTATTCAGCTCCTCGATCCATTCCCCAGGTTGTTCGTCTGTTTCGGCTATTCCGATATACTCCGCACCCTCTGTTTGCTCTGGTTTTTCTGCCATGTGTGTCTCCGCAGCGAAGACTCGTTGTCGAGACTATCATTATTTCCAATATATTTATTACCTTTGGTGGCGTTAGACACTATCAAAACTTAACTAAACATTCCAATGAAATGAAAGCAACTTATCTATCACTCACGCTGGCACTACTCACACTAGCGTTCTTCTCCTCTTGCGGTCCCGATGCCAACAAGCCCAACACAGAGGTAACAGCACTCACGCTCAAACCTACCACTGCTACCTTGCAGCCTGAAGAGACACTGGAGCTCACCGCAACTGTCACTCCAGCAGACGCTAAGGTGACCTTCACAACAGACAACGCAGCCGTTGCTACCGTCTGTGAGAAAGGTGTCGTCAAGGCGATCGCCCCAGGTACAGCTACTATCACGGCTAAGGCTGGTAACAAGACAGCTACCTGCACCGTCACGGTCGCTGAGAAAAAAGTCGAAGAGAAAAACGTATCCCTCTTCAACAAGCTAGATGGCAAGAAGTACCCCTCAGGTAGCTCCATCGACTATGTTGCCTCTATATCTAAAGAAGATGCAGCCTTTTATGAGTTAGACCTCTTCTTTAGCGTACTCAAGACAGCTAAGTACAAGGTTTCCTTAACTTTTGATGAGGCTGTCTCAGGATCTGCTTGCATTGGAATCCAGTGCGAAAACTTTTCTGGTAAGTCTTACTCCACCGATGCAACCCTAGTAGCGGACGACCTAGAGTCTGACATCAAGGGTAAGGGTGATATGTCCACTCTGGGAACTCACCTCAAGCAGCTCCCTACACAAGCTGGTCAGACCTACAAGAATCGTATGACCATCCAGCTCAAGCCTGAGGATGGTGGCGAGACACTCTCTTGGACTGTCAACTTCGCAATAACCGTCAAGTAATATACAACGAATAGACACTGATATGAAGCACGTTCTAACTATCCTACTATCTCTCATAGTAGTTACTGTAGCTCAAGCACAGCTACCTCAAGTCGAGCTTAAGGATCTACAGAACAATGTAGTCAACACAAGCGAACTAAGTAACGATGGTAAGCCCTTTATCATCTCATTCTTCGCAACATGGTGCAAGCCTTGTCTGCGCGAGCTCAAGGCGATCCACGAGGAGTATGTCGACTGGCAGGAGGAGACGGGCGTCAAGCTCATCGCGGTCTCTATAGATGAAGGTCAAAACGCTGACCGCGTCAAGCCTCTAGTCGATGCTCTAGGCTTTGAGTACGAAGTCTTACTGGATCCCAATGGAGACTTCAAGCGAGCTATGAATGTCAATATGATTCCCCATGTCTTCGTCATCGACGGCAAGGGACGTGTCGCATTCTCTCATAGCGGATACACCGATGGTGGTGAGCAGGAGCTGATCGCTAAGGTGCGTGAGATACTTCAAAGCACCGAGGAATAAACCTATTCCTTACCGAGCCACAAAAAAGAGGAGAGACCTAGCACCCATACATAAGAGTGTTAGCATCTCTCCTCTGAAATGCTTTGACGAGCTAACGGATCGAATACGCTCGATCCTTCTATTTTTTCAATCCTCCTTTTTTAGACACTGACTATATGCGACATACGCTACACCTCGTACGACACCTTTGCATCCTATCCTGTATCGGTCTCGCTGGACTAACTGCCCTCACGGCACAAAGTAATAGCGAGTGGAAGCCTTGGAATAAGTTCTCTCCTTCCTTTAGCGTGCAGAGCGATATGCTCTTCTCTCTAGATGACAAAGCTAACGGAAACAAAACTTGGATGGGCAATAGCTACATCACAGGTACCCTACGCAATAACTACCTCGAGCTAGGACTACGCTACGAAGAGCTAGTGCGCCCGATGCCCGGTCACGAACCTGAGCAGGGACGAGGCATACCACATATGCACCTCAAGGGCTTCATAGGCAAGTATGGCGAGGTCACGCTGGGAGACTTCTACGATCAGTTTGGATCGGGAATCCTCTTCCGCAGCTACGAGGAGCGCACACTAGGTATCGACAATGCCGTACGAGGAGTCCACGTATCTCTCACTCCATACGATGGTGTGCGACTCAAAGGCTTCACGGGACAGCAGCGCAACTACTTCGATCGCACCTTCCGCCTCTTCAACAAGGAGAGGGGCTTCATCTCGGGAGCTGATGGCGAGCTAGCTATTCACCAGTGGACTCCATCTCTAAGAGACAATCAGATGACTCTCACGCTGGGCGGCTCCTATGTCAATAAGGTAGAGGACGATGAGATCATTCCCGTAGAGACGCCCGCAGGTATGACGGGTCCTATGCGCCTCAACCTGCCCCGTCAGGTACACGCCTTCGGGGGACGCGCTAAGTTTACGCTCGGAGGGTGGGTACTCAATGGCGAGTACGCCTACAAGAGCAGCGACCCTACAGCGACAAACCATTACATCTACTCTCCAGGCTCCGTAGCGATGCTCTCGACCTCCTACTCACAGCGTGGACTAAGCCTCTTGCTACAAGCTAAGCGCAGCGAAAACTTTAACTTCCTCTCCGCTCGCTCCACGGTCGGTACGCCACTACATATCAACCATCTGCCAGCTTTCACGGCTAATCATACTTACACCCTCGCAGCCCTCTACCCCTATGCTACGCAGCCTGATGGCGAGTGGGCACTACAGGGAGATATACGCTATACCATCCCCAGAGGTACCCTACTAGGTGGTAAGTATGGTACGAGTCTACGAGTCAACTATGCGCATGTGCGAGGACTCAAGAGCGTTGCTACTGATCAGCTACCACTAGATGCACCAGAGGGTAAGCTCTATGGTACGGATGGGTACCAGCACCCCTTCTTCGGCATGGGTGAGCTGTACTACTCCGACTTCAACTTCGAGCTAAGCAAGAAGTTCTCTCGTACCGTCTCGATGACCTTCGAGTATTACCACCAGATCTACAACCAGCAGGTGGTCGAGGGACACGCTATCAATAATCCGCTCGTCTATAGCAACATCTTCGTCCTCGACGGCAAGTTTAAACTAACTCCTCGCTACACGCTACGCACAGAGCTGCAGTACTTGTACAGTCGTCAGGCTGAGGGAAGCTGGCTCTTTGGACTGGCCGAGCTATCCGTAGCACCTAACTGGATGATCTCCCTATCCGATCAGTACAATATAGATATGACCAAGGAGCACTACTACATGGGCTCTCTCACTTACGCCAAGGGCAATCACCGCCTACAGCTCGGCTACGGACGCACACGCGCTGGTATCAACTGCTCAGGTGGCGTATGTCGCTATATGCCCGAGACGAAGGGTATCTACCTAAGCTACAACGGATCTTTCTAACGCCTGGACACTTCATTCACACATTTGACAATACAACCAAGATGAAACTATCTACACGCTATACAATTCTCTCAGCTCTAGCTCTGACCCTTATGGTAGCCTGCAAGCCAATGCCTGAGAGTGAGCGCTTCATCCCCAATGAGATGGAGACCTCAAAAGGGCGCTCCGTGCTCATCGAGGACTACAGCGGTGTGGGCTGTGTCAACTGCCCCATAGCTGCAAAGAAAATTACGGAGGCTGCAGTTCCTCATGGTGACAAGGTGGTCATCGTAGCGCTACACGGGAGCGACACCGAGGTCGGCACCCAGTCTAAGGAAGACCCTAAAGGCCTATATAGCCCCGAGGCGGCTACTTACCTCGAGCGCCTTCAGTCAGGAGGCTCGCTACCCGTCGCTACATTCAATCGTCGCCCACTCGCCAGCAACGGGAGCAAGAGTTATAGCGACAGCTATCCCCAGTGGCCTGCCGAGATGCAGGCTATTCGTGAGCTATCTCAGCTCTACAAGATTGACCTGCAGGTCTCCGAGAGCGATCGCAAGGTTACGACCCAATGCACCGCCACGGCACTAGACCCCACTGCGCAAGAGTCTGCTCCTGAGCTTTACCTACAGCTGTGGCTCATCGAGGATGACATCGTAGCGCCTCAGCACTTCAGGAAGGAACTAGACAAAGCCTATCAGCACAACCACATCTTCCGTCAGACGCTCAACGGCATCGACGGAGAGCCTTATGGGCTAGGCAAGAGCTACGATAAGACCAGTGCCATCGAGCGAGAGGTCATCGAGCCCAATCACTGCTCCGTCGTCGCTATCCTCTATGACCACAAGACAGGTGAGGTCTACGAGGTCGCTAAGGCTCCTCTTAGTCCAAATAGCGGACACTAAGCAAAGAACAAACTTTCAAACTCGAATAACTAATGAATAAACTAATTACACGCTTAGCAGTAAGCATCACATTCGTTGGAGGCATGCTCCTACCAGCGACTCAAGCTACGGCACAGCAACAGCTCGTAGCTTCAGACCTCCAGTTTGTAGAGAGCTCTACACTCGGTGAGTCTTCACAGCTCCGCGCTGGGCGAGCTGACCAACTTATCAATCTTAGGACATCAAAGTATGTCGCTAAGGACATCAATGGCAAGGAGCACGATATAGATGCCATCCTCAAGTCTGGCAAAGCTATTATGATTGACTTCTCCGCTGTATGGTGCTATTGGTGTTGGGTATTACACGAAAGTGGAGCCTTGGATAAACTCTATGCCAAGTTCGGTCCTGAGGGAACCAACCAAATTGAAGTCTTTTGGGTTGAGGCTGAAGGAGCCTCCAAGAGTAAGATCCAAGCTAAGAGCAAGGATTGGACCAAAGACAGCAAGGGCAATCCTGTACCTTATCCCATCTTTTCTGATCCGAGGATGCACCCCACCCTTGGCATTGACGTGCGAGGTCTTCCTACACTAGTCCTTGTCGGGAAGAACAATAAGTGGATCGAGTGTCGCGGGGAGGTTCAAACATCAGATCCTGACTTCAAGCAGTTTGCAGAGCTCTTAGAGCTCTTTATGACAGATGAGGACAAGCCTCAAAATGTAAACTTCTCGGGTCCGAGAGATCTCTACGTGGGAGAGACCCATACGCTTAAGGTTAACTATGCAACTGTCGCACCAGCCACCAAGGTTGAGTGGAAGGCTCCACAGGGACTCACCCTCAAGAAGGTGAGCGACGCTGAGTGCCAGATTACCGCTGACAAGCTTGGCACTTACGAGGTTGAGGCTACGGTCACGAACAAGAATGGTAGCGCTACTGGCAAGGTGTCCATCACCGTATCCGCTCCTATCTCTAGCTATCCATTCGTCTGTGGGATGGACAATAAGAAGGAGATCGACAAGGGATGGCGCTCCATCGACCATGATGGCGACGGGCTAGGCTTCGACTCCTTTAGTGGTGAAGGCTTCCTAGAGCGTCTCGGTCTAGAGTTAAAAGACGGCGTTAAGGCTGGCGCAGAGAAGAGTGATGACTGCCTTATCTCTTTCGGTAAATTCTACCCAACGGAGTTCATCAAAGGGAACTTTAAGGGTGTAAATATCGAGCCCAACAACGAGCTTCTCTCTGCGCCGCTCTCCATACCAGCTGATGCTGCGAAACCAACCTTCTCATGCTACATCATGAACTTCTTGAAGGCTGATAGAGCGGATGAGCTCAAGGTAATGGTCTCAGAGCCTAATGGTACACCTATAGAGCTTCTAGCTCCACAAAAGTCAACTCCCCGCTGGACGCTCATCTCTGCAGATCTATCGGCTTACAAGGGCAAAACGATCCTACTCTCGCTAGTCCCCGTAGTCAACGGAGGAAGTACTATTCTAGTAGACCAGCTACGTGTCACGATGGATGGCTCGACAGATGTAGAGGCTCCTACGCTCAATATAGAGACCACTCTCTACCCCAACCCCGCCAGTGACTATGTCACCGTCAGGACGCGTGTCGGTAGCACTATCGAGCTCTTTGCTGCAGATGGCGCACTGCTCTCCACTGCGCAAGCCAAGGGCGAGGAGACCACGGTAGCACTTGCACAGCTACCCGCAGGGCGCTATCTAGTACGCATCACCTCTCTAGAGGGTGAGATGGTCCTCCGTCCACTCATCATAGAGTAGGCTATCCCAGATAGGCTACGATGATCTCTCAGAGACCGTCGTAATACCAACAACTAATCAAGGCAGACCTTCGAAATGTCTCGATGGTCTGCCTTTGTTTTGCTCGAACTCGTTGTCTCTCCTCCGACTTCTAGGGAAGAATTTCCCAATAGCTCGCTGGAAAATGAAAATTCTCCACGGAGGCGAGGAAAATTTCTTCGGAAGAATCAAACGATACTTCGGAAGAATCAAACGATAAGTCCGAAGTATTTTTCATTTCCTCGGTGGCAAATCAGAAATCCCTCCGGAGGAATTCTTGGATTTCCTCGGAAGAAAAGGCTAGCTGTTGACTAAAGGCTCTCCAGCGCATCAAGTGCTCCTTGAAATAGTTGTGCCGCTAGAGGATCCTCTTCTAATCTCTAACCTCTAAATTCGCTACCTTTGCATGAGGCTTCTGTAGGGGGCTTTTTAATCTAGAGACTGATCTATGCGATTGCTTATAGCACGTCACGGAGAGACGGAGGAAAACTTGCGCTCTATCTGTCAGGGGCAGACAGCTGGCACGCTAACTCGACGAGGAGTGGCGCAATGTCTACAGTTGGGGGACAAGCTGAAGGGGTATCCCATCACACATATATACAGTAGCGATCAGCTGCGGGCACGTCGCTCGGCTGAGCTGATGATGTCGTCGAGTGGCTGCAAGGCACCTCTGGTGCTGGACGAGCGACTGCGAGAGCGCTTCTTCGGGCGGTGGGAGGGGCGACCCTTTGTCGAGATTCCATCGCCAGCCGAGGAGTTGCACGAGATCGAGACGGTCGAGGCTATTGCGGAGCGTCTGCAGAGCTTCTTACACGACTTAAAGCAAAAGCATAGCAATACAGAGGATCTGGTGCTGCTCATGAGTCATGGCTTCACCATGAGGGCGCTAGAGGCGTTGCTACAGGGAGGTCCTCTAGACAAAGTGGAGGAGATCACCTTCCTAGCCAATGGGGACTACCGCCTATACGAGGGGGGCAAGCTCTGCCAGCGTCCGAGGGTGGTCTACATATCGGGTGGTCAGCGCAGTGGCAAGAGTGGCTACGCACAGCGACTGGCGCGCTCGCTCTCTGATCAGCCGATCTACCTCGCTACAGCGCGTCACTGGGACGAGGAGTTCGAGCGTCGCATAGCGCGTCACCAAGCGGATCGTGGACCTGAGTGGACTACTATCGAGGAGCCTCGCTACTTGAGCCAGACGCAGATAGCTGGGCGTGTCGTCCTGATCGACTGTGTGACGCTGTGGCTTACGAATATATATAGTGACCTGGAGTTTGACGCTGAGGCTTCGCTCAGAGAGGCGCGTCGTGAGTGGCAGCAGCTGCTACATCACTGTGAGGCGGATACGCTCATTGTGGTGAGCAACGAGATCGGCATGAGCTTGCACGCTGCCGATGCGGGTTCACGAGCTTTTGTAGATCTGCAGGGATGGGTCAACCAGTATATCTCTGCCACGGCCGATGAAGCTTACTTGATGGTCTCTGGCAGAGCTTTACGGACAGAACTAATTTCAGACTTATATAGAGAAGAGAGCGTATGACTTTTGAGGAAGAACTACAAGAGCGGATCGACAGCCGCACGAAGCCAAAGGGTTCGCTGGGGCAACTAGAGCGCATCGCCTACAAGGTGGGCATGATACAGCATAGTGTGACGCCTCAGCTGATCGACCCCGTGCTGCTACTGATGGCTGCAGATCATGGAATCGTCGAGGAGGGCGTGAGTCCATGTCCTAAGGAGATCACGTGGCAGCAATGCATCAACTTCGTCTCGGGGGGCGGGGCTTGTAGTGTCTTGGCGCGGCAAAATGGCTTTCGCCTGCGTGTCATAGATGTGGGCGTCGACTACGACTTCCCTGAGGCTTGTCGTATCGAGTCGGCTAAGGTGATGCACGGCACCCGCAATATGCTTCACGAGCCGGCTATGACGACTGAGGAGTGTGCTGAGGCGATGTTGATCGGCGCTCAATGCGTGGCGCAAGAGGCGGAGCGTGGGTCTAATGTGATCGCCTTTGGTGAGATGGGTATCGGCAATACATCGCCAGCGACGCTGATCCTACACAAGATCACGGGACGCTCTATTGCCTCGATCATTGGCCCAGGCTCGGGACTGCGTGGCTCGGGGCTAGAACATAAGGCCAAGGTGCTCGAACAGGTGGCTGCACGCTACAATCCGCAAAGTCCTATGGAGCTATTGTCGCAGATGGGCGGACTAGAGATCGCAGCTATCTGCGGGGGTGTCCTAGAGGCATACAAGAGAGGTATGCTGATCCTAGCGGATGGTGTGATCGCTACCTCAGCCTTTATGGTGGCACACGAGATGGAGCCACGCATCGTGGACAATGTGCTCTTTGCTCACACCTCCGAAGAGCCAGGACACCAAGCGATGATCGACTACCTAGGCGGAGAGGCGATCTTGTCCCTAGAGATGCGCCTCGGCGAGGGTACGGGAGCCCTCGTTGCCTATCCGATTGTTCAGTCGGCCGTTGCCTTTATGAACAATATGCGCGGCTTTGCGGACGCGGCGGTCTATCGTGTAGACAAGTAAGGAGAGACACTTGACCTATGGCTTGGCATCTGTGGCGCACGATACGCTCTGAGTGGGACCTACTTCGTCTCTCGCTACTCTTCTACACCCGCATACCGGTGGGGCATGTGGCGTATCATGAGGAGCGTATGGGGGAGTCTTTTCGCTACTTCCCTCTGCTGGGTGCGATCGTAGGAGCTGTGATGGCGGGGATCTATGCCTTGGCCGGCTACTATCTACCAAACGCTGTCGCTGCGGTGATGAGCGTGATCGTTGGTTTAGTTGTCACGGGCGGGATGCATGAGGATGGCTTGTCGGACTATTGCGATGCCTTCGGCGGGTATCATGATAGGGATACGACGCTACGCATTATGAAGGACAGCTCGACGGGCGTGTACGGTATTCTCGGGCTGGTAATGCTCCTCATGAGCCGTGTTGTGCTGCTGAGCTACATACCTTACGAGACCGCCATCGGAACGATCGTTGCGATGGCGGTGGTGGCGCGCTGGATGCCTATTCTCGTGATGCGTCTCTCGACCTACGCTCGTAAGAGTGACGAGGCGAGCAAGGCGACCCATTTGCGACAAGTGGTCACCACGAAGACGCTGCTTATTGCGGCTGTCTGGGCACTCCTAGCCCTCTTGCTCCTGCCCTGGCAGGCTGCTGTTGTGGCTCCCGTGCTGATGATAGGGCAGTCGCTACTGATCATGCGCATTAGCAACAAACGTATCGGTGGACACACGGGCGATGTGCTGGGAGCTATCGAATGTCTCGCAGAGCTGACGCTACTGCTGGTCACGCTTGTGGTAACTATCTACGCCTGACCGGTATGAGTCTCTACCTCGTGCGTCACACCCCTGTTGCCCTACCGAAAGGCATCTGCTACGGCTGGCTCGATGCGCCACTCTCGGAGGAGTACCCTCGCTATGCTCAACAGATCATTGCGGGGCTGAGCGAAGTCCAGCTGGACGAGATTTACAGTAGTCCCTCCTCTCGTTGCATTGTTTTGGCTGAGGAGATAGCTCGGACCAAGGGACTGTCCATTCGTCAAGACGAACGACTGCGCGAACTGAACTTCGGTGCGTGGGAAGGGCTCACCTGGCAGGAAGTCTACGAGCAAGAGGCGGGGCGAGCGTGGTTTGCCGACTACTGGCATGCCAAGACGGCAGGCGGTGAGAGCCACGACGACTTACTGGCGCGGGTAGCAGACTTTGAGGCGGAGCGGAACAAGGGCTGTCAGACGCTCCTTGTGACGCACGCCGGGGTCATTCGCGCTTATCGTATTTTGCTGGGCAAGCTCTCGCCTAGTGAAGCGATGGCGCAGGAGGTTAACTTTGGAGAAATATATCAATATGAGTAAGCTAAAGCCGATCATGCTCGTCGGAACTGGCTCCGACGTAGGAAAGTCCATCGTGGCGACAGGCATCTGTCGTATTTTGCTACAGGAGGGGTACAAGCCCGCTCCCTTTAAGGCGCAAAACATGTCGCTCAATAGCTATCCCACCCCCGAGGAGGGTGAGATAGGTCGTGCGCAAGCGGTGCAGGCGGAGGCGTGCGGCATACCTTGCCACACCGATATGAACCCGATCCTCCTCAAGCCGACGGCCGATCAGACCACGCAAGTGATCCTCAACGGCAAGGCGGTGGGCAATCAGTCGGCACGCTCTTACTTCAACGCGGAGCAGCGCAAGCCGCTCTTTGTAGAGGCGATGAAAGCGTTCGACAGACTGGCGAGTCAGTATAACCCGATCGTGATAGAAGGTGCGGGCAGCATCTCGGAGGTCAACCTCTGGCCGATGGACATCGTCAATATGCGGGTAGCTCTGCGGACAGGAGCTGACGTTTACCTCGTGGCGGACATCGAGCGTGGGGGGATCTTCGGCAGTCTCTACGGGACGATCGAGCTCTTGCCCCCAGCAGAGCGCGCTGCGATCAAGGGAATCATCATCAATAAGTTCCGAGGCGACAGCTCGCTCTTTGACTCGGGGCGGGAGATCATTCAGAAGTTGACCAAGGTTCCCGTCGTGGGGCTGCTCCCTTACCTGCCCAATATGCAGATAGATGCAGAGGATGGAGTCTCCATCGACAGCTACGCTGCGCAGCCTCGACCCGATACGCTCAATGTGGCGGTGGTGCGACTGCCGCACATCTCCAACTTTACCGATTTTGACTCGCTACGCTTCATCTCTGGCATTACGCTCTACTTCACTTCCGACGCTGAGGCGCTCCGCCAGGCGGACATCATCATGCTCCCCGGGAGTAAGAACACGATCGACGACCTCCTCTGGCTACAAGCTGAGGGGCTCGATGCGGTCATCCTAGCTCATCACAAGGCGGGTCGACCGCTCTACGGCATCTGCGGAGGTTATCAGATGATGGGTCTGCGCATCACCGACAGCGATGGCGTCGAGGGCGAACCGCGCACCGTCCGTGGCTTAGGACTTCTGCCCACAGAGACCACGCTACAGAGCAATAAAGCGGTACGTACCTCCACTTTTACCTACCTCCCTACGGGTACTCCCGATTGCCAAGGCTACGAGATCCACTGCGGGGTGACGCAGCCCGTCGATGCGCCCGACTCGCCCGTAGTCATGAGAACTGGCGAAACACCCGACGGCTACTGGGTCTCTCCTCGCCTGTGGGGTAGCTACATGCACGGCATCTGGGACAATGAAGCGATCGTGCAGCAGATCCTGCACGAGGTAGCTCCTGAGCGAACCTACTACCTAGAGCGCACCTTTGCTACGCGCGAAGCGGCTTACGACCGCCTCGCCGAGCACATGCGTCAGCATCTAGACATAGAGTATATGCTACAAAGTCTGCGCAACGTATGATAGTAGGACACGGGGACGATCGATACAGCTACGGAGCGCTCGTGCGCTACGACTTCTCTAGCAATGTGCCTTACCGCAACCATGCGGGCGAAATTATAAGCCACCTCTCAGGACGACTTGAGAGCCTGACCCACTATCCAGACCCCCAGGCGAAGGAGCTGCGGGAACTCTTGGCACAGCACTGGCGCCTCGATCCCGACTGGCTACTGGTGACCAATGGATCGACAGAGGCTTTCTACCTCTTGGCGCATCTCTTTGCGGGAGGCAAGACGCTCATCACCGTCCCCTCCTTTGCTGAGTATGAAGACGCTTGTCAGCTCTATCGCCATCACATTACCTATATCCCGACGAGTGCCATAGCCAGCCAAAGCACCCCTGCCGACCTCCTCTGGAGTGCTCTGCCAAATAATCCCGACGGTGAGATCTCGCATCGAGCTGCCCTGCTCAACTACTGCTCGGCGCATCCAGATAGTTACGTGATCGTGGACGAAGCTTACGCCGAACTCTGTGCCGAGCCTGTGACGCTCCTAGACGAAGTGGCGCATCATCCCAACCTGATCATCGTTCGTTCGCTGACCAAGAGCTTTGCGCTCCCAGGTATACGTCTCGGCTACATCATTGCTCACCCCTCGCTGCTGGCTCGCCTTGAACCGCTCCGCTCGCCCTGGAGCGTCAATGCCCTTGCCCTAGAGGCGGGCGCTTACATCTGCCAGCACTACGACCAGTTACTGCCAGATGCTGTGGGCTTAGTGCGGGAGGCGCAACACCTCGCTCACGAAGTGGCTCAGATCCCCGGTGTCTCGCTGACACCCAGCCCCACGTCTTACTTCCTTACTTGCCTAGATGAGGGGTGCGGCACCGCAGCCCAGCTCAAGGAGTACCTCGTCACGCAGCATGGCGTCTTGATCCGAGATGCGGCCAACTTCCGCTCCCTTTCGCCCCGCCACTTCAGGCTCTCGGTGCAGTCGCCAGAAGCTGGTCAAGCGTTGCTCCGAGGTTTGTCAAGCTACTTATAGTATGTATCCGCTACTCTTCGGCCTCCTCCTCGACCTGCTCCTCGGCGATCCACGCTGGGCGCTCCATCCGATACGACTCTTCGGCCAGCTCATCGCATGGGGCGAGCGCTGGCTCAACCATCCGCCCCATCAGAAGGCAAAAGGCACGCTCCTCTCTCTCATACTCGTGCTGGGCGTGTGGGGCTTTTTCTTTGCTGTCGAATGGCTCCTAGCGGACTATCGCTATGTCCTATTGGCTTGGCAAACGATCTTTTTCTTCTTTGCGATCTGTCCGCGGAGCTTGATCGGCGAAGCTTTGGCTGTAGAGCGTTATGTGGCTGCTGGCGACCTCGAGGGGGCGCGCAAGCGTCTCTCCTGGATCGTGGGTCGTGACACCTCGCAGCTCACCTTTGCGCAGATCCGCACCGCCGTGCTGGAGACGCTTGCGGAGAATCTCTCCGACGGCGTCATCGCTCCACTCTTCTTCTACGCTCTGGGCGGAGTGCCGCTCATGATGGCTTATAAAATGATCAACACGCTCGACTCCATGATCGGCTACAAAGACCAGCACTACAAAGACTTCGGCTACTTTGCTGCACGCATCCTCGATGACGCTGCGAACTATATCCCATCTCGTCTCACGGCGCTCCTGATGCTCCTCGTGGCTCCGAGTCGGCGAGCTGTACGCACCGTGTGGCGTGATGCACGCAAGCATGCCAGTCCCAATTCGGGCTATCCCGAGTCGGCTCTGGCGGGGATCCTCGGGGTGCAGTTTGGCGGACCCAACATCTACCACGGTATGCTCGTCGAGAAGCCCTATATCGGCACTCAAATCTACCCTGTCACTGCACAGACACTCCGTCGCACCATCCGCATAGTCATCGCTGTCACCCTCCTCGCCAGTCTCCTCGTCCTCCTCACCTACCTCTATCGCTAGAAATTGGTGAAGGCGGCTGGCTATTGCTCAAAGGCTAAAGGCACTAGCACTCCTAGAGAAAACCTCTAATTTCTAGTCTCTGACTTCTAACCTCTAATTTCGTATCTTTGCGGGTGTATACCTTTTCCGATCTCTATGTCGCAGCTTAGCAATAGACCTTTATCAGACACTTTGGATCTTACCTCGCTAGGAGGTGAGGGCGAGCGTCGTGTTGTCATCGTAGGACACAAGTCGCCTGACGGGGACTGCATAGGCAGTGCCTTGGCGCTGCGTAGCTATCTGCTGACACGAGGTGCTGACGAGGTCTCTATCATGGTCGTAGGGCGTATACCGGACAACCTTCTTTGGCTCCCTGGCGCTGAGACGATACATCAGCTCTCCTCACAGAGCGACTTAGAGCCTATACGTCAGATATTGGATCAGGCAAGGCTACTGCTTTTGGTCGACTTCAACCATCTGGGACGTATCGGCAACCCGCTTGAGGGCTTGGTCGCTGAGATCGTGGGTAAGCCTGAGGTGCGCTCCGTGATGATAGACCACCATCCAGAGCCAGAGATGGGGCTGGTTGATGAGATCTATAGCGACACCTCGGCATGTGCTACGGGCTTTCTCATAGCTGAGCTACTCGGAGGTGGCGCGTCGAGAGAGTTAGAGCTGTATGGCGGTGCCGATATGGCGACCTGCCTTCTGGCGGCTACCTATACCGATACGGGACTCCTGCGGCATGGAGCGATTACCCCGACGCTCTTTAGGACGATCGCTCATCTCCTAGAGGTCGGTGCGAGGCATGAGGAGATTGTGCTGCGGATCTTCAAGAGTGACAAGCTGAACCGACAGCGCCTCCTCGGCTACATCATCAACGAGCGTACGACCTACGATCTCGATCTTGGGGTGGCAGTCTTTACGCTTAGGCAGGAGGACTTTGACCGCTTTGGCATAGAGCCTGGAGATACAGAGGGCTTGGTAAATGTACCCCTTGATGTGGCAGGTATACGAGCCGTCGCATTCCTCCGAGAGCAGCGTGATCCCGACGAACCGGTCAAGATATCGCTTCGCTCGCAAGGTAACTTGCCCGTCAATGAAGTGGCGAGCAAACTCTTTGACGGGGGCGGGCATCTGAACGCTGCGGGTGCTGAGTACCAGGGTACGCTGTCGGATGCATTAGCACTCGTGTGGCAGGGGTTGCGCCAGCTTGTGCAGGACTACCCAGAGATTAGAAGTTAGAGGTTAGAAATTAGAGATTAGACAATAGATATATGAAAGCAACAAACCATACCATCACCACCCTTGTGACACTCGTCCTGATGCTCCTACTGGGGCAGGGAGCCTTGACCAGCTGTCGCGATAAGCAGCATATCAAGTCGCTCTCGGAGATGCTACGCGACGAGAAGAAGATGATAGACAACTTCATTCAGGAGCAAGGGATGAATGTGCAGGAGGGTGTCGAGGAGCAGCAAGAGTTTGATCCCGCCGTATGGTACAAGTTCCCTAATGGAGTCTACATGCAGGTCATCGACAAAGGTGGCGAGCTGGCTAAGCCTGAGCGTACGCGCGTCATGCTACGTATGAAAGGGCGCTTCATCGCACCAGACTACAAACATGACTTTGACAACCTCTCTAAGGGCTATCAGCAGTCTACGGAGTTTATCTACATTAACTCACGCGACCGCACCGGCTCTATCCACTACAAGCTGATCCAAGAGCAGTACGGTCACTCCATCGATGCGCTGATGTGCGAGGGAGTCGCCTATCCGCTCACGATGGTGGGCAATGGCGCTAGGATACGTCTCCTCGTTCCCTTCCTCTTAGGACCCAACATCGCATACAATGCGGGCGCTCCGATGTATTGCGAGGAGGTATGGTACCAGTTTGTCGAGGAGTCCTAACCTCCTACGGGCATCTCTGATGCCAGCTTGTGCTAAGGCATACGCCTAGCTACTCATTCTTGAAACAACACACTTAATCTATACTATGACGGTCATCAAATCAATCTCTGGAATACGCGGTACTGTCGGAGGCTCTCCGACAGACGGCTTCAACCCACTGACGATAGCACACTTTGTCGTGGGGTATGCACAGCACATCAAGCTCTACGAGTCTATCAGCAGACCAACCATCGTGGTGGGTCGCGACGCCAGACTATCGGGAGAGATGGTGCAGCAGGTGGTCATCGGCGCGCTGCTCGGTATGGGCTGCGATGTAATCAATATAGGACTGGCTACGACACCCACTACGGAGATGGCTGTCTTAGGACACCGTGCCAACGGCGGAATCATCATCACCGCTTCGCATAACCCGATCCAGTGGAACGCGCTAAAGTTCCTGGGGAGCGACGGCACCTTCCTCAACGCAGACCGTGGCAACGAAGTGCTACGTCTTTCGGAAGATCACACCGTGCCGTTTGCTTCGGTAGAAGATTTGGGGCAAGTCATCTCGACCGACTCCTATCTGCAGAAGCATATTGACGCAATCCTCGCACTGCCCGAGGTAGACGTGGAGGCTATCCGTAAGGCTGAGCTGACGGTCGCCTACGATCCAATCAATTCGGTCGGAGCTATCGCTCTGCCACCGCTCTTTGAGGCGCTTGGCGTCAAGCAGTGGAGAGGGATTAATGACACGCCCGACGGTAAGTTTGCTCACAACCCAGAGCCACTACCTAGCCACCTCGTGGATCTCTGCGAGCTGGTACGCATAGCACATGCCGATGTGGGCTTTTCGGTAGACCCAGACGTGGATCGCCTAGCGATCATTGACGAGACGGGTCACCCCTTTGGCGAGGAGTACACACTGGTCGCTGTCGCCGACTACCTCCTCGACTATAATGAGGGTGGCAATACAGTTTCCAATATGAGTTCGACGCGAGCTCTGCGAGACATCACCGAGCAGCATGGCGGTAGCTATACGCCGGCAGCGGTTGGCGAGGTCAACGTGGTCAAGCGTATGCGAGAGACCGATGCGCTCATTGGCGGCGAGGGTAATGGCGGCGTTATCTATCCGCATCTGCATGCAGGACGAGATGCGCTCGTTGGTATCGCACTCTTCCTCACTCACTTGGCAAAGAACGGCGAGACGGTTAGTCAGCTACGTAAGCGCTACCCCGACTACGCCATGTGCAAGCGCCGTGTAGAGCTACCTGCGGAGACGGACGTGACAGCGCTCTTTGCAAAGTTAGAGTGTGAGGTTGCTTCGCTGAAGCCCTTGACAGAGGATGGTATGAAGATCGACTTCGAAGACTCGTGGGTGCAAGTACGTCCCAGCAATACAGAGCCGATCGTCCGGGTTTATACGGAGGCTCCGACCGAGGAGGCTGCCTCGGCACTGGCTGATGAGTACGTCTCGCTTGTCGAGCAGCAGCTCGCCCGTAAGTAACCTATGGCAAGAGGTCGCAAAGAGCCTAGATATCTAGACGATGTACTCATCGAGCGGATGGGTGCCGAGGGACAATGCGTAGCACATATCGAGGATAAGGTGCTCTTCGTTCCCTATGCGGCACCCGGCGACCGCTGTCGCATACGTGTCGGTCGCTCCAAGCGGAGCTATATGACGGGCACCATCGAGGAGCTGCTAGAGCCTTCGCCACTGCGCGTAGAGCCTCGCTGTGAGGTCTTCGGTGCGTGTGGCGGGTGCAAGTGGCAGCAACTACCTTACGAGGAGCAGCTTCGAGGTAAGGCGCAGCAAGCTGCGGACGCTATGGTCCGCATCGGACATATCGCAATAGAGCACACAGAGCCGATTGTAGGGTGTGAGGATCCGTGGCACTACCGCAATAAGGTCGAGTTTACTTTTAGCAAGAAGCGCTGGCTTACCGAGGAGGAGCTCAAAAGCCTGCCCGAGGAAGCAAGCGAACAGGAGCTTTGCGGGGTAGGTTTTCACAAAGCTGGCATGTTTGACAAGGTACTAGACCTGCACGGCGTGACTTGTCAGATAGCCGACCCGATAGCTTCGGAGATACGAGACTATCTCAACGACTACTGCCTAGCGCGCTGGGAGGAGTACCCTTACTACGACCAGAGAGCGCACGAGGGTGTGATGCGAACGCTCCTAATCCGCACCACGACACTGGGCGGACTGATGGTGCTGATCGCTTTCGCCGAGGGGACGGAGGAGCTGCGCGTACAGCTCTTGGAGGCACTGCGTGTGCGCTTCCCCCAGATCACGTCGCTCTACTACATGGTCAATACGAAGTTCAACGACAGCCTGGCCGACCTCCCAGCGCAGCTCTACAGCGGCGCGCCATACATCGAGGAGGATATGCACGGCTTGCGTTACCGTATCGGACCTAAGTCCTTCTACCAGACGAATAGTCGGCAGGCGGAGCGACTCTATGAGAAGGTGCGTGAATATGCTCAGCTCACGGGCGATGAGGTGGTCTACGACCTCTACACAGGTGCTGGGACGATTGCCAACTACTTGGCACAAAGCTGTCGTTCTGTCATCGGGATCGAGTATGTGCCAGAGGCTGTCGAGGATGCTTTTGTCAATAGAGATCAGAACGGGATCACGAACGCTACCTTCTACGCAGGCGATATGAAAGCGATCCTGACCGATGACTTCGTCGCAGCGCATGGTCGTCCTGAGGTGCTGGTGACCGACCCGCCACGTGCAGGTATGGATGCGCCCGTCGTAGAGGTAATCCTACGGGCAGCGCCACAGCGCATCGTCTATGTCAGTTGCAACCCTGCGACCCAGGCACGGGACTTAGCACTCCTCATGGCTGAGGGGCGGTATAGAGCCGTGCGAGCCTGTGCGGTAGACATGTTCCCCCATACGCACCATGTGGAGCATGTCGTGCTGCTGGAGCGAGTGTAGAGACCGCCGAGCGATTACTCTACACTCGACGGTCTCTTGAGGTCAATCTGCGACACAGCGGATGGCGTGAGCAAACGACCTATTGCCCATTGTTTTCGTAAACATAAAGTCTGCAGGTATTTGATACGTAAGGCGATAAGCCATCGGGGCATTATTGAATCCTAGCACAGGGTCTGTAAAATACTCAGCCGTAGATGACCATACGAAGATCCCCCCCTTGCCGATGATATTACATCCAGTATCAAATTCCCGACCGCTTCCTGATGCGGGCCACCAAGAGGATTTTCCATTGAAAGAATAGTAGAATCCACTCATATCTTCCGAAGGAACTTTATTCATCAACTCTTCCCACTGAGAGACCTGAGGTATATGAAATCCTGCAGGACTAGGATCGTAGTCTGTCTTGACCCCACCCCAAAGTGTCAAATCGATCGGAGTGTGCCAGTCGCAACTTTTGTCCTCGAAGTAAAATGTCGTAGGATGAGCGATAGCCGTAGCTAGATCTACAGCCTTGGTCTCGACTTGCCACTTCTTTAGATACTTGGGGTTCAAAATTGTCCAACGCACACACTCGGTGAAGACGTTTTCCTTTTCCCATTCGGTTTCTTCGTAGCCAGCGAAGAAAGGAGTCGGTCGTCCCCACTGCCATACCAAACCCCAAGTTGCCTTACCCTCTGAAGGATCTGCAGAAGTTGCTCCAAGGTTGCGATCCATAAAGACTGCTCCATTTTCGTACTGCATCGTCTTCGGAGGATCTGTACACCAGATATGCCACACCCAGACGATGGTTCCATCTTTGTCAAATCCTGCTATTATGGCGTTACCCTCTTCTCCAGTAGTGGTCAAATACACTTTACTCCCATCATAGTGTACATCAGAGAGTAGTAGCTGCTCTTCGCGATCTGCAACTTTAGTTGTCCAAATCCAGTCAACCTTGTCAATATGCTCGATAGGCTTACCACTGACATGTAGAGGGGTAAAGCTGTATTGCCCCCTCTCTGACACTATGTAGCAGTTGGCTCCAGGTCCGAGATCTTTTGTTGTAGACTCAGCTGTTTGAAACGTCTTACGACATACTGGCTGACCTGTCGGGGTGTCCAATGCAAAAGCTACGACCACATATTTGGTTGCACCTTGTAGTGTATCCAACATCAGCTTCTGCTTACCTGTGAAGCTGTGATGCTGTAGTGTGTTCGCATCTACATCAGAGAGTTTGCGAATAATCTCCGAGTCCTCAAGTCCCTCCAAAGAGGTCGCTAGATAGACTCCGCAGAAATAACGTTGTTCAGTTACAGACGGTGTAATAGCTACGCAAGCACTACGCTCCGTAACCTCAGATACCTCTATAGAGTAGGTATATTGAGAGAGCTTTATGTCACAATCGTCAGAGCAACTGATGTTCCATAAGGATAAGATTGCAAACACAAAGATTAGGAGAGACTTCTTAGTTTTAATCATAGTTGCATAGGAGATTCTAGGATGATTTGTTTTGCCGTAGGACTGTGTCAAATGTCGTACTCTTTAGGTATAGATTACTTTGAAGGGTAGTCGCTCTAGTTTACCTGGAGCTAATCGCAGTTCTATACCGATGAAGTAAAACATTTGACACAGCTCTCTCTCTTCAAAGACCTTTATATGAACACCCCCTGTAAGAGATTAGTCGATATATAGGACCTTATACGTGTATTCTCCGATAGAGACTAGATAGGTTCCAACTCTCGGGAGAGCGACACAGGTACGACCTCTGCCTATGAGTAAGCCACTTAGGTCGTAGACCGATACGTTGCTTGGATCCTCACAGCCCTCTATACGAAGGGTGTTGCCGTCAAGGATGATGACAGGTTGTCTCATCAGTGGAGAGATATGCTCATTACTCTCTATTCTTCCCGTCAAATGTCGCTTAAGAGACTCTGGGCTGACCTCCCCTTTTGCACTGCTTGACACAGAGAAGGAGTACTCCTCCCCAGGGGCTAGATCGATGGTATTTACATACAACTGAGTTGCTAGGGGATCTATCGTTTGGCTGTCCGAATAGGGAGCATACGGTTCGTCTCCAGCCTGAAGCTCTTGATATACTCTGAGCTTGTCAAAGAAGTAATAAAGAGGTTTTTGGTTGCCAGCGTCTAAGCCCATAAACATAATGTCGCAATGCTTCTTACCCCCAGATAGCGTTATCTCATGGTCTACCCAATCTGTAGTGACGGAGATTGTGTCACTATCTATAACTTCATTTGGCATAACGTCTGTATTACGGAGATATACGACAAGACGGTGAGCATTGCTATCTCCTTTGAGTCTAAAATGTACGTGGACCTTACCTTCCCCTTTATCCAAGTCTAGAATGGGAGATAGAATAGCCCCATTAGCCAGAACGGCATACCACGCATTATTGATGCCCAATACACCCTTGGCGTAAACCGCATTGACCGTCTTCCAGTTCCCTCTGCTTGGCTCCTTTAAGAAGTCAATGACCATACCATTCTCGGTAGTCCCATTGTCGTCGGGATCTTCCGTCGTGCGGTCAGTCTCGATGAAGTCAAAGTCGGTATTGATAAAGTCGAAAGTCTCTCCGTCAGCCGTGGCTTTGTGTGAGACATAGGTCTTTATCAAGTATCCTTGGACATCAGAGACGGTCTGCCAATTGGCGTTGAAGCCATACTCACTCACATCTGTAGCTGGTTGAGTAGCTGGCACAGGCAGGTCGGGATTGATGATGTACTGCGCTCTTAGAGCTAGAGTACTGATGCACATAATTGTGCAGAGGAGTAATCCTATTCGTTTCATTGTGTTGTATAGTTGTTAAAGTGATACGTATAGTCTAAGCATTATAGCTATTGAATCATAATGAGGTCTGAGCTTTCGCTCCCGTCAGCGTAGACCACCTTAGCAAGATAGATGCCTGCTTCGTATTGCCTCATATCTAGACTCTTGCCACCTAGTTCTACCTGCAAGAGAGCTCCTGCCATATCAAATAGAGCAATGTAACTAGTAGCCTTATCCGTATTGAGTTGCAGACACTTGTCTACGACTATAAAGTCGGACTCTCCTGTTCCCTTTAGCTGGGTAATCTCAGATGGAGATGTCAAGTTGAGATAGATGGGAATCTTACAGTATGAAACGAGCGGATCATCGCTACGTATGATTACGGCTGCTTCATACAGGCTAGACGATAAAGCTCTAGTATCTACGGAGACCTCGATGCTCCCTGAGCCATTTGGAGCTATAGTTAGCTTCTTTTTGTCTAAAGTAATCCAGCGAAGACATGGCGATGGAGCCCCTGTTACATTTCCTCGTATCAGTAGATTAGCATTTGTTCCTAAGTCTGCTAGGGACCACCAATAAGAACTGCGGTCAATACTAATCATATCCCCAAAGCCAATGCTCGCAGGACCTCCGTCGAGACCTAGCAAATGAGGTATCCCCTTACATCCTTCTAGTGATACTCCAATCCATAAGTCTTCGTTTGAGATGGTGACAGGTGTCGTAAGCTCTATATGGTTCCATCCGTGGGCTACAGGAGTGAATTGCTGCCGATATATCTCGGCTCCTGTCTTATACTGACGCTCTCCACGCCATACGGATACGAAGGACTTCCTTGCAGGTTGAGCTATATAGACATCCACGCTACTGAGTTGCATACCGTAGATATGTCCTAGTGCAATCCCTGGGAAGTAGTGTGCAAATGACACGTAAACGTTGTCTGCACCAATATCCCCCTGATAAAAACCAGCATAGGTCAAGGTCAATCTTGTCTTTGGATCATAAGGCGGATCTGTCATCGTACTGTGCCTTTCGACTCGGAGAGTAGGTCTTGGCGCAGAAGCTGACTGGGAGACGGGTCTTATCCCAGGAAATGATGGTAGACGGTACTCAACCTCTGCGGATATGTGAAGGTCTGACTTGCCTTGATTAGCTATAGCGATAGTGTGAGTCCGTCTCTCATCTCCCTTCATAGTCAACTCTAGCGGATCTACATCTAGACCACATCTAGGAGATTCTTCGTTTGGCACTACAGTCAGGGTATAATCCTCAGTCTCACCATATTGATATGCTTCGCAAGGGGATACATCTTGATTACTCAGCACGATACGCATACATTTATCTCCAGGTATTGCTCTGATGTGTTCAGGGATACGTATCTGCAGAGTTGAGTTGGGAACATATCCGATGAACTCCCCTAGGTCGTCAAATAACCCATTTTCATTCCAGTCAACCCATACCTTAACAAAGTCTCCATTGCGAGCTTCTTTGTCAATTTCTAGAGTCAATGTTTCTCCGGCACGTATTTCAGTCTTATAGTCTCTGTAGTCTGAGTATAGAGACCAGCCCGTATCATTGGTTATCTCGCCACAAGACACCCGTTTGATCCACTTGTACTCACCTTGGAAGGAGCTGGAGGAGGCACAAGGGGCATCCACATTACACACGGTCTTGAAGGTAATCTCTTGAGGTGCCTTGAGAGCATCTTGGGGAGTAACATTTTTCAGACGGTATATGTGCTCTCCTGGAGCTGAGCAATCTATACGATGGGAGAATGTGTACTTGAAGGACTCACCACTAAGGATCGTATTATCAATACGCTCGGTAAAAAGCAGTCGCTCACCCTCGTATAGCTCAAAGGTTGCATCTGAAACGTGGGACAGACCATAGTTCCTAAGTTCAATCTGAAGGATGGCGTACTTACCCCTTTCGCTACTCTTGGGACTCAAGATGCGTTTGATTTTAACTCCCTTTTGGGCTAGAGGCTCATCCGTGCTACCTAAGAAGCAGTAGTTAAAGCCTCCCGCAAACCAACGAGTCTCGTCTGAGCCTTCTTGCTCCATTGATATGAGCCCTTGGAGAGAGCGAGAGGAGTCGTGGATCGTACAGAAGGAGGTCTGATGCTTCTCTCCTGTATCCACAGCACATACACTGACGAAGCCACTCTCTAGATAGACTTTATCCTTGAGGTCTATCTTAAAGGCATAAATATACCCCTTAGACTCTTCACCTACAGCATTCCAAAGCGCATCCGTCCTCTGCCCGACTATGTCGACCTCCTCTCGGTATAGTTGCTCTCCGGGCAACCCGTTAGCTCCCATTTCCCAAAAGGCGACCTCTAGTCTAATAGAATTAAGCATATGTCCCTCATCATCCAGCTGGAGCCTCTCGGTAGACAACTGAAAGTGACTATCGGCAAATATCCCAAAAATCTGTACGCCTTGTATAGCATACCGATTGTCCGTAAAGGCTTGGTAGTCTCTTGATGCATTTGCATAGTAGCCTTGATCAGATCGATTTATACCACTCATTTTGGCATTGGGGTCGAAGGGTTCTGAATGAATGGTGTTTGGCGGGCATGCGAGTGATGGCACATCAAGCTTTCTCAATCCCTGGTCCACCACTGGGGGCGGAGTCGTGGCATAGCATATGTGTGAGAGTACACTGAGTAGTAGCATGATTGATAAGACTTTTCTATACATAGTTTATGCAGTTTAGTTTAGTGTCATAGCAAAATGATTATAGAGCCTCAAGCGATAGATCTCTCTTTCGTGACGCAAGTAACAAAAAAAAAACGAAACAGCCAAACATTTTGAATGTTTCTTGCGGGGGGCTCCAGGGCTGACACATTATACCTGGTCGTCTATGAGCTGCGTATGGCGATAAGTAGGAAATACGCAGTTAGATTACGGCTACACAGTGGCTACAGATCCTCTCTGATTACACCATCCTCCCGAAGAATTGTCCCAATAGCTCCCGAGGAAATCAAAAATACCCACGGAAGAAAGAAAAAATTCTT
>OIUX01000050.1_pt1 | contig 38223 bp, 32 predicted proteins | sample 1587091 | NCBI WGS metagenome assembly OIUX01 (sample SAMN02675049, study PRJEB24791) | human gut metagenome, SKBSTL061 | isolation source: stool | host: Homo sapiens | place: USA
CCGTCAAACAGCTCCCGTACCGTGGGCTGCGGCGCGTCGGCGGCAGGATCGCGGATCACCCTTGTGCCGTCCGCGCCGAACTCTGCTTCATAAGCATTGATGGCGGCTTCTGCTTCATGGTCAACGGAGCGCAGCGTGTAAATGTGGCGTTCACCTCTAAAGTCCGGCGCTTCGGCAATCGTCACATCATACTTATCGCGCAATTTCTCCACATACATCTCTAAATTGTGCGACGGTACACCGCACATCTCCACACGGCCAGCGCCGGGGATGTTGCGGGTGGTCAGGTTCACATCCAGCAGCTCCGCCGCCTGTTTTGCGTCCTCACCGTACATTTCAAAGAAATCCCCCACCTGAAACAGCACGATGTTGTCCGGGTGGGCTTCCTTGATGGCGTTATAGCTGTCGTAGGCGGTGTTTCGCACTACATCCTGTGCCTGCGCCTTATCATAAAGCGCCTGTTCGTCTGGCGTAAAATAGCGGTTCATCCGAATCAGCTCAGAGATACGCGAAGCGACCTTGTTCCAATTCATCTGAACATCTGCACAGCCCGCTTTTTTCAGCGTGATGCCCTTGCTGCCGTGATCTTCATAGCTGCCGCTTTCTCTGGATACGGCATGGGTATGCCCGCCGATGCCATACTCTTTTTTCAGAAAATCAGCGCTCTCTTTTGTCGTGTGCGGAGTCTGGAAAAACTCATAGATGCGGGTCTTTCCACCCTCAAAGCCGCTTCCATTTGCAAGAGAAGCCGCAATTTCATCTTCGGTGATAAACCTGCCGGTTTCTGGAATAGCCTCCATATCGGAGCGGAATTCCTTTCGTGGAAGGGACAGATCTTCCAAACGTGTGAGAAGTGCCTGCGACTTGTGGTAATGGAAGCGCAGCAGCGCACGGTTTTCGCGGTAGGCGTCCATGAATACCTTGTATTCCGACAGGAGCCTATCCCGGAACGCCGGATTCAGCAGATCGTCCGTCAGACGCTCCGTTTCCTCTGGAAAGCTGGTGCTATGGATATTACCCAAGCAGGACAGATACCCCAGCGACTTTGCTTCATCCGAGAAATCGTGATAAAGGTTCCAGACATCCACAGCAATACCCAGCCGCTCATAGCGCGGGGCTTCCGTGACCTCAAGATTGGTGGCAAATGCGCCGCCGTCCAGAAGTTCCTCAATATGCGCCGCCGCATCTGCCCAGCCTATCACTTGGGCAGAACGAAGATAGCGAGAGGTATCTCCGGTTGCAATATGGATACCATCGTCCCCGTACCATGCGGAAAACCTGCCGTTGTCCGTAATCAGGCCGTTGCCGCCGTAGTAGAGCTTTTCGAGAAATACCGCGCGATCCTCTAAAGGCTTTTGCTTGGAGAATTCCGCAGCAATTTTCATCCGCGCTGCATCCGCATTACCGCCCGCGCGCAGGATGTGGTCAATATCATCCTGAGAAATGAACATAGAAAAAGCGGAGGGTGTTACACTCTCCGCTTCTGCGATGGATTGAATTTGTTCTGCCTCTGAGGGGAAGAAGGACATCTGCGCCCCAGCAGGGGCATCGAACATATTTAGCTGAACACCAGTTCCGTGAGGATCGTTTCCTCGGCCTGCGCTTTCAGCGTGTTCATCAGCCCTACCCACTTCATCGGGTCGCTGGCTTTCAGCGCTTCCGTCACGCCCGCTGACTTCATCAGCTCCGGCATCATCTGTTCCAGTCGGTTGTTCGCTGCCTCGTCGATCTCCCGCAGATGGGGGTACAGCCTCTCGGACAGCAGCAGGCTGTTCCACAGCACCGGACGATGCTCCTTCAGGTAATCCTTCCGCATCCTGCCGTACTTGCCCAGCGGGGCTTGCGGCTGCTCTGTCAGGCTCAGGTCGGGAATCAGATAATCCCCGCTGCGGGTGTAGGTCAGTTCGCTCATGGCTTTCGCTCCTTTCCGCGATTTTCTCGCGCTCATAATTCTTGATGGTGACTTCGATCTGCCGCAGCACCAGCTCGCTGGACTGGCTGATGGCCGTTCCAAGAGCGGCGACGGTCTGCGGGGTGTTGAAATCAAAGACATTCAGAAAATCCTCATGCTCGAAGTAATCTCCCGGCTGCATCCCGCAGCGGGACAGCAGCGCATAGGTGGTGCTGACAACGGCGGCGTTCCGAAAAGCGGCTCCGATGTTGAAATCATCATAACCTTCCAGAAAGGAACCGTCAACGATGCCGACAATATCGCGCCAGTTGTCGTGCCAGTATTCATCTACAAGCTGCGCCGCCACACGCTCCATCTGATCGGCAAGTCCGTTTTCACCGGAAACGTCAAAGCGCTGTTCCAGCGCCGCAGATACCACCTCACGATGCTCCTGCCGGTATTCCCAAAGATAAGGGCGGCGAGAGTTCTCGCCGCCGCTGGTATCGGAAACATCGAATACATATCGGAGTTTGGGTTGGTCGCTGCTGGTATCCACAAGGGCGATGCCCTTGCTGCCTCGCCGCACATAGCGGCGCATCTGCTTATTCCAAAGGTCGTATCCCGCGCAGGCCGTGGCTTCCGGGCGCTGGGCGAAAATCATGAGCTGTTCATTGTAGGGGTACTTATACAGCCTTGCGGCGGTGGTCAGAAATGCCGTCCACTTCTGGTAGCTTCCCGTGATCTGCTCCGCCGTGCGGTCTGCCATCTGCGCATAGAGCTGTACTTTACTCGGCATCCATATCCTCCTTTTCAAAATCGGGGAACAGGTCGAGCGCGTCATATTCCGCGGCGCTCATCCTGCGCAGCTTTGCGATGGCGCTGTCCGTCAGCTCCCGCAGCTCCGTTTCATCCGCAGCGAGGTAGCCGCGCATTTCCTCCAGCGCCGCGATCAAGCCCGTGCGGGTGCCGGTGTTGTAGAGGCTCATAAGCTGGCGTTCTTCAAAGGTGATGTTCATATCAAAGCTCCTTTTCCGCGCTCTTTTTGGGCGCTGTTTTGTGTGGACGTTCTTGGGCCGGTTGGCTTTTGAGCTGCTCCAGCACAGATTTCTTCTTTTCCCGGTGTGCCGCCTCTGCCAAATCCATCAAGGAGATGGACATACCGGCCTTGACCTGTGCTTCAAGGTCGGCGACGGTGGGCTGTTTGGGGCCGTTGTTGATAATGCCGTCGATCATGCCGTAATCATCTTCCATCGACATCTCGGCGGCTTTCAGATAATTCTCCGGTTTCTGAAAGGCGGGCAGCTCCTGAAATCCCATGCTGTCACAGTAGTGATAGGATACCTTGCCGTCCTGTTTCAGCGCAACGATGTCGCTGACGGAGAGGCTGTGTCCCACAAAATCGCCGGGGCGCTCGTCGTTGAAAATGTAGTAGAAGTTTTCAAGGATTCTGCCGGTATCATCGTCCGGGTACACCTCACGGGTATAGACGGCTTCATAGTTGGCCGGGTCAGGCGGCGCGGCCAGACTGCCGAGGTTGGCAAAACGCAGCTCCACCGGCGCATCCCGACGCAGTTGGTAGATCGCCATAGAATCGGTGGGACTGTTCAAAAAACGCTGCTCCACATCGCGGGGTGGGATATGGCCTTTGACCGCATCCCAATCCGGTCTTGTAATCCCGAACATTCCATCGTGCTTGATGATGTCCTCGGCCTCAAAAACCATTTCCTCGGCGTTGTCGGGATAGAGCATATAAACCGTGATGTCATGCTCCAGCAGTTCCACCGCCCGATCCTTGGAAAGCGGGAGCATATCGCTGTCCAGATACCCATAGCTGCGCATATCATCCACCGTCAGCGTGGGGTCAGGCATAGGTGTGGCCTGTTCCAGCTCTGGCGAAGTTGGAAGTGTGCCTGCGGCATGAGAACCGGCCTCCTCGTGAACAACCTGATTGTCGTCCGATGACAATTCGAGTGAGTACAAAATCCCTGCAAACTCATTTGACAAAACTTCAAACGGTACGGTCTTATCATACCCATGTGTTTCACAGATACGAATCGCAGCCGCCAAAAGAAAGTTTACATCATCGTCATGTACTGTTCCGCTTTCCAGAAGGTGTAGAGTGTCCTTGTCGTAAAGTTCATAGGCATATTTTGCACCATCTTCTGTTATGCGAAGATGCTTGCTCCCACCATCAACCGCATACCAACGCTCATTAGCGTCGAGTTCTTTTAAGGAAGTGTGACTTTCCTGAAATGCCTCAACTTCCAACAGCAGCTCATTCGCTCTGTGCGCGTATTCATCGCTCTGCTCAAGCGTTTCGGACAGGAAGCCTTTTATCTCATCTGCTCCCGTCAACAGATCTTCGTAGAAATGCTGAAGGCAATCTTCCTGACTTGCGAATTCGCTGAGAAAGGCAAGGCCATTCGCATCGAGATACAGCTCTGAAATGCTTTTTGCCAAGTCAGCCGCAGACATATTGCTATTCTCTTTTAATTGGCTTTCCGATTGCTCGGATTTCTCCACAGAAATGCCACGCTCCTTGCAGATCTCCGCAAAGTTCCGGTCAATGTCCGTAATCAGCTCGGATGCCGTCTTGTTGATAGTTTCCAGACTGGCGCGAAGTTCTTTCAGCTCCTTGCCCTTTGACCATGTGGCGATATAGCCGAAGCTGTTTTCTCCCGTTTCAATGCCGTAATACTGGCAGACCGCATAGGAAATGCTTTCGGCCTCGACCTCCTCGGTGTTGCGACTCTTTTCTCCGGGGACAAGGATCGTCTCACCATCGTCCGCAAGCTCCGTCATGTGTTCATAGTCGTGGAGCTTGGCATGGGCGATCTCATGGACGGCGGCGCATACCGTCTGCACCTCACTCATACCGGCGCGGATGGTGATGCTCTGCGCCTTAATGCTGAAAAAGCCGTCCGTATCCCGCGCAACGGGCTTTATCTCCATCGGAACGGGAGAAGCACGGCGCAGCGCCTCCATGAAAACCTCATACTGCTGCACATTGCCGCTCAGATCAGCGGCAAGCTGGGGCAAGGGCTTTCCCGCAGTCTGCGACACATCAAAGACGGATACCACCTTGAACATGGGGATACGGATTTCCTTTTCCTCAATGATGGCCTTGCCGTCCGCATCCAGCACCGGCGCATTGGTTTCCGGGTCGGTCTTGATCTCCTCGACCTTTTTCTTATAGGGAGTGGGAGCGATAATGCGGATACCTTTTTCGCCTTTCAGGACGTTCCTGCCGAACTGATTGCGCCACTTGTTGAAGCCCGCCACATGGGTGGCGTCGGGGCGCTGCATATAGATGAGCATGGTATTATTGACCGAGTAGCGGTGAAAGCGGCTCATAGTGGAGAGATACTGCCGGTACTTATCGCTCTCGAACAGCTCCTTGATGCCGTTTTCGATGCTGTCAACGATCTCCCGCATCCGGTCTTTACTGGGTTGTTTTTCAGCCATGATGATCTCCTTTCAGAAAAAATAGCGCCCCTGCGCAGAAGAAAACACATCCTGCACAGGGGCAATTCTCCGCAGATAGACGTTGTTTCCGGGCTTGCGGATAGAATGTCTCAGCCCCTTGGGATTCCGCATGGAAAAAGCCTTGCGGCACGGGGCTTTTACGCCCTCTATCTGCGGAGGTTCCAGTATTGTTCACGCTTCCGTTTGGCGTCCTGCTTTCTCCGCTCCTGCTTGGCGCAGGCAGGACAATACTTGGCGCGGTTGGAGGAAGAATAGACCGGCTTGCCGCAAACGGCGCAGCACTTTCCCGGCCTTTCCCGCATCACGTCGGCCAGCAGCTCATGGTCGGCGGGAAGCACCGCGTTTCGGAACCAGTTGCACAGCAGCGAGTAGGAAATACCCTGTACGCAGACGCAAGGCTCTCCATCATCCAGCGCGAGGCAGTTGCCGTGATCGTAATTACAGCAGAGCTTCCGAATGAGCTTCTTGGCGCGGCGGAGCTGCTTGTGATCCATACGCGGCGCATCAGCCATTGTCGAACACCAGCTTATAGCCCGTGCGTTGCCCATCGTCCTCCAGAAGAACGCTGGCATCATAGGTTTTCCCGGTCTTTTCGGAGTAGCAGCCTTTCAGCGGGGCGCGGCCATTTTTCAAAAGCGCAGCGGCAAGGGATTTTGTCAGCACCTTTTTCTTGGCTGTGAAAAAGCGGCTGTTTTTCCAGAGAACAAAGGAACAGGCACGGTTCTCACAGAAAAAGCCTTTCGGTGATTCCGTCACCTCGGCTCCGCAGCGGGGACACCTGCCGACTACCTCACGCCCGGAGGGGAACAGGACTTCCGTACCGGGGATGGGTTTGTAGGTCTGCACCAGCTCATGTAGCATGGCGGCGATCCCATCCATGAAGCTGTCCGTGGCGATTTCACCGCGCTCGATCTCTTTCAGGCGGTGTTCCCATTCGGCGGTGAGCTGCGGTGACTGGAGCTGTTCGGGAAGAACCGTAATAAGTGCCGTGCCGGTAGAGGTGGGCAGCAGATTTGTGATCTTTTTGGACTTCCTGCGCTCCACAAAACCGGAGGACACCAGCTTTTCAATGATACCGGAACGGGTCGCCGGGGTTCCGATGCCCTTGCGCTCGGCATCATCTGGCATATCCTCCTTGCCCGCGTTCTCCATCGCAGCCAGCAGCGTATCCTCGGTGAAATGCTTGGGCGGCGTGGTTTTTCCGGTCTTGACCGATGCGGCAGATACGGAAAGCGTCTGATTCTCCGTTACCACCGGCAGCGCGGGCGCTGCCTCTGCCTGCTCCTGCTCATAGCGCTTCCAGCCGGGAGCAAGGACGGTTTTGCCCTTGGCGGTGAAGCTCTGACCGGCACAGTCCACCGTAATGACCGTTTCTGCGTAGCGATGTGGTTCATCCACCGCACGAAGCAAGCCCCTTGCCGCCAGCTTCAGCACCTCGCGTTCGCCCAGCGGCAGAGAGGCCATATCTACCTTTTCCGCGCTGATGGTGGGAACAATGGCGTGGTGATCGGTGACTTTTTTACTGCTGCATACCTGCTTGGTGCAGATGGTCGGAGGCTTCTCCATGCCGCAGACAGCGGCAGCGGCGGCGACAAGGCCGGGGACGCTGCCCTCCATATCGTCGGTCAGGAAGCGGCTGTCGGTGCGCGGGTAGGTACAGAGCTTCTTTTCATAGAGCGCTTGGAGATAGTCGAGGGTCTGCTGAGAGGTGTAGCCGAGAACGCGGTTGGCGTCGCGCTGGAGGGAGGTCAAATCGTAGAGCGCAGGCGCTTTCTCAGACTTTTCCTTGCGCTCCACGCTTTTGACGGTTACTGCCTTGCCCTTGCAGGCGTTGGCGATGGCGTCGGCGTCCTTCCTGTCCTTCATTCGGCCTGTCGTGGCGGGAAAGCCGCAATCAAGCTGGACGGTGCAGAACGGCTCTGCCACAAATGCGGAGATCTCCGCCTCACGCTGTACCAGCAGCGCCAGCGTGGGCGACATGACGCGCCCGATGTTCAATGTGCGTCCATACGTCAGGGAAAAATACCGCGTGGCGTTGATGCCCACCAGCCAATCGGCCTTGGCACGGCACAGGGCGGATTGATGCAGGCCGTCATAGTCGCGCCCAGACTTAAGCTGCTGGAAGCCGCTGTGGATGGCATCATCCTCCATTGAAGAAATCCAAAGCCGCAAAATGGGCTTGGAGCATCCCGAAAGGCAGTAAACCGTGCGGAAGATCAGCTCACCCTCGCGCCCAGCGTCGCAGGCGTTGACCACCTCTGCCACATCCTCCCGGCGCATCAGCTCCCGCAGAATGTCAAACTGCTTCTGCTTTTCAGAGCGGACGATGAAGCGGAACGAGGTAGGAATGATGGGCAGCGCCGCCAGCGTCCATTTGGCATCATCGGCATTGTAAACGGCGGCGTCGGCCAGCTCTGCCAGATGCCCAAAGCACCACGACACGATATACCCGCTGCCCTCCAGATACCCGTCATGCCGTGATTTTGCACCCAGCACGGCGGCGATGCTCTGCGCCACGGAGGGTTTTTCGGCGATCACAAGGCGCATGGTGCAGCCTCCATTCTCTTTACGTCACGGTAGCAGGGGCGAACGCAGCGCTGTCCGAAGCGCTTGCAGCCGTAGCAGAAGTGTTCCTTGGCAGCGTCGGGAGGGCTGTCCTCCCGCGCTGCTTTCGGCTTCTGCATCATCAGGCGTTCCAGCGGGTTATTGGTGAAATATCTCATGCGTCCGTATCCTCCGTAGTATCCTGTTCCGGTTCGTCCTCATACGGCTCAAACTCATATTCGTCCTCGCCGTAGTCATAATCGTCCAGATCGGCGCTGCCTTTGGTCTGCGGCTTGGCCTTTTTCTGCTTGAAAATGTAGAACGCGGCACCGCCGCCCAGCGAGACAATCAGCAGAACGACAAGGATACCGCCCACGCCGCTCTTTTTCTCCGGTTCCTCGGCGGCGGGTTCTGTCGGCTCGGTGGGGACTTCGGGCTTTGCCTCCTTGCCCACGCACTCGGTCATGTTGACCGCGCAGACGGGGCAGGATGTATTGACCGCACCGGCCACGCATTTGGTGGTGCAGGAGCAAGTGGCGGGCGTTTCTTCCTCGCCGGTCAGCGCCATCAGGTCAGCCTCATCCACCTGATTTAAGAAGTGGACGGTTTCTTCGCCCTCATCGTCACGGTCAATAATCATGTAAAATATATTGCCGTTCTTGCTTTCCAGTGTAATGAACTGTTTCCCCACCTTGGTGCTGGAGCCAATATCGTCGATCAGCGTCAGATTGCCGTCCGGTGTCAGCGCGTCGCTGCCGCCCGTCATGCTGCCAACAAGGAGCTGCCAGAGGTCGGTCAGCTCTTTTTCATCAAACGGAAGCGTAATGCCGCCGATGCTCACGGTACTGTCGGCGGCGTCGGTGACGGTCAGATAGCTGCCGTACACATAGCCCACACGGGCGGGCAGCAGGATTTTTACCCAATCGCCGTCCCTGCCAATCACATCGACCACCGTGCCGTTGGGGAGCTGCGTAAACGCGGTGTTGTCCAGTCCCGCGCCGGTGCGGACGTTCAGGTTGCCGCCGTTGGTCGTGACCGTGCCGATCTGTTTTGTTTCCTGCGTGTCTGCGGCGCTGCTTTCGACGGCAGGCAGCGTATCATCGGGATAGTCGCCGCCGCTGGCAAAAGCGGAAACGGGGAGAATCCCGATGCACAGGAGCATCAGCAGCAGGCTGATAAAAATGCGCGGTGTGTTTTTAGTCATGGTTCAACGCCTCCTTTTCCAAAGTGGCCGGTGCAGGCGCGGCCTGCATACGGCGGAACAGCTCGGCAAACTGCTCCATCGTCATGCCGTTCTCACGCACCATGCCGATGATGTCGGTGTCCTCCAGCTCACGAATCTGCTTTTCCAGCTCGCGGTTGCGGCCTTGCAGATCAGAAATTTTGCCTTTGTTCTTCTCCAGCTCTCCACGGAGCTTCATAATTTTCGGGTTCATATCGTTCACTCTCCTTTACGGCAAGCGCCCATAGCGGTAGAAATGGGACTGCCAATAGCTTGAATTTAAGTTTGCATAAGAGATCGGATCTCCGCAGTGGATCATCATATTGTTGCCGACGTAGATACCCACATGGCTGACACCGGGGGTATCATACGTTCCGGTGAAAAACACCAGATCGCCCGGCTTGACGTTAGCAGAGGATACAGGCGTACAGATATTGCAAAGTCCCTGCGCGCCCAGTCTGCCCACATCCCAACCGGAATGATTGATGACCCAACTGACGAAGCCCGAACAGTCAAACGAGGTGGAGGGACTGCTGCCGCCCCAAACGTAGGGGTAGCCGAGATACTTTTCCGCTTCCTTGATGATGGCGGCAAATACCTCATCGTCCAGCGCCTCCGGGGGAATGTCGTAGTCGGTATAGCTGCCCTCCACATACTTGCCGATGTAGCCTGAACCGGGGAACAGGTCGGGACGGTTGCCGAGGGTGGCCATTTAGGTGGCGTACATTCCGAGCTGTTCTTCGCTCATAATGTAAACGGGAACATGGGAGAGATTGAAGTTTTCCAGCGTGACCGTGCAGATGTAGTAGTCATACGGCACCTGATAGGTGTCCGTATGGGTGTTGCCGTCCGCGTCCGTCCATGTGTCGGTTTCTGTGCGGTAGCGGGTTTCCACCACCACATCCTCGGTCAAAATGTACTGGCGGTCAAAGAGCATTTGGAGCGTACCCTGCACCTCATCCAGCGTCCATTCCCCTTGATGCAGCGCCGTAATTATGGAAATGAGTACATAGGGGTCATGCTCGATGGTGTCCAGATCAAAGTGGTACTCATCGTAGTCATGGGTGCTTTCGTAGGTGTCGAGGTAGCGCTGAAGCTCTGCCTCCATTTCGCAATACTGCGCTTCCGCGCCCAGCATATCGGCGTCCTGCGATGGATAGGTACTGGCCGCGATCCCGGAGCCGACGCCATCCATCATCACCGAGCAGGAGGACAGGCCGTTGAGCAGAAATGCCAGCATCAGCAGAATCGCGGCGGCAATGGCAAAGCCGCGCCGGTGTTCCCACACATATTTGCCCGCTTTCTCAGCCTTTTCAGCGGCTTTTTTCGCGGCCTTGGCGGTATTCTCTGCCGCCTTTGCCGTAGTCTGCGCCGCCTGATTGTGCTTGGCAGCGGCATACTGCTTCTTAATTGCCTGCTTCTGCTGCCATTTGGAAACGGGATTGCTGGTGGGGCTGTCGATCTCTGCTTTCTTCTGGAGCGCGTCAAGATTGGCCTGTTCCAGCTTTTTCTCTGCACGGATGGCAGCGCGATAGGGTTTGAGCTGATGGGCGCGGTGGGCAGACTGCACCAGCCGCCCGCCGCTCTCCACGGCTTGCTCTACCTTGTGCGCGGCCTCTACGCCTACATTGTCATCCTCGCTCTGCCGCACCTCCCGGTGAACCTGAGAGAGAACAAAGCTGGCGGGGGCATCCTGCACGGCATGGGTCAGCTTTGAGGGCGGCTTTTTCTTGTCCACCTCCTCAAACCGGAGCTGCGTTTTGACCTTGCCGGTGGCAGGATCAAAGCCGCGTTCCTTTTTGGCCACGGTTTTCTTGGGGATTTTCGCCTGCGCCTTATCCGCCTTGGCCTCCGCTTTTTTCACCCGCTTGATGGGCTTTTCCAGCTTCGGCTCGGCAAGATCGGCGTCGGAAAACTGCAAACGCGGTTCTCTTTTCATGCCGACGCCACCTCTTGCGGTTTGGTGGTCATGACGCGGTACAGCTCGGTGTCCTTCGGGAAGTGGTCAATGAAGGGCAGGATCGTGTTGCCGTAGAACAGCAGCCCCTCGCCCTCGCCGGAGTGGGTCACATAAGAAAGCTGATGCGGCGAAATGTTGAGCTGCTTTGCGAGAATCTGCCGGTCGCCAGCGGCCTGATTGAGCATATAGATGAAATCGCTGTTCTCAAAAATGTTCTCAACCTCGCGGCTGGATAACAGGTCTTTGACATTTTGCGTGATCCCGGTGGGGATGCCGCCCCATTTGCGATAGCGTTTCCAGATTTCGACACTGTACGAAGCCGTCTGTTCTTCCTTCAAGAGAAGATGGAACTCGTCAAGATAGTAGCGGGTCGTTTTATGGGCGGCGCGGTTGATGGTCACACGGTTCCAGACCTGATCCTGCACCACCAGCATCCCGATTTTTTTGAGCTGCTTGCCCAGCTCCTTGATGTCGTAGCAGACGATGCGGCTGTTCACATCCACGTTCGTGTGATGGTTGAACACATTCAGAGAGCCGGTGACGTAGATTTCCAAAGCAGTGGCGATGTACTGCGCTTCCTTTTCATCCTGCGCACGGAGGGCGTTATACAAGTCCTCCAGCAGCGGCATATTCTCCGGTTTCGGGTCATTGAGGTAGTCCCGGTAGACGATGCGAACGCAGCGGTCGATGATGGTCTTTTCCACAGGGGCAAGCCCATCCTTGCCGCCGACGATCAACTCGCACAGCGACAGAATGAAGTCGGATTTCAGGCTCAGCGGGTTATCATCGTCGCTGTAATCCAGATTCAAGTCCATCGGATTGATGTAGCAGGGCGAACCGTCGTAGCCCTTGCCGGTGGGCGACAGCTTAATGACCTGACCGTGCAAACGCTCCACCAGCGGTGTATATTCGCCCTCCGGGTCACAGATGATGATGTCATCCTTGGGGCAGATGAGAAACGCATTGGTGATCTCACGTTTTGCCGAAAACGACTTGCCGCTGCCGGGAGTGCCTAAAATCAGACCGTTGGGATTTTTCAGCAGCTTCCGGTCTACCATGATGAGGTTGTTGGAAAGGGCGTTGATGCCGTAGTACAGCGCCTCCGAACCGTTCTGGAACAGCTCCTGCGTGGTGAAGGGGACGAAGATCGCCACGCTGGAGGTGGTCAAGCCCCGCTGAATCTCGATTTGATTCAGTCCCAGCGGGAGACTGCTCATCAGTCCTTCCTCCTGCTGGAAGTCCAGCCGGGTCAGCGCACAGTTATACTTCTGCGCGATACTGGAGGTCTGGAAGATGTTGTTGTCAAGCTGCCGGGGTGTGTCCGCCGTGTTGAGAATGAGGAAGGTCAGCAGAAACATTCGCTCGTTGCGGGACTGCAAATCCTGCAACAGCTTTTTGGCTTCTGCGCCGTAGGTGGCAAGGTCGGATGGGATAATGTCCATGTCGTACCCTGCACGGACGGCTTTCTTCTGTTCCTCGATTTTGGACTTGTCGAGATCGGTGATCTTGCGCTTGACGGTCTTGATGGCGTTGACCTGATCCACAGACTGCACATGGAGATTGACGAGGACGCTGCTCTCCATATCCAGAAAGTCCGCCAGCATCCGGTCATTCAGCTCCGGTGCCAGAATCTGCACGAAGCTGATCGCACCCAGCTTTTTGCCCATGCGGAACATCCTGCCGGTCTTGAACTCAAAGGAGCTGGGCGCGATAAAGTCCTTGGTGGACAGCCCGGAGGGAGCCAGCCAGTCCCACGAAAAGCGGAACGGCTCCTGCTCGTCCATCCGCAGAATGTCGTGCATGACGTGCAGGCGCTCAAAGCCGTTCAGCGGCGCAGCCACAACGCCCAGCCGCTTGAAGTTGTTCAGAAGATCGGTTTCAATGCGCTCCAAACGGGGCTTGGCGGCGCGGAGATTGTCGGCTTCAATGCCGAATGTGAGATACTTGGTCTTAATCAGGCCGTTGTTGCCGCGGGCAAGCTGATTTTGCAGCATACCGGCGTACTCGGCGCGGATGCCGTCAAACTCGTCCCCGCAGGGCGGAATGGAAATGCTCCGTGCAAAGGTTTCCTGCGAAGCCGAGAGGTTCACAAAGGAAAGCTGGAATTGCACGGAGCTGTCAAAGTAGTTCAGGAAATCGCACCACGCCTCGAAGATGGCGGTCTTGTCCTCATTCTGTGAGAGCTGGTAGTTGATGTCCTGATACTGGATCGTTTTGGTGTAGCGCGTGTCGGTCACACGGCAGATGCCGTCCGGCCACATGCGCTGATACGGGATGCTGTCCTGCGCCGATTTTTCTTTCTTATCCGTTCGGTTCGCTCTTGCGATGGCGGCTTCAATCTGTTTTCGTTCGGCGCGGGTCAGCTTTTTCTTTTCGGACAATTTGATACACCTCCCGGTCTAACTGGTTTTGCCGCTCCAGAACGGCATAAAAATTGTTGGTCTTATACGGACGCTGCTTCGGCCTCTGGAAGCACACGCGGTAGATGTTGCGGATGACGACCTCCAACGGCTGACCGTTCTTTTCATACATGGCGAACAGCATGGCCGGGATCATCACCACCATCATCACCATGGCGGCGGGGCTGGTGCCGATGCTGCCCTTGAGCAAGAAGAAAAGCGGTACGCCGATGAGCGCGCCGCTTCCGAAGCAGATGAGCTGCCGTTTCGTGAGGTTGAACAGCACCTTGGTTTTTACTTTGGTTAAGTCCTTTGGGACATTGACATAGGCCATAGAAATCCCCCTTTATAAGAGCTTTTCATATCGAAGTTTCATCTGCGCCGGGTACAAAGCGGAGGCGGGCTTACGGCTGCCTGTCCAGCATTTGCCGCCTGCCAAGCCTGCGCAGTTCCAACCAGCGGCGCGGAGACTGCTGCCGCTCTCGCTATCCAGCGTATAGGTGATGATCTTGCGGTATCCCATTGCCTTTGCCGCCCGCGCGGATGCGGCATAAAGGATGCTGCAAGCGTTCTTCTCACCGGTGGTGCAAAGGCGATTGACCTCCAATGTCCAGCCATCATCCAGATACCGGCTCACAGGACGGCCTACGATTGCAACACCGACAAGCTCTCCATCCTTGGCACAGCCGATGGAAAACTTATGCCCAGCAGTTGCCTTATGGTGCCGGTGATGCGCATTAACAAAAGCGTTCGCTGTTGCAAGCGCGACGGGCGTGAGTGTCAGCATGGTATCACCCCCGTTAGTGTGCATTGAACACGGACTTGGCAAGGCTGCTCGTTTTGAACAGGCAGAAGCACAGCAGCACCGTGTAGCCCATGCAAGTCCAGATGGCGTAGATGATGTCATCCACAAGTGCGATGTTCTGCACCAGAACCGCGTAAATGGCAACGCAGACGATAATCAAAAACGCTTGGAAGCCCAGCGCCAGCAGAGAACGGATGTAGTTCTGTCCCATGCCGCCCCATTCCTTGCCCATCATGGTCGCCATCGGAATGGGGGCAACAGAGGTGACGAGATATATTTCAATCATTCTTCCGAATGTGATAATGAAAATGCAGATGGTCAGCGCCCACATGGTAATGCCAACGAACAGAGACTGGAACCATAGGCCGAAGAGCGGCCCCAGCTCCATTTCCATCAGCCGATCCTCAATGCCCACCATGACGCTTGAAATGTTGATGCTGGTGTCGCCGATAATCAGCCCGGAGGCGCTGGCAACGACGCTTTGGGCGGCATCGAACACGCCCATCACAATCGTCCATGTGTTTGTTACAATCAGGACAGCGGCAGCGGACTTGAATGCCCACTTGAAGAATATCCATGTGTCCATGTCCGATGAATATTGTCAAGACGGTTTTTCAAATGAAACTGTAAACACTTTGCGAACAAGCCGGATTGACAGAGATTTTCGGGCAAAAATGGCTTGAAATCAGGTGAGAAAAATCAATGCTTGTGGGATTCGTGAAGTATCTGCCGTCTGCGTGTATGGATTGCACCATTCCGCGATTCACGGTATCGTGCAGCCGGTGTGCGGCTTTGCGTGACCTTTTGCGGTTTGGCTGGTTGTCGTCCGATTCCGTGAAGTGCAAAGGTGCATCCTGCGTACAGGGCATCGAATATCCCGCCTAAAACCGCTGAAAACACAAAAACACCCCGCACCATGCGTCCTGTAAACGCACAGTGCGGGGTGTTCGTTCAATTATGCGGCTTTCGTCAGATACACGATCCCGGCGGCTAAGTCCACGCGGTCAACGTCATATCCTGCGTTGTAGATGGTATTGGAAAGCGGCCTGTCCTGTGCCGGATACCAGTAGGAAGCATACTTGTACGCCGACTTGCAAAGCGGCTTGCCGGTCAGTTCCTCCACCTTGGAGAACGGCAGCGCAATCGTCTCAACGGTCTGCGCAGAGAGATAGTCCCCAATGGGCGCAAAGCTTGAATTGCTGGCAACATGAAGCGTTTTCGGGGCTCCCGGCGCGGCTTCCGTTTCTTCCTCCGGCAGCGTTACCTTGCCGATAAAATTGAAGTAAATCTCGATTTGCTGGTCATACTGATAGCGGTTGATCTTCCTGCGCTCATAGACGATCACCTTGTCGATGAACTCATTGAGCATGGGCGTGGTCAGCTCGGTAAAGTCCGTATAGCGGTCTACCAACTCCATGAAACGGTCAACATTGACGCTTTCTTCCTGTTCTGCGTTCATCTGCTCCATCAGCTCGGCGCTGCGCTGTTCAAGCTGCGCCTGTTCCGCTTCATATTGTGCGGAGAGCTTTGCGTGCCGCTTCTCCGGCAAGCGTCCGAGGGCGTAATCCTCATAGAGCTTTTGCAGCAGCGTGTCCAGCTCGTTTGTGCGGCGCATGATGCGGTCAAGCTCCGTCCTGCCGCTTTGCAGACTGCGCTTTCTCGCATCGGAGGTGGTCTGCATCACAAGCTGCTCAAAATCCCCCTTGTTGGCTCTGGCATAGGTCGCTACATTCCGCAGCGCATCCAGAATCAGGTCACGGACGATCTCCGAGCGGATAAAGTGAATGGTGCAGGAGGTCGTTTTCTTGCGGTAGGAAGCACAAACGTAGTTGTCTTTCGGGGTCTTGTGGTATGCGTCCCCATCGCTGCGCTCGTTATACATTTTTGCACCACACTCGCCGCAATAGAGCAGCCCGGTCAGCGGATTCGGTTCTTTATTGCGGTCGCCGCGCCGGATCGTCCTGCGGAGCTTCTGCGCGGTTTCCCATGTGGTCTTGTCAATGATGGCTTCATGGGTATTCTCAAAGATTTTCCAGTCCTCTTTGGGAGCCTGTTTGCGGTGCTTGTCCCGGTAGCAGGTCTTGAAGGTCTTGAAATTGACGGTATGCCCCATGTACTCCACGCGGGCAAGAATATAGCTTACCGTCGTACCCCACCAGCGGTAGGGATCTTCAAACTTGCTGTTTCTACGGTTGCCCACGCCTTTTGCGGCAAGGTAGGCAGATGGACAAAGCACCTTTTCCTCGGACAGAATATCCGCGATCTGATATACGCCCTTGCCGTCAATGACCATGTGGAAGATGCGGCGCACAACGGCGGCAGCTTCCTCGTCGATGATCCAGCGCTGCTTGTTCTCCGGGTCTTTCAGATACCCGTAGATGGGATGGTTGCCGGTGTGTTCGCCCTTGTTGCCCTTTGCCCGATAGACGGCGCTGACCTTCTTGGAGGTATCACGAGCGTAAAAATCGTTCATGATATTGAGGAACGGCGCGAAATCATTCTCGGACTGATTGGCGCTGTCCACGCCGTTGTTGACGGCAATAAAGCGAACGCCGTTCTGTGGGAAGGTGACCTCCGTATAGAAGCCCACACGGAGGTAATCACGACCCACTCGGCTGAGATCTTTTACAAGGACAATGCCAACCTTACCGGCTTCAATGTCGGCAATCAGGCGTTTCCAGTCCGGACGCTCAAAATTCGTGCCGCTCCAACCGTCGTCAGAATAGACCGATACATTCGGAAAATTCCGTTCACGGGCATAGCGCGTGAGCATATCCTTCTGATGGATGATGGAATTACTGTCCCCGGCAAGATCATCGTCGCGGCTCAGGCGGCAATAGATGGCGGTGATTTTTTCTTGTGACTGTCTGTTGTTCATAACGATACCTCTTTCAGACAGCCAGCTCATTTGTGGCAATTACAGTATAGCCGATTTTCCTGCCGCAGTAAAGCGGACAATGTGAACTTTTCCGGGTTTTCATCGTAATTCCTCGCTTTCTCAACCTTCGCAGCCCATTTTGATCAGCCGCTTGATTTTGTCGTTCATATCCTCCTTGCCGTTTTCTTTGAAATGCAGCGTCACGCGATAGGTGGTGTTGCCCACCCTGCGGGTCATCCTTCCGGCAGAGGAAGGAGCTGCGGGTGCGGGACGGCGCACGGTTTCTTTTGCGGTTGCGGTGGCGGTATTGTTCATAGGCACTCCTTCTCCTTCATCATTGTTTTTAATCTATCCAGCTTGTTCTGTGCGGTCTGCCTGCGGAAGTTTGTCCCGGTGAACAGGATCGGGGCGCACATTTCCAGCAGTCTGTCATAAATGCGGGCGTGGGGCGTGTCCTGCGGATGCTGCAACTCGTCAAGGCTCAGATTGGTGGTGACGATCAGGGGCTTGCCGCTGCGGTAGCGGCTGTCTATCACGTTGTAGACCTGTTCCAGTCCGTATTCCGTGCCGCGCTCCATGCCGAAATCGTCCAGAATCAGCAGCGGATAGCGGCACAGGCGGGCAATGTACGCATTTCTGCCCTCAAAACTGCCGGATAGGTCATTGAGAACGGCGGCAAAGTTCGTCATGCGGACAGGGATTTCTTTCTCCATCAGGGAGTTGGCGATACAGGCGGCGAAAAAGCTCTTGCCCGTCCCGACGCTGCCCCAGAGCAGATAGCCGATATTCTCAGAGAGCATCGTATCAAAATTGTCGGCGTAAAATCTCGCGTGTTTCATCTGTAGATTCGCGCCGTTGTCATTTTCAAAGCACCAGTCCCGCAGCTTCGGCGTATCAAAGCAGTCCTTTTTCAGCTCCTTTACGGTGTCCTCATGCTTGCGCTGCCGATCAGCCAGCCGCTGTTCCTCATAGCGTTTTTGCTGACAGGCGCAGTTCGTGGGATGCCGGTCGCGTCCGAACAGGGCGGCGTGACCATCTTCAAAATAGGCTTCCTTCGGCGTATGGCACTTGCCGCAGTACAGCAAGCCGTCCTCTCCGGTGTAATCGCCATCGTCGGGGCTGACTTCCATCGCTTTGGAAACAATATCGGTAAAATCGTTCATAGGCTTTCTCCCTCCTCACAGGTGTAATCAGGGATGCCCTGTTTTGGGACACCCTTTGTTTTATCGTTTTCTGCCCACCGTCTGATGGTGGCAACGTGGTTCTGATAGCTTCTGCCTGTGGATTCCATGTAGGAGGACAGCTCGGAAATGAGCCTGTCCAGCCTGTCGGGAAACTCCCGCAGCAGCTCGGCGTATTCGGTGTCGGTCAGAAAAACATTCTTGTATCGCCCGTATGCGGCAGGCGCTTCACTCTCTCTACTCAGGTGATTCTGATTCAGGTTGTTACTACTCAGGTTGTTAGGGGACAGTTTTCTTTCCATCATAGGGACAACTTTCTGTCCATCAGTCGGACAGTTTTCTTTCTCAATGGAGGAAGGATTTCTGTCTGTCACTTGGAAAGATTTCTGTCCGTCTGACGGCAGCTTCACATAGATGCGGTTTGGTTTGGAAAAGCCGCTCCTGCGCCGCTCAATCAGCCCCGCATCCTCCAGCTCGGAGAGAGCGGTTTTCACAGTCATGGAGCTTCTGTCCAGCGCGGCGGCGATTTTCTCTATGGGGAACACAAGGTAAATCCTGCCGCCCTCGTCCAGCCAGCCGTTTGCCTGTGAGAGCGTCGCCCGGTCAAGCAGCAGCGCGTACAGCAGCTTCGCCGTCTGGGTCAGGTCTGCTTGCAGCAGGAAACGGGGATATGGCAGATACGGCGGCAGCCGGGTATCCGCTCTCATGTACTCGGTGATGGAATGTCACCTCCTTCGCGGAAATCAGGGGTATCACGAACCGTGACAGCCCTCAGTCTGGTGGTTTCCAGCGTTTTGACCAGTAATGCGGGCAAAGAACAATGATTGCCCGGAAGCTCTGCTTGCAGCCGTGGATGCAGCCACGGCAAAGGGGATTGTAGGAAATGCGGTTTCGGTGGTCGAGGAAGAACGACCATTCCAGCCGCCGCTGCTTGCTCATTCTTGGCATTTTCACGCTCCTATCTGTCGCCAAAGCGTTACGCTCCGGCAGACGGTCAAACTGTAAATCTCAGTATCATTTTCGGGCTTTTTTCGCCCTGTGCGCCCCATTTAAGGAACGGGCGGTATTGCGGTATGGGTGAGTCCCTTCGGCGTGTTCTGTGCGTTTTCGGGAGGGGGCATTTGCTCCGTTTCTGGATTTGAAAACAAATTGTATCTTTTTCGTGCACTGTATTGTATTTCTCGTGCAGATAGCGTATAATGATAGTGCCAGTAGAAAGGGGATGATTTCATGGCTGGAACTACAACAAACATCAGCATCCGAATGGACAGCGACCTGAAAGCACAGGCTGACGCTTTGTTTTCGGAGCTTGGCATGAATCTCACAACGGCTTTCAATATTTTCGTGCGTCAGTCGATCCGGGAGGGCGGGATTCCGTTTGAAATCTCTATCAATCAGCCCAACAAGGAGACGATTGCCGCCATGCTGGAAGCGGAAAGGATTGCGAAAGACCCGTCTGTAAAGGGCTATAACGACCTTGACGAGCTTTTTGCCGATCTGAAAAAGTGAGAAAGACAAAGCTGACCGTCAAACCGACCACGGCGTTCAAGAAGGATTACAAGCTGGCAATCAAGCGCGGACTGCAAATTGAGCTTCTTGAAACCGTGATTGAAACACTTGCAATGGGAAACGCGCTGCCGCCTGAGAACAGAGATCATGACCTGACCGGCAGCTGGCGTGGACATCGGGAGTGCCACATTCAGCCTGACTGGCTTCTGATCTACCGCATTGAGGGCGATGTTCTGGTGCTGACGCTTTCCAGAACCGGAACGCACAGCGATCTGTTCGGGAAATGAGCATTGTGCCGTATGGGGAAACCTGTGCGGCATTTTGCTTTTTAGAGTTCTATCTCATGCTTTCGTCCGTGTTTCGGCTGCTGCGGCTGTATCGCCATCTGATAATTGCGCTGCATGGTCATCAGCTCATGCAGCCGGTCGCTTTTCTCGCGGTAATCGTTGTAGCACTCGTTTTTCTGGGACACGAGGGACTGAATCTCCGCAACGATCTCCCTGCGCTTCGGAAGCTGCTTGGGTGCGCCAAGCTTGTCAAGCTGGCGCTTGGCAGCGTCGTTGATGATAAAATCCGCTTCATGCGCGGCATAGAATTTCTGCTTGTCCTTTTCCTTGCGGATCGCACGATACTCCTTGATAACGGGATAGGTTTTGCGGTAATTGTCCATCGCTTCCAGCATTGCCTTTTTATCTGTCACCTTGGAAGCGGCAGCGTCATAGCGTTCTCTCGCTTCCCGCGTTTCCGCACCGGCAGCATCCACGGCGGCGCTCAGCTTGTCCGGCGATAGAAGGTCATGCTCCTGCAAGTATAGGAAGGTTTTCGACCATGCCTTGAGGTTGTGCATCGTTGCCCAGCGGTCATAGCCGATGCCCTTGCCCTCGGCGCGTTTTGCTTCACGGTCAACCATGCGTCCAACGGAGGGGGCTTGCGGTGTGCTCCACTTCGGGGCAGTCTTGCCGGAAGCACCCTCGTTTGAAGATAGGGTGCGGTCAAGCGGAATACCATCATTTGAAGTGAGGGTATGCTCAAAACGTAGGGCGTTTTGCTCCAAAGCGGCAAGCACAGCGGCTTTGTCAAAGCTGTCGCCCAGCTTCCGCGCCGTGATGGGCTTTGTACGGTCAGGGGTAAAATAGGAAAACCGTCCTCGGCTCTCCTTGACAGTCACGCCGTATTGCAGGAGCTTTTGCGTAAAATCCTCGACGGTGAACGATTCGTTCAGCGTTTTTCGGATGATCTGGCGCAGCTTCTCCTTGTCGGTTTCAAAGCGTGTCGGCTTGGTGGGCTTGCCCTCTGCGGCAAGGGCGGCGTTTTCCTGATCCAGCGCAGCCTGTCCCTTTTTCCTCGCCCAATACTCGCGCTCGGTGACGCGGTTTGCGCTGCCGTTCAGAAGATCGATCTGATAAAGCCCGGCTTCGTGGCACAGCTCCATGACCTCGGATTTGAAATATTCCATCGCCGCGTCGGTGCAGCGGTGCTTGCATCCGGCTTTCGTGTCGGCGGGTCTGTCCATGTAGGGCAACAGCGGCACATTTTCAATCCGCAGACTGTTGATGACGATATGCACATGGATGTTGCCGGACTGGTTATGCCCGTCCGGGTGGGTGCAGACGATAGCCTGATGACCGGGAAACTGCTCCCGGCAAAACCTCTCACCAAGCTCCTGCGCCTTGTCCACGGTCAGCCCATTGTCCGGGCCGTCCCGTGGGTCAAAACTGATGATGTAATGGTGGCTCTTGACGTCCTCGCGCTTCTGATTCTTGCCATAGCGGAGGTTGGAGCGCATACAGGCAACCGCAAAATCTTCCTCGCCGCAGTTCAGCGTGGAAATGCGGTAATCCTCTCGCGGCACAAGCCGCCCGTCTGTGTCCAGCGTTGGCTTCATGGTAAACTCGTCGTGCGCAAAGGTCAGGTATTTTTCAGCGTCTCCGTAGTTGGCATTTTTAGAGCTGATATGTTTGAACGTTGCCAACGGCTTCACCTACCTTTTCCAGAACGTCAAACTTCAAAGCGGCGAGATCGGAAGCCGCCGCCCGCACCTCTGCTGCAAGCTGGGGATAGGGATTGTGCCAGTCATTGATAGCACGGGCGATCTGATTGAGGTTATTCCCAATTCTGCCGTATTCGACGGTCAGCTTCCCAAGTGCGGAAAGCAGCTCATCATTGACCGGGGAAACTGTGACAACGGGGCGAATGCTTGCGCCCTGAATGGCTCTGCGGATAAACTCGGACTGACTGATGCCGTAGGGCGCAAGACGGGCAGCAAAATCCGCGTATTCTTCCTCGGTCATGCGGGTTTTGACAACACGGCTGCGGTGCGGCGTGTCGTACTTTTTGCGGGGCATTGGCTTCATCTCCTTTCACTTATCGCCGTTTTCAGGGCAATTTTGCACCCTGCTTCCAACTCAAGCTCACAAGGGTCTTCCAGAGTGGAAAGCCCTTTGCTTTGTAACTTCTGCTTTCTCAGACTGCCTGACGTTCTCGGCACTCGCTTCACGCCCGCAATTAACTCATGCGGCCTTTCATCGGTTGGTCTGCGACGGTTGTTATCACGCTCGGACGATCCCGAATGGGGAGTAGCTGCCCTCTGCTGTCATCGCCCACCGGGAACGACCCGGCTTTCCCGAAGCTGGCGTTGCTCGCTCACTCCCGTGCGGGAGGTCTTGGCGCGTCCTTCGGCTCGGCTATCACAAAGAGCTTGTTGCCTGAAAAAGCTATTCGGTTGTCAAGGAACACCGTGCCGCCGGGGTCAAACTGTTACCGGCTCCGGCACGGGAAGGGCTTTCCGGCTTAGAAGCCCCTCTCAACTTACAACGGACATTTTTTCTCGAAAACTTGGTACTGCCGGAGAAAAAATTTCTGAAAACCTCTCCACCTTACTAAGTGAATCAGCTCCCGTTTTTGTCCCAATGCTTTGCCCTTTCACTTTTCAACGGACAGAAATCTGCCGTTTGTTGAGTATGCCGGTGAGAAAAATTTTTCTGTGGGAGCCGGTTTCAGCTCAGGTGATTTTCAAAACCTTGCGCAGCGATAGAGCTTGCAAAGCTCTGTCGCTGGGCGAGGTTGCCGCAGCCGTCAGGCTGCGTATAGCAGGGTTTGGGGAAAGCACTCCCCAACAAGATTCCGATGGGACAGAATGAGCGAAATGCGAAATCTGGCACCTCGGTAGAATCTTGCTCTCTGCTGCTCCTAACCTCCCTTCACTTTACAACGGACATTTTCTCGGCAAAAAGCAGGGTGTGTATTTGTAAACATTTTGTGAACAAGCTGCCGTCGCCCGCCGTTCGTCGCTGCAACTCTTTCTGCTTTTACGGTATCGCAGCAGCGATAGGATTGCGACATACCAACGGTAACATTGGCGTTACCATTAGCAACATTCAACCAGAGTGTTTTTCTTTCTCCCTACCCTTACTACAATTTCAAAAGCGCTTTTTGGCCAGTTTTCAGAAAATTGTTTTGCAGGACGAAAAAAGAACGGTCTGCATGGCAAACCGTTCATAAAAAAGCTACGCACAAGTTACTTGTTCCTGTTGCGCTTTTTCCTTCAATATGCTATACTGATGGTGTTTACACCACAAGAGAAAGGAAGTGATCCTCATAGCCATCACAAGCGCAAGTTTGCCCACGAAGAAGCGGATTCTGACCGTTTGCGTGAAGCTGTTTTTGGAAAAGGGCTACAAGCAGACCACGCTGGCGGAAATCAACGAAAAGGCCGGTGTGTCTTTCAGCCAGTTCCAGAACATTTTCTGCGCCAAGGACGGCGTATTGACGGAGCTGGTGGAGTTCATGTTTGAAAACCAGTTCGCCATGGCGCGAAGCGCGGCGGGTAAGAAGCTGCCGCCGATCTATGTCTACGCGGTCGAAACGGCGATCCAGATGACGCTGACGGAGCTGAACGAGAATCTGCGGGAAATTTACATTGAAGCCTACACGCAGAAGGAAGCGTCTGAATTTATCTTCCGGGAAACGGCGAAGGAGCTGTATCAGATTTTCGGCTCGTATCAGCCGGAGCTGACCGCCCGCGATTTTTACGATATGGAGATCGGCTCGGCCAGTATCATGCGCGGTTACATGGCGCACCCGTGCGACGAGGAGCTGACGCTGGAAAAGAAGCTGCGGCTGTTTCTCACCATGAGTCTGCGGGCGTACAACGTCCCGAAGGAGGAAACGGAACAGGCGATCCGGTTCGTGGAAGGGCTGGATATCCGCACGATCTCCGAACAGGTGATGCAGGCGCTTTTCCGTGCGCTGGCGATGCGCTTTGAGTTTTCCCTCGCGGGGATCACGCTGCCAGCACAAAAATAGAAGCCAATATGTATTGCAAGGGAGTACTCCCTTGCATCGGGATATATCCCGATGCAATCCCCTCTTGCTCCAAAACGCGCTTCCCACGGGGGACGGGACGACGCGCGAGAAGAAAGTGAGGAATGACTATGAAAAAACGACTGCTCAGCATCCTGCTCATGTGCTGCATGGTGCTGACATTGCTGCCCGTGGCGGCCTTCGCCGAGGGCGAGACAGGCGTTGCCATCAACGAAACCAACTTCCCGGATGCAAACTTCCGTACCGTTGTCAAAGAGTATGACACCGACAAGGATGAAAACTTAAGCAGGTTGGAAATTGAAGCTGTTAAGGAAATCAAATGTTACTATAAAGATATCAGAAGCCTTATCGGCATTGAATATTTCACGGCGTTGCAAACGCTTAAATGCTATAGCAACCTACTAACCTCACTGGATATCAGCAGAAATACAGCGTTGAAATCTCTGGACTGCGCCAAAAACCAACTGGCCGCGCTGGATGTCAGCCAGAATACGGCTCTGGAATCTCTGGACTGTACCGATAACCAACTGACCTCGCTGGATGTCAGCCGGAATACGGCGCTGAAATCTCTGGACTGCGCCAATAACCAACTGACCTCGCTGGATGTCAGCCGGAATACGGCGCTGGAATCTTTGAACTGTGCCGATAACCAACTGACTGCTCTGGATATCAGCCAGAATACGGCACTGGAATCCCTAATCTGTGCCGGTAACAAACTGACGGCGTTGAATGTCAGCGGGAATGCAACACTGGAATTCCTGAACTGCAGGACGAACGAGTTGACCGAACTGAATGTAGACCAGAATGCGGCACTGAACACGCTGGACTGTGCTGATAACCAATTGACCTCGCTGAATGTCAGCCTAAACTTGAATCTGCAAGACTTGAACTGCGCCAAAAACAAACTGGCCGCACTGGATGTTCAAAAGAACACAGCATTGAACTCACTTTATTGCGGCTATAACCAGTTGACCGTGTTGGATGTCGGTCAGAATGGGTCGTTGGAGAACTTATCCTGTAACAACAACCTGTTGACCTCGCTGGATGTCCGCCAGAATACAAGGTTGAATCTTCTGCTCTGCTACAACAACCATCTGACATCATTGGATACAAGCAATCAAAAGTGGCTCCATACGCTGTCTTGTAACAACAACAACTATCCAATTACCATTACGAATGACCGTAACTATGATCTCTCTGATTTGCCGGGCACTTTTGATGTCAACAAGGCAAGTAATTGGAGCGGCGGAACAGTCAGCGGAAATAATATCCTGACGGTGGATCATGACAAGGACAGCGTTACCTACACCTACGATTGCGGAAATGGGAGAACTGCAAACTTCACGCTGACGGTGGAGAATAAGGTCGAGGAGCAGTTCACCCTTACCCCCGGCGGCAGATACTATTTTGACCTGTCGGCGATGGATATTCCCGGCACGGCAAACAGCAATCTGCCGGACAGCACGCTGCATTATGTGCCCTTTACTTATGCAGGCACGATGGACGCCTACAAGCTCACATCGGAGATGGCAACCACCGAGGAGTATGCACAGCAGGGAAAATATCCCCACAGCCTGTTTGTGGCGGACTATACCGTAACGCATACGATTAGCTGGAATGACCTGAATACCGCAGGTCTGATTTTCGGCAAGGACTATGTCGCCGGCGGCGTGGGCTATACGCTGCGTGCGCCGTCTGTGGGAAGTGGTCATACAGGCTCGGGCGATATAGAACGCGGCACGCCCCAAAGCAATGAGTGGGACGCGGTGCTGGACAAGAACAGCGGCTACATCAAAAACTGGAATGGCATATATTCGTGGGGGCAGGACACAACAAGAAAAAACTCGTCGAACCGTGCGGTTCGCGGGTACACTTCGGCCCGCTTCTGGCTCTACATCACTGCTACGAGCTCCTACCCGTCCGTCGGTTTCCGCCCCGTCCTTGAAGTCCTGAACCCTGACACACTGGATTCTGACGGACTGAAGGTCGTTACCCTTGACCTTGGCGGCGGCACGCTGGGTAATAGCTCCAAGGATATTCAAATCATCGTGAAAACTGGCAGCGAGTTTACCGCGCCTGCGTCCGACGGCATGACCCGCCCGGACGGAGATACAGGCAATTTCTTTATGTGGCGCGGAAGCAACGGTAAATTCTACGTTCCCGGTGACAGTGTTCCTGCTGATGTGACAGCACTGACAGTGCAGTGGACAGCCCCGACCTATACTGTGACACTGCACGCGAACGGCGGCACTATCAACAGCGGCAATGTCACCGGATACACCTACGGCGTGGGTGCAACGCTTCCGACAGCGGGCGATATGACCCGCGAGGGCTATACCTTTGCCGGTTGGTACGATAACGAGGCGCTGACCGGCAACCCCATTACGGAAATCAGCACTGACGAAACAGGGAACAGGACATATTGGGCGAAGTGGACGATCAATCAGTACACCATCACCTACGATCTGGACGGCGGTACGGCAGAGGGCAATCCCGACAGCTACACCATTGAGACGGACACCTTTACCCTCAAGAATCCCACCAAATCCGGCTATACCTTCACCGGCTGGAGCGGCACGGGTCTGACGGGTGAGAACAACCTGACCGTCACCATTGAGAAGGGCAGCACCGGCAACCGCAGCTATACGGCGCACTGGCACTACAATGGCGGTGGCAGCAGCGGCTACAGCTACTACACCATCAAGGCAACTGCCGGAACTGGCGGCTCTATCTCCCCCTCCGGCAGCGTCAGCGTCCGTGAGGGTAGGGATCAGACCTTTACCATCACCCCAGATAAGGGCTATGCCGTCTCCAACGTCAAGATCGACGGCAAGAGCATTGGCGCGGTAAAGTCCTACACCTTTGAGAATGTCAGCAGAACCCATACCATCGAGGTCATCTTTATGAAGGCCAACGGCAACCCCCAGACCGGCGTGTTTGTGGATGTAGCCACCGGCAGCTATTATGAGGACGCAGTGGATTGGGCAGTGGGGAACGGTATTACGCAGGGAACCGATGATACCCACTTCTCCCCGGATGGCATCTGCACCCGCGCGCAGGCCGTGACCTTCCTGTGGCGTGCCGCTGGCAGTCCCAAGCCCGAAACCCGCACCATGCCCTTCGCCGACGTCCCCGTGGGCAGCTATTATTACGACGCTGTGCTGTGGGCGGTAGAAAACGGCATCGCCAAGGGCACCAGCGACACCACGTTCAGCCCCAACATGACCTGCACCCGCGCCCAGATCGTCGCGTTCCTGTGGCGTTCCGAGAAGTCCCCGGCAGCGGGTACAGCCAATCCCTTTGCCGATGTGAAGTCCACCGCCTACTATGCTGATGCGGTATTGTGGGCGGTCAAGGAGAACATCACCAAGGGAACCACCAGCACGACATTCAGCCCCAATGCGGATTGCACCAGAGCGCAGATCGTGACCTTCCTCTGGCGCTGCAAGAAGTGACCGGCTGACATACGGCTAAACATCAAAGCCGCTGGCATGACCCCATAAGCGAACATCGGACAGCGCAGCGGACGGGCATCTCGCCCCGAAGCTGCGCTGTTCTCTTTTCGCTACAAGAAACAAATCAATGACATTTTGAGCTGCGCCGCTATCCCAGCGCGGCAAGGAGACAGCATTATGAAAAGAATCACAAGAATCATTCGTCCGATCATCTGCATGGCCGTCCTTCTCTTTGCCATGACCACGGCAGTCATGGGCTGCTATCAAAAAGGGACGGAGCCTATCGACATTCCCGACAGAACGCCTTCCGGCACATCTGCGTCTCAGCCATCAGCGACTCCCGCGGGCGAAGTTATCCCCTCGGTGGACAGGCAGGCAGAGTTGGCGGAAGCCAGAGCGAAGAATCCCGACACCGTGGCATGGCTGTATATTCCTGGTGCGGAGGCGGACGACCCCGTGATGCAGGCGGAGGACAACGGCTATTACCTGAAGCTGGACGAAAACGGCGAGTACGCCATGTGGGGCTGCTAGTATGCCCATTGTGAAAACGAAATCGGCGGCAGGGATAAGCTGGACAAAAACGCCACCATTTTCGGCCACTCCGCCAGCAACTGCGACCCGGACGGTGTGCGGTTCACCAAGCTCTACCGTTATATGGACGCAGACTTTGTAAAGGAGCATCCGTATATCTATCTCTCTGTGGATGGCGAGGACATGATTTTCCAGATCACCGCGCTATTCGTCACGGATATTGGCTTTGACTATATTGCGCCTGATCCCACGGGAGATGATCTGACCAGCTTCTTTGAGACGATTGCGCGGAAAAACTGGCTTGACTTTGATGGCGTGACCTTCTCCGAGGAAGATACCGTTCTGACCCTCTCCACCTGCTGCCGGAAGTATGACAAGGCCAACAGCGGCAATCAGCGGCTGGTGGTCATGGCAAAGCTGCTACCGGAGGGGGCAACCGCGCAGGAGTTCAGCGTATCCCTTGTGGATAGTCCTGAAATGCCCTAAAAGAAATCAGAATACGACGATAACAGGACACCCATCCTTGCGGTACTGAAAAGCAGCGTATGGTATAGGGAAAACGGCGGCTGCTCTGTACGGGGCGGCCGTTGTTTTTGCTGTCCCAACATTTTTCAGATGAAAGGGACCTATGCGTATGACAGGAGAGCACAGGAGGTGCCGCTAATGCTGCGGCAACAAGCCGCGCCGGGAGCATAGCCGGACGATACCCGGACACCGTAGGATACCTATGCCCTCCGACAGCCGCCGACAATTTCCATACTGAACCGCACCGAAGCGCCCATGCAGGCTTTTATGCCTGTGTGGGCGCTTTTTGTCGTTCCCGGCACTTTTTCGCCGTGGGCTGCCGCTCCCCGCCGCCCTTCGTTCAGACCTTTTTACCCACTCGGATCTGAACGGAGGAACAAAATGTTTAATAGAAAAAGCATCTATGCGCTGAATAAGAAAGACCCCGATGCCATCGTTTATATGGACGCCAATGAAGTCATCGTCCGCCTGACCCGCGAGGACTTTGCCAGCGAGAAAGAATTTCTGAAATGGAAAGCCCTGTCGGACGAGGACTATCACGCCTCCGAAAAGGAAGCTCACGTCTATGCCAATCACACGCTTGCGTTGGATGAGCTATCCGAGGAAGCGGCCTCCATTCCTGCCGTGGATGTCTGCATGGAGCAGGCGCATGACCGGGCAGAGGCAATCCACCGCAGCGTCAGAAAGGTCACGCAGATTCGGAAGCACCTGACGGATACGCAGTTCCGCAGGGTGTGGATGTATTTCGTGGATGGGATGACGGTTGATGAGATTGGCGCAGCCGAGGGTGTCAGCCATCAGAATATTTCCAAGAGCATCGGCGCGGCGATGAAGAAAATGAAAAAACTTTTCCCTGATTGCTGAAAACAGGGTGCAAAAGTGGCCCAAAATCGGCGATAGGTGAAGGGACATTCTCCACGAAGCCTTTCACCGAACGTTGAAAACTGAATAGACCATGATGCAGGCACAAAACCCGCGTGATAGCGGCATAAGGTGCGCCGCCACGACGATGGCTTCAAGGAGGTGATTCCGGAAAAGCCATCCGAGCGATCTACGCAGCCTTAGACCCGATTCGGCAAATCGGGCGCGATGACAGCGCGGCGGATAATGAAACTTGCTCACGCCCTCCCACAGACTTGAGGGGGAACCCTGCGGTATGCGCCAGCCCTTTGGTGCAGCGGTATCGTGGAGTTATGACAGCCCTGCCAAGGGCGGCCTGCATCATGCCCACTATCCGGGGCGCGTGGCAAATAGGATGGATCTTCTCAAATGGACAAGCTGAGCGGCTGCGCCGGTATTCGCCATTATGTTATGTGGCTCCAATTCTGCCCGCGCAGCCGCCTCTCAAAGTCAGATACCATGCGCTGACGGCCTTTCCGTCAGCGCATTCATGTGACCTTGAGGAAACCCACCAAACCGAGAAAGGAGATCGCCATGATGCAGCCGACACCAAACGAAACCCAAATCCACACGGATGAACTGGTGGACATCCGGGAAGTATCCGTAGACAAAAATCTTCCCAAGGAAGAACGCATTGCCGCCTTTATTCGCCAGATCAAAAATCCTTACCGCTTCCGCTGCGGCGATTTCGTGGTAAACGCCTGCTTCGCCGGGAACGGTGTTACGTTGGAGGAATGTCTGCAAGGCATTTTGCGCTGAGCGACATCCTCGCTTTTTTCCGCAGAGAGTGCTATGATCGGTGTGGAAAAGGATGAAAACCTAATAGCCAGATAACCACTCTTTTCATGCGGGAGCAGTCCGGGAGAAAGGAGTGCTTTTTCATGCCTAAATACAAAGCTACCGCTTACATCCGCCTGTCCTACACCGACGATCATTCCAGCGAGAGTGACAGCGTTTCCAATCAGCGCAAGCTCATTGAAAACTTTGTGGAGCACAACCCGGATATTGAGGTCGTTTCCGAAAAGATCGACGATGGATACAGCGGCATCATCTTCGACCGTCCCGCATTCAAGGAAATGATGCAGGATGTCACCGATGGAAATATCAACTGCGTCATTGTAAAAGACCTCTCCCGGCTGGGGCGCGAGTACATTGAAACCGGCCGGTATCTGCGCCGGGTATTCCCGGCCTACGGGGTGCGTTTCATCGCTATCACCGACAGCATCGACACCGCCCACGACAGCGGCGATGATCTGACCGTATCGGTCAAGAACATTATGAATGAAGCCTACTGCCGGGACATTTCCATCAAGACCCGTTCTTCTCTGGACGTAAAGCGGCGCAACGGCGATTTCGTCGGTGCGTTCCCGGTGTACGGCTACATGAAAGCCGAGGACAACAAGAATTTGCTCGTCCCTGACCCCTACGCCGCCCGCGTTGTCTGCGACATCTTCCGTATGCGGCTGGAGGGCGCAAGCGCCTCTAAGATCGCATCGGAGCTGAACCGGCTGGGTATCCTCTCCCCACTGGCATACAAGAAGAACAACGGCCTGCCCTACGCGAAAAAGGGCTATTCGGACAAGGCTGACTGCAAATGGTCGGCTACCACCATTATCCGCATCTTGCAGGACGAAACCTACACCGGAACGCTGGTGCAGGGCAAACAGGGTACGCCGCATTACAAGATCAAGCAGATGGAGCAGCGCCCCGCCTCCGAGTGGGTGCGCGTCCCGGATGCCCATGAAGCGCTGATCGCCCGTCAGGATTTTGAGCTGGTGCAGCGCATCAAGGGGCTGGATACCCGGACTTCTCCCAACGAGGACACGGTGTATCTGTTCTCCGGTATCCTGATCTGCGGGTGCTGCGGAAGCCGCATGACCCGTAAGACAAACCGTGCAAACGGCAAGGAGTACCACTACTATTATTGTCCCACCGGCAAGAAAAAGGGCTGCGCCCATCCGGTCATGCTGAAAGAAAGCAGCCTGATCGACTGTGTGCGAGACAGCCTGAAAGCCTATATCGGTAATATTGCTTCTCTGGAGGCGCTGCTGACCGGCATTGACCAGTCCAGCATCAATCAGGCGCTTGCCAAGGAATACAGCGACCACATCACCGACAACGAGCGCCGGTTAGAACAGGTGCTGGAGTTCAAGGCGCGGCTTTATGAGAGCCTTGTGGGAGGTATGCTTACCAAGGAAGAATACGCTTCCTATAAGGCCAAGTACACCAAGCAGGCTGAGGACATCCGCGAAAGCGTCCGCGTTCTCAAGGAAAAACTCACGGAGGTGCTGGAAAACCGGAGTGAGCGCAACCGCTGGATTTCACAGTTTACGCAGTTCTCCACGCTGGAAACCTTAGACCGCAGGGCGCTCATTCACATGGTACAGAGCATCCGCGTCCGTGGGAAGAAGGAGCTGGATATTACCTTTACCCATGAGGACGAATACAAAAAGGCGTTGCAGCTTTTGGCGCTGGCAGCGCAGCAGAAAGATTACGAACAGAGAAAGGTGGGCTGAGCATGGCAAGAAAGAGCAGAAAAGAAACGGCTGCGGTAGCCGTGCAAGAGGCCGACGCCGCTTGCCGCGCCGCGATCTACGTCCGCCTTTCGGTGGAGGATACCCACACGCACAGCGTATCCATTGAAACCCAGCAGATGATTATTGCCCGCTATCTGGAGCAGTACCCGGAGATCAGCGTGTACGATACCTATATTGACAACGGCGCGACCGGGACAAACTTCCACCGTCCGGGCTTTCAGCAGATGCTCTCAGATATTGAGGCTGGTCACGTCAACTGCGTCATTGTGAAAGACCTCTCCCGTTTGGGGCGGAACACCATCGACACCGGCTACTACATTGAGCAGTATTTCCGCATCCGCAACATCCGCTTTATTGCGGTCAATGAAAACTTCGATACCGCCAACCCGGAAGATGCCCATTCCGGTATCATCATCCCGCTGCGGAACATGATAAACGAAGCCTACGCTTTGGACATCGGGCGCAAGATCAGGGCGCAGCAGCGGCAGGCCATGAAGGACGGCAAGTTCATCGGTGCGCGTACTCCCTACGGCTATCTGAAAGCCGAGGACGATTGCCACCAGCTTATCATCGACCCCGTTGCCGCCGTCGTGGTGCAGCGGATGTTTCGTTGGGCTTCCGAGGGCGCTGGCCTGAATACCATCGCTGTGCGGCTGAATGAAGCGGGTATTCTCACCCCCAGCCACTACAAGAAGATGCAGGGTAAGATCACCCACGAGAATTTACTCGGCAGCGGCAAGTGGCAGACCCGGACAGTCGGCGTTATTCTCCGCTCCGAGGTCTACACCGGAGATCTCGTTCAGGGGCAGACCAAAACCGTGGATCACCGGCAGGTCAAGGCTGATGCCGAGGAATGGACGGTGGTGCGGGACACCCATGAGGCCATCATCAGCCGGGAACAGTTCGCGGCGGTGCAGGAAATTCTCAATCAGACCGCCAGCCGCGCCAAGGCACGGGAGGTCAAAGCCTACACGCCGAATCTTCTCAAAGGCAAGGTGTTCTGCGCCCATTGCGGCGGCAGCCTGCACCGGCAGAGAAACATCCGTAAGAAGTCCGACGATGTGTACTTCTACCATTGTCTGAGCAGGAGCCGAATCAGCAAGGATGCCTGCCCCGGCGTGACCATCCGCGAGGATGCGCTGCTGGATATGTTGGCAGATATGCTTCAGGACGCGCTTGATACGGCGCTGGGGCAATACACCCTCTCTCTTGCAGAGCTGCCCCGGCAGGCCGCTGACCGCGCTGAGCTGCGGGAGAAGATCACCAGCCGCAAACAGGAAATCCAGCGGCTTCGCGGTATCGTGCGGAGCTTATATGAAAACCTTGTGCAAGGCGTTCTCACCAAGGATGAATATTTCGACTACAAGGAAAAGTACGAAAGCCGCATTGCCGACCTCGCCGTGGAAATGGAACAGTTGGAGGACGGTCTGCGGACAATGGATGCCCAAACCAAGCAGCACCGGGCGCTGAAACAGGATGCTGCACAGATCAAGACCGACCGTGCGCTGACCGGTGCGCTCATTGAGCGGCTGATCGACCGCATTGAGGTATCCCACAATAAGCAGATCACGGTGCGCTATCGCTTCCAGAGCGAGTTTGAAACCTATGCGGAGGTGCTGGAACAATGCAGAAATATGTGATTGCCCTCTACATCCGCCTCTCCATTGAGGACTACAAGTACGACAGTCTGAGTATTGAAAATCAGAGCCTTGTCCTCCATGAGTACGCAGCTTCCATGCCGGAAGCTCTGAACGCGGAGATCATGGAGTTCATCGACAACGGATACAGCGGCACGAATTTCGAGCGTCCGCAGGTGCAGAAGCTCATTGAGCTGGTGCGGGCCAATCAGATCGACTGCATCATCGTCAAGGATTTTTCCCGCTTCGGGCGAAACAGCATTGAAACCGGCTACTTTATCGAGCGCGTGTTCCCGCTGTTCCATACCCGCTTCATTTCCATCAGCGACGATTTTGACAGCAGCAAATTCAAGGGTGACACCGGCGGCATGGACGTAGCATTCAAGTATCTCATCAGCGAGTATTACAGCCGCGATATGTCCATCAAAACCAAGAGCGCCAAGTACGCCAAGATGCAGCGCGGCGAGTATCAGAGCAAGATTTGTCCCTACGGCTACCGCAAAAGCGCCGATGGCAGAATGGAGCCTGACCCGGAGGCCGCTGCCGTTGTGCAGCTCATCTTCCAGCTTGCCGCCGAGGGCATCAACGCCACCGCCATCACACGGGAGCTGTTCCGCAGAAGCATCCCTACCCCCGGCCAGTACAAAGCGGCGCACGGCAATCATACCCACGATATTTCCCGCTGCCACGGGATTTGGAGTGCATCCACCATTCTCCGCATTTTGGAGGACGAACGCTACACCGGCGTGTATGTGATCGGCAAGCGGGCAGTTCTCGAAGTAGGCGGCAACAGAAGCCGCCTGAAGGACAGAGAATCATGGTACATCATCCCCGACCATCACCCGGCCATCATTGAGAAAGCCGTGTTTGATACCGCGCAGGCCAGTCAGCTCCGCTTTTCACAGCCCAACAAAAAGAAGCGGGACTACCCGCTGAAGGGCAAAGCCTTCTGCGGCTGCTGCGGCCATGCACTGTCCCGCACCATGCAGAAAACCTCGTATTATTACTGCCGCCATTCCGAGGCGGACGTAGAAAGCCGCTGTCACAAGATGCGTCTGAACGCCGCAGAGCTGGAACAAGCGGTATTCCTGACGCTGAAAAAGCAGATGGAAGCCGCCGCGCCACTTGCCCCTGACGGTACGCTCCGGGTGGATGCTTCCGTACCGGAACGCACCGAATATGAGCAGCAGATCGAGACGCTGCAAGACGGCAAGCGCACACTTTACGAACACTATCTTATGGGCGAGATTGACCTGAACACCTACAAGGCGGAAAAGGCCGCGTGTAACGAGCTGCTGCTGAAAACAAAAAACGCCTATGCCGCAGTATTGGCACAGGCGAAACAGAAGCAGGACGAACAGGCACGGCAGGACAGCCGCAAGGAAGCGTCCAAGGCGATTTTCGATGCGGACACGCTGACCACCGAGCTGGCCGAGCTGTTGATCGACCGGGTGCTGGTATATCCCGATAAGCGCATCGAGATCGCATACAAAATCCAGGACATTTTTGATTGAGGTGGCAGTCATGAAAATCGCTTTCTATTGCAGAGTGGACGGACAGGGCTTTGGCTTTGTCCTCCCCGATGAAGCTGACAAGCTCCGCGAGTTTTTCGCCGAGCATCAGGATAAGCCTGCGCTTGAAAAGCCATCGAGCGCAAGCTAAAAATTTTTGTCGTGTGCTTGACATACGGGTGGCGCAGGTCATGAAAGCGTATCCTCGGTAGACCCGCTCGTTTCAGCACCCGCTGGAGCATGTGCAGCACGCTGTCCGGTGACATGGGGCCTCCGGTGGGTGACGGGAACACCCATTCGCTGTTACCCGTTTTTCTTCTTTGTTGCATCAGAACGCTTATCGCATCCGCCGACAGCGGCAACGTGCGGTAGGCGTTTTTCGTTTTCGGCGGCATCTCAATGATTTTGCCGTCGATGCGCCCGATCTGCCGTTGAACCCGAAGGTCTCCTTTTTCCAAATCAATGTCCGACCATTTTAATCCGAGCAACTCGCCCCGCCGCAGGCCGGTGGTCAGGTCGATGTAGTACAGGGCGAACACGCCGCTGTCTTTTGCCTCGCGGAGGAAGGATGTCAGCTGCTCGACGGGAAGCGTCTGCATTTCCTTGCGCTCCGCCTTCGGCAACGCACAGCCGTCTGCCGGATTGTGGGCGATCAGCCGCTGCTCGACTGCCAGCTTCAGGGCAGAGGAAATGATTTGATGGATGTTGCGTACTGTTTTGGCGCTCAGTCCCTTGGGCTGCTTCTGTGCTTCGATTCGCTCTACCCGCCCTTCCGCCAACAATTTCTTGTAGAGCTGTTGCAGATGCAGCGTCGTCAGATCATTCAACGGGATCTTGCTGAGCTGCGGCTTGATGTGGTTTTCGATGTAGCCATGGTAGGTCAGGTAGGTGGATGGGCGCATTTTGATTTTGGCATAGTTCTCGTACCACACTTCTAACCAGTTACCCACGGTGTAGGTCTTGGCCCGCCCGTAGTCGATACCCACATTTTCCTCGATGGCTCTTTTGAGTTTCTCCTTGGCCTCGGCCTGCGTCTTGCCAAGAACGTTCTTGATGATGGCCTTGCCAGTTTCCGGATCGTGACCGACTGTGTAGCGGCCCTCCCATCGACCGTCCTTTCGTTTGCGGATGTTCCCTTCCCCGTTCGCTCGTCGCTTCGGCATGATATCAGCCCCTTTCGCAACGAACAATATCGTAACCAAGGGAACAAAGCTACCGAAAAGCCGAACTGTTATCAGAAAGTTATCATTTGCCCCTCGGAGCCACGCCGCCCTATCTTTGTCTATGGCGGCGCAATTTCTGCGCTGCCGGGGGCGTTCTCTTTAGTTGGTACAAAATAAGCATAGCACCCGAAGCGCAAATGAAGCCTCGGAGGCTATGCTTATTTTTGTTATAATGGGAGGGCAATGGATGGACGGTTTCTTTGGTGAGCCAAGCGCTCGGGCTGTAAACAGTCCTCCGTCCTCTTGTTATAAAGATTCGATTGAGCAGGTTGCTCCGGCTATGCCGCGTGCGCGTCACGAACCAATTTGAATCGTAATAAGCCGGTGCGGAAGCATTGCAATATTTTATCAGGAAAGAAGGAATGCCCATGCTCAGTATCGGGATCGATGTGTCCAAAGGAAAAAGTACCGTGTGCGGAATGAAGCCGGGAGGAGAAATCGTGTACACTCCGTTTGAAGTTCAGCACACGAGGGAAGGGATGTCGGAGCTGGTTTCGCTGCTGCGCGGCAGCGGCGAAGAGGTTCGTGTCGTTCTGGAAAGCACCGGCAGCTACCATTGCCCGGTGGTGGCTGCTTTGTTGGAGAACGGAATATTCGTCTCCGTCGTCAATTCGCTGCGGATGAAGCGGTTTTGCTCACAAAGCATCCGCAGGGTGAAGACCGATCAAATCGACGCCATGCAGATCGCTTTGTACGGCCTGGCCTATTGGCAGGAGCTTCAACCGACCAGACTGCCAGAAAATACATATCGGGAGCTTCAGCTTCTGGCGCGGCAGTATTACCAGATGACCTCCATGCTGATCAAGGCGAAGGTCGATTTTAACGCCCTCTGTGACCAGGTTTTGCCCGGTATGCAGGAGCTCATGAGCGACCATGCCGGACGGCACAAGCTTTCGGACTTTGTCCTGCGGTATCGTCACACCACTCACATCCTCGAAATGGGAGAAACGCGCTTTCGGAAGGATTATTGCAAATGGGCGGAAAAAAAGGGATACCGCAATCACGAACGTATGGCAGCGCTCATCTTTGCCACAGCTCAAAACGGTATCCCTGTGCTTCCCGACGCACCATCTACGCAGATCGTCATTACGGAAGCGATACGAGTCCTCCACACAGTGGAGGCGTCCCGTGACGCTATTTTAACACAGATGCAGGCTCTCGCCAAGACTCTGCCGGAATATTCTCTCGTGCGCGAAATGCCCTGCATCGGGGACACGCTGGCTCCGCGCCTGATCGCGGAGATCGGAGATGTCCGCCGCTTTCACAGCAAGCGGGCGCTCATCGCATACGCCGGCATTGACGCGCCGCCGTACCAGTCCGGCAAATTCAGCGCGAATAACCGGCACATCTCCAAGCGGGGAAATCGCTATCTGCGTAAGACCGGGTATGAAGTCATGCAGAGCTATGTGATGCACAAACCGGCAAACGATCCGATTTTTACGTTCATTGAGAAAAAACGCAGCGAGGGGAAAAGCGGTAAACTCGCCATGGTGGCAGGTCTGAATAAGTTCCTCCGAGTCTATTATGGTAAGGTCACAGAGCTCTACCGCAGCTTGCCGCAGTAGAACGAGCTGAGATCTCCAATGCTTTGTTTGAGGCGGCCAAACAATCCGTTTTGCCGCCTCTGCTTTGCTATGCTCTTTTTCCACCCGCAAATTTTCTTTCAATTGGGGCTTGACTTTTTAGCAGGTTTTCAGCGGCATTTC